>Ga0213833_1001689_pt1 | contig 15348 bp, 1 predicted proteins | sample SWATP21_FD_160575 | JGI IMG/M metagenome (GOLD analysis project Ga0213833, IMG submission 160575) | Coastal seawater microbial communities from Marineland, Florida, United States - SWA TP2 #1 | ecosystem: Environmental > Aquatic > Marine > Coastal | place: USA: Florida | collected 2016-08-14
CGTCCCCGGCCACTGTCGCAGCGGCGGTGGCAGCGGCGGCGGCCGGATACTCGAGGCCGCACAGCGTGGCGGATGCTGCGCCAAACCCGCCGCCCATGACGCGTGGCACCAGGGTACCACACCAGTGTCGCCGGGTGTGGTCCGCCACACCCCGGTTCAACAGCCCAGCGCCCCGCACGATGGTCACAATAGCCTCCACGCCACGACGACCACCAACACCGGCACCGGCACCGGCACCGGCACCTGTGGATGTGGATGTGGTTGTGGTTGTGGTGGCTGTGGGTGCTGGAACGGTGGTCCACGGCAAGACCACAGGGAGCTTGACATGGCGGCGTGCAACGATGGGCGACAGCACAACCTTGCCGAGGTGCATGTCCAGGTTGCGAGCAAGCCACAGTGCAAGTTCCCCGCGGCGGGATGCGTTGTGCACCATAGAGGTGTCACGCACCACCCCCAGGAGTTGCTGCGGCGTTAGCAGCATGCACATCGGGTCGTGGGGGTCGAAGGAGTTGTGTGCGTGTGTTGCGCGGGAACGCGTGGCCACCTGCGGCAACCAGTTGGGGGTGTCATACAGCGTGTCCATATCTTCATCCGCATCCACGTCCACGTCCGCATCTGCATCCGTGTCCACATTCACCGCGCCGTTGCTGTTGTTGCTGTTGCTGCTGCTGCTGCTGCCTTCGCCCTTGCCGTCCGTGCTGGCCGTACGCAACACTCCCTCCCCTTGTCCTTTCCTGCGCATTCGACGACGCGCCAGGCGCAGCTTGTGCTGCCGAAGCAGCGTCGCCACCGTGTCCACGGAATCCGCCCACTTTCCCGCCCCCACGCGCTTGTCGTCAGGGGGCGTCACCATGTGCGGGACGTGCAACACCTTCGCCAACGCCGCCGGCGTCACGGGCAGCACGCTGTGCAACCCGCCGTGCACCTGCACCGTCGCACGGCGAATCGCGTGGATGTGCGCGGCCATGTGCAGCACGAAACGCGGGGCAGGACGCCGCCGCTGCTCCTGCTTGTCGCTGCCCTTTGTCGCACCACCACGGCGGCGGTTGAGGCACTGCAGCATGTCACGCGACGGCAAGATGGAGCTGCCCACATCCGTGGGTCGTGTGCTGCGCAGCAGCTCGACGTGCTCGTCCACGGCCACGCTGCGTCCCACCAACGACGCGGACCGCGGTGTGAGTGCCTCCGAGTGGCCATGCAGTCGAAGCAGCGCCCCACCACCACCACCACCACCACCCAGCGCGTGTGCTTTGTCCTTCGCGCCGAACTGCAACTGCTGCTCGTAGTCGCCGCCATCGTCGTAGGTGTCGTCCTCTCCCAAGAGCAGCTGGTGCTGGCGCTGGAGCTGCTCCTGCGCGCGTGCGGCGGTGCGCGAGACAATGAGGTCGACCAAGGTCGGCAGCATGGCGTCGTAGGATGCCTGGACGTTGGCACGAAGCGCCGTGACACCGCTCTTTGAGGCAGCCCACAGCGTCATGGCGCCTGCGGGCGCGGCACCACCACCAACCCCAACCCCAGACCCAGACCCAGACCCAGACCCAGACCCAGACCCAGACCCAGACCCAGGCCCAGGCCCAGGCCCGAGGTTCGACACCGAGGAGAGGGGTGGTGAACGACGCCACGGCGTGGGCGGGGGAGGTAGGTGCTGCGGAAACAACGTCGGCACGACGCCCATGATGTCGGCCATGACGCCGGAGGTGGGGTGGGCTTGGTTGACGAGGACACACACGGGCTTGGTGCGCCGACGCCCGGTGGGATCGATCGTGCGCACCCGGTACAACACCGGCACCATGCGCGTGTGTGCACTGTGGCGCACCAACGCCACCTCACCCGGGCCCAACACCGTTGCCGGCACGCGGCGTTGCGGCTGCGACGTGGACGTGGACGTGTACGTGGACCCGTTGGCATGTGCAGCCGCGTCCGCACCTACATCTGCATCTGCATCAGGCGCGGCGCCAACCTCGCGCTGCGGCACAGGAGCAGAAGCCGTGTCGGGGCCACCGGTGGCGGAGGTGTGGGCGGCCTTGCGCGCAGCCGCACGTGGCAGCGGTGCCATTGCCTCCCCCAGGTTCTCTCCTTGAGGTCCCACACCGGGTGGTGCGGCGTACGCCATGACCTCCACCACCGCCCCGGAGTGCACGACGTGTTGGCCCGCAAACATGAGGCGCCACGGCGTGCCGTGTGGGTCCTCCAACACCCCCGCGCCGGTGCGATACCGCTGTGGAGCAGACGCCACCCTTGCTGCTGCTGCTGCTGCTGGTGTTGCCGAGGCTGGTGCAGATGGTGCGGCCAACGGCGTGCCCGACATGGTGGCCGTGGCGGTGCGGCCAGACGCTTCGAGGGAACCGGTCTCTGCAGCCGGCGACACCACCGTGATCGCGACGCTGTCGTTGTTGCCGTTGATGTTGCCGTTGTCCTGTTCGTTTGCATCTTCGTCGCCTTTGCCTTCATCATCACCGCCACCACGCACGCGCAGCAGGAAGGCGCCGTCGCCTGCTGGCACCATGCCAGTGTCCACGCACACACGCGGGGCAGGCAGCCTCCCACCAGCCTCGGACGCAGCAGCAGACGCACTGCCACGGCCACTGCCACCGCCACTGCCACTGCCACTACGCCACGACGAAGAAGATGCCAACCTGCGCGCACCAGCACCCGCACCCGCACCGGCTTTCGTCTTGGCGTCGACCAGTCCCAGCACGCCGTCCACGTCCGTGTTGAACCGCCGGTGCCACACCACCGCAGGCAACCGGCGGCGCAGGAACCGTTTCCCCGTGGCACTGGAGGCAGACACCATGACGGACGCGGTGGCGGCGGCGCCAACCAGCCCTGCGGCGTTGGCGACGTCGCCGGCGTCCAAGTAGAACCGGTGGGCTACCGCCAAGGCGGGGATCCAAAGTGACACCCAAATGGTACACCCCACGTGCACGCCCCCACCACCACCACCACCACACCCACGGGTCGCACCAGCAGCGGCGCGCGGCGCCTCTTCTTCGCCAGCGCCCTCCTGTTGTCGGTGCTGCTGCTGCTGCTGCTGCTTGTGGCGCGGCGGCATGGAAGAGATCACAGCGGCGGAGGACGGGTGTGTGTGGGGCGACACGTCACAGGTTGCACGGTGGCGCGACACGGCGACGACGCCCGACAGCCCACACCCCAAATCCACGCCGTGCCGCACTGCCACCAGCTCACCCGGGAGGTCCACCACCGGCCCTGCAGCACGCACACTGGGCGGCGCACCCACCACATCTTCGAGACGGAACCTGCCACGGTGGGCATGTGGAGCGCCGTCGGTGGTCGACGTGGACGTCAACGTCAGCGTCTTGGGCGCATCCACGTAGGCGGGGCAGGTGTGGAGGGCATAGCCGGGTGGCCGTGGCACCGTGTGGGTGACGTCGTACGGGGCGGGCACCGTTGCGGGTGTGGCATCGACACGCATGGCCACGGCGCCGGTGACATCCGTGTCGCCGGTGCACATGCGACGGGACTGTTGGAAAGCGAAAAACACCTGCGTGGGGGCTTCAGCGACATCGCTGCTGCCGCTGTTGTCGTTGTCGTTGTCGTTGCCGTTGCCGTTGTCGTCGGTGGGTTGCAGGGCACAGCCTTTACCCCACCAGATGCGACGCGCCATGAAGTTGGTCCGATGCAGCACAATGCTCCGCAGCAGCAGGTCCCGCAGATCCAACGGCAGCGCCCGAGCGCCGTCTGTGGTGGCGCTCAACGACGCCACGGAGGCAACGTCGGTGCCGCGCGCACACGCGCACAGCAGCGCGTGTGACACCCACATGACACGGGACACCACCTGGAGTGCCGCCGCCGGACCGTTGTTGCCGGTGCTACGGCGCCGCAGCACGAGGCACCAACGAGGAAGGTGGCGTGCGTGGCGCGGAGACGCATGGCCCGGGGCGTCGACCGGCAGACCACAGTGCTCGCGCCACAACCCTTCGTACACACGCAGTGCAGATGGTGGTACATACCACACGGTCGCCTCGCAGCGAAGGCTGACCCCTCCTGCGGTTGCAGCCGTGCCCGTTGCGTCTGCATCCGCATCTGCATGTGCGTCTGCATCAGCACCGGCGTTCACACTCGTATCCGCAGCGCCACCACGCTGGCTGGGCACCACCCACTCCTCCTCCGACGTCACCAGCGGCACGGTGACGGGCGCGTTGTTGATGAGGCGCACCGCCCCCGCCGCGACACCCGTCACAGAGGTGCCGGCGCTGCCCTCAAGCCACATGGCAGCGAACGTCGCTTCGTTGATGGCACGACTGGCCGTGGCACCCTGGTCGGCCCGTACCGGCACCCACAACGTGCCACCCGCCACCGGGGCGTGGGTGTGGTTGATCAGCCCCGCCCCCGCAAACGCGGCGGAGGCGTGTGACCAAAAGTAAAACTGCGGCGCCGGCATGCAGGGCGCCACGGCGCCACCCACCACCCCCACACGCACTGCCCGTGCCGCAGCCGCCGCACGGAAGCGCTCCGTGTTGTCGCGCGCCAGCTGCAGCGCCTCCGCGGCACGACGGCGCACCAACGCCTCCATGGCCACCGACTCGCGATCGGCGGCGGCCATGCCGGCGATCTCCAGCGGCTGGAGCCGTTGCTCCTGCTCCGCCACCGTTTCGCGGCGCAGCTGCACCCGCAGGAGGCCGTGGCGCTCACGGACCTCGACGTGGAACCAGCGCCGGCTGCGGCCGAGTTGGCGCCACGCCCGTGCCAGTGGGCGCCACAGGCAGTTGTCCCAAGCGCTCCAAGACTGTTGGAATGTCAGGACAAGCTTGGCCGGCGGCGGCACTGGTGGTGGGGATGGTGGGGATGCAACGGGGGCGGGTGCAGGTGCAGGTGCCGGAGATGGCGGCGACACCACCACCGCCGCCGTGCTGTCGCCAGTGGCAGCCGTTGACAGTTCCGGCGGCGCTGTGGAATCCGCCGCTGGTGGTGCTGCGGACGTTGGTGAGGGAGTGGGCGCTACCGATGGGGACGGTGCTGACGGCGTCACAGTTGACGACGACGACGGCGCCTGACCTTCACGTCGCTTCTGCTGCATCTGCACCTGCATCTGCTTCTGCTTCTGTTTCTGCTTCTGCTGAAGAAGCTGTTGCTGCTTCGCGCTGTGCTCGCGCAGAGCATGCAGCATGGCACCGACTTGCTCCGTTGGCAAGTCTGCCGACGTGGCGCCGTCCACACCCACCGCCACCGTCTGCGCCAGCCTTCGCTCCGCCACCTGCTCCAGTGTGGGCACCGGCGCGAGGCCACCGAAAAGCGGCGACACGTCGCCGCCGCTGCCGCCGCTGCCGCCGCCGCCACCACCACCCACTGTGACTGACCCGACACCCTTCCGACCGCGGCGCCCACCCACCCCCTCGCCACTGCCGTGCTGTTGTTGCGGCTGCGGCTGCGGCTGCGGCTGCGGTGGTGACGATGACGATGACGATGACGAAAGGTCCAGCGCCACCTGCCGCAGCCGCGCGGCTTTCGCTGCGACCTCGGCTGCCGCCTCTTGCTCCACCGGCGCCAGCGCCAGGAGCTCGCACAGCCGACGCCAGTGCTGGGGTCCCCACTCCTGCGCGTCCAGCGACGGCGCCGCAAACCGACTGACCTGTGCCCGCGCCGCCGCCAGCGCGCGCTTCCGCCGCAGCACCTCGCGCGCCCGCGCCTTCCGCCCGGCCAGATCGCCCGGCACGCGCAGGTGCAGGTCGAGACCCCGCCACTGCGCCACGCGGTCGAGGTGCGCAGCGTCCGCGGCCTGCGCGGCGGCTTGGGCACGGGTGACGTACCCACCCGCGTGGCGCGTGAAGGCGGCGGCGCGGGTGGCGGCGTCCCGGGCAGCGAGGGTGGCCATGGCGGCGCGGAGCTTGGCCTTGGTGACGTGGAGGCGGAAGCGGGTGCAGCCGTCGGGGTTGTACACCTCGAACAGCGCGTGGCCGCGGTGGTGCAGGCGCACCGTGCACCGCAAGTGGTGGCCGTAGACGTCGCGGGAGCACGAGTACACGCGGCGGTACAGCTGCTCGGTGTTGCTCTGCAGCACCAGCATGAAGGAGGAGCGGCACGGCTCCAGCGTCATGCCGCGTTCCGCGGCCACCCACGAGTTCCGCCGCTTGCCTTGCTCCACGCGGCGCACCCAAAAGCTGCGCTGGTCCACGAGTTTCCGTGTGGAACGACCGCTGGCTGCGGTGCCGACGGACGACCTTGTGCGTGGCGTCACCACACGGCCATCGCCAAACGCGTCGCCACCCATCACCATGTCACTGCCGTCGTCACTCATGTCACTCATGTCACTCTCGGTCTCGGTCTCGGTCTCGCTGCCCAGGGTCCCCAGCGTTTCAATGCCGGACAGCGCCGACGGGGTGTGCACCGCCGCAACAGGACTGAACACGCTGCCGCCGCCAAGGCGACTGCCGCCAGGGGAGGACAATGGCGTCGCCAAGGCTGGGTGGTGGTGTCGAAGCAACGCCCCGGATCGGAGTGACCCGGCAGCACGGCCGGGGGGCAAGTGGGACAGGCGGTCACGGGCTTCACCGCCCGCCACTTCCACGCCCTTGTGCTCTTCCCCCGCACCAGCACCAGCACCAGCACCAGCACCAGCACCAGCACCCTGCCCCATCATGTCACGTTGGTGCATGTCCAGCACGTACTGTGGCAGCACCACCAGAGGCACATCCGGCAGGGACTTGTTGTTCCCGCCACCCATGAAGCCACCACCACCACCACCACCACCACCACCGGCGCCACCAGAGGCGCTGGTGATGCTGTTGTGACGTGACCACGACGACACCGGTGACACGCCTGCCGACACACCCCCACCCGTCCCAACGGTGGAGCTGCCGCGCGAGCCAGCGGATCCCGGGCGTGACTGCGGCCGCGACTGTGACCGTGTGGACGATGCGCCACCAGCCAACAGGTTGTGCCGTGACATGGAGTGGTGAGAAGGGTACCCCACCCCCAGTGCCACCGCACGCTGAGACTTCCAGGTCGCCGTCGCGCCTCGCACCAGCAGCCTCCGTTTGCTGCGGCGCGCGCGCCTCGACCCCGTGCGCCTCGACCCCGATCGGGATGACCCACGTGAGTCCCGTGACCCACGCGAGCCTCGAGAGGAACGCCGGCGTGCGTGCACCACGTCACCGCCTCCGTTCTCGGGCACAACCGCCAACACGCCATCGTCATCGCCATCGCCATCGCCATCGCCATCGCCACCGTTACCATCACCATCACCACCGCCGGTCGCAAACGCGGTGGCCACCGCTGCGTCACGGCGCTGTGCGCGCACATGGTCTGGGTGGCGCGCCGTCGCCACCAACTGCAGCCGGTCCAGGATGTGGCGCAACAACTCCCGGCTGTACCGCCCGACTCGCACCGCCGAGTGCCACGCGTCGAGCCAGTGCGTGTTGCACTGGCCGCTCCAGGTGTGACTGCGGCCATCCGCCTCGCCGCCGGGTACAACGGTGCCGCCCGCTTCGGCCTCTGCGGCCTCCGCCTTCAACAGGTCGGTGACCTGGGGTGCTGGCAGGCACAGGCGGTACACAGAGGCGTGGCGGGACACGTACGCCTCGATTTGGAGGTCGCCAAAGTTGGCAAACACGGAGACCACCGCGTACACGCCACGGTCCACGGGCGTGTCAGTCACAAACCCACGCGGCTGCCATGCTGTGTGTGCCGCGGCATGGCCATCGCTGCCGTCCAGCGTGGTGGGGTGACGGCGTGCTCGCTGCTGCCATTGGTGTTGGTGTTGGTGTTGGCGGTGGCGTTGGCGACGCGTGTGCCGCGAGGACTGTGGCCGTGCCTGTGCCTGTGCCTGTGCCTGTGCCTGCGACGTGCCGCTGTTGCAGTTGGCGTTGTCGCCGCCGTTGCCAGCCTCCGCCACGACACCCCGCACCCGCCCCGCGCACGAGTGCGCCATGCGCACACGCAGGCGCCGGTCCTGAGCCAGGCGATGCATGCGCCACTTGGCCCCTCCGAGGTCAGCGCCGAGCCACGGCACGTGCGTGCCGACGCCCGACACACGTGGCCGGGTCTGCAACGACGGTCCACGGTTGCGCACCCCCTGCACCGCCGTGGCCAAGGCGGCGACCACGGCACCTCGCCCGGTCACCAACCCCAGCCGCCGCCGCTCTTGGAAGACCAGCACGCCGCGGCCGGGCGGCTTGAAGCGCAGGCGCAGGTCGCCAAAGCTGCCGTGCCGAAACGCGCGCTGCGCGTCCCGCATCTTGGTGCTGGCGTTGATGATGGTGGTGCAGGCGCGGAACAGGCGCAGGAACGCCAGTCCGTGCAGCTGCAGCTTGCCGTCCCACTGGGAGATGCACACGCGGCGCAACAGCTCGTTGGCCAGCGCCACGTGGCGTTCCCGCACGCGCTTGGGGTGCTCGTGGTGCATGGTGCGCTTGTGGCGCACCGTCTCCACCAGCGTCTGCGCATCGCGGATGAACTTGCGGCGCCGGCGCAGGTCGTGGCGGCCGTGCTGGAAGTCCACGTACGACAGCAGGTCCTTGATCTCGGTCGGCTTGAGCGGCATCTGCCACACGTCGCTGCTGCCGGGGTCGTACATCTGGATGACCAGCATGTCGCCGCCCTCGGCCTCGCGAGACACCGTGGCCACGCGCCGCAGCGCCGTGGTGGGCTTGAAGTAGCCTTGACCCGGCAGCCCCTGCGCGATGCGTTGGTCGTGTACCATGCGCGCCCGCGCGGCGCGGCTGGCCGCCATGAGCACAGGCGACAGCGCGACGACGACGCCGCGGCGCACGACGCAGTTGTACCCCGTCACCAACAGCAGGTTGATGCTCTTCTCCACGCTGAAGGTCAGCCCCTGCGGCGGCTCGACGTACGAAAACCGCAGGCCGCCGCGCGGCTCCAGCGGAAACGCGGGCTGGTCCCACCACGGCTCCCGCCACATGAGCTTGCGCCGCACGGGGAGCTTGTGGCACCACCGCAGCGTGAAGCACTGCCCCAGCAGCTCCATCGCCACGTCTGCGACGCACCAGGTGAGGAGGAACAGCTCGTGCACGCGCTCCACCTCCGCGCTCAACCGCGCCACCTCCTGCACCGCCGCGCGCTTGTCCGTGACCGCCGACCTGGCGGCGCCGCGGGCCTCGGCGATGGCGTCCAGCGCCTCGCTCCGCCGCAGTAGCGCCTGCTGGCGCTCCGTCAGGCGCTGGGCGAGGACGAACCGCGCCTTGCGCTTGCGGCGCAGCAGCACGTGCTCCGTGGCGTCCTCCAGCTGATCCCAGGCCTGCGCGAAGGACGACTTGTTCAGGTTCTCGTACAGGTCGATTTGCTTGGTGGAGAAGATGATGGCGTCCTCCGCCGCCGCCGTCATGGCCTGCTCGTGCACCACCTGCCGGATGTACGCCGCGTGCGCCGCAACAAACGCGTCCAGCGCCGGCTGGTTGCGCGTCAGCGCCTCCTCGAACGCCATCGCCGCCGTCTCCTCCACCGCCACCATGCCCGCGAGCGACCGCTTCGCCGCGGCCAGCTGCCGCTTCGCGGTGTGCACGGCGCGGCGCGCCTCGTCCACCTCCCGCAGCGGCTCGAAGCGGGTGCGGCGAAAGGCGCCGCGGCCCACGCCCGTGACTTCGTCCGTGGGGAGGGGCAGCAGGGCGCAGCCGCGGCGCACCAACGACCGCAGGTACGCGCGGTCAAACAGGTGCACGGGTGCGCGGGGTGCGCTACCGGCGTGGAAGCGTCGGCCTCGCCGGGTTCGACCGCCGCCGCCGCCGCCGCCGCTGCTGCTACCCTGCTTGCGTTTGGCGGGTGAGTGAGACGGAGACGGAGACGGAGACGTGGATGGTGACTGTGACATGGGGGTGTCGCCGGGGCGATCAAACAACCCACGTCGCACCGCGGGCATGCCTTGCGCGGATGACGACGCACGGCGTTGACCGGGTGGTGGCATCACCATGGCGGCGCCCTCGACACCACTACCACCACCACCACCAATGGAATCCGTCTCCGGATCGTGGGCCGTGTCTCGACTTCCGAGCCCCATTTGCCGCTGCGCCGCCGCAAACGCAGCACCCTCTGCCTTCGCATCCCGCACAGCCTGCGTCAGCTGCAGCTCATCGGGGTCATCCACCGGGAACTGCACGCTCAACGGCACAATGGGCTTCCGTCGCCGTTGCAGCTTGCGGCGATCACCCTGAGGCTGCTGCAGAGGCTCACACCGTGCACCACCACCACCACCACCACCATTCTTGTTGCCCCTGCCCGTGCCCCTCTTCTTCTTGCCCTTGCCCCTCTGCTTCTTGCCCTTGCCCTTCTTGCTGTTGGCGTTGTCGTCATCGTCGTCGTCAGTCGCGTCGTCATCCAGCTCTTCCACCAGGTACACCCGCCCGGCCGCCACATCCGGCCCCTTGGTCCACGCGTCGCCGCCATGCTCCTGGCGGTCCAACAGCGCCGTCACGCGCTCCCGGAACACCGGCTCCGTGACCACCACCTGCGACAGGTTGCGCGTCAGCGGCGTGAAGGCCGTCACCAACATGCGCTCCGCCGGGCGCACGCGCGCACACACACACGGTCCCGTCCACAGGTTGGAGGTGCCCGTCAGAAAGTCGTACAGGTGCGCGCGCCGCCGTGCAGCACACGCCACACACGGCGGCGGCTGCACCCGCGGCCACCGCGGCCGGCCGTGGGCACCGTCCGTGAACCAGCCACCGCGCGGGCCGTACGTGTCGGGCGTCAAACGGCTGCGACCGGCGCCGGGTCGGGATGTAGCGCCCCACGCCAGGTCAAGGTCGCCGACGACCGACGCGGTGCCGGTGTGGCGGAACGCGTTGCCGGTGGACACCACACCCGCGCCGCGGCCGTCGCGCTTGAACGTGTTGGACACGGACCCGGATGATGACCGCGGTGTGGCGTACAGGTCACGCGCCAGCCGTGCCGAAAGCAGCGCTCCGAGGGATGATGCGGCTGAGCCCCGAGCGGAGGACAGCACCGACGCGGCGTCTGCAGCGGTTCGCACGGTCGAGTCGCCGCCGCGAGGTGGATGTTGGTGTTGGTGTTGGAGTTGTTGTTGCTGTTGCTGTTGTTGGGACGTCTGGGTGGCGTCGCTGTCGTCACTACGACCTGTGGCCAGGCGTGTGAGTGCCGACCACAGCTGCTGTGCCTGTGCTTTGCGCCGCTCCGAGTGACCATCAGCACTAGCAGTACCACCACCATCACCACCACCACCGCTCGCATAGCCGTTATTTTGCAGCAAGCGTTGCTGTGTGCGACGGCCTTGCTGTTGTTGCCGTGGATGCTGCTGCTGCTGCTGCTGCGTGCGCTGTCCTGTCGCCGACGCCGGTGAAGCCACCTCGTCCCAGTGCTCCAACGACGTCACGGTGAGCAACACCATCTCGCCGTCCATCGCCGTCAAGCGCGAGTACTTGCGCTGCTTCGCCTTGCGCCGCTTGCGCTCAATGCCCGCGGACAGCACGTCCACCAACATGTGGTGCGCCGCTCCGGCATACCGCAACTCATCCGGCCGCGGGTCATACGGCACGATGGCCGCGAGGCGACGACGCTCCGCTTCCGCGTCACGCCACCGCCGCAGACGGTAGAACCCACCCCGCCACATACGCTGCAGGTTCACGATCTGCCGGTCCTGCGTCACGAACAGCCGCACGTGTCGGCGCCCGCGCGCCGCCGCGCGCGTCGCATGGGGACCCTGCAGCTTCTCCGCCCGCATCACCAGGTTGCGGAGGCGCTCCGTGTTGCGGTACCGAATCGCGCGCCGGATGGCGTTCACAATGTGGGCGCGATCCGCCTCCTTTTGGCGCGCCCGAAACACCACCTCGCGGTCGTAGTGCCAGTGGCGCAGGTTGCGCCCGCGCATGCGCATCGCCACCTTCTCGTCGCCGGTGCGCCACTTGCCGTCGTCGTGGCGACAAAACTCGCGCGCCTTGTCGCCCTTGCGCGGTTGGCGCGTCACCGCCAGCGCAAACGACGCCGCCTTGTCCTCAAAGAAAATGGTGGCCTTCCGCGGCTTTTCCGCCAGCACCGCCCACTCCTTGGGTGTCAGCCACCGCGACTGCTTCACCGCCAGCCGCTTGCGCGCCTTGATGGCCTTGTCCCGCCGCAGTTTCGTGCGGTACCGACGCCGTTCCACGCGTGTGAACCCCGCCCACGTGTTGGCGTCCACGCCGGGCGGCGGTGGGCGCCGTGCCTTGCCACCAGCGGTGTCACCACCACCCTCCCCTTCACCACCCTCCCCTTCATCACCATCGCCTTCACCACCCTCCCCCTCGCCTTCACGGGTGCCATCCTCCTCGTCGTCACTTGCTGTGGACACCAAATCGCCATCGCGAGACGCGGCATCGCGACCGCCGTCGCCGCCGCGGCTTTTGGTGGACCCACGGCGGCTCGTGCCGTCGCCCTTCACCTCTGCCACGGCCATTTCGCCGTCGGACAGCGACTCGTCACTCTCCGTGTCGCTGTTGTTGCGCCGCTTCTTCACCGGCGTGGTGTCCTGATCCACCGCGAACGGGTTGTCGTGCAGCTCAAACGTGCTCAGCGGCTGTAGGTTGTAGTGCGCCTTCAACTCGTCGTACGTCATCGTGGACGTGTCCACCGGCGGCGTGGCCTCGACATCCTCACCCGCACCCGCACCCGCACCCGCACCCGCACCCGCACCACCACCCGCACCACCACCACCGCTCCCAGCGGCCTCCTGCCCACCCCCCACCGGCTGTGTTCCATCGAAGGAGCCGTCCTCCGAGCGAGACGCGTTGATGGACGCGCGTGCAGACTGCGCGATCTGGTCCATGTTGTCGGCGTCAAACCCCGGCGGGAGCCGTGACGACGCGAACTTCCGCGAACCCCCCTTCTTGCGCGACGACGACGACGATGATGATTTCTTCGACCGCGACCGCGACGAGCCACCCGAGGCCGCAGCGGTGCGAGAACCAGACACGGAACCGGTGCGAGAGCCGTTGCCTTGCTGTTGTTGCTGCGCCTGCGCGATTTTGCGGCGCTCTTCCGCCTCCGCCGCGAGTTTGGCTTTGGTCATGAGCACGTTCAGGTGCTTTTCCACGTTGAGCAGGTCGATGGCCTTGCGGATGCGGTCCACGTCCATGATACCCACCTCCGGCGATTGATAGCTGCGCAAGCAAGATGGCAGCAACCCCCCAACAACAAACAAACAAACAAACAAACAAACAAACAAACAAACAAACAAACAACACATGTGCACACCAAGGCAAAGGCACACAGGCAGAGGTCAGAGCCATGTTCACACACAGACCCGAACACAACACACACAACAGAAAGAAGGAAACACAAGCACGGCACGAGAGCACCCTCGACCTCACACGCACTTAAAGTCCTCCATCAACTGGAACACGTTGCGGGGCTCGGTGGGCAAACCAGGGGGCCCAATGATGGCATTCTCACCCAACCGCATGCCAAACCCCCTTGCACGCTTGGTCGTCGCAGCCGACGTCAGCCGTGTGGCCATGGCCAACTGCGCCACCGACGCACCCGACCAGTCCACCGGCTTGTCCTCCGCGGCCATGTGGCCAAACCACTCCACCACGCCCGACTTGTACTTGGCCACCACGGTGTTGGGCACGCCGAACTGGTACTTGGGGCGGGGCGGCGGCGCACGAAACGACGACGAGGCGCTGGACATGGACGAACGCGGCGACCACGCCCAGGTGGATGACCCTGTGGTGTCGTGGGATCGCGCGGACATCAGGCCGCCGTCGGCAATGGACTCCCCCGGCGGGAACATGACCTTGGTGACGTTGGGGTTGAAGGACACGGAGAGCCCCAAGGAGCGCACGCTGTCGCCTCGCGCAAGCGCGGAACGTGGGGGTGCTGGGGGGAGTGAGCCATCTTCCCTGACCCCGCCTGCTGCTTCCACGCCTGCCTCCTGCCCTCCTGCTTGTTGTTGCGCCTGCTGCTCTTGTTGTTCTTGGTGTTGCTGTTGTTGCTGCGCCTGCTGGTACTGGCGCTGGTGCTGGTGCTGGTGCTGGTGCTGGTGTTGTCCCTGTTGTCCGCTCGCGTGTGAAGAGGCGTGTTGTGGGGGTGGACGCTGGAGCGGCGCCAACACCGGTGGTGCACCGGCCGACGCTCGTGGCACGGGCGTGGCAGCGGGTCGACGCAAGGGTGACGGCGGCGGCGCTGCGTCGGCAAACAGCTGCACATCCGACAGGGACGCCACACTGCTGGAGGGTGCCATGGCGGCGCCAGGAGGGTGCCGCAACGGCGCCAGTTGTCGTGAGCGTGGGTGTGAGGGAGGCGCAAACCCGGGTGAGGCAGGGGTGGCGGGCGTTGTCTCGTGTGCCACGCCCACGCCCACGCCCACGCCCACGCCCATGCCACCCCCTGTCGCGGCTGCCTCGCCGGCGTGCGTCGCCGGGGAAGCTGCTGTGGCAATGGGAGACGCGGCGGGCCGCAGTTGGTTGCGCAGTGGTGACGGCGCACGCGCCGCAAACACCGCTGAACCCACCGGCACAGACTGCGGCCGACGCGCGGCGGCACCACCTCCACTCCCCAAGGCACCACCCCCACCCCCGGCTCCAGCCCCACCTCCCACCGTTTGGGGTCGTGGAGCAGGCGTCGCCGCACCCACACTGGACGGTGCCGTGCGCACGGGGGTGTGGCGCAAGGAAGCCACATCCGCAGACGCTGGGCGTGCGCCCGGCGCCACCGACGCCGACGCCGACGACATGGACATGGACATGGACATGGACATGGACATGGACATGGAGGCGTCCAAGGGCGGCAGTTGCCCAAACCGCCCAGGCGCGTAGGGTGTCGTGAGGGGGTACTGCAGCGGGATGTCGTGCGGGTGAATGGGCGCGGTGGGTGGTTTGTGCACCGTCGCGGGCGTGAACAGGCGCTGCTCCGCCTTCCGATCGCGCTTCGACACCTTCCCTGTCTGCTCCATCACCATGCCACCCATGGGCGTCATCTTGCCGCCCAAGCTCGGCGGCAGCGGCAGGCGAATGCCACCCAGGTCGTTGCTCGTCATGTGCAGGCCCGATCGCGCGCCGGTTTGCGCGTCGTCGTCTGCCGCCGTGGCGCCCGTGACACCGACGCTGCGACGCGTGGCCGCCAGCATGGAGTTGTCGAACGTGGCGGAGAGGCGGTCGGGCGACGGCTGCGGCAGCGCCTTGGTCGCCACAAACGGAATCAGGGCCTCGGCCATGGCGGGCGGCGGCACCCGGGGCCATGTGAACACGGGTGCCTCCACCAACGCCGTGGCGGCGCGGTGGGACTCGCGGAGGGCGTGCTTGCCGCCGGGCATCTCCGCGAAGGTGTTGACGGCGGGGCCGGAGAGGAGTGTGCCGGTGGCGCCTAGTGCGCCGGGGGCCAGCAGGAAGGGGTTTTCGGTGAGGGGGAAGTCGGGACCCAACACCTCGCGTACCACAGGGACGCTGT
>Ga0213833_1001690_pt1 | contig 15328 bp, 10 predicted proteins | sample SWATP21_FD_160575 | JGI IMG/M metagenome (GOLD analysis project Ga0213833, IMG submission 160575) | Coastal seawater microbial communities from Marineland, Florida, United States - SWA TP2 #1 | ecosystem: Environmental > Aquatic > Marine > Coastal | place: USA: Florida | collected 2016-08-14
ACGCAGGTTGAAAGCGTGTCGGTGCGCCGGGTGCTTTGGCGAACAACAACGAGGTGTTGGTACCACCAAATCCAAAGGAGTTCGACGCAGCGACGTGGACAGGGCGTGTTTCCGGTTCACTTCCAACGAGGCGCAACTGGGGAATGTCTGCCGCGGTGCACGGATTGTCGAGGTTCAACGTTGGCGGCACGATGTCCTGGATGGCGACGACAAAGAAGGCACGTCAGGCTCGTGGAAACGCACCCAACGGCGACCCGATGCACTGTGGACGCACGTTGACAACCGACAGGATGGAAAAAATCGCTTCAACTGCCCCTGCAGCTCCGAGGAGGTGCCCAACGGAGCCCTGCCACACAGCACACGTGCCCGTTGGCAGTCAGGGAAGGCGTGAATCAGCGGCGACGTTCGCAACACAACGCAACTCACCTTTGTCGAGGACACACTGACGTGAGGAAGGTGCTCTCCTGTTGCAGCACGCATGAGCAACGGCGAAAGCACCTCCGTGACTGGACTTGCCCAACAACCTACCGAACACGTGCGCCAATCCTTGAGCTTCTATGGGATCTCCCACCGGCGTCGACGTTGCGTGCGCATTCACGTAGTCAACATGCTCCGGAAGCAGGCCGGCGTTTGAGATGGCCGCCTGCAGAGCGCGCGCTGAACCCAGTCCGCCAGCGGCAGGGGCGGTGATATGGAAGGCCTCCGAGGACAACCCAAAGCCCCGCACTTCGGCGTAGATGGGCGCACCGCGCCTTTGGGCGTGTTCCAACTCTTCCAGGACGATGCACCCAGCACCCTCCCCGAGGACAAAGCCGCTGCGATCTTCATCGAAGGGGCGCGACGCTGCTGCTGGGTTATCGTTGAACTGCAGGGGATGCCCATGAACAAACGAAATGCCGTGTCATCATAGCACCTCGCAAGGGCGGGTGGAACAGTGCTGCAGGCCATGACGACTGTGAGCACTGCGCAATCGGGCCTCACCCTACCTTCGTGGTCAAAGCTCGAGCACGACAAAACCCTGCCAGTGTCAGCTCCCCAACGCCGGCATCCGTGCCACCCGCGATCATGACATCGGCGTCTGAAGGGGAATGCGCATACCACGGTGACACACTCGACAACCGACCAAAAGGCAACTCCATAGCTCGGCAACACATACCGCCATGCTTTATCATGTTGTATGCATCACCAATCGCATGCGCGCCAGAGGCACATGCTGTGGCAGCTGCATGCATTGGACCCTGTACCATCCAAAGAAGTCGAGGCGTCACAGCACTCGTGATTTGTGACGCCGCTACATACATGCTAGCGCTCGCCAGCATCGACACACACACGCACACGCACACGCACACGCACACACACACACGCGCACAACACGCACCTGAAAACCATGCTCAATGCTGACCTGGCCAGCTGCCATGTTTACCAACACCCTTGGCACAAAGAACGGCGACACACGGCGAAAGCCTCGCTGAGAGGGAGAGAGCGAGAGAAAGAGAGAGAGAGGAGGACACGAAAACGTCAGGGCGAGGCGGCGAGGTGTTGGCCATGGGCGTCACCGCCTGCGCGCACCTCGGGGTCAGCCAATTCCTTGGCTGTTTCTCCCATTTCTTCGTAACCACCGATGGAACTTCCAATGGCGACACCCTGCACCAGCACAGTGCACAGTGAAATGAAGAGGCGGCTGAGGAGCACACTGGCTAGCTCCTCAGCGGGACGTCGGTGCACGAACCACGCGAGTCTTGTCAAGATGGTCTCCAAGCATGTCCAGCCACGAGTCAGAAATGGCTTCTTGAGCTGTATGACAACAGAGGGCAACGGTTGGTTGTGCGTGCACCGCACATGCAACGTGGGCAGGCTCGTCGATCGTACCGGCTGCCAGTGCGTATGCAATGAAAGCAACGCCTTGCTCTCTCCGCTTCTTGGGATCCGGAACCAATGACAAAAAGTCCTCTCCTTCTGCAAACGGGACCTTTGCCGCAACTTGACAAGGATAGTGTGCCCATTCCTCCTTGCCAAGCTCCTGAGACGAATGGCAAGGCGGCACAAGTGAGTCAAACCACGCTTCACGCGCCTGTCCATGCCTTCGGAGTTCTTCGGCACGAGCTCGGACTCACGCACCACCCAACACCACAACACGCCATACTAGCCACTGCAGCCACAACTGCATCAATTTACATCAAGAAACGAACCGTTACGCCACATTCGCCAGCGATCAGGCGTCGCCAGCTGTCTTCCACGCCGACGCCGAGCGGTGTCACAAGTCCCAAGCCTGTGACAACCACACGCTTGACAGGCTCTGAGATAGGCGGACGCGGTATGTGTGCCATGTGACGAGATTGGAAACCCACTGTCCGACGCAAGTGGCACCACGGAGCAGCCATCCTGTGCGAGCCGCCCTGCAAGTCGTAGCCGAGCCTGAACCACGGCAAACACAAGCAGCAGCCACCGCCGGTGAACGACGTGTATTTACAAAATTGCTAACTTTTTTCGCACCCAGGTGGGTGCAAATGCACCGCCTCCCTTCGTCCTGTCAGTCACATTGCCGCCTGTTTGCTTTTCCTTTCCTTTCCTTTCCTTTACCATGGAGTCCAAAGAAGCAGAGTTCAAACTAGTGTACTGGGCCGGCAACTTTGCTGGGCGTGGCGAGTTTGTGCGCATGCTGTTGGACGTGGGTGGAGCCAAGTGGGTGGACGTTTGCCGTGACGCCGGCAGCTCCGCTCGCGCTATGCAGCACCTCCAGGGCAAGGTAGAGGGCGCATTCCCGGTCCTCTTTCCTCCCATTCTGGAGCACAACGGCACCACGTTCAACCAGCTGCCCGCCATCGTGCTGTACCTTGGGCAAGTGCTGAAGCTTGCGCCGACCACCCCGGTCGATTTGGCGCACGCCATGCAGATCTCCCTCACAGCGCTGGACGCCGTGACGGAAGCATGCGCTGCGTTTCACCCCACGAACTACCACGCCTCCTACGCTAGCCAAAAGGAAGCCGCCGAGCCCGTCATTGTGAAGTGGTTGGCTGAGCGGTTGCCAAAGTTCTTGGGTGTTTTGGAGCGCCAGCTGGCTGCGAACGGAGAGGGCAAGGGCTTCTTCATCGGTGACACACTCACTTTTGTCGACCTGGTTGTGTTCAACTTCGTGCGTGGCTGGCGCACGTCTCGCCCTGCCCACTTTGAAAGCTGCGCCGACGCGCCACTGCTCAAGGCCCACGCGGAACGCATCGCCGTTCTCCCTCGGGTGGCTGCCTTCCTGAAGTCCGACCGTTGCACGAAGATGGAGTCGGAAACCGCCTCCCCTGTTGCCGAGGCCCCTGCAGTGCAGGTCAACAGCTTCATGTGAGCCGGTGCGAGCAACGTCCGTCGCCAGCGCGCTTGGCATGGCTGCGCCTGCTGCGTCAGCACCAGCTTGAGCCGGGTATGCTCGCAGAGGTGTATTTGCGGGTGGCTGGTTGGTTGTTTGCTGCGTGTTCGCGTGTTCGCATGGTCGCGTGTTCGTGTGTTTGCGTGCCTTGGATTCCAGAACGCGTGTGTGTGCACGGCGAGTAGGACAGCACCTCGTGTTGGTGACGTCATTCGTCAACGGAAACGAAAAGGAACAAATGAAAACAAAGAAAAAAACTGACTGCTGCTGCAAAACACAAAACACGCCCAACCGAAACCAAAGCAAACTACTTCGCGAAACCAGACTGGCAAGACAGACAGACAGACAGACAGACAGACGCAACGCGCTCCAACCGTGCCACAGTTGAGGAGCACAAACCAACGCAATTATCCTTGAGCGAGGCAACTTGGCGGGGGCGTCTCCTCAAGAAACCAACATTACGCAACCAAAGGCACCAACCACCACGACGGAAGGGCCACAAGTGCAGCGCCTCCCTCCCATGCCAAGCCAAGAGAGACGCGGTCGGGACATGAGCCTTTCAACAACGTGTGCGCCAAGCAACGACGTCGAGAGCGGCGATAATAACATCCGAACACACCCCAGCGTCACAGGCGACGCGCGGAATGCCCTGCCCGTCCCCCCGAAAAAAGGGAGCACGCCGAGGGCAAGTGGTGGGGAGGAGCACAACACAGCGGACCGGCGGAGCTCGCGGTCGCACGCACAAGACAAAGAGAGATGAGAGGAGGGAGCAAAGAGGGGAAAGCGCCGAGATGACGAGAGGCGGTACGTGGAAACGGGCACGACACAAAAAGCCACGGCTGGCTTGGCTGGCTGGCTGTGGGTGCGTGTCGAGGCAGAGTGCAACTGCAAGCACCGCCGGACGGAGACCCGTCGCCGCCGCTCCCGCCACCGACACAAGAAAGGGCAAACGAAACGACCAGCCAGTGTATGTAGTGACATGGTAGGCGTCGCTTCTAACGGAACTTGCCCATTTTGGGTCCCTTGCCACGACGCCGGCGCCCGCCAGCTTTCTTCTTCGTGGCCCCTCCGCCAGGGCCTGCGTGGCCGTCCACACCGACTTCGTCGTCGGACTCCTGGACGTCGACACGGCCAAGAGGCGGACAGCAGGGAAGAAGGAAAAACAAAAACAAGAAACACACAAGAAGAAAACAAACACAGCAAACAACAGTAGCAACAGAGCGGAAAGGAAACCAAGGTCAGAAAACGTGAACACACACACACAGGACATGACGCCCTACCAAGAAACAAAGATGCAAACACATGCACACACGCACACACAGCAGTGCACGTACATCTTCTCCGTGTGTCACCCACTCGTTCATGTGGCCGTCCACCTTGAGCCGTGATTCAAGGTACTCTGCCGCCTTCGCACTCACCGACATCCGCAGCTGCAAAAAGTCGTTGCGGGCCAGGTAGAACAGGTGTGTGGTGAACCCAGCCCGGGCACTGATCTTGCTACGGTACGCATGATGCTCCGACGTCCACATCGCACTCTGTGATGCGGGGGGGGGGGGCAAACAAAGAGCAACCAACACACAGACACACAAAAATCACAGCACGCGTGAGACAGGTGGCCACCAACAAGCACTGCACACACACCCCGTTTGTTTGGACACCCCTTACCTCGCCGAAAAACTGGCCGTCCACGGCCGTGCGCAGTAACTTGCGAGTGTCGTCGTACACGTGGACAAGGCCAGAGGCGACGAGGAACACGTTGCGCTGCGTGTCGTTGAGGCGAATCACCACAGCACCCTTGGCAATCAGCGCCGGCTTCAGCAGCAAGTACAGGTGCGACACGATGCCGGGGAAGTGGTGCTCACATCGCTTGAGGATGGGAATGGTGTACAGCGTGTGGCGAGCTATGTGGCGCACCACGGTGATGCGCAGGTGGGTGGGCAGCTGGTCAAATATCTGCGGCGTCTGCGGCAGCACCGAAGTGAGCTGCAGAAAGTGCTTGTAGTGGTCCCGGATCTGGCGCCGGAACGCCGTCGGCAGGCGCTTCTCCTTCATGTAGTCGTTCAGCTGCACCAACGACTGCTTCGTGAGGCGCTGCGCCGGGTCAAAGTTGATCACCATGCCCATCACGCTCGTGATGACGTGGGCAAACACGGTGGTGCCGAGCACCATGCTGAGCATCGCCACCACCAGCTCGGTGACGGAGTTGGGGTGCGGCGTGATGTCGCCGTAGCCCACCGTGGTCATGGTGGTGAACGCCCAGTACACGGAGGCAATATACTGCTGCCCCACCGCCATTTGGTCCAGGCACGTTTCCACGCCGTCGACGTCCGTCACGCAGTACGCGGCCGGCCACGAGTTGGCGCCCTCGGAGGAGATGCCGAACCACAGGCACCCGTTGATGTGCGCGATGAACAGCATCACCACCGCCAGCTTCACCATGCGCACCAGCGACGGGTGGATGGACAGCGCGTCTTCGTAGTGCCCAAACAGCTTCTCCAGCTTGATGAAGCGCACCAGCTTCAGCAGACGGAACAGCCGCAGGGTGCGGAACAGCTTGGTCAGGCGCCACCCGTCTGCGGACGACTGCATGAACGCCTCCATGACGCGGTCAAAGGGCACCGTGGAAAAAAAGTCGATGACGAACCAGCCGCGCAGGTAGTTGGACACGATGAGGTTGGGCTCCCGCACGCAGTTGCCCAGGTCGGAAATGTACCCCGTGAACATGTTCAACACAATGTCGATGAAGAACAACACGTCCGTGACGACGTCCACGGTGATCCACGTCCCCGAGGCGTCGATGTTGAAGCCGATGCGGTACGGCACCATCACCGCCGAGTACAGGATGATGACGGTGATGAGCAGGTCCCACCGCAGCCGCCGCGGGTCGTGCGGGTGGATGGTGTGGCTCTTGCACCACGACTGCACCGGCTGCGACTGGCTGCGCACCGACAGCTGGTGGATGTTGCGGTGGCCCACCCGCGGCACCGCCGTCCCCAGGTGCCCCGACTTGGACAGGTCCGCACCCAGGTCCAGGTCCAGGCGGCTGGCGGGGGACCCGGGCGCGGCACGCTTCAGGCTTTGCCAACTGTCCGTGTGCAGCAGCTGCGCCTCCTCCTCCTCCCGGTGCTCGCGCACGCGCATGGGGTCAAAGAACTCCAGCAGCGACTCGGTGGTGGGGGCGCGGGAGACGTTGGGCCGCAGGTACATCGGGCGCCCGCTTTGGTTCCCGCCCAGCACGTTGTGCGCCGAGTAGGACGACCCCAGCATGCTGCTGCCGCCGTCCGACCGGTGGCTGGCGGCGTGGTGGTGCAGGCGGGAGGAGTAACGGTGGGACGCACCACCGGCGAGGGCACCACCGGCTGTGGCAGCGGCTCCGACCCGGACCCCGACCCCGACCCCGACCCCGGCAGCGGCTCCGACCCCGACCCCGACCCCGGTGGCTGCGGCGGCGGCGGCGGCGGCGGCGGCGGCGGCGTGGGGTGGAGTGTGGGTGGGCGGCGAGGGGCGGAGGTAGGGCGGTACACTGCTCAGCACCGTCGCGGCGTCTGCGGAGGCGGACATGCGCATCGAGGCCGGCGTGAGTCTCGCGGGAGACGCGTGGTAGGGCGTGCCGGAGCCGCCGGCGCCAGAGGCAGAGGCAGAGGCAGAGGCAGGCGCAGGCGCAGGCGCAGGCGCAGAGGCAGAGGCAGGCGCAGGTACAGGCGCAAGCGCAGAGGGAGAGCCAGAGGCAGAGGCAGAGGCAGAGGCAGAGGCAGAGGCAGAGGCAGAGGCAGATGTAGATGTAGATGCCACTGGAGGTGGGGCAGAAGCACCACCCGCTGCCACGCCCTGCCCACCTGCTGCGGCGGCATGGTGGGAATCGTTGCCCGGCGGTGCAGCAGCACTGGGGTCACCTGCACCACCACCTGCACCCGACGACCCGGGCCGTGCTGGCGCTGCCGCCACGCCACCTGCGACGGTCGCGCGCATGGCACCCGCCCCGGCATCCGCGACGGTCGCGCGCATGGCACCCGCCCCGGCATCCGCGTCGTCCGTCACACCGCCCGCCCCTGCGTCTGGCCCATTGTTGACGACAACGCGTCGAGGCGGTGAGTTGGTGGTGGTGGTGGCGGCGCCAGCACCTGTCGTTGCTGTGCCGTCGTGAGAGGACCCGGAGGTTGTTGTTGCTGCTGCTGCTGCTGCTGCTGCTGCTGCTGAGCCTGCCGCCGCCGCGTGGTCGTGCTGCGTCTTGTCCACATCCGTCATGAACTCCTCCACGATGCGTGACGCCTCGCGCGAGCGGTCCGCGGCCGCCCGCTCCTTCCGCGCTGCCGCCGCCGCCGCCGCCGCCTCCTCCTCCTCCCGACGACTGGAGATGTGCCCGGGCAACGGCGCGGCGTGGGTGTGGGCGCGGGAGGTGTGACGACCTGGGTGCTGCGGCGCGACCGCATACTTCGGCGCCGGCATTGCCATCGCCGCAGAGAGCGCTCCCTGTGGCTGCGGCTGGCCGTGGTGGGCCTGGGGATGGGCGTGGAGGTGGCCGCTGCTGCCGGACGACCGAGCCTGTAGGTGCTTCATGACGGCGCGCGAACCCACGGAGGAGTGTGAGTGCAGGGACGACATTGACTCGCCGGACAGCCCCGCATGGACTTCCAGCCCGTCCCCGTGCTTGCTGTCCGCGTCAAACAACAAGGCACCCGCCGCCGCCGCCGCTGCCGCCTGTGGTGGTGCTGCTGAGGTAGTGCCCGCGGCACCTGCACCACCGACGCCGTTATTGTGGGTGTGGGTGTGTGGCTGCACCACCGCGCCGAGTGAGGAAGAGCCGCGCAGGGACGGTACCGCCAAGGGTGCGGAGCGCGCCGTGGTCGTGGCGCTGTGGAGACCGGAGCGGTGGGATGCCGCGCCGGCACCGGCACCGGCACCGCCGGCGACCGTGGCTTTGAAGGGCGCCACGTCGCCAGCCGCCACCATGGCGGACGCCCGTGCGGTGGCCTGGTGTTCCTTCCACGCGCCCTCAAAGAACGCCACGCGCTCGCGCAGCCGCGCGGTTTCGTCGCTGAGCATGGTTTGCGCCTCCGGCCAGCACTGGAACAGGTCCTCCTTCTTGATGCTGCCGATCTCCACCAGCGACGCCGAGACGGCCGTGGTCAGGCGCAGGTCGGCCTCAAAGGCGCACTCCTGCCCAAAGTGCGAGCCCTGCGGCAGCAGCTGGATCTGCACCAGCCCCTTCAGGTGCGCGTCCGTCACTACCTGGCCGTCCTCCATGCGCGGCGGAGGGTGGGGTCGGTTGCCCGGCTTCTTGGCAGATCGATCGCCGGCACCACCACCACCACCACCACCACCACCACCACCAGCGGCAGCACTCGAGCCTAGCGGCACCACCGTGGCGGCCTTTCTGCGCTTGTACGCCCTCAAAAAGTTGCTCAGGCGGCGCTCGGCAAGGTTCAGTGCACGGGGGCGCATCTGCAGCTCGAGGGTGGCAGCGTTGGACAGGTGGTGGGGGTTCCACAACAACGCCACCTCGCCGGTCAGGACGATGAGCAGCTCGGTGCCGACGTCGCCCTGCTGATAGATACACGAGTTGGGCGCCAGGGTGAAGGGGCGCATGGCAGTGAGGAGCGACGACACCACCATGGGCGACGCGTGGTCCAACAGCGGGCAGCCCTCGATCATCTCCTCGTTGTTGAACTGTGAGATGGTCCCCCGCAGGGCCGACGGCATGTTGTCGAGCATCGTGCCTTCGTCAAACACGGACTTGTTGGCGTAGAAGTACTTGAAGTGGCGCTTGACGGCCGTCTTGAGATACGGCGGCAGCTTGCGGTCCCTGACAAACTCCTTCACGCCATCCAGCTTCTCCTTGCGCAGGGTGGCACGCGCGTTGATGCTCTCCACCACCATTGTCACGTTACCCACCACGTAACCAAAGATGGAGGCGCCCACGAGCATCGAAAACAGGGCGAGGAAACGCTCCGCCGTGTTGGTGGTGTTGATGTCGCCGTACCCCACCGTGGTCATGGTGGTGAACGCCCAGTACAGCGCCGTGACGTACTTGTGCCCCAGCGACTCCATGTCCAAGCCATTGTACGGGGACGTGGTCCAGTTGGTGGCGGCATCAAAACCGGACACGCCGTACCAGGCGCAGGCAAGCAGGTGGCCGCACACCCCGATGACGCCCGTCATCTTGCCGAGCTGCAGCAAGCTCTGGTTCACGGTCACGTCCTCCGAAAACCGCTGGAAAAAACGGCCCAGCTTCACGAGGCGCATCAGGCGCAGGAGGCGGATGAGCCGCAGGGCGCGCAACAGCTTGGTGGACCGCAGCAGGGCGGAGTTGCCCGTCACGAACGCGGACAGCAACTGGTCGAAGGGCACGGTGGACACAAGGTCGAGCGCGAAGCCGCCCTTCAAGTAGTGCATCGCCACACGTGACGAGTCCCACACCAGCTGGTGCTTGCGGTCGTAGAACGCGGTGCGGAAGTTAAATAGCATGTCCAGGCCGAAGGAGATGTCAACCAGCGTGTCCAGCCAAAAGAAAAACCCAGTGGCCTCCTCCCCGAAGCCGATGCGGAAGGGGACGGACAAGCAGGAGTACACAATCAACAACGAGATTGTGAGGTCCCAAACCACCTTGTGGGACGCCTCGGGATGCAAAAAGTACCGGTGGTGACGCTGCTGCCGGTTGACAACGTTGGAGGCCACGTGCCCCAGCGACGGCTTCTTCTTGAAGCTGCTGGCCAACACGCCCCAGCCACCGTGCGCGGTCGCCCCATTGGCACGGCCCGTGTCCGGCGACGTGTCGCCGGTTTGTGGGGCTCCGTTTGTGGCCGCCGCCTGCGCGGCTTGTTTTCTGCGCTCTTCGTCGATCTCCGCATCCGAAATGCCGAGCTGGGGCGGCTCGTTGAACGCACTGCGTGAGGACGGGGCATGCAAATGGGCAGGCAGGTCGGGGGTTTTGGGCGCGTCGCGCCTTCGCGGTGGAAGCGCCGAGCTGGAGTCAGGCTGGCGGTGCGGTTGTTGTTCGTGTGCGTGCACAGCCAAGTGGAGGTTGGACCGATTGCGTGCCTGCTGCTGCTGGCGTCGCAACTTCACACCCACGAGCATGGTGTGAAACGCTCCAACGCGCGTCACACACTAGGCCAACTCACAGGATGGATGCTCACTGCATTCCCCCCCCCATGGGAGCAACTCAACTCGCTTGTGTGAGTGTGAGTGTGGTTGCCGGGCACACCAATGTACAATCGATGGGGAACTGGCCGCACTGCTCGGACGCGCACGGCGAGCGACCGCCAAAGTTAGGAACAGCTCCAATCCACAACTGAACGCCTAATGAGCTCGCCTTGCTGCTGCACTCAGTGTGTCCATCACAGCACTCAATGCGGCCACGGTTTCACGAGCGCAACAGGGCGCCCACGCTGCAGAAAGGCAACGGATTCTCAGACGGCGATGGTGAATGAACCACTCACTGTCTGCCCGCCTTCACGCGGTGTGGCTGGCCAGGAAGGCGGGTTCAAAACCACACTCCTCCACGCACGTCCGTCACCGGAAACCTGCAACTGCGGCCGTACAGGGAGGACACGGCTGGATTCCAGGGCAACGGGCAGGAAAACGCGTGCACAACAGGCGGAAAGACTGGAAAGTGGTGTGTTGTGTGCCGGGTTTGGGCTCACGTGAGAAGATTGTCACGCAGGCAGGGTGCAGTCGCCACGCAAGTCAAAATGTAACCACCCGCAGAGGCGCCGAGCAGCGGATTGACAAAACAGCAAAGCACAGCAGCCTGCCCGTTGTTGCAGCTGCAAGCAAACAATCTTTTTTGTCAAAATATGCCCAAATACTGCTGTAGTCCAGTGCTACGCACCACAACATTAGTTCGCTGGGCTTTTGGATGGATATGGTGGTGGTTAGCATTCCCCACTCAACTTCATCCTCCGCTCCGACTTGTGTCCGGTGCATTTGCACTCTTGTTGCACTCGACGGTGCCACCCAGGGCCCGCGGCTGCGATGCAACGCGCTGGCGCCGACCCCAGCCGTGACCAAACAGCTACATCCCTGCCGGGGCGGGTTGTGGCGGAGACCGAGTGCGTGATCCCTGTGGATTCGTCACGAAACGAGACGGCCATCACCATTCCGTCCAAGGTGCCTCCGCCATCTCCACCCGTGGACGATGATCAAGGCGCCGGCGTCGACGATTATGACATGGCTGATGAAGAAGAACCTCTTTCGTGCCTTGACCGCACCAAGTCGTGTGTTGTTTCTTGTTGTCGTTCAACACCTGTGCTCCGGACTGTGTTTCGCCTGTTGACACGACCACGGCTATTTCCGACACCGGCGCGCATGCTGGTACGTACCGTTTGTGCAAACAACCCTCGAACCTCCACCCTCCCTCGCGACAGGAAGTGCCGTAGTCCTCGTTTGCACTCCGACGATGGCAACCCGTCACAACGGCATTATGTGCTTTTGTCGCCATGTGGACTTCCGCTGTGATCTCATGCGCGGATCGCTGTTGCACTGGCTCCTGTTGCGCACCCCGCCCCCAGGAACACGAACCAAGTCGCATCACGGCAGTGTGCGCACTCCCTAACGGTGTCACGGCCAGTGCGAGCCTGGATGGGCGTCTGTGTGTGTTCAATCAGCTGAACCTGCTCCAGTTCCAATGCTACTTTGAGTTTCCGTACGTCGCCGCCGCAAACGCGCCCGCCACCATCCCAACTCACCCGCTTCCGTAACCAAACCATATGACGCCCTTTCTCCGTGCTGTGTGCTGTGAGCGTTGTCCTTGCAGAGAAATTCGTAGCACGACGTCCATGGCCGGGCTTGCGCACCTCAAGTCACGTTTGGATCTTGGCCCAAAACGGCAGCTGGAAGACGCCAGCGCCTTGGCAGAAGTCATCAGTGACAACGATGTGTGGGAGATCAACGACGTGTTGCTTTGGGACGTTTGGTCCGCCGATGCGCTGCACGCTGGCGGGCTCCCGGAGTGGCGAGCGGTGTTTGCAATTCGAGGCCAAGAAGTGGATGACCAACTCACAGCGCGCGTGTATGCCTGGCACATGCAGCCGTACGTGATTGCAATCACGACGCCCCCCCCCCCCCCCCCCCCCCTTCCCAACGCACAAAACAGCCGCATGCTGCGCTGTTGAATCTCTGTTTTGCTTCCGGCTTTGGTGACAGTCGCTCGCGACCTTTGGGGTGTCTCGTGTGCGTGCTGCAGCGGGGCGTGCGTTCAACTTCGCATGTTTGGCAAAGAGCCTAGCCTGAATACCGCGTACCGGCTTCTGCCATACAAACATCTCGTTATCGCCGTTGGCAATCTGGACGACCCCGTGGTGTGGGTACGTTCTGGCCCGCGGTGTGGTGTGTGGTGTGGAACGTCGTTTAGCGGGTGAAGGTGGTGATCACTTGTCTTTTCACGTTGCGCCCACGTGTTTCTTTTCACTTGTCCTGCTCTGGACAACAGGATGCATCACGGCCCGAGTGTCAAGCGTGCACTTTGATCACGCCCCAGCTCGAAACGGATTGGGACGATGATGCGGTGAGTGGTGTCGTGAGTGGTGTCGTGAAAGCCGTCGACATCGTGCGGTAACGGTGCGGAACCCATGTGGGGATGGTGCTTCGCGATTGGATTGATTGCAACAGCGGACTGGCATGCAAGGAGAACCTGCGCCTGCCACTGTCTTGTTGGGCGCCGTCACATCGGATGGTGTTTCCCGTGATTTGCTGCTCGTTGCAGCCCCACGCGACGTCTTTGTGTGGGATCTGGCGCAAGTGCTTCAGGCCACTGCAACCGTACGTGACGCCTGAGTTGCGGCGGAGCCACACACTTTCACGTGTTTGTGTGAGTACTGTTGTTTGCGTGTCGCTGCACTCACCACTTGTACCACCCCCACATGGACGCACGCGCGCAGTTCAACCATGAGTTGTCCGACAATCCTCCCACAGTAATGGCATTTTCACGCCTGCGCCCGGGTACACCACTGGCCAAGGTAACGGCCTTGGCTGGCGTTGGTGATGCTGTTTCTCGCAGCGTTTCCGGGGTTGTGGTGTTGCAGCAGGCCATTCGTAGACGCCCAGCTCGCATGGCGTTGTTTGACGTCTCTGATATCGGCGCCGTAGAGCATACGACAGCGACAGCGCCTTCAGCATCTGCATCCGCATCTGCCGCATCTGCCGCGACTGCCACTGCAACTTCCACCACCGCGACTGCCGCTACAAGCGCTGCTGCGCCGTCTGCTGTCGGCTCCTCGGTGCGTGTACTGGTGACAGCCGCTCCCTGTGTGTTGCAGCCCCATGGTCCCTCACACCTCCGTTTTGTGTGCTTTGTGTTTGTCTTGTGTCGTTGGGTTGGCCTTCTGGTTTGCTGCCCTTTGTGTCTGGCGACAGCGCTGGCATGACAACCCGGTGTCATTAGCTGCCGTCGACTTTGCACCCAAGGAGCTGCCAACCTGTGTCAGCGTGTCTCCCTCGGCCATCAGCGTGTTAGTCAAGCTCCCACGCGGAGAAAACCTCGCCAAGCTGTACACCTTCATCCGTTGGCTCCCTCACCGGCGGGCCGACCAAGCCCTCAAGTCCATGCCTGTGATCACCAACTTTGGACGCTCGTCCCTCAGTACTTCGTGCGTGGTGGTGGTGCTGCTGCTGGTGGTGGTGGTGCCGCTGCTGCTGTGTTAGGGGTGATAGCGTTCGTTGGATGTGGTTTGACGTGTGCGGCACCCCTTCTGACGCCCCAACCTGCGGTTCGGGTGGGCTCGCTCCACACGCGTCTGCAGACACGTGAACAACTTCTTTCTTACTGGTTGGGACTCCCAGCCTGTCCGCGGATCCGGTGGCCGTCGTCGCCACCGCCAGCCGGAGCCCGGAGACACGTTGCCGCCTGTCGTGATGGTCTGCTACGGCTCGTCCTTGCGCCGCATTACCTTTTCCTGCTCCGCCACGCCGCGGCGAGCTGTGGCACAGAAGCATCAGGTCCGATTAGAGCGCACTGCGCACGAGTTTACGAACCTTGTGCCAGCGCTGAGCTGCAAGGTGGATCGATTGGTAGTCTCCGACGTCGTTGGTGACGTGATCATGTGCGTGTTGGGAGCCTCCAAGTTGTGGGTGACTGGCGTGGCTCGCAGTGAAGCGCGTGCGTTGACGTTGATTGTGTTTTCTGCTCTTGTGCACTGTGAAACATCAGGCTCGATCGCACGAAGCCATTGGAACTGCGCAACAGCAAACCCGTGCCCCTGTACAAACTCGCGCCTCCGGTGCTGGATTTCATCTTCGTCAACGTTCAGTTTGCGAGCTTTCCCATGCTCTCCTCTGTCAAGTTCCCGTGGCACAAGGCCACAGATCCCATCAAGTTCGTTCCTTTGCGTGTGTGTTGGTGTGGTTGTGGTCGCACGGCGTCGCGGCCAACCGCTCAAGCTGCGAGTTTTGCATCGTCGGAACGTGTGCAGGACTACCATTCCAGTGTTCCAGTTCGAGTTCGACTTTACCACCACGATGTTTATCGTGCTGTTCTTTGCCGCGTTTGCCTTGGTGGTTCTGGGGATCACGGGTGCAGCAGTGTTCGTGAATGGCGGCCAGTGCTGGGCATTCGTGCATTCGTTCGTTCTCTCACCACCAACGCGTGCGTTTGTGTGACACTCACAGCTACTACCGCTGGGAAACCCGCCGAAAAAAATCCCGTCGCTCTGAGGTCGAGTTCGATGATGGTGACCTGCGTGACGACGACTCCAAGTTCATGACCATCATGTGGGCAATGGCGTGGCTCGCCACGACTGTGGGCTTTGTGCCTTTCATGAAGACACTTCTGGGCGGGTTGGACTGCACGCAGCGCGACAACGATGTCTGGACGTGGGACCGAGACAGCACCAGCGAATTCAACACCCTGACCGCTGACGAAAAACTGCTGAAGAGTACCCTGTACGCGGGTGACCATCAGTGTTTTGAAGGTGTCCAACTGGCATTGTACGTGAGCTGTCCTTGCAGTGTCTGTCCAGTTCATTGCATGCATGTTTT
>Ga0213833_1001691_pt1 | contig 15327 bp, 27 predicted proteins | sample SWATP21_FD_160575 | JGI IMG/M metagenome (GOLD analysis project Ga0213833, IMG submission 160575) | Coastal seawater microbial communities from Marineland, Florida, United States - SWA TP2 #1 | ecosystem: Environmental > Aquatic > Marine > Coastal | place: USA: Florida | collected 2016-08-14
GCCGATGGGTGGGGTGGGGGTGGGGTGGGGGGCGGGGGGGGGGGGGGGGGGGGGGGGGGTGTCAGACGCACGATTTGCCGCGTATTCGCAATGTGCTGCCTCACCTCGTGTGCATGTTGCTTCAGTCGCTCCCTTGCCCTGTGAAGCATTTGGACGGATACGCGCCTCGCACGCACAATGGCAGATATCGTATGGACTTGGGTGAAGGCGTTTGCAATCTCATCCTCCGATACTTCCACTGGGGCCGCCGGAAGCGGCGTCATGTCCACCTTCCAGTACTTGGAGATGTACGGGTGCTCCTGCGGCGGGGGCAGCAGTCACTCCGTGAGCTGCTTGAGCACAAACAGAACCACCCCCACAAGCACACACCCGAATGTCGTCTATGGTAGGCCGCGTCGTGGGGTCTTTAACAAGCATCATCTGGATGACTTCTCGAAGCTCCGGGTTGATAGGACCCCACCTCGTGTCAGGATAGTCGACGACCGCGGTCTGTATTTGCTCATACATGCCCGTCTGGGTCTTGGCTGAAAACGGAATCCGCCCGTACGTCATCATATATAATGTGATACCAGCAGCCCATACGTCAACCCCCTGGGAGCGTTCCGCGCACCCCAAGGCCCGTGAGAGAGGTATCAAATGGACAGCAACACGTGCCAGGCGACAGCAGACATACCTTCCCAGAGAACGCGTCACCGGTCGTCATTTCTGGCGCCATGAACGACACAGTGCCCGCAGTATTGCGGAACTTGTCGTCCTCACCTTCAAACATTTGCGACACACCAAAGTCTCCGATTTTGAGGAAGCCATCGACGTCTATTAACAAGTTGCCCGGCTTGATGTCGCGGTGAACAATCTGGGAACAGTCCACGGTGATCGCATGGAACATTGCACACAAACAACGGCACTGCAAACCACTGCCAAGTGTACCTTCTCAAAGTGAAGGAATGACAAACCATCCACAAGTTGCGCGGCAAACTCGTGTACCTTTTCTGGCGGCAGCGGCTCGGACTCGCTGAAACAAGAGCACATGGACGCACCAAAGGTCATCCTCACGAAGGCGAACGAGCATCACGCAACATGGAGAACGAACGATTCATCAGGCATCACACATCCACCGCTAACAAATTCATTGACAAGGAACAAATGGTCGTGCTCTGTGGCAATGGGAGAGCACGCAGGGGTGTCAATAGCACGGTGCATCGACCCGTTCGCCAATCAGCAGCCGCACCAGGGTCATCAATAACTTCGAAAAGGGTGACAACATGCGGGTGCTTTAACTTTTTCCAAATGGCCACTTCACGCTTCACAGTTTGGAGCATGTTCCCAAAGCGTCCGACACGCTTGCGCTTGAGAAACGACTTGTTCAGGATTTTTACTGCGTAGTTTACTGAAGGATCGTCCTTGTCTGTGCAACGATACACCTTGCCGAATGCACCGCGTCCAAGCTCCTCGTGAATTAAACTGCACCAGAAACACAAACACACACACGGTCGGGGCACAGCACAGTTAACACCACCACCGCCTGCACCGATGGAATGGGCCATGACGCGTAACGTACTACTGGTTCACGAAACGCTGTTGCGGCTGCCTCGGTTGCTCATCATCGGACGACTCTTCGTCGGAGGAGGAGATCCGGGAGTCTAGGTCACGACTTACCACTGCACGGGACGTTTCAATCGTGGGACGCCGCTCCAACAACCGTGCACTCTTGGTTCGGAACCGCCCCTGCAGGCTCTTTGTGGGCGATGCCCGCACGTAGGAGCTCTTGCTGTGGAGGAGTGGAAGCGCGGACGCAGTATCGCCCACCGAGTCATGGCCGTTGGTGTTGGCACTGTTGTGGCGGCTCAATAGACCATGCATGTCCATTCCTTCGCACGACACAGTGGTGTCGTCGTCAGGGAGTGGTGCCAGCGGCGGCGAACGAGGCTTGCGACGCCGCAACACCACGGGCGAGTGCAGAGACTGGTTGCTGCTGTTGCGCTCGTTGTGACCAGGGACAGGTGAAGGAGGTCCATCTGAAATATTCTCCATGGTCACATCGTCCGCGACGGGGCGGGGTGACGTGGGGGGGGAGTAGGAAGGCGCACCATCTGCTCCCACCACGTTGAACAAGCTCGGTGGGCGCGTCAAACCTTCAATGTGTCGCCCGGTGGATCCCACAATGACCCCTGTGCCCGACCCTGCGCTCCCCTGCGATCCACGTGCATTGCGAACCTTGGTGGGTTGCACCCTGCCTGTCGAATGTGGGTCGCCTGCAGCGCCATCCCTGGCGCCCACACGAAAGCGAGACGTGCACGTTCCCATCGTCGGTGCCCACACTCACACCATCCAGTACGCCGCTGGGGCAGCCACGCCGCCACACCCTGTGCTGTGAAGCCAACGTCGCACCCGTCCCGCCCGACGTCAATGTTGCAGCGCAACGACTGGTTTGGCGCCGGAAACTGCCGGGTATCATGAGCTGCCTCCCAGCCTGCAACGGCAAGCATGGCAGAAAATACGGGCACATCACCCACACACTACAGTAATTTTGAGTATTGAAACCATAATTCGTTTATTTTGCACAGTGTGCGGCGCTACACATTGCTGTATCATCCAAGGCGCAGATTCCGTCGTCAACTACTAGCGTCGTACAAATACATGTGGTACGAATGACATGGCGAATTGCAAGCTGAACAATGGGCCGGCAGCGTAGCGTCAGCCGTTCAGGAAGGCATGTGTTGTCGTCCACAAGACGCGCGTACTGTTTGTGCGCGGTGGCCCTGGCTGTTCTGTTGGCCGGTGGCATCATCATGTCGGCGGCAAGTCAGCATCAGTCTTCCAGGATGATGACTGTGGGTGGACATGCTGGCCTGGGGCACCACAGGAATGCTAACCACATACGTGCCAGTGTGGTATCCTCAACAAAGAATTGGCACCGCAGTCACAAGCGAAGCTGGCGTTCGAAACAGGATCCGCGCGTCGACTGTTCGGACAGCATTCGTGCGCGATTCGGCAACGCTGGCGACGAGGACTGGATTGATCTTGTGTCGTCACTGCTCGCTTCGAATCCGAGCCTATCGCAGTTTTATAGCCAGGTGAGGTGCAGTTCTTGCTGGACCAGGAAGCTTTTTGTAGCGCCCACCTTGTATCGTGCTACGATTCGTGTAACATTCGTGTTTGCATTTGGAACGTGCGGATTCAGGACGGCGAGGACATGTACCTGATCCGTCACTTCTTCAGCACCCCACCATTGTCTGGCGGGGTGTTCGTGGACGTTGGTGCTATGGACGGGGTCACCCATTCTAACACAAAGGCCTTGGAGGAGGCATACGAGTGGCACGGCGTGTGCATCGAGCCAAGTCCCCCAAACTACGACAAGCTTGTGCAAGTGCGCCCGCAATGTCGCAATTTCAACGCTGCCGTGTGCCAAGAAGCAGGGCGAACGACCATATATGGAGAGGTGAGCGTGAACGGGGCACTGCAATCGTTCACGAGTCAAGTTGACTGTCGAACATTCGCAGGGATTGGGGGCCAACGCTTTGCCAAATACGAACCTGCGTGGAGAGGAGTTTAGGGTTGGGCGCTCAGTAGCATGTGGGCCCTTGTCTGCGTTTGAGCAAGCCGCTGGGTTTACGCACATTGATCTGTTGAGCGTCGATGTCGGTGGTCAAGAGTTTGAAGTGCTGCAGAGTCACAATTGGACAGCAGTTCCAGTTCTTGTGACCATCGTCGAGATGCGCGATGACGCAGAGGTACGCCATGCTCAACTCAACACATCTGATTCACAGCTCACCGTGAGTCACCGACATTGGGCTCAGGTGGTGAACCGAGTGACCCGCCAGTTTCTAAGCCTCCAAGGGCTGTGCCGTGTGGCTTGGGGCGTGGGGCACGCCAGTGAGGTTTTCGTCAATCGCGATCGCTTCTCCCAACCGGACCCAATGCAAGGCTGGCCTCCTTGATCACTGATTCTCCTCTGGCGCCATGCTCCAAGCTTATGCGTGCCCTTGTGGAACTCCTAAATTTTGATTTTTGCTTTGGAAAAATTCGCCCATTTCACAGTGCTGAAACATTAACGGTCCGTGAGGGCCGTAGAGTCGGCATAAAAAGAGTCAGTGGCTCCGAGCCAAGTCAGCGCGCTGTGCTGGGTCGCCAACACTGCGGGATGACTGGAGAGCACAACACACCACTTCCACTCTTCAATGGCAGCCTCCCATCACGGATCACAACCTGTGATCCCGCCTGTGGGCGAAGGTGCAGCCACACCGCCCTGTACATCGTCTGCGGACGCAGGTCGCGACCGTCGCCCAACGCATCAACAGCCAATCTCGTTCAGCACCCCCGTGCTCAGCGTGAACGTTGGAAGCCTCTCCGGCACCAGCTACAGTCTTGATTTGGATAAACAGACCCTCGAAACGGCCCCCACCAACGCCAAGGTACGTGTGGAGGTGTGGATGGTCCGTGGCGCAACTGGGCGTACGTGTCGCTTGGAGAAATGACGATATGGCAATGCACCACTGGTGCAGCCAACGCTGCCCGGCCGCCACCAGCCTCTGTTGGCGTTTTCGGACCCACTGTTGGAAGAGATGTGGATTGTCCACCTCAGACACCACTACAGACGGTCGACTTGGGGGATGCAAGCTGTTGGGAGCGTGTTGTTTCTGCTGCTGGCGGTTCAGCGTGCATGGGACGAAGACGGCTCAGACTTAGCTGTCTGGAAGTTCCGGCTCCGATTGGCTGTGGGCTTTGTGGCAATCGTGCTGGTCCTGGTTGAACAGGTTTCATCCTTTGCTCGCAACAGGATGTGGCTCCACCTTCGGTCTTCAGCAGTGCTTCTTGTTTCCCTGTGGGCGGTGCTGTTCTCTGCCGGGGGCGGCCTGCAGGCAATCACAGGAAGCGGCGGCCCTTGCACGGCCGGGGAGTATCAACCGCAGGTATGCTTTGGCATTCACTCCTCACGAATGCTGCACCATGTGGAATGGTCCATGCACGTGCATGGCGTGCGGTGACAACGCTTAACTTTGGTTGACGGCGCAGGAGTTTCGGGTTCATCCAGTCTACCTTGTGATACTCCTGTCAGGACCTTTGCTGAAGGCTCCGTTCCGCCATGTCCTATTTGACGTCATGGTGACATCCACCTGTGAGCTCGTGATGTTGATGTCAGCATCACGCTATCGCTCACTACGCTTCATGGTTGAGTTCATTCCATCACTGATACTGTGTACGTGGGTGACTGCACTGGTGGCAACCGCGCGCGTGCGAGCAATGACAGTGGGACGAGTGTCGCAGGTGTGATAAGCTGTGGAGCAGTTGGACACATCAGTGAACAATGCTGCCGCACTCGGTTTTGGTTGCTCCACCCCAAGGAAATGCAGAGCAGCGCATCTGTCGGCGAGCCGCGGCTGCCCTCCACAAGTGCGACCTCCAACATTGGGGAGATTGAGTCCACTTCAGAGAAGGTCCTGCAACTGCTCAACAAGATCCGGGACAGGGGTGGGAGTGAGGAGATCATCACTGAGGTTATGGATCTGATGCAGCGGGACCACAGTTTGTTCATGCCTGACCTGTCCGAACTTGATAGTGGCGGGGTGGATGCTTCGATACGGGAGTGGCTCTTGCATGGTCCAGCTCGTCTAGGAGACCACAAGTGAGTGCTCGGTGTTGAAATGTTCGGCGTCACTGTGGTAACGAAGTGAAGTGTGTGTTGTCAGAGGTCCCATCCGGCGCCTCGCTAGCTTGGACGCGCCACCAAAGGATCCAACCCCACGTCGGGCGACGTCATTGACTCAAGAGCTGAACCTCAATGCCGCGCTTGTCAAGTTCGTCTGCACAACGGACTTCTCTCGCTTTGACTTAGATGTCTTCCAACTGGCAACACAGCACCCACGACCGTTGAGTCTGGTGGCGGAGGCGTCCTTGCTTTCGATGAATGTGCTCGATTCGCTGCCTCTTCGGGCCGCAAAGGTCCACCGATTCTTGGCCCTGTTGGACGGTGCCTATGTTTCGTCGAACCCTTACCACAACGCCATGTTCGTACCTTTTGAAAGCTGGTTTTCACCATTCGTACTCATCAAACACGCTGTCTGTGTTGCGCTGGTACCAGACATGCTGCCAGCGTTACTTGGGATATGCAGTACTTCTTGCGCGTCGGCAAAGCAGAGAGATTCCTACGGCCGATTGAGGTGTTTGCGTGCATCGTGGCGGCCGCAGGACATGACGTGAAGCATCCGTGAGTGGCGTCTCTGGCTTGTTTGACGCTCATGGCACGTTATGTGACTTCGTTGCTGTGCAGCGCCCGCAACAACCAGTTCTTGATTGCGGCTAGGTCCAACGTCGCCATCACATACAACGACATCTCGGTGTTGGAGAACTTTCACTGCGCAGAGACGTTTACCATCGCCCATAGCCCCGAGTGTGGCGTCTTCGAGGGCATGGAAGCTGGCCAGTACTCACACTTTCGGAAGACTGTTGTGAAGATGATTCTGGCATCCGTACGTGCTCGCTTGGACAGCACCAATGTCGTGTGTGACCGTGTGACCTTTCTCGTGCGCATGATGCGATGGCACAGGACGTCTCCAAGCATTTTGAGCATGTTGCAAAGCTGAAGACACAGAACCTGTCCACACCCCGAGCCTCCTCGGGCAGCGTGCTTGGCAGCGTCGCGAGTCTTGACTTGCTGGTGCAGTCTCTCATGATGATCTGTGACATAGGTTCGGCTCTGTTGTCTTTTCGTCGGCTGTTTGTTGGTGCTGACCACATCGTTTGAGTTGCGCAGGGCATGCAGCGAAACCCTACGGCCTGCATAGTAAATGGTGCGAGCTGGTGAGTGAAGAGTTTTGTCAGCAAGGGGATGAGGAAAAGAAACTTGGGTTGCCCGTATCGCCTCTGTGTGATCGTGAAACCTTGAACGTTGCCAAAAGCCAGGTGGGGTTCTTCAATTTCCTTGTGCTCCCCTTGTTTGGAGCTTTTGCACAGGCGCGCTTCTGCGTTGGGTTTGAACCGATCTTGCGCGGAGTACACAGCAACTTTCGAACCTGGAAATCAGCATTGCGACCGGGCGCTGCAAAACATAGGCCTGTTGCGACCCTTCCGGTTGTTGTTGAAGTGTAGACTAGACCCCTTTCTTTTTGTCAGCGTGTCCGACAGGACACACTGTACTGTATTTTCAGCGCTGCCGCACTTGCGATTTCTTTCTTATGTGAGTTTGCCGGGTGCAACAGTTCATACTTCTGCAGGCATTTCGTGCGGTGCTCGCAAATTGCTGAACGCTCCTCACGCGCAACCAACTCGCACCTACGGATGGTCCACCAGCTCAACGGAAAGAAGGCCTTGAGGCTTGTACGGGTATGGCAGCGCACCGAAAGGGTTCTTGTGAACCTTCACACCTTCTGCCACAAGGACCTTCCACACGGACTCAATCGAGGCCGGCCAGGCATGGATGCAGCCTGCAGAGTTGGGCATGGGCATTGGGGGCGTCCATCCAGGCCATTCACCGGTGTGCATCAAGATTCCGTTGCGAATGTGGGGCAGCGAGAACGCAGCGTTGCCTTTGAGCCCGAGCACGGCTCGATTGATGGGGTATGGACCATATAGCTTGGGAATGGGTTCAGGCGAGTTGAGATCAAACGACATCAGCCCAGTCGGGGTGTCTCCATCGGGTGCAAACTGGTTGAGGCCTGGGCCACTGCTGTTGAAGGAAGGCCAGGAATTGTTGCCGTACCGATCATACCCGTGCTGAAGCCACACCAATGTGTCACATCCCCAGCACCCATCCCCACACACACCGTGCACCCATCCACACATGCATTGAAACGTACAGCGCGAACGACGAAACGCAACAACACAGTGTTATTCGCAGAGTACAGTGTGCCAGTGGTCTGAATGCTGCGGTTCTTGTGGACGGGAACATGCATCTGCGGCACCACACCACTCAGTATCCAATAGCTAAAGGCACAGAGCTGGCCAGTACACACCTTGTAGAGGTATCCCAAGTCTGCAGCAGGCTTTCCATCGTCCTTGTAGCCGTCAGCAGTGTGGAGCTCGAGCAGCAGCGAGGAAGTCAAGATGTCCACAGCCCCAGTCGCACGCACACCGTGGGCTGCGGCGCCGAATTGAATGTGAGACCCTTGCTGTGTGACCAAGGTACTCCCACAAGCTGGTCCATGACGTCACGAATCTCACAACGCACCTTCTTGGAACTGAGTCACTGCGGCGGCCGTCTGCGCATCGTACTTGCCAGTCATGTGCAGTGAAACAGTCACAGCAGCATCCCGCACGACCAGGTGTTGGGTGACGTTTACATCCGCGCCCGTCAACGCAGGTGACTGCACAGAGAGCTCCCGGTAAAACGGTGGAATAAACGAGGCCGCAAGGGCAGAATGGATAATACAGAGAGCAACTCCAAGACCCAAAGCGCGGGACAGCATGGTTGCAAGCACTCGTTGCTTCCGTGACAATGCGGCAGTCGGTACTCGGTTATTAGTTTTGTAAATTATCGTGCCCGCTGCTGCCTCTTGTTGACGCTGGCAAACCACCATGCTTGCCCATCAGGTAGGTTGTTCTTTCTGCATGCGTCATGATGCTGTGACTCGGTATTATGTTTGACTCCGTATGAACCGTGCTGGCGGCAGCTGCAGGCCGATGTGAAGGAGCGGTGTCGGTGGCAGGACGTGCGTGTTGCACAGGGCGCACCAGAGGGTTATATACTGGGGCAGCCACAGGGAGAACGCAGCAAGCTTCCAGGCTCAGATGCTTCCGTGTCCGTAATGCTTGTGTTGTGTGTTTTCTTTGGTCATCGTCCGTTAAATGAGTCGTTTACAGACCAACGGCAGCTCTGCCTCTGAGCGCGGACGCCGCTCCCACATTTGACGAGTACGAACTTCGGACTACGAAGGCGTGTCGCTGCAGCGCGCATGTCGTGCTTCGAAGTATGTTCACCTCCCTTCTTTCCTGCTGCTGTTTCTCAGGCTCTATAAGGCGATCAGGCCAGGCACTGAGGCTGCCGTGACACCTGCTCTCGCGCTGGTATCAACAGACGGGACAACCAGGTACGTGCCATCCGGACCACATCCAGTCGCATCCAGTCCCAACCAACAACCCCGCCCTCACCCCCATGGTGTAACATGCAGTTGGTACATATGCTCCACAACTCTCCCCTGTGCCACTGAAGTTCGGCGGCGGGGCTCGCAGAGCAAACGCAGGGGCCAGCTTGCAGCCAGATGTGAACCCAGCCCACCCGCTCCTGCCGGCAGCAGTTGAATCGGTCATGTTTACAGTGCAGTGCTGTCGTCACCGTCATCGTCGACGACGTCCCCCCTTCCCGCACCACAAAGACGGGTCATGCGCGCCGTGTGAGTGCTGTGTGAAGCGTAGTCACGCACGGGCAAGGTCGGTTGTCTGGTGCCAGCATGCCGATTGTGAACACCAGTACCGGCAAGGAGAAATTTCCCAAGGGGTGGCTGATTGCATGAGCGAGGGAAGCTGTTGAGTGCTAGTGTTGTGGAAGCGCAGTGTGTCGGTGAGTTTCCGTTGATATTTGATATTTATCCACATGCATGCTCCGATGCTTCGCTACCCTCTTGGACCAACAGCGTCACGCCGCTTTGATCGGTGGCGCTCTGGCTTTGCAGGCTTCCTCTGGATGCGTGAAAACCTGGGTAGAAACACCGAGCACGTCACCACTTTGTACGCAGCATGCACAGCACACAAGTCGCGGCGTACGGCGAGTTTGCATCCGGTTGGTGTGGATCGGGGAGGTGGTGCTTGAGCAATGAACGCGAAACCACGTGGCGCAATCGTTTGCTCCCATCCGTCGATGGGTCCATGACCGTTTGGTATCCCGGCTTGCGTTTCCATTTGCGCCGATGGTACGGATCGTATTCCTGCGAACGTGCTTCTGGTCAGCCAAACATTCACAGCGGTTGGCAGCCAACACACTGCCCCACCTTTCCAGAGTCGGACTTGTACAGCACGTGACGAGCGGCATCCTGGTCGGCGTGGCCGTGTCTTGCCTTGTGCAAGATGGTCTCGAGCACGTGTATTTCGTGATCGATTGTGGCAGCGGCTCCCTCTTGCTGTTGCAGCAACTCGCGGGTTTGAAGCTCGTCGGCGTCTTGGCGAAGTCGCTGTGTGGGAGACGGTGTCAGTCAAGCAGTATGTGCTTCCGTGCCGAGGTACGTACAGCGAGAATTGCTTCGATGTCTACGTTGTGCAAGAACTCCTTGTAGTCGTCAATGAAGCAGTACAGCACCGCTTCTTGGCGTGGAAACCTGGAAGAACGTGGTCAGATGTACATAACCTTGTCGAGCCCGTTGCACTCGTACGGATCTACATCAAAGTGAGGTTGGTCTTTCGGAATCAAACCAAACTGGTGTGCAAAATAGTCCTTGAAAGGTACACAGTTTCCTGTCCCTGGAATCTTCTCGGGGTCACCCGCGCACACTCGTCGGTTTTCAAACATTTCGGATTGCCGAGGGATTGTGAAGTACCTGAGAAGACTCACACCATGGTTATCATCACACCCGCTTCATGAGCCCCCCACCCGCACTCACACAAGGACGCCTTTTCGAGTGGCAGTCAAGGACACAATCGGGTGCACAGGCAGGGTGTGGGTACAACCAAGCACACACCCAAACGCGCAGCTGGCAACAACGAGTGCCGATAGGCATATCGCCAGCATCTCAGGGATATGTCTTCGGAAGTGAGCGGCACGGGGAAGGAAGAAGCTGCGGTAGTCACCGAAGAAGAAGGCAGAACAAAGAAACAAATGGTGTCAAACAAACTATCATGATCATGGACACGGCGTTGCAACAGCGACGAAGACAACGCACACTCCAACCATGTAGAGTCCAAACACGGCCAGCCCCCAACATATGACCCTGCATCCAATCAACAAGCCACCCTGGCGACATCTCCAGCCACAGCATGATCCAGCAAAGTTCTCTCGTTTGCTGTTCTTCTTTCTGTACCGCCCACATGAGCTGTTGGCACCACAAAAACAGCACAGGTGGGAACCAGCTTGCAAGTACGCACGAGTAGATCTGCCCATTCATCTGGTTGACGATAAGAACAATTTTGAACAAGAATCCAGGACCAAATAGGATCTGGGAAAGCACAACCATGAACTCCACGACACATCCAACTGCCACAGAGCTGTACCTTGAACAAGGAGAATATGGACAATCCTACACCGACCAGCCTCCAAGTCGGCGAAAGTACAATTGCGAGCAACGTGGTAGGCTGAGATGTGATCAAGTAGGCAGCGGCTAGCATGTAGGACTCAACAGAGTGCGCCTCTCGCACAAAGGACACGTTCTCCAGCTCCACGCGATATGGGGGTAGACCCACCCCCCGATCCACTGGCACAGAGAGACGAGTCAACCTCGTCCTTCTACGCAAACACACAAACAGCACAACAGCCCACGAACCCACAAGTCTACTTTTCCTTAACCATTCCATCATGTCGTTCGTTTGCTCTCGATACGGGCGTTCAACACGAAAGGATGTGACAGTTGCTGGACTCAGGCCAATCACCTCGGCAGCAATGTGCAGCACAGTATTCACATCGCATAGCACAGCGGCAAATGTTATCCATCCATAGGTCTGATGACGCGCAGAGCGCAACGGGTAAGTTCACATCCCCTTCACTGCCATCAACCACAACGCACCGTGTCGTAATCGTAGATGCCGAACTCTAGCCGAATGAAGTCACTGGTGCGAAGCAGGAGGATGCCCATCATGACGAAGCCACATAGCGTGGGGAATCCTACGCCCAGAATGAGGTAAAGGGTGTGCCATTTTTTCTCGTGGAAGGTCTTGAACTTTATGGTCTCCTTTCCTTTCTCCGCACGTTCGTCGCGGCTCATGGCCGCATCACTGTGGATGTAACTGGATGAGCCGCGCGACCCGCACTGTACAGACAGCAACACAATACCTTTCTTCTGAAGACGACTCGCTCTGACGGTAGGGCGTGGCAATGCTCGCAGCCCCTACGCTTCTTGCCGTGGACCCACCGCCGTTTCCACGACTTTTCGTGGGAGAGCGCCTACTTAGTCTCGAAATAGCACGACTCAAGCGACTCATTGTCCCCAGACTCTTGGGACGTTCCAACGCATCGTCGCTGTCACCAAAGTCTGCCTCCACGCCCGATGCATCCGCAGCAGTTGTGCTCGAGGAGTCAGAATCAACTGAATCGGCTTCACTGGATTTACTTGTGACCAGTGTTGGTACAGATGGATGTGAACGCTCTTGATCTGGGTGGATGCGTGAGTCATTGGAGCTGCGGCGCGCTGCAGAACTGTCGCTTCCTTTGCGTTGCTTCTTTCGCTTCTTCTTCCGCCTCTTTCGCTTCTTCCTTTGACTTTGTTTGCTGGAGGGAGCCGGATTGCTGCTTGACTTCGCATCGCTTACACTCCCATCGTCAGAGTAGTTTCCCTCACCCACTGGGAGCTCTGTGGGCGTTGATGGTGTGTTACTCACCCACTGTGACTACAAGTCACTTCCCCGCTTCCTTACCAAGACTTGGAATGGGACCCACATCGCTTGCTGTTGTCACAACGGATGAAAGAGGCTCCAACTGGGCACGTCGAGCGCCTGGCTCCCCATGAATCCCTGCACCGCCGGCACCCAGCACGTATTCGTCCCCGTCCACGTTTGGGTTGGGCTCGACACCTTTCATGGCACCTGGCAGAGAAGTTTGCGATCCAGCTGAATGCTGGCGCAGGGCGCCGCTGTCTCGGTTTCGACTCCGAAGCCTTGACTTGGACTTTTTCGAGGCCTTGGACGCGCGAGACTGAAGAGGACCGGCGTCACCGAAGTCAGTGAAACTTGATGGAAGCGTCAGACCGGATGCCATCGCTCGCGACGGCCCAGCAGTGGCTGTCATATCATCTTGGCTGTCTTCCACCAAAGTGCGAGGGTTGCTGTTAATGGAGTGCCGTGACCCAATGGTTGGGACCTGCAGCAAACGACATCGGTGACGGTGGGCAGCAATTGAGCGTGCCACCACAACAGCACCCGTACACGAGAGTTCATGTCTCCCCAGCGGTATCGTCTTGTGGGAGCCTCGGCCAGCCACTTGGCATGCTTGTAGCGCGTTTCGTCATCAAACCGGGGCGGAAGAAAACTTGTGCAACACCTGAGGCATAGAAGAAGCACCGAACGCCGAAGTACCATCCAAAGTTCTTTCCTGTTGTGGCGGTGTTTGTGAGCTCTGTGAACTGAAACGCATGTTCGAATTGTTGTACGTACGCAAGGTGCAACCCTGCCAGGATCCCCGCAGCAAGAGCCAAAAGTTCCTGTTCCATGGCCGTGTGGACAGGCACAGTTTCAAACCCCGAGAGATCCCTGCATGCTGCCGTGTCCTCGATTTCGTGAGGATTAGCGCAGGTGTTGCAGTCCATACAACACTGGTCTTTGTCCGCTTGGTCTATCATCGAACTCTTGAACGCTTGAAATGTTGCAGATGATTCCCACTCCGGCTCGAGATACCTGCCATCTCCAGTCAGGACCGTGTGCAAACCACGACGAGAGCGTAACGTACTGGAATACTTTGATGGCATCCAATGCGAACACATCGAAGCCGTCCCAAAACTGCTTCTGGTGCCATCTGTGGACAGGCGCGTCAGCTTGCCTGTGGAATTGTTTGTGTCTCGCCCGCTACTCACTTGAAGCTTGTGTGAGGGGTGGATGCGTTTGCTGGGAGAACTTCCCGAACATGTGTGAAGTTTGGTTGACGAAAACTGGGGGCATGGCAAACATGAGACCAACTGCACACATGGACGCACACGTGCCGTACGTTGCACGAGGGTACGTCTTCCACTCAGTCCATGTATTTCCACCGTCTGTGCTGTAGTCCAGTGTGACCACCCCCAATTCAACGGAAGCACATCCGACCTGCCCCATGCCATAGCTGCGCCACCATGGGTGAGTCATCCTGTTCGTCTTGACGAGGTCAGCTCCACGCACATCATATGAAACTCAATTTCGCCCCCATGCTGCAAGTCGAAGTCAGTTGTGATAGCATATCGGACGTTTGGCCCGCGAAACCGCATTGTCTGCACATGGTCGCACGAAGTGAGCAACCCCAGGTGACGATTTTGTCTTTCCATAAGTTACCTGGTTTCCTGTTACGGTTCCACATGAAGAGCTGAGGACGTTTCCGGTTAGATTTCTCCAATACGCCTCATTTTGTCCATTTACAAACTCCTCCTGCACACACCACAGCGCCTGAGCTTCGTCGGGGCTGTATGCTCACATGGACAACAAACCTGGGCAATAATTTCCGCAGGGAGAAAAGTGCTTCGCACAATGTCCAATCCAGTGCTGCCGTTGTTGTTCTCATACACACACCTGTTGGTCATGCAGGCATGACCACACACACATCCAATCTCGACACCGCCTTCACAGCGCCTCCAGAACTGCAGCCGTGGATCACCGTTGTACATGAAATCCCGCCGATCAACACACAGCCACTCCCATTCATGCCATAAGACACCAGAGCACTCCTGCTCGAAAATGGTGATGGGCAACCGGTTCTTCCACACAATATACGCTGTACATGCACACAGAGTCAGCGCGGTGTTGCCCTCACGGTGGCAATCAGTCACGGCGATGTGACGCACCGGGGGCTGTTGCCAGGACAAGCGTGTAGAACACCAACACGAAGAAGATGCCGCACAGCTTCATCCCTGGAGTGGCCTGTGGGGCGATCGTTTTGAAGTTCCCACGATCGATTGGGGTCTCACAGCTAGGGCATGTCTTGAAACGATCTGCAGAGTGAAAGCGATTCGTGAGGCGGCAGCGCTGCTGCTGTTGTTCACTCGCAGCGCCGTACAAAAGCACTCATTGCAGTAGAAATTTCCGCAGCAATCGCGAGCAATGCCGGGCTCCAAACACTTGCGACACTCTGAGAAGGAGTCGTGCCGACGAAGGGCAGCTGGGTCACGATCTTCATCGCCATACTGTGCCTGCAGCTGCGGTGCGTCCTTCTTCAATGCGCGGCGCAGTTTCTTGGCCGCCTTGGTCGCCAGCTTTTGCACGCGGCGCTGCATGGCGCGTCTTGCACCCCAACCACCTACAATACACTGTTTTTCATGGGCCTACTGCTCCTCCGCCACGCAAGTTCTCATTCATGCAAGCACAGGCAGCGGTGGGGGAAGGCACAACCAACTTGATTCAGAAACGAAACGAACACTGCAACAATAGTTGTGAAGCTTAGCGCTATGGCGCCAAGTGCCGTCGTGCTTTCAAGGATTGTCGGCGACAATTTGTTGTACCCCGCTGATGCTTTCCCGCTTGATGCGCTGAGCCGGTCTGATAACGTGCGGCCTTTTGGCTCTTTCCGTTCATGTT
>Ga0213833_1001699_pt1 | contig 15271 bp, 23 predicted proteins | sample SWATP21_FD_160575 | JGI IMG/M metagenome (GOLD analysis project Ga0213833, IMG submission 160575) | Coastal seawater microbial communities from Marineland, Florida, United States - SWA TP2 #1 | ecosystem: Environmental > Aquatic > Marine > Coastal | place: USA: Florida | collected 2016-08-14
TTTAGAGCAGTGGCATACTGAGGCTGTGCATGAAGAGATCGGAGAGGGCATGTCCTTGTCGTGGCAACGTGTGGTGGAGAAGGTGTTGGACGTGGGCCGAGCGTTGTTTCACCTCGAGGAAAATCAGAGTGGTCACGGTTCGGATCGAGTCGATTCGAGTCGTCTGTGTTTCATGTTTCGGGAACACTGTTTGTTTGTTGCAGGTGCACCGTGACTTGAAGTTGAACAACGTGATGGTATCGACTGATGGCGTGGCCAAACTTGTCGACTTTGGCGTGGCAGCCAAGGTGTCCAACACAGACGCGTCGCTTGCTGTGCACCGTGGTGAAGCGTATGGCGGCAACATATCCCATCTTTGCCCTGAGGTCCTCACATGTGGTGAAGAATTGAGCCGCCTCAGGACTCCAGGAGCGTACATTGTGATGCCCTTCGCGAAGCAAGCCTCGTTCGCGCTCGGAGTATTGTTCCATGAACTCGCCACGGGCGAGCACCCCATTGAAGGATCCCCAGGTCGGTGGCACGAGTCGTGCCGCACGACTCGGTGCAACTCGTGCTCGTGTTGTGCTCGTCCATGTTTCCAAACTGATCCATGTGTGGTTCATGTTGTCACAGCAACGGTAGAGACGAGCGTAGACAATGGGCAACAGCGCGAGTACCTCTACACCCTGGATGTCACCATCCAAAACAATGTGCGCGCCGATGGTTATCGTTCGATTGTGTACACTGGCCTCCCTAGCTCGTACCCCTCCGATGTCCGCGAGTTGGCTCGGTCAATGGTGGAGTGTGACGCAGATGTCCGACCAAACTTGGTCGCCATCATCACACTGTTGTCCAGAGCGTTGGAGCAAGCTGGTGCTGGTGCTGGTGCTGGTGCTGGTGCTGGAGCTGGAGCTCCGCGAAGTTCTCATGCTCCGCTACATCCTGCTGCACTACGCCGAGATGAAGAAGACCAAGTTGAACGAGGTGGTACGTGGTTTGGCGACAGTGTTGAGTGTTGGTGTCTGTTTACGCAATTGTTCAGACACAGTTCAACACGGCGACCCATTGGAAGATGAAGGTGCTGGTGCTGGTGCTGGTGCTGGTGCTGGTGCTGGTGCTGGTGCTGGTGCTGGTGCTGGACGAACTTCTGATGCTCCACTAAATCCTGCTGCACTACGCCGAGATGAGGAAGACCAAGTTGCACGAGGTGGTACGTGGCTTGGCGACAGTGTGGAGGGTGGACGTCTGTTTTTTACGCAACTGTTCAGGCACAGTTCAACGCCGCGACCCATTGGAAGATGAAGTATTGGGGGTGCTTGGATCTATCACTCATAACCCGTCGGCCACGGCACTGTCACACGGATTTGAACGGCTGCATGGGTTTGCCAACACAGCAGGTGCGTCCTGGAATGAGTTTGAAGCCTAAGGAATTGTGACCCACTTGTGCCTCCTTGCCGCCAGTTTCGAATCAAACGCATATTCTTGAACATGGTGGCGTGTCGTTGATTGTTTCCGGGATGCGGTCAACAAGTCACGCGGGCGTGCAACGCCACGGGTGTAAATTGCTGTCCGCCCTTGCCTCGAACAGTGCGTCAACTGGGGTGAGAAACCGTGGGCGGATGTGTGTCACGTGGCGTTTGTGGGTGGATCCCAGACGACAGTCGCAGATTGATTTGCGAGGCCGGTGGCTTGGACTCGATTGTGGCCGCGATGCGAGAAGACGCGACGCGTTCACACCAAGAAGACATCACAGTTCAACGTGAAGCTTGTGCTGCTCTTGAGCATCTCCTGTTCTGTACGTGATTGATGGCTGTGTGAGACGTGTGACAACGTGTCTCATGTGTGTCCTTGTGATTGTGAACCTTGGAATGCTCAGCTTGCGGCGGCTACGGTAAGAGCGGCTGTGCTTGCAAGTTTTGAATGGGCCCAATCCCACTTCTGATTGATATGATTCCTTGTCGTTGGCCTCAAGCTCATGAGCACACGCATCGCATTGTCGAGGTGATGATGGCATGTGATGGCACCCTGGTGCTGACATCTGCCGTGGCAAAGCATGTGCAGAACGAAAGCCTCGTGGAGTCCGCCTGCAAAATACTGGTGTATGTTGCCAACAACGGTACGCAGAGTGCTGCGCATAGTATCCACGCCAGTGCAGAGATATGGAAGCATGGCCGTGTTGTATCAATGTGGTTTGCTTGGTTCGGTATGTCTGTTGATCAACCATTGATGATGGTTCTGACTGCATGTATAGGTTGGAGTAAAGTCGTTTTGTCCCAGACTCGGCGTCTTGTCCCAGCAGCATTGGCTGCCCACTCTGACAACGAGAGCATTGTGACAAGCTGTCGCAGGTTACAAGCACGACCCCCGATATCAATCAGCTGCTCATTTGGTTGGATTTCGATGGTGGTCCTGGCGTTGGCTGTGGCTGTGACTCAACAGTGAGCTTCTTCAGGAGCACGCCACACCACAATCACTCAGCAAACACTCCAGATGTGGAGAACTGGACGGCTGCCTCCGCACGGACTCAAGAAGTGGGGTGTCGACGCATGGCGCGAGTGCCTGGTAGGGACGCAGCTCGAAAGTTTGAGTCGCCGCACATCGCTCATGTTGCCATGGTTGCAGGTTCCACATTGTCATTTGGCGATGTGGAGTTGGTGTTGTCGGCATTGGGGAATCATTCGTCACATGTGGGGGTGCAAACAAGTTGTTTGAGCGCGCTCCATTTCCTGGTGATGAATGGTTCGTTTGAGGGTGTGTGAAAACTATTGAATTGAATGCTCCTTGTGGTGACAGTGTGTTGACAATGACAGACGAGAACAAGGTGTTGATGGCATCATTGGGTGGTGTGGAGTTGGTGTTGTCGGCGTTGAGGAATCATTCGTCTCATGTGAGTGTCCAAGCGAGTGGCTTACGGGGACTCACAAACCTGGCTGTGAACGGTTCGTTGTGGGTGTGTGTGGAACTGCTGTTGAATCCTGCTTGTGGTGACAGTGTGTTGACAATGACAGACGAGAACGAGGTGTTGATAGCATCATTGGGTGGTGTGGAGTTGGTGTTGTCGGCGTTGAGGAATCATTCGTCTCATGCGAGTGTCCAAGCGAGTGGCTTACGGGCACTTACAAACCTGGCTGTGAACGGTTCGTTGTGGGTGTGTGTGGAGGCTGCTGTTGAATACTGCTTGTGGTGACAGTGTGTTGACAATGGCAGGCGAGAACAAGGTGTTGATAGCATCATTGGGTGGTGTGGAGTTGGTGTTGTCGGCGTTGAGGAATCATTCGTCTCATGCGAGTGTCCAAGCGAGTGGCTTACGGGGACTCACAAACCTGGCTGTGAACGGTTCGTTGTGGGTGTGTGTAGAGGCTGCTGTTGAATACTGCTTGTGGTGACAGTGTGTTGACAATGACAGACGAGAACAAGGTGTTGATAGCATCATTGGGTGGTGTGGAGTTGGTGTTGTCGGCGTTGAGGGATCATTCGTCTCATGTGAGTGTCCAAGAGAGAGGCTTATGGGCACTCCGTCATTTGGCTGTGAACGGTTCGTTGTGGATGTGTAGAGGTTGTTGAATGCTGCTTGTGGTGACGGTCGTGGTTTCAGATAATAACCGGGTGAGGATAGCTGCTCGTGGCGGGGTGCAAGTGGCTGTGAAAGCGCTGAGCGCGCACAAGCACATTTGGCACGTCCAAAGACCAAGCTTGCTGGCACTTGCTGTGCTTTGCTTAGATCAAGGTTTGTGCTTCCGCCAGTTGTCGTTGTACATTGCTGAAACTTCTGTGGTGGTTCAGATGCGCGATCACTAGCGATGACTCTTCATGCTAAACTGCACGCGCGAGAAGCGTTGCTCTCAAGCAACGAGCTTGTCTTGTACAAGCGGCTGGTAGGCACCTTGTAAACGCCCTTTCACTTTAGTTGCTATGTCTCCTCAGAGCGCATCAAAACCTAGCATTTCGTACAACAGCGCCTTCCCGGCGCGGCACAACCACGAACAACCACACACAACAACCTCGCCACCGTCCGCTCCTACCGCTGGAACATTGACTGGAGCAACCAAAGAAGCAACGCTGCGGTCACTGCGAAGTTTGTGTCGCTGGGCTTCTGGCACTTCGCGTCGGCCAACCGCACCCAAAGCCCTTTGCGAAAATGAATGCCTGTTTCAGTGTACAGGCCCTGCGATCCGAACAACAGAATGTACAAAACGCTAAGCACCATCCATGTAGGAGATGTTGCGTACCCTGCATGTGTGCTTGTGAAAACGATAATGCGGTCGCTTGAGATGGCGCGAACAGAGTTTACTCTTTGTCGATGGCAGTGTGGCCGACGCTTCATTGCACTGTTGCCAGTCGATATTGTCACTGAAAGGCTGCTTGCATCACGTTGGAAACTCGCAGCATGCCAACTCATCCGACAAAGTGCCATCAACTGCAAGCGGCGGATAATGACGACAAACCAACACCGAGCCAGTAGACGCTGCTGTGCAGGTGCAAACCGGCCTGACACTTGTGTGCGTGTCAGTGACCACGGGGTGGAGACAGCCACTACATGTATCCCAAACCGCTGCACGCCAGGTTTCGCTTTCGCTTCCTGCACGTTCAGCGATAGCATGACAACACGCCTTGACTGCATAGCGCCCCTTCACGTGCGCGTTGGCTCTGCGGATCGTGGTCCCTGGGGCTGGGTTTTGTGTGTGCTGGCTTGTGTGAAGGCAATGTCCAGTGTCGCGTATGTGTCAGATCACAGATGATGACAACAACATGTTTGGGTGCCCAACAACTCCACCAATCCGGAGGGACTGTTGTTCAAGCGACGCCAGGCAGCCACATTGTGGCCGACAACGCAATACAACTCAAATAACCAAGACTGCACGCGCACACACGAGCGTGGCAAGGCCCCCGATAACAAAAGACTACACTCACAAGAGTGTGACAGAAAGCTGCCAATTCAGGACCTTCAGCCACGTGAGCGAGAACGTCGACGTCCACGCTTCATGGGAGGCAGCTTTGCCTTGGGAGTTCGTGTATCCAGAGGTGACATCATCAGTTCCGAGCCTTGAGCAGGCGTTGTTGTCACACGTGGCGCACGAAATCGAGCATTGGCTTGGGCGGCTGATGCGCGTCGATTGGCAACGGCCCGCCGTTTCTGTTTGCGCCCAGGCTTTTTTGGAGGCCCGGAAACTGAGGCACGACGTGCACGATCGGCGACAGACCGCCGCCGTTGCTTCTCCGCATACGCGGCGTTGCTTACCGAAGCTCGACGCGCACGCTCCATGTTCTTCTTCGTCATCTCTTCCATTTCAATTTGTGACGCTCGTCGCTTGCGCTCCGCCGCTACGAACTGCTTCTTCAATCTCTTCTTGTTCATGTGCATCTGAAGTGGCAACAATCCAACAATCCAATAATCCAGCACAAGTGAAGGCAACGCTTGGCAACGTATGCAATCGTATGCACGCACCCGACCAGCTCGTGTCGTGCCGCCCAGGTTCTCAGCCCTTTCAGCAAGCCCCTTCATAACATCGCCCACGAGAGACGAAGGAGCACTCATGCGACGGCCCCACCTTTTCGCTTTCGAGAGCGCAGGGTGTTCCACCTGGAAGAAGGGGGGGCAGACAACGACAGCTTCGTATTAGTATAGTGTGGCCAAGACAACAACGGTGCAAGTGGCAACCAAGCGTAGTACCTTCACCAGCGACGGCACTGGCGCCGTGAGTTCACGACCAGAACCACGATCACCAATGTGCAACGCATCTTGTGCGTCCCTGAAGTCTTTCCAACGCCCGACGCCACCCGGTCCAGTGTGGGCATGCGTCAAATCCTGCACAGCGCGGAGCCCCAAACGTGAGAAGGTGCAACACCCGACTTTGTGCACTGGAGCGGGGTGCGCTACACATTGTGGCACGTACCGGCATGCCAATGGAGGATCTGCGTGCTCTTGTCGCTTGCAGTCCGCCGGGAACCGTCTGCGACGTGGCTACGATCTGGGAGCCTACTGACAGGCGACGACCTCGTTTCGCACCACTGTGCACGCTGTGAGCTGACACTGTACGCGGCACGTTGTGTGGACAAAGCAACACGTACGTGGGATTGGTCGTCTTGCCGAAGATTTCCATGTACGGGGCGTACAAATGCGGCCCAGAGATGTTTGGCTCAATCGCAGCCATACCCTTCACGCTAATGGTCGGGTACCTGGATCCCACACCAGTTGGGTGTGAGAGAGAAGTTTGCAATGCTGTTGGGGAGCGCACGTACGGCGTAGCGGCCAATAAGTTGTCATCAACGACCACTTCTCGTTTTCGATACTTTTCGGAGTGTCCTCCGTGTCTGAACCCTCCACCCTCGTTGCCCTGTGTCATTGCTGTTAGAGCCTCGGTACTGCGTTCTCGGTGCATGTACACTCTCTCACCGTCATCATCGGGGCACTTCCAATCATCTCTAGGTAGTACTTCTCAATATCCGCAACGTAGAATATTCCTGCATGGTCAGGAATGGACGGAAGCCTCTGGCCTTCCACCGTGAAGAAGAACTCGATCACGCCAGCTTCGCCGCGCTTCTCAAATCCTGCACCAATAACCGAGCCTTGGCCAAATCCCTGCAAGAGCGCAGCTATTCGTCACTCCACACTTTGTTCCGGAACACAGCACATCGTACCCGAAACAGTCTGAAGCGCTGGGCAGCGCCGCCTCGATTGACCACAACAAAGCCGGTGTTGTTTACAGCTATAGAGAACGGTGCGTCACCGACCATCTGTTTGGCACATACGCAAACGTACAGCCGATAAGTGTCACCTCTCTGTAGGCCACAAAAACAAGAACAAGTGCAACAAGCAGACCTCGAACGGCTGATAGGGTGAAACTGCGAAACCAATGGCAATATCGGCCTGTTCCAGATTCTCTCCATGGTGCTTGGCGAATCTGCGTACACGCAAGGATGGGTCAGAAATAGTGCAGCCAACCCACATACTGAGATACGAAGCGTACCGTTCAAGCTTTGTGCCATGGAAAATCACTGTGGCTTCGTAAAACACCGCTTTGAGGGAAGACAGGTTTCGTGGGTTGGGCCCAACAATTGGCCGATTGCTGAAGAACCACCAGGGTAACACGGCGCACTCACGCAGTGTTGCGCGCCCCACAACCATGAATCACTCACGTTTGGAGAGTGACCACTTCTGTTTGCCCAACGTTGGGCTTCCCACCAATCAAGTTCCCGTCTTTGTCAAACTCCAAGTCCCTGCACATCGATGCAGAAGCGTCAGTCTCCAACACGTCTCGCTCAAAACACTTTCACAACACGCACTCGTCGGCCTCGAACACCAAGTAGCCATCTCGCTCCTCCACTGATCCGATTGGTTCAATCCGATCGTAGTGAAAAAACTGGAAGGACAGGGGCTCTGCTTCCAAGTCCTGACTCCCTTCTGGCTGAGGCTTCTTCATGGGGTTGTCTCGCCGGAATGGCTCCGCGGCGTGCGGCTGGTACACATGTTTCACACCAGACTCCAGTGAGTCAAGACCACTCAAGCTGGCAGCCGAGTACCCGACTGTAGACCACACTGTCATGAACGTACAGCGACCGGGCTACCTCCACCCTCTCTTCCACCGCAGCAAGCGCACCGTTTTCCGCACAAGCGCGTGCAGCAGGCTAGAAAGCATCCACATCCAACCACGGAGGCAAACAAACAGAACAACACGAAAACGCCTTCAGACATGCCCAAGAATCCATCGGAGTCCTCAAGGGTCGTGCCTGCTGCGCGAACCAATGGCAGCGCAGCTGCATGTCCCACCAACACTACAACGGCCCGGCGCCTCATCGTTGCAGGCCGTTGCTGGTACGCCCGAACTGGGGCGCCGTGTTGCTCACACCGTTCAACACCACCAGTACAAAATGTTGCAACTGCCCCGCTGTTGCAGTGTCCACGCGCTCTTGCGCTACCGGGGGGGATGTGGTGGCAGCTGCACGCGCAGTTAACCGGCTTTCCTTTCACAAACTTTCGTTTCGGCTGCTGCTTGGGGTAATTTCATGTGACGATGACAAACGGCACTTTTCCCAAGCCATTTGCGGTGCAACTTGATGACGCACTGGTACCTTAAACACACACACAAAACCTGCAGCCGGCGCCACAGTATGCCTCCGAAGCGGATCCCGCCGTCAGCCGGTCCATCTGCAGCGGCATCACACGTTCCGGAGTCCAACTTCAAAGTTTAGTGAAAGGTTGCGCCAGGTTGGAGGCCGGGGCTGGGGTGCGGGGTGTCCGCAGGTTGCGCGCTGCAAATGGCCGGGCGCGGTGATGCACCCCGCATCAGTTGCTGTAGCAAAAAACGTGGCACTTTTGTGACTTGCCTGCTGCCAAATGTCAACGACACGGAACGTCGTGACGCCGACGCTCATCTGCACCCGCGTGCATCCGAGTCATCCCACCCCCGTGCCCCGCAATTCTTGGGCTTGATATTCACGTCAGTTGTCTGACTTGTGTCGTTTGGCGTGGTTACCCGGCCCCGCGCACCAATGGGAAAGCGCGACATGTTGACGGGAAGTGTGCATTCCGTGACGCCTGCCACATGCGTGTGTGGCGACACCGCATCACGGCCATTGCCTGATTGTGTTGTTGCGACCGTCGATGGATCTCAAACGAACACTCGCCATCAAGTTGTGTGTGAATCGTGCTACACGTGAGTCTGCCGTGCGGCTGTTGGTGTGCGAGGTCAACCATGACGGATTTGCGACGATTTGTTTGCGATGTGTCATCAGTTGGGTCCGCCGCCACTTTCGCGGCCAGCACAAGAAATGCGAGTCGCGTGGCATCACGCAACGTTGCCAAAGATACGTCCAGCAGTTTGCCTTGCACGGCATCACGTTGGTGGCCCGTTCGCGGAAGCCTTCACAAACCAAACCCTCTCCTGCCGCACCGCGGCATTTGAGCAGCGGAAGCAGCACCTGCAGTGACCACTCCATGACTTCCATGATGGTCGGTGCCCCGTTCCTCAGGGATGAAACCGCTGGTATTGATAGTGGCGCGCACGTTGCACCGCTTGTGGGTGAGGGGATGGGCCGCAGGGTCTCTTCTGCCAACTCACTACCAGACGCTTTGCCACGTCGTCCACCGCTTCGCGCCCCACTTTCACCCCGCGGGCGTATGGAAACGGTGTTTGGTGGGGTGAAGCGCAAGACCTCCCCACGACTCCTTGAGCACCAATGCCAAATGGGCGGCGAGGATGTGCCCGGAGGCAAGCGCCGACGCTTCTTGGGGACGTGGTATGACGACGGCATGGCCCGCAAACCCGTGTCCTCCTCGTCGTCGTCGCTTTGTGGTGATGCCGACTTCCGAGCGTCAGCGTGTATTCGTGTGTACCACCGCAAGTACGAGCGCAACCCGATTCCAGTTTCGGGCAAACTGGCCGAGATGTGCGCATCGTACGGTTGCGATATGATGGTGGAGGTCGCTGGGTACCTGCCAGACGGGTCAGTGTGGCACACGACAGCTCAAGTGTGCCCGACAGCTGAAACCTATGAAGGAAGTTCTGGGGCAGAACTGTATCTTCCGCTTCCTGCTCCACGACTGCCTCATGGTGCGCATCTTCGTGTCCGAGTATCACTGGCAGGGCAGTCTGTGCCTGTCTTCGGTCTGACCTTGGTTGGTTCTGAGGAGCCCATGACATCTGTGTGTGAAGTTGCCACTCTGAAGTCGCTACTGCAAGCGCGTGACGACACGATTGCGTCGTTGCAGGCGCGTCTGGCCGAAGTGGCTCGCATGCGCTCAGAGACGTCCACGAACGAGCCGACGCCGCGTCGCCGTCGAGCCTCGACTGATGACCGCCTTTCTGTCCTTGCTGACATCGCCCGAGTGGTGCATGCAGATGGGCCGGCCATGCAACTTGCCTAGCTTGAATGAAGCCGCGGTAGTCCAGTTGCACTTTCCATGGATGGGGAGGTGAGCCCGTGTGTCGCTCATGCCTTCCCACTTGAGACTGTTTCAGCGCTCCACTTTGCTGTCACTGGACTGCCTGTTAGAGTGCCCCAACCCATTGCGGAGCGCAAGTTGGGGCCTGGTTTGGGGTGAGCGAGCCCGTGTGTCGCTCAGTCTCACCCCTCCCGTCTTTCGTTTTTTTTTGCAATAGTGTTGTTGCTTTTGTGTGGATCAACCAAACACACATCCAGCTTCATTGTTACCAAGCTGCTCGAAATAGTGACATCACATCATGTAAAAGGTCTACAGCGCAGCTGCTTGTGCTGCGCGGTGTTGCAGCATGCATTTGCGTCACTTCGCACCCCACGATACGCAGCCATACTTTGTGCACCAAGCAAGACACCATTTCAGGTCCAGGAAAACGACGACGCAGCATCGCGATGGCCGAGGCGTTGCTGGTTGTTGGTGTGGCCGAGTGTGCGTGCAACAGCGGAGATGATGTGGGTGTTCGTTCCTGCGTTTTCACCTGAGGTGTGCTGTGTTGGTGCAGCTGACGAGTTCAAATCCTTGTCCACAACCGCGTCTGTGTTGGCGACATTGTGTGATGATTTGACTGTAACTACCAAGGAGGTTGCGTCCCGTGATGCGCTGTCTAGTTTCGTCGGCAGCATCAACGAGGTTGGTGTTCGTTGCGTGCCGCTGCATCAGCACACGTGTGTTCACGCTCTCGGCTGTTGGCTGCATCAGGAGTTCAAGGCTGATACGGACGCGGTTGCCGTTTTCAATGGCACAACCGTCCTTTCCCCTGCAGACGCGCTGTCGCACCTCAAACGCACGTATGTTGGGCGCGGAGCCACGAAGGTGGCACGTGGTGCCCACGCTGAGAAGGAGGAAGAGGAGGAAGAGGATGGGAAAGAGTACGACTATGACCTCACCGTGATCGGAGGGGGATCCGCAGGTTCGTTCCCCAAGCAGCGCGTGCATTCCGCCGAACCAGTGTGTGTGTGTGGGTGTGGGTGTGGGTGTGTGAGGTGTTCACCGCTGTGGTGTTGGGTCCCGCTTTGTCACTTGTTTGTACAGGGCTGGCAGCCGCAAAGCGTGCCGCCGAAACGTACAAAAAGAAGGTGCTCTTGTTGGATTTTGTCAAGCCATCTCCCGCTGGCACCAAGTGGGGTTTGGGTGGAACGTGTGTAAACGTCGGCTGCATCCCCAAGAAGCTGTTCCACACCGCTGCGCTGTACGGCGAAACACGCCATGCCTCGGGCGAGTACGGTTGGGAAGAGGCCGGAAAGACGTTCAAATGGGCCACGTTGATGCAAAATGTGAATGACTACATTCGATCGCTCAACTTCTCGTACCGAGGCGAGATGGTGGAAAGTGGTGTGAAGTACAAGAACGCCCTGGGTTCGTTTGTGGATCCACACACCATCAAGATGGTGAACCGCCGCAAGCGCGAAAGCACTGCCACTACTCGGCGAGTCTTGATCGCAGTGGGTGGTCGGCCACGTCCGTTGGCCTGCCCTGGCGGAGAGTGCGTGGTACAACCTTGGCGTTGTGTTGTACGGTTGGTTGCGTGGCCATGTTGACACACGTGTGCGCGCCCGGTGCCACAGACTGGCAATTTCCAGTGATGACATTTTCACGCTTGACGAAGACCCTGGCAAGACACTTGTGATTGGAGCCTCTTATGTGGCACTTGAGTGTGCAGGGTTCCTTCATGGGACTGGTCACGACACCACCGTGATGGTGCGATCTATCTTCCTGCGCGGCTTCGACCAAGACATGGCCAACAAGATTGGCGAGCACATGGACTTGCAAGGCGTGAAGTTCTTGAAGCCTGTGAGTGTGTACCGGTGTTCTACCCCTCTGTGTTGTCCTTATCATTCGATGTGTTGCATGCGTGGTGTGTGCAGGCAACACCTTCCAAGATTGAGCGCCAGGAAGATGGCAAACTGAAGGTGACTTGGACCTCCAACGGCGAAGAAAGCTCTGATGTCTTTGACACCGTTCTGTCTGCTATTGGTGAGTAGTGGTCATGCAATGGCGAGCTGAGTGCTTTCTCCCCTGTTCTTGTTTCTTCTGCTTCTCCTGCTCACAGTGCCTTTCTGCCGAGGTCGCGACAGGTCGGACTGCAGACACCGCTGGACTGAATCTGGAAGCAGCGGGTGTCAAGGTTGAAGACAACGGGAAGCTGCGGTGTGTGCACGAACAAACAAACGTCAGCAACATTTACGCTTGTGGCGACGTACTACACGGCCAGTTGGAGCTCACCCCCGTTGCCATCCAAGCTGCCAAGATGCTTGTTGATCGACTCTATGGAGGCTCCACCAAAGCTATGGACTACTCCCTTGTCCCAACGACCGTGTTCACACCCCTTGAGTACGCGTTGCGTGTCAGTCCTTGCTGCACTTCTTTTACTGACTCGACCGTGGTTGGTGTTTCGTGCGTGTGTGCTGCAGGTATGGAGCCTGTGGATTGTCTGAGGAGGACGCAATTGCTCTTCACGGGGCCGACAATGTGGAGGTGTTCCACAACAAGTTCACGCCGCTGGAATGGGCTATCGCTCCTCGGAGCGGAACCAAGGGCTACATAAAGCTGGTGTGCAACATGCGCGACAGCCTGCGTGTCATCGGTTTGCATTATTTGGGGCCCAACGCCGGTGAAGTTACACAGGTACAGATGCAGTGTGTGGGTGGGTCACTGGCGGCCACACCGTTTCGTGTTGGGCTCAGCCTTCCGCTTCCTTCCTTATGTTGTTGTTGGTTTCATTTCTTGTTTCAGGGCTTCGCCACCGCCCTGCGACTTGGTGCAACGTACGACGATGTGTTCTCGACAGTGGGCATTCACCCCACAACGGCGGAGAAGTTCACCACGCTGACGGCCACCAAGCGCAATGGCGAGAGCATCGACGTGGAGAGCTGCTGACATTAAGCGCGTCCCACCATAACCTCTGTTCGGCCCGCGCCAGCCGCACTTGCTGGTGTGGGCGCAGAACGAGCCCTTCAAGACGCCTGTAGTAAAGGGTTTGTTGGTGGGATTCGTGGTGAGGTTGTTTGCCCCTGTTGTGGTCGTGCAAAAGTTGTTGCACACCCGTCATGACAGCTGCTTTCGAAAGGGGTCCACCCCGATGGCAGCTCGAGCGGAAACAGGAACGTTGTTGCTTTGGTTTGATGTAGTTTTGACAACGGCGTCAACGAACAGACAATCTATGTTGGAGAAGAATGTTTGGCACTCAGTGACAAAGATGATCAAGAGGGCACACGATGTAGCTTCGATCCGGGTACGCTTGGAAAACCAGTAAGCAGCGACAGCAGCGAGTAAAACAACAACACAAACAACGAAGCCTACGAAGACGAGCAGCATGGCAAAATTATGCTGTGGGTGCTGGTGCTGGTGCTGGTGCTGGCGCTGGAGCTGGCGCTGAAGTTGCTGGTGTTGGTGCCGGTGCCGGTGCCGGCGCCGCTGCTGTTGAGGTTGGAGCTGCTCCAGACGACGCATCAGGCGCATCGCCTTCGTCATCCGAGTTGATGCCTGCGTTGATGTCGTCGGCAGCTGTTGCCAACGGGGTCAACAGGGCCACCGTTTCAATGTCCGTGCCGGTCGAGTCCGCAGCGGCCGAGGATGCCGAGGCGGCGTCAGAATGGGGAGCCGCCGCCAAGGCAGCAGCATCCTCTGCTGCGGCAGCCGTCGTTGCGGGGGTTACCGTCGCTGCCATCATCTCAGCTGTCGAGGGCTCCGCCATCACGGATCCGTGCGCCACGACCACAGATTTACCTGGCTGAGGAACTGCGGCGGGAGCGGGTGCGGCCGCAGCCGCGGGTGCAGGTGCAGGCGCAGGTGCAGGTGCCGGCGTGGCGCCTGCTGCATCCTGCTTTGCCTGCACTGCAACACCTGCCGCGGCGGGAGCCGACTGGGTGGCTTGGATGGGGGTCCCAGCGCCGGCGGCCGTGGGTGCCTCTGACGACGACGCGCCCGTGCCTCCTCCACTGACCGCAGCAGCGGCTTCGGCGGCGTTCGCGGCATCCCCAGCCCCAGCCCCAGCCCCAGCCCCAGCCCCAACCGCCGCCGCCTCTGCGCCACCAGCTCCGGCTGCGGATGCGGCTGCAGCGGCGGCTCCGGCGGCGGGTGGTGCGGAAGCAGACGCCTCCAGGGGCTTGGTTTCACACGGCAGGGGCTTGGCCACCAGCTCCTTGGGCTTGTCCAACCCCGAGGCAGGTTCCTCCCCCAGCGGCTCCAGCACGGCGGAACCGGTGCTGCGGGGCGTGCCGAGACCCAGCATGGCCGAGCCGCGGTTCGACAGAGACAGGGCGCGCAGGGAGGTGACGGGCGAGCCAGTGGCATCGGGCCGGGCCTTGGAGCCCTTCACCTGCACGTCCGGGTGCTCGTTTCCCATCAAGGCCGTGATGGACCGGGAGCGCTTGCGAAAGGACGTCCCCAGCGGCGTGATGGGCGTCAGCTTCATCAGGCTGTTTGTGGAGTGCAGCTTTGACCCAACGACGCCGGCCGGGGTGGCCACGGGTGACCGACCGTTGGTGCTGCCGAGGTGGCTGAACGAGGCAGCGGGGTGCAGGACCGTCGCCAACACGGGCGGTCCATCCAGAGCCGAGTGCGCAGACAGCCGCCGCTGACGGTGCCGCGTGGACTGCGACGCGAAACGACGGCTGGGGAAGCGAGAGGAACCACTGCCGGGAGAGCCAGTGTTGATGGCGGGGAGGTGAGCACTGCCAACGCCTCGTTTGGACATCATCAGGCGGGAGCTCGTTTTCTTGGCTGCAAACGTAGGTAGGGCACAGCAAGCCAGCGTGAGAGAGGGGAAGTTCGCACACTTTTGACCCGTGACAGCACAAACAACACACACACACACGGCACAGTACGCACTCAGGTGCTTGGAACCCATCTCTCCAAGTCGCATGTGTCGTAATTGGCTCGTGGTGGTCTTGCTCAAATCACCAGAGCCGATGAGTCGAGGTGTCAACGCACCAGCCAACAGCCCAGGGGACTCCAAGCTGTTTGGAGGAGTGAACCACACAGATGGCACAGTCGTGAGGAAGGTGAACCGCCATGTACGTCGCAGAAACGCTTCTGCCACCATGGAACGTACGGGGACGAAGGCGGCGATCTGCCACTTTTCGATGTACGCTTTGACGCTGGTATGGCCAGGGGTGCAACTTCAGGCTTCTTCCAGCGGCTAGGGTTCTTTGCTTTGGCGCGGTGAAGAGCACGCTTGAACGCACGCACACCACTGAGCCAAGTGACCAACAAACAGAACCGCGAGCAGCAAGCAAAGACGTAAGGACTAGATCGGGCGAGGACTGGACACCACGCTGGCGGAACAAACAAGAGAAGAGCAAAGACGCAGAGCGCCACCCCCCCCCCCCCCCAAAAAAAAAAAAAAAGAAAAAA
>Ga0213833_1001700_pt1 | contig 15267 bp, 15 predicted proteins | sample SWATP21_FD_160575 | JGI IMG/M metagenome (GOLD analysis project Ga0213833, IMG submission 160575) | Coastal seawater microbial communities from Marineland, Florida, United States - SWA TP2 #1 | ecosystem: Environmental > Aquatic > Marine > Coastal | place: USA: Florida | collected 2016-08-14
CTTCGCCCGCCTGTCGCCCTGCGTGAACGCCACCACCCGCCCCAATGCGTCACGGCGACCTGGGTTGGCGACACGGACCTTGGCACCCACGCGCAGCGGCGAGTCGTGTGCACCCAGCATGGCCAAGGCAGCCACGGCACGGCCAAACACCGCCGCGCGCTCCGCCTCTGTGCCGCGAGCAGCATCCGCCATCGCCACAGCACGCAGCCGTGCGGCCTCCGACTCCATGTTCGTCAGCAGCCAGTCAGCAGCAGCTTCCACGTTGTTGTCGCACCGCTGCATGGCGAAGGCACACGACTCGAGCTCGATGCCCAAAGCACCAGCCAGCCCAGACACGCCTGGGTGGGCGGCCTCCAGAGCCTCCGGGGTAGGGGGCTCCACTTCTTCGTCGCTGGAGTCAGCGTCCTCCGTCGGTGACGCCGCGGCACCATCCGCAGCTGCGGCGGGAGCCTCGTCGTCAAAGCCGGACAGGCGCTCACAACGCAAAAGGCGAACCGCACGGTTGCTGGAGTAAAAGTTGACGGCCGGGAAAATGTCGCCGTCGTAGTCCCACCCGCGGAACACAATGCCCTGCGACACGCCGTTCACGCTGATCTCCAGCGTTTTCTCGTCGCAGTCCAGGTCGCAACGAACAATGTCGTCCGGGTGAATCTTGGTGCGTGATGTAGAGGTCTGAGCAATTGAGCCCGCGGCGTACAGCTGGTTGTTGTAGCACCGATAGAACATGTAGTTGCTCGCTTGGTACGAGGTGCTGCTGATGGGCATCCACACCGCACCGAAGCAAGAGCACTCGCCGTTGCGACTGTCGGTCACGAGCTGCATCTCCCAGAACACCTTGCCCTTGGAAAAGCCCTCGTTGCAGATCACCACCGCGTTGCCACATGTGTTCTTGATCAGAGCACCGTCCTCTTCCGTGGACAAGGAGCCAGAGGGGTTGGAGTTCGCAATGTCCCACTTCAGGTCGACAACTCGCGGGACACCGCCGACGCTCTTGGAGACGACAGCGTTCTTGACCTCCTCCAGGTGGGCAAGTGACGCATGGGCTTGTTCCTCCAACTCACCCAACGGGCCATCGGCGGCACCCAGCACCATGTGAGTGTGGCGCAGCATCGACGACAGCGCACCAGAGGACATCGCCAGTGACAACGATGATTGCAGGGCAGTGGAACGCAGAGACTCGTGTGCAGAGGCAACCGCAAGCCACTCTTGGAGTTGAGCGACCAGCGAAGGCAGGCGCGTGTACAAACCAACTGGATTGCTGCACAGCAAACGAGCATGCACCACAAACGGGCCCTTGGGGTTGGACACGTTGGTGCCCTTCAACCGGACTCGCAGCGCAGTCATGGTGTAGCCGTGGCATGGAACACACAACGGGCCTTCGTCTGGGCACGTGATCTTTGACAGCAGCTGGAAGTCCGTGCGGGACTCTTCGCTGTCGTCAGCACCGGTGAATGGCACGATCTCGATCTCAGCCTGCAAACACACCAAGGACTGTCAAGCATCGGGAACGGCGACGGGCCACGCAAACAGTAGAGGACCACAGCAGCAAGAGACCAACGCAAGTCACGCACATCACGAGCTCCCCTCCCCTCTGCAAACTCCACGCGCACGCTGGACAGGCACACCGGCTTGCTGAATTGGAACTTCATTTCACCGCTGGAGAAGCGTTGGAACTCCGCCCCGGTGTTGGTGTCAGGCTCGAGCAACAGCTCTGCGTCGGAGCCAGTTCCACGGCGACTGGCGCAAGAAGCAAGAGTCACTTCGACGTCCACGTCTTCGCGAACGGTGCGCAAGTCCACTTCCGGACCCACGGGACGAGGTGACCAGTCCTCGAAAAACGTCCCAGGCTCAAAGTCCTTGACCATGGACTCGAACGCGGCGAGGGGTCCGGCAAGAGCCGCAGGCTGTTGCGGTGCAACACACGCAGCATGAGCACCGCCGTTTACTACACACCAATCGTTTCGTGGCATCACACATAGCACATACCTCTGAGCTGGAACTGGCGCGCAGGAGCGAAGAGAGAGCAAACAGAACCAGTTGCTTCATTGGCATCTCATCGGCACCTGCGGTGGTTGGAGCGCGAAAGAACGGCAGCTCCGCAGGGGCTCGCTCGCTCTTTACGAGTGCATTGAGGTGGCTGAAAAGCCCAACCTCCGCATGTAGCTTGGACTGAAAGTTGGGAAGCCCAATCAACGTGGTGATAAGGTCCTGCAGCAAGCGCCGCTGCGTTTCACTCTTGGAGCGTCCCTCCACGATTCCGGCGCCCAGCATCATTTGCTGCGGCGGTCGGCACACGAAGCATGCATTCATGAGGCCACAGCCACCCACTGTCGACAACGACAAACAAAAAAACAAGAAACAACAACGACCCACGCCACCACGATCTCTTGATGCGCAGGGACGTACCATCGTTTGCGCGGCATGCGAAGACTCATCACGGTCTTCTTGACACGCGACGAAGTCGGTCTCGTCGTCGGGGGACCCACCAGACTCCGCAACAAGTGACTGCACAAAGAACTGGGACGGCGCGCCAGTGCAGACATCGTCAAGGAGTTGAGTCTCCCCAGCCTCCACACGCTCCGCAAAGTGGGCGGATGTGGACCCGGCAGCACCCATGGCAGCTTTGTTCCCAGCACGAGAACACGGGAACCAGGAACACCAACGGCGCCTGCGGCGGCACACTGGGTTGTTACCGCCACGAGCGCAAGTATCAACGCCGAAACAGGCTGTTCAAGAAAGCGAACAGATCCAGACGGGCGTGGCTGGCCGTACAACCAAGCCGGTGGCAGGCTTGGCGGAAGGGTGCGAAGATTGTGGTGGGGTGCTTTGGGTATGTGTTAATGTGGCGTGACGTTTCACTACATGCGCGACACTAGGGGCGGCGGTTCTCTGGCCGGTGTTGCGGTCGCGACGTCACTGAAGCTAATGCCACACAAAGGTCAGTTTCTGCGCACGGAACTCCCCAAGTGCAGTGGTGAGTGGAGTGATAGTGCAGTGGTGAGTGGAGTGATAGTGCAGTGGTGAGTGATTGCCCCACCCCCTTGCCCCTCCCGCCCCTTGCCCCTCCCGCCCCCTTGCCCGGCACCAGAGCACCGCACGCTGTTCGGCTGCAGTGCAGCACTTCTCGCGTGCGTCAATTGCGCGGTGCAAAGGCACACAGCTCTCGATCCATGGTTCAACGCAACACTGGTGTTGGGATGTGAGTTTGGTTGACACTTGACACTGTGTGGGTTCCGTGTCGGGGGCTGTCGCAGTTCGTCACAAAGCTGCAGAAGCCGCTGTACTCTCAAGATAGTCAAGACTCTTGACTCAAAGAGTCATGGGGGCGGCTAGTTGGCAAGTCTGTGTTCGGGCTCGAGCCGGTGTATCTTCGTTTCATGCACCGTGTCAGCTGAAGCATTTGATCGCGAGTGCGTCATTGAGGTGCAAAGTCGTGAGAAACAAGACAGCCACAACGTGACCAGGAGCGTGCTCGCGATGTCTTGTCGAGCTCACCGCATTGACTGCGTGCGTGTTGCAGTTTGTATCATGTGTGCTCATTGAGGCGTTGTTATGTTTGTGTGGTGTGAACACATGCACGCTATTCTTCGTCACTTTCATCATCACTTGCCTCTGGCAGCTTGGACAACACTCGCTTTGCGTAGTTGTTGACAAAAGAGCCGGTTTGACGGTCAGCTTGAGCGACAAAGTCCTGCATTTGGGCAGCACACAACAGCGAGGTGAGAAAACAAACGCACACACCTTCCAACACATGCCACCCCGCCACAAACTTGCAACGTACAGCCAACACCTGTGGTTCTGTGTGCACCTGAAGTGCATGCAACATCGCACGCTCAGACGCAAGTTTAACGCCAACGTTGCGGTCCTTGACAGCGGCTAGCAAAGCAGGAATCAGCTGTGTGGAAGTAAACAAAACAGGTCAGCGACAACCGGCGGCAACAACCGAGTAGGGGGGGGGGGGGGGGGGGGTCGTACCCGTGGAAGCACCGAGGTCAAGGCGGCCGGGCACATCTTGGCGGCCTCCTTCGCAGCACGGGCAGCAGATTTCCTGACACCAGAACTTCCATCTTGCAATGCCTCAACCAAAGCGTTGACAAGCGCCCCGCACACCTCCTGTTGCTCTTCCTCAGAGGCAACCCCCGCGGCAACAATCAACAGCGGCACAGAAGCACACGCGGCAGATTGCACGGCAACAGCGTCGTCCTCGATCCAGTCCCGCACCGCCGTCACCAGTTCATTCATGCGTGCAGTGGCGGCATCCGGCTTGGCTTTGGCAAGCGACTTGAGGGCCAGCGCTCGACCCAGTCGGACAGTTGCGGACACGAGAACGCCCTCGTCATCCACGGAAGGAGCAAGGACCAAGTCATTCAGCAGGGCGTCCAACTCCTCTGGCTCCATGTACGTGCACGCACACCCAAGTGCGCGAGCGGCCATGGCTGCCGTCTCACCACTAGTGGTGGTCAACACCGTGGCCAGGGCAGCGACAACCTTGGCTCGCGCGGGCGCGCTGACCTTGTTGCCACGAGAGGACAACACCAAGTGAAGTGCGGACAGCATAGCGTCCTGCACACCTCCTGACGAGTTCACGGAGTTGGTGGACAAGTCCGTGGCGAGGCGGTCCACACGGGTCGCCAACTTGACCAACTTGCCCAGGGCAGCAGCGCCACGGTCGCGCACCCGAGCGTTAGCGTCGGTCAGGGCAGACACGAACGTCGTTTGAAGCGCGCCCAAGAACGGCTTCACCATGATGCCTCCACGGTCGATGACGTGGCACAGGGTCTTGAGGATGGCCGCCTTGACTTGCCACGAGAAGCGAACGCCGATGATGCGGATGAGGGGCCCCGTGATCTTCACGACGTAGGGGCGCAGCGCCTTGACGCTCGTGATGAGCACGATTTCTCCCAGCCCATTGGCGGCCTGCTCGCGCACATGACCGCTGCCCTTCTTCAGCGCCTCCAAGAAGATGGGCAGCACACACGCCAAACCGTTCTTGATTTGGAACGCCGGGAGCAGGAACTCGCCCTCGCCGACGCCGCCGCGACGGTGGCGAGCGGTGGATACCAGGGTGCGCAACGCACCACGCAGGAACGGGAGGTGCTCCACAAGCCCCTCGGGGGTCAGCCGCTTCGTGAGTTTGGTCAGCGTCATCACCGTGGCAAGCAGCGCGGGTTGGTAGCTGCAAAGTGACCAAACGCACGCGGTGTGGGTGAGCGTCGGTCAGGGGGGTGCGAACCCGCAAGCATTGCCACAACCAGGGTCGCACAACACAACACACAACACACAACACACAACACACAACACGAACACGGAGCCCAACACACACACACGCCATACGTGCAACCACACACACACACACACACACACACACACACACCATACCACACACGGTCACACGACCCAGTCACGCACTCGTCGTTGAGGCGAGGAACCAGGTCCTGGAGCAGCGCCTGGACTTGAGCTTCAAGATCGGAAGTGGTGTGCTCCACAAAGTGGCCCAGCAACTGCGCGGCAACACGGCGGCGCTTCGGGAACGCCACAGAGCCCAGGTACCGCAGCAGGGTGGTGACCAAGCTGCTGGCCCCCGTGCCCGTGGGATTGAGCACGACAGCGCACGCAGCCTTCGCAACGGGCGTCTCCATCAACGCATCCAACTCCTTCGTCGTCATGGTTTCATCACCCACGTCGCCCGCTGCGGCTTCGCCACCGTCGGCAGCGCCCGCACCCGCACCCGCACCCGCGCCAGACCCCACATCGGTGCCAGGACGCACATTCACCGCGGCCTCGCCAGCAAGGTCCTGGACCAGCGACAGCATGATGGCGCCGATCTGGTGGTGCAGCGCCGTGCCGGGCACCGACGCCACGGCGGCCAAGGCGTTGGCATGGAGCTCGGTGATGGGACGGCGGATGAGCTTCGGAATGAGGTACGGCAGCACGTCGTGTGACCGCACTTCCAGCACCGCGCCCAGACCAGCCATGGCGTTCGCACTGCGATCCTCGTTGCTGGAGTTGATGGCCCGAAGCAGGCCAGGCAGCACGTCGTCCAACGTCCGGGGACCAAGGGCTCGGTGAAGCTTGTTGAAAGCAACAGCCGCCGCCGCGCTGTGAAACACACGAGCCAAACAGGGGGAACGAAGGGGGGTGGTGGTGACGAACCCACATCAAACATACGGCACGCCACACTGCAGGACGCCCGCGAGGAACACACTACAAAAGCCACAACCACCAAACACCACAGCCACCATGCACCACTGCACCACTGCACCACTGCACCACTGCACCACTGCACCACTGCACCACGCACCGGACTTCGGCATCTGGGTCGCACAGGGCCACCTTGACGGCCGGCACAACGACGTCCATGTAGTCTTCCAACATGCGTTTGCTGCACGCGCCAATAACCTCCCCCAAGCCCAGGCACACACCGCCTCGCTTGGCGGGACTGGGATCGTTGAAGCCGGCACGGAGGATGGGAACAACCTCCGACAGCACGCGCTCTCCCAGCTTGCGCACCACGTCGCCCAAGCAACGGCCTCCGACCTGCTGCTTGTCCGGGTTGCTGGAGGCAAGCGAGGAGATGATGTGGCGCATGAGTGTGGCAAGGATGGACTTGAGCGTGCGCGGTGTGTTGGACACCACCGTTTTCCAAACTTGCAGCGAGCTTTGGCGCACCACGGCACTCATGTCGCAGCGCATGATGTACAGGCACGCCAACACGTCGTCGCGCGTGTCACGTCCCAGCGCTTCAATGATGGCGATGTCGTTCGCGTCTGTCGCCAACCCGGTGTCGTCTTCGTCTCCTTCCACCACGCCCACCACCTTGGCACCGGCGATGGAGAACATGAGGTCGCCGAGAAGCTTGACGCTGCTCTGGCGGATGCGCCAGTTCTCGTCGAACATGCCTGCTTGCAGCGACGGGAGCAAGATGCCCGTGTGGGTCGAAGCAAAGTGCTTCACGATCACCTGGCCGGCCTTCAGGGCAACCTCGCGAACGGGGTCCTGGTCGTCCGCAAGTCCACCAATGATGACAGGCAGCACGGACTCGATGTAGTCGCTGAACATCTGTCCCAGTGCTGTCGGCAGGAACGCCAGAAGCCACAACAAACCTTCGCGTGCGTGGGGTCTGAACAGCACAGGACCACCCGGCAAACGACCATCAATCAACCAATGCACGCACACAATCCAACACAGCATGACGGATAATCATAATCGCCCTGCCTGTAACCACAGCGACGCTGGTGAATCAAGGCAGCACGTACTTGGGATGGTCAGCCAGCGGCATCAACTCGCCAAGGAGCTGCGACAGGCGCGGCTCTCCAAGGGCAACCAACACGTGGGCGAGGCCCTGAGCACCACCGGAACGCTCCACAGCTGAGCTGTCAGAGTGGATGAGGTTCTGCGGGAGTGTACACACATGGAAGGAAACACGTGAGCGGCGGTGGCATCAACACACGCGACAAAAACAGACGGCATTGCCACCCCACCACCACCACACACACATACACACACACGGCAACCACGCAACCAACCAAGACACAAACCGCATGACAACGATCAAAAGCGAGCAGCCTCCTCGCCACGCACACCCAAGACACCAGCCAGCCAAGCCGGTGTACACTTGCACGCACGCAAGCACGCACGCACCGCACGCACAACCCAACCCAACCCAACCCAACGTGACCTAACTGACGCACCTGAAGCCACGCCAGGGTCTCGACAAACTCCGACTCGCCGAGTCCGTGCACCAAGGCGCCCAGGGCACGGGCTGCCTCGGCTCGGACGTTGGGAATGGGGTCCACCAGTGTGGCACGCAGCTGAGGAACAAGCATGTCGAGGTAGGGCATGATGTCCTTGGGATCGGCAATCAGGGAGAGCATGTTGCCGACGATCAACGCGGCGGACTTCTTGGTGGCAGTGGAACGGAACCCCAGCGCCCGCTCCACGATGGGCACAATCAGGGCCAGAGACGGTGGGTCGATCGCGTGCACGAACGACGTGGAGCCCAGCGCGTCCAGCGCCGCTTGCGTCTTGTCCACGGGCTTCGTGAGGGCCGACAGCAGCACCTTGTTCAGCGCCGCAATCTCGGGGTTGCGAATCACGCTGCCAATGTCCTGCAGCGCGGCCTTGCCGGCCGCCCGCACCTTGGTGTGGGTGTCCGAAAACGCGGTCAGGAGGCGGGGCACGATCTGTGGCAGGCACTGCGCCAACTGTCGCGGGGCGCAGTACGCCATGCTGCCCAGCATCACGATGGAGGCGACCTTGGACCGCCAGTGGAACTCGTCCAGCCCAGCCAGGAGGGACGGCATCACCATCTTCACGCCATGACCCGTGAGGTTGCGCATGATCGCACGCGCCGCGCCCTGGGCTGCTTCGCGCACCGACGTCTTGCCGTCACCGAAGGCCGCCAGCAGCAGCGGCATGATCTTGATGACGTATGGCTCAAACAAGCGGCCCAGCGTCAGGCACATGTTCTCAAACGCAAACAACGCGCCCTGCTTGGCGTTGATATCCTTCTTGCTGGCCGCGGCAGCCTCCAGGGCCTGCATGATGTTCAGCGCCTTCAACGACTTCAGGCCAAGACCCTTCACGGTGCTGGCCAAGCCATATGACGCGCCCTTGCGCACGCCAAACGTGTCTCCGTGCAGCAGCTTGTCCAGCAGCACGGGCACTATCTCCTCCCCGCGGTGCTTGACGGCTTTGATCAGCGGCGGCAGGCACTTCGCCACGGCCGTTTGCACGGCTTGGGACGGCGTGTCGAGCGCCTCCAACAGCGTGTCCACCGTGCGGGACACCTTGGGGTCGTCGGCATCCAGGTGCTTGGCCAGGGTCCCCAGCACCACCACCACGCCCTCGCGCTGGTGGTCACGGTGCTCCTCCGTGGGCCCCGCCAGTTCGGACTCCGCGCCCTGCTCGATGAACGCGTCCATAACGGGCAGCATCACGGCGACGCCGCCGGCGCCGTACGTGTCGGCGAACGTGTTTGCGGCGTTGAGCGCCGCCAGGCGCACCTCTGTCGACTCGTCCGACATGCCATGGCGGATGATGAAGCCAATCACCTGGCCCAACGCCTCCATCGGGAACGCCTCCAGCCCCGCCGCGGTTTGGAGCGCAAACATGACGCCTTCGCGTGGCACCCACGCGTTCTCGTCCACCTCCACCTCGTCCTCGCGCAGGAACACGCCGGGGGTGGCGACCACCTCCGCCTTGGTTTCCTCGCACGCTCCGATGAACACGTCCTGGAGGCTCGTGAACACGGCATGGGATTGCTCAGGAAGCCTGGAGCACGCAGGGGGTGGGGGTGGGGGGACGACGACACCAGAACAAGAGGGTAAGCAAAACACGGGCAATCCAAAACACACATCCGAAACACACAAGCGAACCACATCCCACACAGTCACACGCATACCCGCAGCCACAGCTCGCATGACGAGTCATGCGGCCGAGCCAGCCAACAAACACCACCGCACTGCGTGGACGCGTGCCACGTACTCTGCCGCAACGCTAGCAATCGCACGGCCGGCGGCATGGCGCACACTGGCTGACAAGGACGAGAGCTCCGGGTACAGCGCCGTGGCAACATCAGGCGTGACGTTCAAGCCACAGGAGACCCACAGCGCGTCTGCGTCGTCGGCCGTGGTGTCATCGTCGTCATGAGACGCTTGCCACAACCGAGCCGTCAACGCGGGTTGCTCACTCTCTTGCACAAACGCGAACCGGGAAGCCGCGCCGGCTGCATCGGCTCCGGTACCAGCACCCGCACCGACACCCGCACCCGCACCCGCGCCCGCGCCGGAGGCATCCCCTCCATCGCCGCGCAACAGCAGTTGCGTCAAGGCGGCGACAACGGCGGAGCGAACGCCCTCTTCCGGGCACCGCAGGCCGTCTTGGCTCAGCAGCGGCGTCAGCTCCGCAGAGGTGATCAGCACAAAGTCGGAGGCTGGCTCCGCCGCCGCCGCGTCGTCCAACTGCGCCATGGCAGCGTCCCACTGCTGCGCCGCGTCACGCAAGAGCGCTACCAGGGCGCCGCGGCAGTTGGCGGCCTCCGCGCCGGCGGTGGGCAGCGCACGCAGCAGCGCCAGGGCGACGCGTGCACGCAGGGCGCGCAGTGTGACGAGCTCCGAGCGCCGCAGCGCATGGAGCGCGCCGGAACAGGTTTTGGACGACGCCGCGGCGGTGGCGGCGACGGCGTGGTACGTCGTGGCAAGGTGGGCGTCGGAGCCCAAGAACGCGGTGTCGGGGGCGATGGCGGCCTTGAACTTCTTGGGCACGGCGCACATGGTGGAGACGACCTTCAGCGAGTTGATCAGCGGCAGGTTGTCGCGGTGCTCGGCGGAAAGAATGGACTCCAACAGCGGGAACACAACGGCGAACGCCGAGGGGGAGAGAACCGGGAAGGGAACGCGTTGCTGCATGCACAACAAGCGCAAGCACCACGGTGCACACACAGCAGGAAAACAGATGAGTGGAGCCGCAAACACAACACAAGGTACGTATACACAACAGGGGAGCGACACGGGTGGCAGTCCACAATACGCACCTGCAGCTTGAAGATAGGCTCCAGCACCGGACGCAGTTGCGTTGGCATCAACGAGAGGGCGTTACCGCACTCATCATCAAGCGCCACCATCTGCCAACGTAGCCACCACCAGGGAGTGCCACATGCGTCAAGATGGCATTCCCATGTGTGTCGACATACATACCACCCACCATCCACCACACACCTTAATACAGCGAGCAAGCTCGGACGGCGCAGCTTTCACCAATCGCTGACCGGCAGTCAGCATCGTTGCCAGGTACTCAGTAGCCTTCGTCGCTGTGATACTGGAGCGCATGATAGGCACAACACCTTCAATGGACAACGGCAGAAGCGGTTGGAAAGCAATGGGGGACGACACAGCAAGCGTCTGCAAACAAAAAAAGGGAAGAGAAAAAAACAAAAACAACGACCAGATGGTGCAGGGGAACACAACACAACACAACACAACACAACACAACACACAAGAGGTGAGCTCCATGAGCAGCTCAGGTTCAACCCACCACCGCAGCAATGAAAGCACAAAACCACATGCCAACAAACCACCACAGAACGCAACCACACACCAACACACACATGGCCAACGCACCGCAACGGCTTCAAGCAGCTGGTAGGCATGATCCACCGTGGCTTGAATCTCGCGGCGCATCGCGGTTTGCTCACGCAGCTTCACGGCGTGCTCCTCCTCATCCGTGATGGACGGGTCACGCGGCCGTTGCAGCCGGTGCGCAGCAATCTCCTTCTGCACACGCTTGGCCCACTCATCGTACGTCTCCCGTCGGTTGGAGGCGCCGTGGCGCTTGCGCTGGGCCTTGGTGGGATCCACGAAGCCCAACGCGGCGCGTGGGTCGTAGTCACACACCCGACCTTCGGGCGTGCCCCACACCGCCAGCGCAAGGTCGTCCAAATCCATGAGCCACTCCGCGTCCTTGCGCAGCATGTCAAACACCGCCGGCAACACCGTGGTCACCACGGCGCGGCGTGACGCGACGCCAGGCGCCGTGGCCACGTCCGCGTCCGCGTGGGTGGTGGCAGACACGACGCCGGCCGCACGGAACAGCGCGCCCATGGCGTTGCACGCCCCGCGACGGAACTCCGGCAGGCCACACACGACACCCACGTCGCCCGTCACGAGTCGGTGGATGGCCGCCGCCACGCCGGGCGCACCCATGGCGCGGTCCACGGCCTCGCACGCCGCGTGCCCGAGCTTGTGGGACGGGACGGCGCCAGCCGCGGCGCCGGCGCCGGCGCCGGCGGCGTGGGCGGCGTCATCGACGGCCGCGATGCGCACGCAGACGCGGCGCCACAGGGACTGGGCGCCGTGCGAGTCGCTGGTGCCCGCGACGGAGGGGTTGCACGCCAGCAGCAGCAGCTTGGGCAGCAGTGCGGCGAACGCGGCGCCGTCACGGCCCACCAGGACGCCGGCGGGGATGATGGAGCACAGCGCGTCAGCCATGGCGGAGCCGCGAGGGCGTGGCGGGAACACAAAGTTGGAGTCCTCCCGGTGGGTGTCCCAGGTGCCACCACCCACCCAGATGGTTTGGGACGCCGGAGGCACCACCACGGCGTACTCGGGCGGCACCTTGACCTTTGGCTTGCTGGCGCCGTCTTTGCCTTTGCCCTTCTTGCCGCCCTTCGCACCCTTGGCACCCTTGGCACCCTTGGTGCCTTTCTTGCCGCCCTTCGCAGCAGAGGGCTTCTTGGCGGTGGTCTTCTTCTTGCCGGCGCTCTTCAGGCCCGACTTCTTGGCGCCAGTGGACCGCTTGGAAGCCACGCTTCCGGCAGCGACACTCGCGGCGGCCTTGGACTTGACGTACTCCACGACCGAGCCACCGCACAGGGTCCACACCAGCTCATCGAACCCGTGCAGCAGCGCGGCGGGCAGCGATGGGACCGCGGTCAGCAGGCTTTGGAGGCCCGACTCCACCGCTTGCCGCACGGCGAACAACGGGTGCACCGCCAGCAGGAGCAGCGCGCGGACGATGGGGGCGGTGGGGGTGACGAGCGTCGTGCACTTGCTGCTTCCGGGGTCGGCCGTGACGCGTGCGCCAACGGAGGACGCGCCAGCACCGGCGCCTGCCCCAGATCCGGCACCCGCACCCGCGCCTGCGCCCGCGCCAGCGCCAGCCGCGGTACCGGCTGCAGCGGAGGCGGAGGCAAACGAGGCAGACACACCGGCTGGGACGCGCACCGTCTCACCCTGCAGGACAACGATGCGACACACGCACAAGGGGTTGGTTGTCACCCAAGGCAACACCCCCACTTCACTGCAGCCACCTACGATCACAACCCAACCCACAACAACATCGCGTGGCGGAAAAGAAACGACGAAGAAGGGGGGAGGGGGGACGAGAGACGTACGTTCAAATCGGCATCAATCTGGGCCCGGGCAGCCATGTCCGAAAGAGAAGGCACGTCCGTGTTGTGGTGGCGCAGATACAGGCACAAGGCGGCCGCCAGGTGTTGCAACGCGGCCGAAAGAGGCTGCACAGCTGAAGGTGCGCGGCCTGAAGGGCTCAAGAAAGAGGAGGAATGAAGGAACGACTTGCCCGAGGTCAGAACTGCGAAGGACTTGGCCTTTGCAATCTTCTTCTCAATGTCCGGTGAAGTCCGTTCAATCAACACTGTGCGCGTGTGCAAGAAGAAGACACGGGTGAGTCTCCCTGCGACAGCTGTGCCCAAACTACACGCTCTGGTGGGCAGCACAAACGACACGACACGACACGCCACGTACACAGCGCATGCAATGCGAATGCGGCGGATTCATGGACTTGCTTGGGCTTGGCAACAGCACGGTCCACAACCTTGATCAAGCCGTCCACAAACGCAGCCGCCTGCAGTCCACCGCACACCCAAAACACGCTGCCCTTCAGGTGCTGCAGGCAGGAAACAAACCCAACAACAACAACAACAACAAAAACAACAACAACAACAAAACGACCCCCGAAACGTTGAAAGCTGCGTGTAACCACGTACCACAGCAGCGGCGCCCGGGGACTTGGCTGCGTTGGCAATGCACTGGCAGTAGGCATCGGCGATGTGCTGCATCGACGGTGACAGACCCTTCTTGAGAAGCGTCACTGCCGCCGCGGGAATGTCCTCCAGCAGGGCTAGCCACGAGCCGAGGCAGGTGATGGTGAGCGCTCGGGTGTCCGCGTGTGTCTGCGGCCACATCAGCGAAACAAAAGCGGCGGTGGGAATTGAGTGCCAGCCCAGACGTACCACCACCAACTAACTTGACACCCAATCAGATCAGCGACCCACCTCTTTACCCCCGACTGCCACAAGGCACTTGACGGCGGGCGCTGCGAGCGCGCGCACAGTGCTGGCGTCAAGGTGTGTCACATTCTCGGCGGCTGCCTTGAGGCAGGATACCAGGGCAAAGCGGTTGTACCACATGGGCAAAGCGCCGTGCTTGCCGGCCAGCCCATCGCTGACGGTGGCAAAGAGGCACTGCAGCGCATCCACTTCCGTGCAACGGGACACAACCACACCAAAGAACGGAGCGCAGGCGTCTCGAACCTCAGCCTGTCAGCACGTGTCACGTGTCGTGTTGTGATGAGTGAGTGGAACAGGGGGTGTCATAACAACACGCCCAACAAACAGGATGACCAACCACAACCACTCGCCCAAGCTTGCACACCACGGGAACAGCCACGGGAACAACAATGGCACTCACGATGCGAGACTTGCAGGCTGGGAAGATGGCCAGGGCAAACGATTCCTCAATGTACCGCCCAACATCCACATTCACCTGCTCCAGCAGCTGTGTGATGGGGGACAGCATGTCTGACGTGGTTACTTTCAGTGCACTGCACGAGCATCAAGAAACATCACACCACACACACACGCATGCGGCGGTGAGCGAGTGATAGAAAGGGGGCACCAGTGACAATGTTGTTGCAGGACTGCGGTGGGGTCGGGTTTCGCTTTGCAAATCGTCGTACCGGTCCACACTTGGCAGCAACGCGGCAAAGTCCTTGGCACGCAAAGTGCGCAACAAGGGGCGGTACAACTGAAACGTGCCAGGCTGAATCAACTCTGGCGACGCCAGGACTGTGCTTGCAAAAACGCCAAGGAAGACAGGCTTCATTTCGTTGGTGTACTTCATCAGTGGCACGTTGGCAGGCTGGACAAGGAGGAAACACAATGAGGCGCCACCTGGCAGCTGTTGGCTACAGCCAGCGGCTCGAACGCACCTTGGTGGCAAACTGAAGCAGCATGGACGCTGCGCCACGACACTCGCCCACACGTTGTGCATCGGAGTGAAGCGTTGACAAGTACACGTCAAGCAACGCTGGGCGAGCGCGCAGCAACGCGTGCAACAGCGACGCGGCGGATCGCTGCAAGCGGTGCCCCGCATCAGCCAACGCGTCCAGCATCTTGAACTGGCGGAGCGCCACGCACAGGGTTGCATACAGAGAGAAGCAAACAAACAAACAAACAAACAAACAAAAAGCACGTTCAAACACATGAGCCGAGCTTTTCGGCAACGGGTGACGCGGACGCGTACCTGCTTCCGCATCAGGCTCGTCAAGAACGACGGAGAGTCGGTCTCCTGCCAATTCCAGCCAAAAAGAACTGCCATAGACAGGCGGAACAAGCCAAGCTGTGATCGTGGGAGGCCAACAGCGCTGGCTGGAACAATATCGGTGAAGGCCGCAGCAAACTCGGCAGCGACGTCGGAGCCGGCAGTGGCGCGAACAGCCTGCACACACCATCAAGCGTGCGGGCAC
>Ga0213833_1001702_pt1 | contig 15249 bp, 25 predicted proteins | sample SWATP21_FD_160575 | JGI IMG/M metagenome (GOLD analysis project Ga0213833, IMG submission 160575) | Coastal seawater microbial communities from Marineland, Florida, United States - SWA TP2 #1 | ecosystem: Environmental > Aquatic > Marine > Coastal | place: USA: Florida | collected 2016-08-14
CCCACCCACACAGAGACACACACACACACACACACACACACACACACACACACACACACACGCACACACACACACACACATGCACACACACACACACATACATGCACACACACACACACACATGCACACACACACCGTTGATTCCGTCGGCACCCACTGCAGCCATGAGTTCAGCGATGGTTTCGCTATCCGGACGTCCTTCATCACGCGTGCCTTGGTCCCTGCCGAGAGACAAAGACGTCACACAGAGGGCTCACAGTCCGTCACCGGGCAGCGTGGAAAGCCTCCAATCACACGGGCGCACGAACCATGGGTTGTAAGGGAAGAGCACACGGACACCTCGCGCATGGAAGGCGTCGACAACGCGCGCTACGTTGGCGAGACCACCGGGAAGGTCGCGCAGCATGTCAAACTGCACGAAGCACGCAAGTCATCGACCGAGGGCACCCCACTCCGTTGCCACGCATTCACCTGATTGCGGTTGTCGATACCGATATTCGGATAGGACTGCCACAGAAGAACAGAGTCGATGCCTGCGCACGGCTGCGGTCAATCAAAATGCACAGACGGCGACAGACCATCGCGTACCTCCGTACAGATCCTCGAGGTAGTTGAGGTACTTGTCGACTGTGAACGCTTGTGTGGAGCTGTCAAATAGGTAGCGTTCGTGGATCATCACCTGGGGGGACACAAAACTGTGTGCACGTGGAGGGGTCATGCACAAAAGCCACGAGGCCGCATGAAAGCAGCTGCCATCACCTTGCCGAAGTCCAGAGAAGCTCATTGTCGTACACGTTTCCGCTAAAGTTCACTGCACGCAGGGCGTTTTCGCGCCACTGTTCCATGCGTTGTCTCCACGCGGAGTTGTCAGAGACTGAAGAAGGGCCCGGCAAGGTCTGTCGCAGAAGCAACTTCAGTGCTGCGGTCGCGTCTCAATACCACGGTGGCACCGTCGTACCTCATTCCACGTGCCACAGCGCACATTCGTCACAGACTGACTCGCAGTCAGCAAAAGCACAAAGCCAATGGGCAACCAGGCGCCGTGCCACTTCACACACGACGTCATCCTCAGACGTTGAACATCCGCGTTTCGGATCCCGGCAGTGCAATCAGTGCACTCCCGACAGAGCCTGTTTCGCCAGGTGTGCTCATATGAGGGATACGTAAGATACCAAATGCTACAATCGTTATGTTGGTGAGTGTGCTCGGGTGGGGCTGTGCGCCACCCAACTCGAGCACCGTACTTTTGCGGTGCTGAGTTCCGCCACTCGCACCCAAGATGGACGAGACAGACCCGACCCCAAGCGAACAGTCAGACCTTAAAACGGATTCACCACAGGCACAGGCTGCGCCGTCCCCGGAATCGAACAAACAACAAACCGAGGTTGAGCAGACGGCTGGTGGCGACGCGTCAGCTGCCCCAGAGCCTTCGCCCGTAGACAATGCGGTGACGCAAACACAAGTGAAAGACGAAGAAGCTACATCTGACGTCGCAGCAGCGCTGGCAAAAGCTCCTGCGTCTCCCTCTGCACCAGCGATCCCGGCCCCTGCACCCGCGGCTCCTCCACCCGCTTCCCCAGCGTCGCCCGCTTCCCCAGCGTCGCCCGCGCCACACAGCGGTGGAGCAGCAGAGACAGAGCCCCATGGTGACAGTGATGCTGACATGGCCACAGACACACCATCAGCCTTGACAGACACGGATGATGATGACAATGGTAGTGCTCATGACGAGGGCATGGGTGAGGTGACTGAGAAACCGACGCATTCCGACACAGCCGACAGTGCCCGTGCCCCTCCGCGCAAGAGAACATCACGACCACTGCCCCCTGGTTGCTCATTTGAAACCCGTAAACGCGCGTACGTAGTGGTGTGTTGGTTCTCGAAGCAGAAAGACAAGCCACAACACATACGTCTGCCGTCCCCTGTTGCCTTGGTTCCCTGTGTTCATGCTTTTTCCTTCTTGCGGCTGGCGCGGGGTGGGGGCAAATACAGACGGTCTGGCAAGCCTTTCAAAGTGTGGATTGCCCCTGGAGGGGACGAGTTTAAAACCCGAAAGGCACTTGAAGCACATGTTTTGGGTCTGGATGTGCGTGACCCCATTGCCTTGTCCTGCACGATGCCGCTTTGATTTTTTTTTCACTGGCACGTGCCCGCATGGTCATTCATGGTGGTCAACAGGAATTCACACCCGGACAAACATCGGTGCCTGATGCCGTCCCCCACGAGCCTGCTCCTCCTGGCAACGAGTTCGATGCGTTCATGAAGGTCCTGCAAAAGCATAATGAGGAGAATGGGCAGCAAGTTTCTGTGGCCAAAGCCCGCGAGGCCTTCGCGAAAGCGGATCAAGTGCCATTTCAGGTGGGACGGATCGTAAACTAAACCACATTGGGTTGTTTCGGGGTTGCTCACGCACATCTAAATGCCGCTGTACACCTGGCTCAGAACCTGGTCAAAGCTGCCAAGAAGAAGTACAAGAAAGCGCTGTCGAAGTTTCGCGACGAAGTGAAAACGCGATACGGGCTCGAATACCCATCCGCGCCCGGGTCACCCTATGCACTGTTCGTCAAGGCGACGTACAGTGATCCTAAGTTTAAGGAGGGGAGCACAGAACACAGCCTGGGGTCCATGTCCAAGCGTGCTGCAGCCATGTGGAACGACCTTGGCGATGCCGACAGGGCCAAGTGGAGTGTGCGTGGTCGCAGTGCTGACGCCTTGCCACGTTTGCTTGCTGATTTGTGTGTGCTGGTTCCGAGCGACAGGCTGACTTTCGCACCAAGCAAACTGAATGCGCTCGGCTTCGAGAAGCCTATTCAGGTAGGTGTCTGGGTTGGCCCCGCACCGGGCCAGTGCTTGCTGGATTCTCATGTGTTGTTGCCCACAGCCAAGTTGGATGAGCTGGAAGCGAGTGGCAAGATCACCCGTCACGCTGGCGCAAAACAGGCAGAGTCGAACAACGTGGGGGCCACTGCTCAGGATGTACCCATGGAAGCGGAGTCAAACGCCGCGAAGGCAGGATCCACTGGGCGAGTTCCCAGTCCGTTGTCAGCTTTCGGTGCGTGGTGGTATTGGGTTTGTGTAGTTTGCTCTTGGGGATAGCGTTGACCTGTACCTACGTCTTGCTTGTATGATTTGGGGACGGACTTTGGCTATCTTCCTGCCAGGCCAAGGCATGATCATCCCGGACCAGGATGTGGAAGAAATGGGCTTGTGGAACACCGGACATGAAAGCACGTGTGCTGGATGTGAGCAGCCAGGCGAAGTGCTTGTGTGCGATTTTTGCCCAGCTGTGTGGCACATCCACTGCCTTGAACCTGGGCTTGCAACTGTCCCAGAGGTGTGGTTGCCACCGCGTGCTCATGTCTTCATCGCGTCGCCGGTATGAGCTCACCTCTGTGCTGATTTCCAGGGTCGTTGGGCTTGTCCCAAGTGTGCCAAGGACTACACCAAGAACCACTCTGGACTCCCGAGCATCCCTACACGTCCGGTGAGTCACGCCCACGCGTCCGGTGCAGTGCCATGTTGTTGTCGTCTGTGGTTGTTCATGCTCTGATTGCCGCCTGACCCCGCCCCCCCCCCCCCCCTGTCCCCATGTCACCATTCCATGCACCACAGTTGAAGCGTGAACGCGCTCGCAGCCCAACCCCACCGCCTCGCAAGCGTGGGCGTCTGCGTGAGGCCTCGGAAGCTGGCGAAAGCACTGCGAAGCCCGCGGCACAAAACGACAAGAAATCGCAAGCCTCTGCGAAGACTCCCGCCACTCCACCCGGCATGCTGCGACGCCGAAGGTCTGCGTCGCGATCACGGTCTCGGTCTCGGTCTCGGTCGCCTGTGCGTCGCACGAAGGTATCCCCAAGGAAAGAAGGAGAGGGTTTGTCGAGCGGCGGAAGCAAGGAGGGTGACGACAAGGCTGGTGCGAAGGAGTCCAAGGACACTTCCACCAAGGAAACGCCGACACGAAGTGGCAGCCATGGCCGGAGTGGGGACAAGGACAAAGATCGCCATCGCCATGAGCGTGATCGTCATGACCGTGACCGCCATGACCGTGACCGTCGTGACCGAGATCGGCGCGATCGTGATCGTGATCGTGGTCGTGACCGTGACCGTGGCCGTGATCGTGATCGCCACCATGACCGTCGTGATCGGGATCGTGATCGTGACCGCCGTGACCGCGATCGCGATCGTGACCATGGTCGGAGAGACCGTGATCGCCGCGATGGTCCAAGTCATCCCCGTGACCGACGCCGATTGGACAATGACCGACCATACACAGGCCCGATTCCGGAGCTGACGCCACAGCGCCGCGAGGCAATCAGGTTTTCCACTCTGTGCTCCCACTTCACGCGAAAGGGCGAGTGCTGGAACAAGGACACTTGTAGGTTTTGCCACGGACCTGGCGAGCGCGAGGCATTGCGCAAACTGGGTCTTCCTGCCGCTTTCCGGTAAGTTTAGTTGTCTTGACGGTGGGGTTGTGTGGCTGTGGTGGGTGCCCGATGGCAGTGTGCACCCGTCTAACCCTGCCCGTTGCCACGCGTGTGCCTTGATGGTATTTTTGATTGGTGATGTGATGGCATGGATGACCATGGATGGTCATGCCGCTACAGCACCTTCACACCGCGTGACCGTCCAGGAAACGCAGCGTCGCCTCCCGATGGCCCTCGTCGCCGTCGACGCACGGGACCGTCTCGCTTCGATGAGCCACCCATGTCCCGCTCTGGCATCCCGCGTGTCGGCGTCGGGTTTGGTGCTGGCGCTGGCGCTGGCGCTGGCGCAGGTGCTGGAGCTGGAGCTGGAGCTGGAGCTGGCGCGCCGCCACCCGACTCCATCGAGGCGCTGTACGGCGCAGGCCCGCGCAACCGTGACTCGCGCCGGTACCGTGAGCCATCCGGTCCACGTCGGAACAACGTGGCTGCGTCCATGTCGCCCGTGCGGGGCGGGCCACCCCCACCCCGCCGCGGACCACGTGGACCTGGACTTGGACTTGGACCTGGACCTGAACCGGGGCTGGGCGTTGATCCCCGGCGTCGTGTTGGGGGCGGCTACCCCAACGACCGCGACCGCGATCGCGACCGTGACCGTGACCGTGACCGCGACCGCGACCGCGATCGCCGTGGACCACCCATGCGCGGCTTGGGTGGCATCACATCCGCTGCAGGCCCCCCGCCACCTGTAGCGGGGGTGGCGCTGTTGGGTGCTGCGCCGCTCGGCGCACCTGGTGTGGCGGATCGCCGCGGACCTGCCACCTCTGTGCCACTCCGACGGGACGCGCGTCGGGGCATGTCCCCGCCTCGTGTCCCACCCGCACCGGTGGGTCGGTTCGGGCGTGATGCGGCGGCGGCGGCGGCGCCGCCGCCGCGGGGCGTCGCAGATGACCGGTATGGCGACCGCAGGATGAGCGGCAGTGGCAGTGGTGCGTGGCGTGATGGCGGGTATGACGACGTTCGCGTTGCGGGTGGTGGTGTCGGGGCTGCGCCGCCGCGTGGTCGTGACCCGTACCTCACGTCTGCCTCGGGTCCGCCACCGTCTCGTTACGGCGACCGCGGAGGAGCAGCACCCCACGTCCACGATCGTGACCGAGGCCGTGACCGTGACCGGGACCTCAGGCGTGGAGAGTTGGGTCGCGGCATGCCCCTTCCTGACCGCAGCCGGCGCGATAGTCGTGACCCCTACGCCCCCCCACCCGCCTCTCTGTCCAACCCAGCGCCGTCGTACGCCGCGGGCGTGCGTGGTGACCCTCGGGGCCTGCGCGACCCACGGGACCTCCGTGATCCTCGTGTTCCGCCGCGTGACCCACGCGACCTCCGCGGTGATCCCCGAGGCGATCCTCGCGGTGGCGCTGCGCGTGACCCACGTGCCATGGACCGCCCGGGTCTGCGTGGTGACGATCGCCGTGGTGGTGGTGGTGGTGCGGCCTACGGCGGTCCGGATCCCGGTCGACGCAGCCCGCCTCGTGCGGGCCTTCGCGGCGTGCCCATGGACCCGCGCGGTCCAACCGGTGCACTGCCTGCCAGGGGGCCTGGACATGGCCATGGGCCTGCGCCTGGACCTGTGGTGCTGGACCTGCGGCGCCGCGATGCCTCGCGTGCCGAACCGGACATGCGTGACCGTGACCGTGACCGTGACCGTGACCGTGACCGTGGCCGTGATCGGTACGCGCCGCCCCCTCCGCGAGTCGACAGTCGCGGCGCGTCCGCTCCGTTCGACCCGCGTGCTGGGGTGCGCGATGTTCGTGGCGCGCGCGGTCCTCGTGACGCGTTCAACCCGCGGCAGCCACAGCCACAGCCACAGCCAGGCTTTGCGGCGGCGGCCGCGATGGACCGTGCCCCCGTGCGTGGACGTGACCCACGCGACCTGCACGATCCACGCGGCATGTGGGACCGACGTGACGCACACACCCGTCGAGGTCCGCCTCTCGGCCCACCACCACACGACCCGCGAGGCGCGGCCGACCCTCGGGATGTGCGCCGGGATCCTCGGGATGTGCGCCGGGATCCTCGGGATGTGCGCGGCGCCGATCCTCGGGGGCGTCCGTACGACCCGCGTGCGCCGGTGGCGTCGGATCCCCGCGGTGGAGGCATGCGTGATCCTCGCAGCAGTGCCCCACCGCCGCCACGTGGTGGTGGTGGTGGTGGTGGTGGTGGTGGCGGCGGCGGCGGTGCTGGCTCGGTGTCGGGCTCCGGCGACACGTCGGCTGCGACGCTGCTGGCGGCCATCGCAGCCTTCACTGGTGGCGGTGTGGGCGTGAAAGACACCCGCTCGCCCCCGCGTCACAGTCGGCCGGCCTATTCGCCGCCACCTGTGATGCCCCGCGGTGGTGTGGACTCCGGAAGCCGCCGCAGGCGGTACTAGCGGCAGCAAGCAGAGCGTGGCAGTGTCAATAACAAATACACACACATGAGTTGTTAGAAACAAGAAATAATTATGATCGTTTGCGGAGGTTACGAACGTGTCAGTCGGCGTCTTCTCTTTGGCTGGCACTGCACTGGGGACGATGAGCGCCCTGAATGCCTTGAAAGCTGCAGCTGCAGGTGATGATGATGGAGAGGATGACTACTCTGACGACGGTTTTGATGTGAGTTGCTCTACAAGCGCGGCTAGTGCTTGCTGCTCGCCAACAAGTGTCGGCGTCCGTAGCGAGCGAGCGGGTCTGACGTTGGCCGTGTACAGGCACACGAGCCTGCCCCTACAGTTGCAGCCCCTGAGAAAAAGACAGCGGCAGAGCTTCTTGCACCCCAAATGGCCACATCTCCCACGGCGGCATCACGAGGAAGGGGAAGAGGGTCGGGAAAGAAGTCGGCGGGTGGTGCGCGCAGTGCACCGTCGGGGTTGCGCGGCTCTGTCGCCGAGCTTTCGTCCAAGTCCAACGCTGAGCGAGAGAAGCTCATGCGCACGAGTCTGCCAGCGTTCATGAAGGCAAACGTATCGCGCAAGAAATCAAAAAAGGGTGCGTTGTGCCGTCTGTCCGCGGTTCCAGCCCTTCTGATGTTGTGTTTTGATGTGCTGTAGACAAGGACAAGAAGAAGGCTGAGGTCAAATTCACAACGTCACGGATGAACGCACTGTCTCAACCCAAGGCAGTGAAGCCTGCAAAGTTTTCCAGAGAATCAGACGCGAAGCACTGCCGTTTCAAGCCACGAATTAGCAAAGCAAGCCGTGCCATGGTCGAGGAATCGGAAGATCCTGACGCCTTCATCTACAAGGTACCCCCCCTTTCCCTTCGTGAGGGTCGCTGTTGTACCCTATTGCTGTCATGGTCATCCTTGACGACTGGTTTGGCTGTGCCACCGTGTGCGGCGCGGTGCAGGCGGAAGCAAAGCAACTTGCTCACACACGCGACCTTGAGCGACGTCGAGCCGAAGAAGCGTACAACGCGCGTGTGGACAAGAAGGAGTGCCCAAGGTGTCATGTTCCTCAGTCATACGCTGAAGTTCACTCCAAAACGAAGAAATGTGAACGTTGCAATCTGTTCTACCGTCCCAAGAAGTCATGGGTGAGTTTGTTGTTCGTTTTTGCTGTGCCCCCAGTTGCTGACGGATGAATGTGTGGCGTGGCAACAACCAGTCGGATGTTCAAGACTCGTTCTTGAAGAGGCTAGAAGATGGACAAGCAGAAAAAGTCGCCAACTTGATGGAAACTGCGAGGCGGGTCGAGATGGAGGAGAGCAAAGTGGTGAAGGTGTGTGTCACAGAGTTGCACGCATACGCATGCATGCGTCAGGAGAGCGTGCCAATGCTCACTGAGAGTGGGCGTTTGTTTCGTTTCGATCTTCGCAGAAAGTGTACGACCCAGAGACCGGCACAATCAAGCGGGTGAAGCCAAAGAAGAAGAATTGGGTATGAGGCTTGCCTGAGAAGGGAAGGACGCAGTATGCGGAGGTGCTTTGCTGACGTGTGTGGTGTCGTTGTGTCTGTCTTCGCAGAAAGCGGTACGCGCACAGTTCTTGGAGCGAATGGAGGAAGATGCCAAGAAGAAACAAGAGAAGAAGGATTTGTTGTTACGAACTGTAGCAGCCATGGACAAGGAGTGCACGTTCATGCCCAAGGTCACCGCATATGTACGCAAGGGGGGTCATGGGTCGCACTGCAAGCCTGGCAGTTCGCTCACGCTAGGTGTCCGGGTGTGACAGAGCAAGGATGTCGGTACATTCGAGGAGCGCATGGAAGCGGACTTACAGCGGCGGCGTGAACGCCTGTCACAAACAGCAGAACTGTTCTCGCGGCCCCCAGAGTACAAGCAGCGAGCAGCGGCGACGGCTGTCAGTGTGCTCATGCGTGGGGTAGCAAAGCGTCGTGGTCGCAGAAGACAATAAACTGCCAACATATTTTGTTCGTCCTGCAACGCTTGAAGACAGTGAATCAAGCCTGTATCGTATCGATGATGGCATGGTGCACCGCACCTCCATGTTGTGTCTCTGTGTGTGCATCGCACCACCTTTGTAAGCATGCATAGCGCCTTGTCGGTGCCATGGGGTTGATCTCGGGAGCAAACTCGTCAAAGTGTGTGCATTGGGATCTTGCAATCAATCAACGGGTGATCCGTTCTGCGTGGACAGCAGATGCCACCCGCAACTCATTGTGTCCACCGCACGTGAGCACAGTCCACAGGTCCTGCCAAGCTCCACCGGGGCAATTGCTGCTGCACCCGATAGGTAGACGTACGACAGAGCCTTCAGGCACGGAAGTCCGGTGCATGTCCGGCAAGTAGCCCTCGTGGACGCTGACAGCGGGCACGGATACGGCGTGGTTCCACAGCGAGCATGTTCACCGCGTTGACCAAGGCTGTGGTGGACGACCACAAGCTGGGGCTTCGCTTGGCGGAGGAGGAGGAAAGCGAGCGCCTCGCGAAGTTGCAAGCAGACCGAGGAACACCGTCACCACCACTATTCAACCCAGACTCCCCCCGGTACGCTGAGTACGACACCGGCTCCGACGGCGATGAACACTCGCCGTACGCCGACCACACGCACAGCAGCAACGGCGCCCCTCCCGCGATTGCCGAGTCTCGAGCGTCGTTTTTGTACCCCCATCATGTGGGAGGGAGCGAGTTCGCAGCCCTGGCCAGCCCCATCCGCGTGTCGTCTCAGTCACGACGACAGTCTTCACGCGTGAGCAACCGATTGCGCGCGGATAGCACGGGCCACAACCAACGTCGGCGATACAAGAAAGATCCGCTTGCGGTTCATGCCGTGGCGCGCGCGCACCGACCCCACTACCCGTACGACATGCACTCGGCGTTGCATCCGGTGGACCACCGTGAGGAAGCTCGAAAGTTGCATCTGCATCTGCGGGGGCTGCACGGAAACGATACGGAAGCAGACGCTGTCGCACGCGTGGAGAAGGCGCTGGGACTCCACAAAGCCATTCCTCCATCCTTGTGCAGCGCCTTGCGCCTTGCAGCGGCCATTGTCGACGACGTGGCGGCGGAAGGGGACGTTGTGAAGGGGGCAGAGCAGTTGGCGGAAGAGCTAGGGTTGAGTGCTGTGGCAACAGAGGTGGACGAGTACCAAGCCTCAAGCCCAAGTCCCTGCAGCCCGTCACGCCTCTCTCCTGGCTCTCACCCCTCGGACGCCCCCCTGCCACACTTCCGGGACGGCTTGGCTGCACCCGTCGGCGATGGAGGTGCGGGTGCGGGTGCCGGTGTGGGTTCGGGTTCGGGTGCGGGTGCGGGAGCCGGGTCGGGTGCGACAGGGCTTCATCGCCCCGCGGCTCGTAGACCCAGTGGCGAAGGCAGCACGAGTGCCCACGCACAGTCGGAAGACCGAAGGCACCCGCTCGACCGTGAGGCTGACAGGTGGAAGCACAAGAAGAAGAAGAAGAAGAAGAAGAGGAAGAAAAAGAAGAGGGGGTGGGGTTTCGAGGACGATGGCGACGAGGAAGTGTACGACCTGTTGGCTTTGTCTTCGGGTGGTGGCATGACGCCCAACTCGGAGATCATCAAGCAGCGCCGGTTTTGGCGACCGGGTGTGACGGGTTCCTACCGCAATGTGATCGTGAGTGACCCCACGTCAGGGCTACCGCCTCCCCGAAAGGTCAGCCACACGGGTGCCAGTGACATCGCCGAGTCTACGCGGGACTGGAACGAGGAATTCCAACGGCTTGTGGACGAGATCCCGCTGAGCGATTTTCAGATGGAAGAGCGCACCAAGAAACTCCATAAGCTGGGCGCGGAGTTCCGAGCGCATTGTGCGGCCATCACACAGCGCTTGATTCAGGCCCGCGTGCATGGATCTGTAGCAAAGGTGGAGTGGGTGCTGACGTGTGGGATGGCGTGCCTGATGCAGCGGGTTCACACTGGTGTCCATGAACTTTGTGTGGGGACAGTTGATTGGTGCAAGACAGATTGGCCAGGGCCGTTTTCGTGATTTCTTCCTGCACCACCGTGTGCTGTATTACATCGTCAGTGACGATGCAATGCTTGGCAGTCAGGAGTTCATGTACAAGGCCATTGGCAAGGAAGGCAGTCACGCCATGCACATTCTTGAGTGCGGCCTCCCGAATGTGCACCCCCTTCTTTCCACGGTAGGTGAGAAGTCAGTGGACGAGCCATTGTGGTTGCAGACCACCGTGGAGTTCGTTGCGTAACTGTTGTGATTTTCAGGCCGTGGACTATTGGGGAAGGCGGGTCCTGTGCTTTGCAGTCGCAGCTGTAGACGATAACAAGGGCATGCTCAGTGGGACCGTCGATGCCGCTCGTCACAGGTATTGTAGTTTGGCGGGTGTCAAGAGGTGTTGCGCTTTGGCCCAACCACTTGAATCGTATTGCTGTTATCGGCGCCTGTGGGGGCTCCTTGTGTGTGCGGGTCGAACCACGCTACCCCGGATATGCCTCAGGTTTCACTCCCCCGCCACATCCAACGTTCCGCATGCCGTCGAACGCTGCCATGATCTTGGCAAGGCGCTGCATCTGGCTCCGCACAACGTTGTTGGAAAGAAAGCAAGCCTCCCTGCGGATGTGACGGTGCATGTGGGTCAGAAAGACGGGCGCACTTGTGAGTACCTATCCATGCAATGCCCTGCCCACAAACAACATCCTGACCACAACACATGGGGGTCCCCTCAGATGTGATGAACTTGTGGCGGTTACTGCCTCCCGTTCAACCACTACGTGAGCTGACAATCTTGTGTCGGTGCGTATGAGAACTGTGGTCCTTGCGTTTGTGGGGTGTGTCACCACCCCGATGACGCGTTTTTGTTTGTTGTGTTGCCATGGTGTTTCACAGGGTCATTCGCGACGACTCAGAAGTCGGGGCCCCACAAATTGAAGCATGGGAGGCGTGCCGCAGTGGTGCTGGTGGCTGGTCAGGTGTGGGCGCTGGGTCACGGGGAACAGCAACGTACGACGCCACGAAAGACGCGTGCGTGGAGGTGGCATCTATGCACTTTCGACCGCCGTTGCTACTCCCGGGCGAAAGCCACATCACGAACCCAGCGCTGCTGCATGCACTGTTGGTGGGAGCCAAGGACCTGCTGCATGCAGACCCACGCTCCCTGGAAGTGCGCTCCGTGTTTGGAGGTCGCCTGATGATGGTGTGCCACAAAAAGCCTGCCGGGTGCGTCATGTATCGGGCATCGTTGGTTCTCGTTTGCCTGATGTGGGTCTTCAACACCACCGTATGCGTGATGTGTGTGTCCGCAACAGCTTGACCCCAACAAGTTCCATTCCTCCCAACACGCGCGCCTCTATCCTGGCTAAACGTCGCATTGTGGGGACCGCGGTTGTGGTGTCCACGCGCACGACGTATGTCGGGCGGCCGTGGCTGTACCAAACCATGCGGCCTGAGCTCATGAGACGCAAGTTGACCGGCCGCATGCAAACGTTGAACCCAGACACGGTAGGGATGTGTGCAAGACACATGGGTTCTATCGCACGACGCTGCTCTCCATAACACCGCGCTGGTGTGTGTATGCGCGCGCGCGCGCGTGTGTGTGTGTGTGTGTGTGTGTGGTGTTCCAGTACACACGGTTCAATGACCCAGAGTACGCGGAGTATGAAGCCGGGTTGATCACAGCCGCAACTCATCGGCTGGAGACGACAACCATAGCAGAGCTGCTCGAGGTACGCATGTGTGAGCCAACATCGGCGTGTGGCCTGGATAGGTGAAATGAATTGACGGAGCGGAAATGTTGACGGTCAATCGAATCACCATTGGTGACGTGACCAGGACCTGGAGGCAGATGTACCGAGTTTGGAGCGCTCCAACCCGTCCCAACAGCGACAACAACTCAAAGACACCTTCCATCGACACGGTGTAAACTTGCGTTACATGGGATACGTCAGGTACATCATGTGGAGCACTACACGATCGATCACGTAGGCGGAGTACGTTGGTTCTGATCCCGCGGTGCACTGCAGGCGAGTGAGCAAGTCCCCACGCGTGAGGAGCCTGTTGCTTTGCGAGATGCTGGCCCGCGCTTGTCGTCTTCGCTGCAACCGTGCTCTTCGGCATGGAGCATCCGTGCAGTCGAACGACGCCAACATGCGAGGGCGTGTGGCCAAGGCGTTCAACACAATGATGGGCATCACAACGGACGCCGCTGCGGCGGGTGTTGGTGGTGGTCGTGAGGGCGGAACGTTAGCCGGTCTCAACCACAGCTCCTCCACGCAAGCTCTGAACAGAGCCCACGGCGCATCATCTCCGCCCATGTACGTGTTTGCGGTGGGCACCATCCCATGTGGCGATGGCTGCGCTGCGTGAAGCACAAAGTTGACGGTCTGGATTGACACGTGTGTCGTGCTTTCAACCGGTGTGCTTGTGCGTGGTGATCCATGCGTGCGTTGTGTCGTGTCGGGGCCTGTTGTTGGCCGTTGGCCAGGTCCATGGTGGCGTCTCCTCACATGGCCGGGACAACCACCTTCCTCGGCCATTCTGGCAGGGGCAGCGGGAGCGGGAGCACACGCAACGTCCTGGATGAGGTCACTCCTCGGGACGACGCAGTAGGCAGAGTGCAAGGGGCGAGCCCTACTCCCAGCGTGACGTATGACCTGGTGGACGCCGACAGCCGGCGTGGGTCGCCGGGGCTAGCGTTGGATGCGGAAACAGGCGTCACCAATGAGTGGAGAAAAGCGTTCACTCGCGATCCAGAGTTCGCGTTCAAGGTTGGAGTGCCCGCTGCTGGGTGTTGCCTGCCCCCCCCCCCCCCCTTTTTTTTTTGAAATGTGTGGGGAGTGTCTCGTCACATGTCATTCATGTGTGCTGGGGGTGTCCAGGAAGCGCTGTGGTCATCGTTCCCGGGAGGTTTATCCAAAGCCGAGCTCAAATCCAAGGCCTCGCTGTGGTCTCTTCTTATGGAAAAGCACAAGACCAGGGCCTTCCATCGGTATGCATGCGTGGCGGCGTGGGGATGTGCTTGCACGGTCAGGTTGACGTTGCAACCTCGCTTGACCAAGTTGTTGTCCATCATCCCGCAGGGCTTGTGAGCTCGTTGGTGCCGTAATTTCCGCGCCGTTCGACACGCCCGGCAAAAAGCCCGTCAAGGTTCGGGATGTGTACGCCCTCAAGCCAAGGTGTGTCGTGTCATATCGCTGCCGCGCGGGTTGGTCGTCAGCGAAGGCGCCTCACACATCGTTGCACAACACGATGTGTCTGTGAACAGGGCAAAGGCGCTGCAGCTGGGTAAGGTACGCGGTCGAGTCGCGACGGCAATCAATGAAGCTACCCGCTTGGACATGACCGTGAGAGCATATCGTGTACGCGTGGAGAGACGAGGTGGTCGTGTGCCGCGTTCTGCGTTTCCGCTTGTTCGGCCAGTGTTTTGTGACCTTTCTCGCGCCCGCCCGTGTCTCACCTCTTGCTACGCTGCCGATTCTCGCCAGGATGAAGTGGAAGTCCGAACAGCTAGTGTGGGACCAGACACGGAGTTCACTGTCCGTGCGGAGCTAGCTCTTGGGAAAGCCCTTTCTGAAGCGCAGCGAACGTGGCCGGAGGCTGAAGAGGTGTTGGATGCTGCATGGGTGTCAGTGGAACGCGTGTGTGGATACACGAGGCCACCAGGGTACGACAGCGATGACGAGAAGGAAGGGGATGAAGAGAAGAAGGAGGTGTCAAAGTTCGTGTCTTCTTGTCTGTGGTGGTGGTCTGGGTGGCGAGTTTTGGAGTTGTTGGCGGCAATGGCATGCTCAACGTGTGGCTTAACAACGACAGGGACCTTGGACAGCTTGCGTTGGACTGTGCTATGGCTCTCGCACGCTTGTACTGTGCGCGACGCAAGTTTGTCTCCACGCAGCTCGCCAAGACATACGTTGGGCGAGCAATTGCGTTGCTAAACCGCGCCGATGACATTGCGTCTGAGGTGTATGGGGAGGAGTCCCTGGAACGAGCTTCCATTGCAAACGAGCACGGAGAAATGCTCACCGAGTTCAACATGCTGAAGGTGAGTGCCAAGTGCCGAGTGTTTGTCGAGCCTTGTGGTGGCACGCCCTTGCTCTCATGATCACAGCCCGGCTTACGCTTCGCAATACATGTCCCGCATGACACAAATGAACGAGCCAGGAGGCCGAGACACAGCTGTTTTTGGCTTCCTCCATCCGAGAAAGCAAGCTCGGAGACCGCCATCCAGATTTAGCTACAACAACGTTTAACCTTGCCACGGTGTATGACAAGCTCAAGTTGTACAACAGAGCCACACCGTTGTACCTGAAAGCTCGAAACGTTCGGCATCTCAAGCTCGGAAACAACGCACCTGAGTACTCTGCTACGTTGGTGCGCCTGGTGCACGTGTACAAGGCGGTGCGTTACTTGTTGGGGAAGGGGGG
>Ga0213833_1001708_pt1 | contig 15208 bp, 11 predicted proteins | sample SWATP21_FD_160575 | JGI IMG/M metagenome (GOLD analysis project Ga0213833, IMG submission 160575) | Coastal seawater microbial communities from Marineland, Florida, United States - SWA TP2 #1 | ecosystem: Environmental > Aquatic > Marine > Coastal | place: USA: Florida | collected 2016-08-14
AAGTTCCCAAAGGTGCGACAGGCGCGTTGATTCGCTTTCTTTTGCGTGAGCACTCACTGGCCATGGGACAGATGGTCGGCATGTTCTCTCGAAAATAGGAGATACCATGTTTACGATCCCTGCGGATTTTCAGATTGGCACCGAGCATCCCATTTTCAAAGGGTTGGGAGGGAGTGTTGTGGCTTATCATACCAGGAGCGACACACAACCCACACAAGTCCTGTTTACAAAAGCCACTTTGATCTATATCCAACACGGAGCAAAGCACTTTCGCAAACATTTGGAAGCCGAATATGCACAAGTCCAGGCAGGGAGCGTTGTCTTGATGTCTTCTGGTTGCAGATTGATGTCTGAGTTTGTCAATGAGCGCGGTGTGTACAAGAGTACCGTCATCTGTTTTGAAGCTGATTTTTTAGCAAAGACACTCCCCGAACTTGTGGGGAAAGCAGCTCTAGAACCTCCTGAATATGTGGTGAATCCAGATACATCCGTCCTGAAGGTTGTCGCTGAATTTTCGGAACGTTTGAAAACCCATCCTGGAGAAAGAATTCTACAGCTGAGATTACAAGAATTGGTTCTTGCATTGGCGCAGGCTGACCCACTGGCCGAGAGTATCCTTGTGCACGCGATTAAAGAAGGTCACGGTGCATCCACAAGCCGTATACAACATGTGATGAAGCAACACTTTCATGAGCCACTCCAATTGGCCGATTATGCTGGTCTTTGTGGTCGTAGTCTTTCCAGCTTTAAAAGAGATTTCAAGCGCATTTTTGGTCTTGCACCCGGCAGTTGGTTGAATAAAGAGAGGTTGTCTTATGCTGCAAGGTTGTTGGAAGAAGATGCGCTGAATATCACAGAAGTGTGTATGGAGTGTGGGTATGGCCACCTGTCCAATTTCATTCGTGCATTTCAAAAGAAGTATCGGGTGAGTCCAAAGCAATACCAATTGCGTGCTCGTGAGCATCGATTCAATATCCGCATGAGTTAAGAACGCTTTTCGAGTCGATCGCGCTAATGGCCAAGTGAGACAAGATCCTGCGCTTCTTTTGCTCCTTTGGTGTTCACTGGGGCTTTGCGGATGTTTCTGAATCAAGGCTGATGTATCTGTAAAATGTGGCTCTAGAGATTTTGAGTGTAGAGCAGATTTCGTTGATGCCCATGCTCTTGTCTTTGTGCATGGTTTTTGCCATACGAACTTTTGGGTTCTCCGGTGATATGGGCTTTCTGCCCCCTTTTTTTCCTCTTGCACGGGCTGCTTCCAGTCCTGCGCGTGTTCGCTCTTGGATGAGCGTCCTTTCAAATTGCGCCAATGCTGCGAAGATATGAAAGATCAGCTCACCTGAAGCTGTTGTCGTGTCAATTGCACCATCACATAGCGAGCGAAAGTGCACACCTTTATCACGCAACTCTTGTACAATGGAGACCAGATGGGACATGGAGCGTCCCAGGCGGTCCAGCCGCCAGACAAAAAGTGTATCTCCTTTTTTTAAAGAAGTAAGACATTTTTCGAGGCCTTCTCTTCGGGCCTTGGCTCCGCTGACTTTGTCCTCGAAGATCCTTTTGCATCCGGCTTTCTTGAGTTCATCGATTTGAAGATGCAACTCTTGATCTGTTGTGCTGACGCGAGCGTAACCGACTTTTCTTCCCATGACATCGTCCTTTAAGTTGTCTCGCTTTCTCTTGTACAAAGATTTGTGAGAATTTGTTTCTTGAGATGGGAAGATGATACAAAATAGTCCAGTAAAAATCAGCAAGAATTTTGAAGTGGGCTCTCTTTCATTCGGTTTATTAGGAGAATAGAAGCTCTTTGTCTTTTCGAGTAGGATCTTCTGAGTGTGCCTCTGCTGCGCCTTTTCGGTAGATTTGATAAGCTGAGATCACGATGAACAGTAACCATCCAAAAGTGAATAAAAGCGTTACCGCTGCCATTTGCAAGAGTGGGGCATACCAGGTCATGGCAGTGACAAGAAGCGCAAAGCCCCCAGTATAGGAAAAGAGTAGAGTTGCTGATTGACGATTGGAAAAGACATCTTTCATATGTGGGATCTTTTGCATTGAGAGTCCCTTCATCATCCGCTGGGTTTGTAAGCCCTGAAGATGAAACCACACAAGAAAAGGTACGATCTTGAGCAACATGCCCAGTAAGACACAAAATACGAAGCCAAAGATATACAAAAAGCCCAGTAATAGATGAAAATTGTGATAGCTTTTGGACCACCCAAAGAGCTGCCCCAGACACCAAAGGATACAAGTGACAAGTAATACAGACGTGCCGACTCTCCAAAACCACAAAGTGGCATCCCAGATTTTCCTTTTGCGGCGCATTTGGAGCCAGAGTGTCTCTATTGCAAAGAGCGCAAACCCTATAACCATGGACCATTCAAGGAGGAGCGAGAGCCAACTCACCTTTAGAAAAGGCAGAGTATTTAAGGTACGAAGTACCAGCAAGCCAAACAAAGAGGGAACAAGGAAGCTTCGCGTCTTTTGGTTGTAATTGGGAGTCAATTGAAACATGGGTACAACCTGATAAGCCACACCCATAATCAGAAAGCCCATCCATCCCAGCAGACCCCAGGTCAGGTGAAGATCTGTTAGATACCCTCGGTACAAAGGGAGCCAACCAGCGTAACCAGCTGCCAGAAGCATACCAAAGACCCCTACAATGCCCAAAGAGGTCATCGCTAGCATGATGGCTGTCACGGTTTCGTTTCGGGCTTGTGCTCGCTTCAATGAGAGGCCAATCACCACAATGAATACCAGCAAACCGCTTCCGAAAGAGAGCAGCGCAATGCCGAAGAGCAAGGGGTGATGGTATAAAAAACCTGGTATCATCGTGGACAATCCAACGAACCAAAGGATTTGGACGATCAGACTGAATAGTCGCGGTCTGGGAATCGTTGCGCCTGCCACAACTGGTAAGAATTGTTGTATGGCACCAAACATGACCATGGTCGCAAATCCCAGGAGCATGATATGTGCATTGGTCAGTAGACCAGGGAGCCATCGACTGGATAGTGCGCTCGGACCAGAGAACAGAAGCAGCAAAGCTGCTATCATTCCGAATACTGGGCCCGCCAAAAAGAAGCGCATTGGGATGGAGATGGGCGGGGCCTGTTCCAATGAGAGGCCTGCTAATCTCATGATAGATTTCCTACCTTGTCTTGATAGTAAGGGGAGTTCTTGAAAGGAAAGTGTTCTATTGTACCGATTGGTGAAGAGAACAAAGATGTGCTTGGACGGCTTCGTCCTGCTGGTGACAGATCAGAATTTCCACCGAGCCGTCTTGCAAAGAGTGCGTGAATTGTGCAAATCCCCTTTCTCGGAGAATCGGATACAACAAGCATGGTTCTCGACGGTGATGCATGCGTAAAAATTCTCCGTGTTGGAGGGATTCTACTGCTTCTACCGCTTGCTCCAAGGGCTCTGGAGGCATTAAAGCACTCACATCTATTTTTTTCTCGATAAACACGGTGAATTCTCTCTTATCTGACTTCTGCCATGAGTTGGGCCATTTTTTGGACGACTTCTTGACGTTGGTCTCCCAAGGCGCGATCGGACATGGTGTAGAGGATTTGTTCCTCTTTGAAGTTGTGTTGTTGGATCAACATCAATAGTGTTTCTCCAAGGCCCAGGAAGTCCGAAGATGCTTGTGCTTCCAGGGCTTGTTGCATGTCTTTGAAAAGACCTCGCATTTGTTGGTGTTCTATCCGCATGACCACGGTAGGACCTGCTGTATGACCAGTCACTTGCTCAAAAGTCGGAAACAAGATGTCTTCTTCCAGGGTGAAGTGCAATTCCATAGCCTGGATGAATGCTTCGGTTTTTTGTTTGGCTGTATCCCAATCCTTCGTGGATACCGCTTCCTCTGCATCTGTATAAAGATCATCACAGTGTCTGTGATCGTGGCCAAGAAACGCCAGTATGCTGTCGTGCATATTCAACTCCTGTATATCCTATTCTCCAGAGTGGAATCACTCTACAAGACGGGAAAAATGTTTGGAATACGGTCCTTTGGGTTGTGTCTTGCTGTAAGATAAAACCACATCCGAATGAAGGTATTGTTGTGCACTATGACTTTGAATTGGTTGATGTGGATCAATATCTGGCTTGATGTGGCTTCTTGAGGCATTAAGATGTTATTTTTGAGATGTTCTTCTTTTTTGGCGGAAGGATCTGGGGAGCTGGTGTAATGGGAGCAATCGCGCTCTCTGCTCTTTTAAGGGGAGTGGGACGTGCCAGATCTTGGCTTCTTTTCGCCAACGTTGCAGTGACGTGAACAAAGTTGTAAGATACCTCTCTTGAAGCCATTTTTGTAAAACCTTTTTTTCCTGGTGCTTTGATGCTTTCGTTTTTTTTGCTTGATCCAACTTGAACAAGATCCACATTCCATCTATATAAACGGGCTTTTTGAAGAAGGGTTTTTGGGACGAGAGTTGAAAGCTTTGTATTACCCACTTTTGCGGAGAATGTTGTTTGCTCTTTTGAGCGAGATATTTTTCGGGAGGATCGGTGAGAGAAGGTTGTGCGAACAGGATTTGAACACCGAATGGTGATTGTTTTTGAGCATTGCTAAGAATCCGAAAAGAGTCGGTGGTATTGCGATGAAACCAATCTGTGACATGGGGTTTGTTTTCCACTCTTGTTGAATGGATGGGAGATGAGCCCGATAGACCCGCAAATGGATGAGGTTTTGTTCGTGGTTTTGGAGCAATTCCAGTTTTGAAGGTTTTCGAATGACCCTTAGGGAGTACCTCCAGTACGAGATCACCTGATATTTTTGTCGGAAAGTATCGAGCCTCCAGGAGTTTCCGTAGAAGCAGTGCATTTGCTAGCTTCTTTTGGTTTTTTGTGCGGATGTACACCTTTGCTCGAAAAGCCTCCTTTTGTATCTGCTGAAGCAATGTTTTTGCGTTGCCTGCACGTTTCCACGCGCCATAGAGTCTTTCCATTTGTTTTTTTAGGATCTCATGGCGCTTGGATTTGATGAGTAGCCTTCGTCCAATTTGGTCTTGCACCTGTGCTAAGGGAATTATCTTCTTTTTCCTTTTGTGAATGAGTTGAATGAGGTGGTATCCAAAGATGGTTCGAACCAATGGGCTGATTTGCCCTGCTTTTGAAAGCCTGAAACTGGCTTTTGAGAAAGCTGGGACCATCCGTCCTCGCCGAAAGAATCCAAGGTCGCCTCCCCGAATGCTGGTGGGACCTTCTGAGTATTTTTGGGCGTATTGTGCGAACAGGTGTGGTGCCTTGAGAAGTTCGGCTCGAATTTTGGTGAGCTTTTGTTGAATCCTTTTATCGTGTTTTTTGGAGTTGATTGTTCTATGTTTGAGTAGAATGTGCCGAACTCGAACTTTTTCTGGTTTTTGATACTTGTGAAGGTGTTTTTTGTAATATGCCTTGACTTGTGCCATCTGTGTCTTTACGAACGCTGCGACTTCTACGTTTGAAACTGGCACTGATAAACTAAACTTCTTTTCTTCAAAAGCGATGTAGCGAAGTTTCCTAAGGGCAAATCGACTCAATAAAAATGCCTTTTGTTCGCTTTTTTTGGGCTGACTCATTGCTGAAATAAGCTTTTGCATGTGCTTTGCTTGTTGTGTTAGTCTGCGAAGCTCTCGTAATTCAGCTGTTTGTATTTGACGTACTGGTGAGACGTCACTTGTCTCGAGCGCCTTTTTAGGATCTTGAAAGATGAAAGTCGATCGCAGCCCCGATTCTCGGAGCTTTTGGCTCAGGAGCACCGTGTGGATGAGTTGATTGAGTGCTAAAGTTTGTGCGAGTCGACGGTAGTAGCGTGCCTGTTTACGACCTCTTTTCATTGCGTACCGCCGATGAAATCCTGTCATAGAGAAAGGAATCCTTGGGATTGAGGGGAGTCGCCGTCCCAGTATTCTTCTTGTCTTCCACAAAAAGGTAGCCTTGGAAATGCATTTGCCATTCACCTTGATAGCCGCATCTTGACAAGCTTTTTTCTTGCTTTGACGCCAAAAGGCCTTGGGGATACTCTTAAAGAGTACTTTGGCTTTTGGGTGAAAGCGTATACTGGGTTGTGTTCGTTGCCTTTGTCTTTGCTTTAGGGCATTTTCACACACCCGAGCTTGTGGAGAGGTCAGTTTGATATACCGGCTTGAGATAAAGTCAAAGGGTTGTTTGATGGGCTGAGGAAGCAGATTGGACGCAAGCCACATCGCTTCTGCTATGAGTTGCCTTTTCGGTTTTTTCGGATCATTGAGCGGTAGTGTGAATTGGGAATTGCCCTGCGACGTGTCGATTTTTGTGTGTGTGTAAATCTTCTTACCCAAAACGAAAGCGATAGAGCGCCCTTTATATGCGAGACGTACTCTATCCCAGGTGTACTTTCCTTTTGGATGAAGTTTGAATACCAAGACGGGTGTTTTCGAATCCATGTTGAATTGAAGTTGGAGTGTCTTGATGTCATTTTGCAGCAAAAAAGCCTTACTGCTTAATAAACGGGCTTGCCAAAGCCATTTTGGGCTTGAAGATGTACCATTTTTGAGGTTGCCATTCGGCTTTACATGAATAAACAACCTGAAAGGTAGATGTCTCTTTTGGAATTCTCGATTTTTTTTTGTTACCCAGCTCTGTAGCTTACGCTGGTCCTTTGAAACAAAGCGAATGTAGTCGATATATCGGCCATAGGAAGTGGCGTAGTGCCGTATCCTTTTGATCTCTTTTGGGTGGTGATACAACCCGCTTCTGGTCCTAGAGAAACCGTGTCTGTCTATTTCAAGACGCACAGAGAGGTTGTAGTGGTGTTTGAATTCCTTCATGAAGAAGGAAGCGACCTTTTTGAGCGGTATCTGAGGGGGTTTTTTCTTGGAAAAGGCGTGTATGCAAAAAGAGAAGACCTCTCGAGCTGGATCGGTGTACATATGCCACATGCTCTGTTTGTGGTCTAGCAGATTTTGAGTTCGTTCTGTGATGTTGGTGTATCGCTTCTTTTGCGAATGGGTGTTCCTCCAGGTTCCTTTTTGCCGTTTGGAGGGAACTTGGCGTTTTTGGTAAGAACGAGCTTTTGATGGCTTTGGTTTTGCTGTGAGTATGCACCAGTAACTGGGTGTTTGGCGTTTTGCTTCACTTTGTTTTGGAAGGTTAAGCAGACAGAGTAGGAGAATGGATATCCCTAAGAACCTGTGCATTATTCGCAAATTTTTCATATGACCTCTCCCGATTATTGTCTCGTTCATCAGTTTCGTTTTGAGCAAAGATAGAAACTTTAACGACATCTCCAGCAAATGATCAAGCTTAAAAATAGTCTCCACTTGAGAATGATAAGGTGGCTTGTGAGTGTTGCGTGCATCATATTTGCAGCAGTGACGTTGCAAGCTTGCAACCTTTGCTTATGAGAGTACCTGTGTTTTTTGGGGAAGATATGAAAAAACAAGCCTTTGTAAAAGAGTTGTTCTGTGGTGTGGTTCTTGCTCTGAGGGTGTTGTAGTAGAATTCATTCTCACACTTTGTACAATGATGAAGGAGGAAGGTGGCGATGAGCATCTATTTTTTGTTGGGCTTGAGTTTTATATTGACGCATGAGTTGGACGCGATGACAGCGAAAGAGTGGAGAATTTTTCCGGGGCTGTCTCTTTTGGATGATGAACGTGGTCGTCAATGGTTTGTCGCTTTACACATCCCGCTGTTCGCTGTCTTGCTATGGGGGCTGACTGGAGCACATCAAAAGTCGTGGATTTGGGGATTTGATATCTTTACAATAGTGCATCTTGTCGCGCATATATTGATGCACAAGCATTCTGAAAATGGCTTCCGAAGACCACTTTCGTGGTTTATCATCGTGGGAGCTGCTGTGATGGGAGGAGTGGACCTGTGGAGCCAGAGCTCTGTCCTGTGAGTTACTCAGAGCGCTCCTATCAAAGTGATCTCTGCATAGTGATTTTCGTGATAAGTGTCCAGCTTCAAATCTCCACCAGAGTGTTGGAATAAAACGAAGTCTATGGTGTCCCCTTTATTTAAGGAGACAAGCGCACTTCCTCGTAAGAGAAGATAGGTTTTGGTGTTGTTTCGAGGTTTTGCCTGGTGATCCAAGAGAGCATAACGTCCTTTGGCATTGACTCTGACAAACAATCCCACATCACCATCGACTTTCCAAGGCTGAGGGGCTATGAAGATCTTACAACTTGCGCGATATACGCCCTTAATGGGGGCTTTAAAGAGCCAGTCTTTGCCCGCTGTTACGGCAGAGTGGGTATCAAAAACCTTTTTGGGAAAGTCGATCACTTGACTCACATCATTTTTAAAGATCTGAGGTTTCGTATTGCCTTGATAACGCGCAGAGACAAAGGGCAACTGAGATTTTACTGAGTTTGTAGATACACAAACAGCATTTTGACATTGTTTTCCTTGATCACAATCTTTATCCTGAATGCATTGAGAGACACACTTGCCTTCTTTACACTGGAGTGGCCTTTCACAATCACTTTCAGAGGAACACAATGCCAGCTGTGAGCAACCTGCTGGAAAAAGTAGGTTGAAGAGAATAAAGCACCACATTACCCACAAAAAGAGTGGTCTTTTCAATGGACAACTCCCTATACATGACAGTTTTCATTTCTTGTGAAGATCTCTCAAGTAAAGAAAGAGCTTCATTGTACGTACATTAATGCTGTGCTCATCTAACAAATCTTACCAGATCGTTTTCTTTATAACGAAATTATGAGTTATTCTATTGATCTACCTCAAATTTTTCTACAAAAATCTTTCTTGTAAGCACAAATTGCATCACTTTAGCAAATAAAAATCAATGTCTTATCTAAAGTCATAAAAATATTAATACAATACATTTTGTCGCTTTTCTTTTTGTCCTTTTTTTCATATCCTATTTATCTCAAAAAAATTTGCCCCGCTGGTCGAGGAAAAGGAACTTATAGAAAAGTAGTGAATTGTGATGATTGACTCAGCGAGTAGATAGATATTTGAACAAAGAAGAAAGATTCCAGGAGTGGACACAATTATACTCTGCCGCCATTTATTCTTATTTTCAATGTAGCTTGCGCATGAGTGTGGCAGACGCAGAAGAATTGGCTCATCATACTTTTGTAACAGTGTGGGAGTCTATGGACACGTTTAAGGGATATTCGAGCCCACGGAGTTGGATTTTTGGAATAGCCAGGAATCTTGGCTTGAGATTTCTCCGAAACAAGCGAGGGCAAAAGTTTCACTCTGTAGCAGAACTCGATGAAGAAGCGTCATTAAATGATGCATCCCATAGTCCAGAAAATCTACTCATTGAAAAGCGTAATTATGAACTTTTAGAACAAATTATCGAAGGTTTATCGACCAAAAAGCGTGAATTGTTTAAATTACGCTACGTTCACGAGTTCTCAGTGGATGAGTTGACAACACTGTTCCAAGAGCCAAGAGAAACCATACGCTCTCGTTTGCGTTCAGCCCGTGAGGAGGTCAAAGTCACATGGCTGACAAAAACAAAAAACCATTAGACCATACCTCAAATGAAGTGAATGCTCGCTCTTCATTAGCGGATGTACACGGTGGGGATGGACAGGTCCAACGAGAGACAGCACTTTCCCGTTCATCTGAACAGATACACTCACCAAAAATGCCTCAGAGTGGTGTGGATGTTAAGCAAGAACAAAACGATGAAGATAGAGATATGGAATTTGAACACTTACTACAAGGGTATGCACAAAGCGCGAAAAGCCGTGTGGATATCTCCTTGGAGCTTTTGCAACGCATCCAAAAAATTCCAGACCAGAAAGCTTCACAATCCATTAAGTCTTTTTCATTTTTGGGGCCTTTGGAATGGATTTATCGATGGTGGGCGCCCCTTGCAGCAACAGGCGTACTTCTAGTCCTGTTTACGATGCCATGGGAGGTTACAAATCGAGTTTCTTCACGACACAGTCACCTAATTCCCAAGGGGCTTTCCATTCATATCGAATTGCAATACGCTCGTAAAAATAAAGAGCAGAAACTCCTCCGTTATGTCGCCCGCGAGGCTGAGACCTTGTACTCGGGTGACTTACTTCAATTTGTGTATCAATTCAAAAAGCCACGCAAACCTAAAGATCCACCTGTGTATCTGATGATCATCGGCCTGAATGAGCGAGGTGAAAGTATTATCCTGGCACCTTTTGAAGGTGACAGAAGTACATTGCTGAGCAAAGCGAAGAACACCTTTCCCCAAGGAGAATCTTTAGAGATTACAAATGAACAATTGGGAAAAGAAAGATTTTTTGCTTTACTTTCTACAAAGCCATTTGCAAGTCAACAGGCAAAAGAAGCTCTCGCCAATGCGTGGAAGCAAGCAGAAAAACAACTGGATGACATTTCTGAATTGCCTGGACCGTGGCATTTGGCCTGGTCTATTCGCATACACAAAGTCCAGGAGCCCAAGCGTTGACTGAACACAAAGATTCTATTTTATGGACAATTTATTATATAACGAAAGGATTTTTTCTTGAGTTTTTCTATTAATTTGTGTAAGCTCCATCCACAAGTTGAATGACATGAATAGGGTATCGGAAATGTATACAACGCACAGGATACAGCAAAAAGAACATGAGATTGCGATTCGTTTATATTTTCATGGGGATACTCTCGTTTTTCTACAAACCGTCCTTCGTTGATGCCCGTGATCTTCGATTGGCCTTACTGGTCGCCAACGAAGATGGTTGGAACAAAGAACCTCAGTTAAAAGGAGCCATTTCTGGTGATCTGTCACCACTTGCAAAGATCCTTTCGAGTCGATTAGGATTTAAAATTGTTCGTCTCACAAATGGCAGTGCAGGAGAACTCAGAAAGGTTTTTAAAAAGATACAAAAACTGACAGATAGTTCTAATGCTGTTAAGACTTTCTTATTTTATTATTCTGGGCATGCAGATAAAAAATTCTTCCATTTGAGAAAGGTTGCTGGAGAAAAAGCATTTAGCTATCGGGAATTCGTAAGATCTTTTTTAAAACTTCGAGTAAAAAGGCGCTTTGCCTTACTAGATGCCTGTGATAGTTCGATGATCTTACCAAGAGCTGCCTGGCATACAGCTGGTCACAAAACACCCTACGCACACAAGGGAAGTAAGAATAACCAGCTGCACAATATCCAGCGTTGGCTCTTACAGCATGAGAAGCACATTGCCAAAGGCCGCGGTTATCGGAAGCGTAAGGTCGATCTACAAAAGGTCTCTCTGATCACCAGAAAGCAAAATTCTGGATTGTACATCATCGCAAGCAATGGCAATGCTTACCACAACAATCGGCTCGGAGCATCTGTATTCACACGTCATTTTATCCGGGGTCTTAAAGGACAAGCGGACATCAACAGCGATGGAAAGATGACTTTGGATGAGCTTTACCACTATGCCAGGCTTAAGTCACAGCAGGAATCTGGTCAGAAGATGGATCGCCTGGTGTTTTTTCGTGGTGACTACCGCTTTGCTCCCAATTATCGAGGCAAGCTGTTATTGGCTCGTCATATCAAAGGCAAAATTCATATTTCTGTAGGGAGCTTTACTGTCCAGCACACCAAAAAGATGAAACGCCTGGTATTGCTACCTGTTCTCGATGGATCGGCCAAGATTTGGATCCAACAAGACGATCGATGTTGGTTTCAAAAACTCTCTATTTCTCGAACAAAACCAGCTAAGCTCAATCGCTATGGTCGTAGGTTAACTTGTAAAAAGTGGCGCAGGGATCTCACCCAAAAAGGAGACGAGAGACTGATACTTTCTGTAGATGAACTGGAACTCACAGAACTCCCTCCTCCTCGACAAATGCACACCCTTTCTTTTTACGGCGGGTATACGGAACAGAGCCATCCGCCTCTTCGAGCACCCAATGCTCATTTGTCCTTCGGTTATCGCTGGAATAATTTGCTTGGCGCTTCACTGGAATATGAGTTGAGTTATCCAGTCAGTTTTACCATTCACCGATTTTCCCTGGCGCTTGAACTGGGGTACACCTTGCACCAGGCACCTGCTCGATGGTCTCTTTTTTTAGGATGCTATGTGAGACCTGGCTTAATTTCGCAGATCTCAGATGTGTTATCGCCTCGCTACACTTATTCGATTTCAACTGGTATACAGCTCGAGCTTCAAGTGCGGATTTCCCGTTCGTGGGGTGTACGATTCGGCGGGCGGGTGGGTGCGGATTATACACCTACCACAAATGAACGATCGATCTCTCCACAATGGTTCACTCGAGCCGCGATCCTTTACCTTATCTAAGCGCTATCTTTAGCCTTAGACAACTGCTCTTTCTTAAAAAAGTAAATAAAATTCTGCTCTAAAAAGATAAAATTATTTTTTTTGTCTTTTTTTGCCCCGAAAAGCCTCCTCATGTGACTTAGTAACGCTATCTAACAGATCAAACCAAATCATTGTATCGATTATTTAAAGAGCAAGGATTTTTGCTCGTGTAGGTCATTCTTTTTGGGAGCTTTATACAGGTTTTATTGAAAACAGTATGATCATGAGCGCTCTGTCGATTGATAGAGCAGAGTGTTCTTAAAGCTTCGCGCCTCCTCTAAGGCTGTTTTTGCAACTCATTGCAAAATACAGACGGGATTCGTGCGTCGACTTTGAGAGTTATCCTGTCTAACGATGTTTTTCGATAGAACAAAGCCCTAAAGATACCAGATGCTTGCAGAAATGCTATCTGTTAATCTACCAGTTTATCCAGGAGTTGGATCATGAAGGGAAGATTTCTTTCTGGTGCTTTCTTTTTCATTTTTGCTATCGCAGGTCTTTTTGCGAATTGTACCCCTGAAGAACCTGTTGGTAGCGCTGTATTGGGTGTATCCACCCAGGCGCTGAATTCCTCTGACGTGAGCAAGGTCAAAGTGACAGTGACAGGGCCCAACATATCCCCTGCAATTGTGTATCATCTTCATAAAAGAAACCACCAGTGGAAAGGCCATATCCGTAACATTCCAGTGGGTCCCAATCGAACTTTTACTGCAGAGGCCTTTAACAGTTCCAATACCAAAATCTTCGCAGGATTCGTAAGCAACGTCAACATCACAAAAGGTTCTCCAGCCATCGTTGCCATCTTATTGCAACAATTCACGCCTCCCAATGCCTTTCAAAATACAGTCCCGGACATCACAGGTTTGACAGCTTCAGCCAACCAGATCGGTCACGAAGAAGATGTGCTTCTCACTGTTCAGGCATCGGATGTAGATAGTGATCCCTTGAGCTATGAATGGCTTGCTTCCCACGGAAGTTTCCCTTCTGGCAACACAGGAACTTCCGTCACCTGGAAGGCACCTACTTCTTCTTACTCTGGTAATGTGACTATTTCCGTAAAGGTGTCAGATGGTGCAAAGGGAGGCAAGACAGGAACTTCCGTTGTTATCGAAGTGCAGTCGCACTATTCTAAAGGTAAAGCAAAAGTCACAGTATCCTTTAACACCTGGCCAGAAGTCAGTAAGATGACCACTTCAACGGATCCAGTAGCAGCTTCTCAAACGACAAACCTTGATGTCATTGCTTCGGATGCGGATGGAGATACACTGAGTTATGCCTGGAGTGCGATAGGTACAGGGTGTACATCTGGCAGTTTTTCCAATCCAAATGCCAAGGCCCCGAGCTGGACAGCACCTGCTACGCTGCCTTCGAGTGGCGAGTGTTCTCTTAAGGTGACTGTTTCAGATGCGCGTGGTGGTCAAACTTCCGGCACCATGGTGATCAACGTTGGTACGCCTCAGCAAGCCAATGTCGCACCTAAGTTCACAGATATCTATCAATCTGCAGAAGTCAGTTCCAACGATCGAGACGTGACCTTCCGCGCAACCGCCACTGATGACGCTTCACCCACCATCAACTTCAGCTGGAGTGCAGCTTCTGGGACCTTTGGCACGCCAAATAACACCGCTACAACAACCGAGATCAATTGGACGCCGCCAAGCACACCTGGAACTTATACTGTGGTGCTTTCTGCCAAGGATGCTCAAAATCTGGAAACGACACATCAGTTTACTGTCGTGGTGCATGCCATTTGGGCCAAAGCTGCGGGAACATCAGGAGAAGAGTCTGCTAATGCTATCCAGGTGGACAGTCAAGGAAACGTTTATACTGCCGGTGCTTTCTCTGGAACCATCCAATTTGGCAGCACGACCCTGACTTCAAGTGGTCAAGTGGATATCTTTGTAGCCAAACAAGACAATGAAGGCAATTGGAAATGGGCAGTAAAAGCTGGTGGTTCGCTGCGTGATGTCGCAACAGGCCTCGTATTGGGCAGCAGTGGGAAGATCTTTCTCACAGGTTATTTCGGAGGCAGTGCAAACTTTGGCTCTACTCCTATCACATCGACTGGTTCTTCAGATGTATTTGTGGCCAGTTTACAAGATAGTGGAAACAGCGCCAGTTGGGGTTGGGTGCTCAAAGCAGGTGCTTCTGGAAACGATCGTGCGAGCGGAATTGCTCGTTCTTCCGGTGGTTCGATTTATGTCACAGGATATTTTTATCAGAATGCGGTTTTCGGTACCACGACCCTCGCAAATGCAAATACAACCTCTCATTCTTTTGTAGCAAAAATCATTAATGGAAGTACCACTGGTACCTGGGATTGGGCGCGTCAACTGACTGGTTCTGGAGAAAATGCAGGTACAGCTTTAGCAGTTAATGGTTCTAGCATTTATTTTACAGGATACTTTTATGGAGCGGTTCAATTTGGAACAGGTACGTTGAGTTTGTCCACCCCAGGGACCAAATCTGATATCTATATCTCAAAAATCGACTCTTCTGGAAGCTTCCAGTGGGCAAAGAAAGCGGGAGGTTCTATCAATTACAACGACCATCCAACAAGCATTGCCGTCAATAATGCTGGCGATCAAATTTTTGTCACTGGTGCTTTCTTTGAAACAGGCCAATTCGGTAGCCAGACCCTGACTTCTAAAGGTTCAAGTGACATCTTTGTCACAAAACTCAATGCCAGTGGCGCTTTTCAGTGGACGAAAAGCACTGGTGGCACAGGCGAAGACCTGGGCATTGGCATAGCGCTTAACGGCACTGGTCAAGTCTTTGTGGCTGGATTTTTCAGTGGGACCTTCCAATTCTCTGGCAACACTTTTCAATCTGCTGGTGGACGCGATGCATTTATCATCAAGCTCGCCAATGATGGTGTCTTCAATTGGGGAAGGTCTGGCGGTGGAGCAGGAGGTGACAGAGGGAATGCGATTCATGCGGATAACAATGGAATTATCCATGTCTGTGGTCA
>Ga0213833_1001709_pt1 | contig 15207 bp, 25 predicted proteins | sample SWATP21_FD_160575 | JGI IMG/M metagenome (GOLD analysis project Ga0213833, IMG submission 160575) | Coastal seawater microbial communities from Marineland, Florida, United States - SWA TP2 #1 | ecosystem: Environmental > Aquatic > Marine > Coastal | place: USA: Florida | collected 2016-08-14
GCACTTGCATTTCTCAGGACACGTACTGGCACCAGCGTCGCTGTTTCGGGGTCTTGCTGGAGGGCACGCAAGACTTCATCAGAAGTTGCGACCGTAAACGCTCGCATGGCCTGCGCGACATGCAAAATGTCACTGGACGTGTGGCATTGAGAGGCATTGACCAAGCGTGGAGGGCAAAGCATACCTGATCTCCGACCGACTTAATCCGGGTCTCGTACATGTTTTTCAGCGTGTTGAACCGCGTGCGAAATTGGTTCTCCAGCTCAACGAGGCGACCATCCAGGGCAGCCTGGACCCATCCTCAAGCATCAAAGAAGCTATATCACGCAATAGAAAACACACAAGCACGATACCTGCATTTCCACTTGGCGAGAGGACTGAAACGACTTCTGTGTGGAGGAACGCCCTGCGGCGTGAGTGTGTGCATGACTGTGCCCCATGCGACGGCTGCGACGGTGCTCGCGTTTAAAGCTGTACGTCGAGTCATGGACTGGTTCAGTATTCTCATCAGGCGGTGGCGCGGCTCGCAAGATCTGGTCGCGAACGTCTTGCTCTTGCGCAAGGAAGGAGCGATCTGGACTCCGCGATCGCGGCGGCGAGGCGGCCTCGGACATGTGCACGCTTCGTGATGTGGATGTGCGGCGCTGCTTGAAGGTCGTCGCGCTGCTGGAACGTCCGCTACGCGTCATGTTGGTTGCAGTCTGGTGGACGGTGGACTGACGACCGGTTGACTGTGCCACACCTCGGTGCGAGGAGGACATGGATGTGGACACGCGCTGCGTGGACGCTGACAGAGCCGCGGCTGCCCTACCAACGGGGTCCATGCTCGAATCCCCTCGGCGTCAGCCACAGCCGTTTTTCGACGTGAAGCTTCAATCCGCCCTGCAAAGCTTTCAAGTGGCTTCGTGGATGTCGTCTGCCCGACCTCCAAGCCGATGGCAGAGGTGTCACACTCTGCGAGTCGCAGCACTTCAAACGCATTTAATCACGTCATATTAGCACATACCAACGAGCCACATCCAATCAATCAATGCATCGACGGTTTCTCAACACCTGCACGGTTGCTGTGCGCACATTTCGCCAGTCCCGGCCAACGACGGAGCTGCAGCTCAACCATGGCACCGCAGGGGCCAATCACATGTCGATTATGCGTTCTGTACATAACGTTTCTTTCATGCATGGCTGTTCGCGTGGGAGCAGAAAATGGTACGAAAGATCGATTGGGCGCTGGGTGGTCTTGTCGTGTCGGAGCACGTGTCTCCGCGTGAGTCTCATAGTTGGGCTGGTTGGGCTGGTTGGAACGCTTCACAGTCACAACTGCCCCCGTCACATGTGACGGTGCGATTTTTCAACCTTCACACACTCTTGACGAGACACCAAGCTTCGTGTTAATAGATGCACTGGACGATGTTTTCGGTGGCAACAACACGGGAGCGTCGACACTGTTGCTGAGTGCAGGTGTCGCAGCTGTCATCGTGTTCACGGGGCTAGTCCTGGGGGCGTTTGAGGTGGCGCTTGTGCGACGGCGTCGCAAACATGGGCACCTTTTCGGCAGTTCCTTGGGTTTTACAAAGAATTGGCGCAACGTGGTCATGGTCACCATGCTTGTTTTGGACCCAATCCTGTTGACTGCTCCTCTTTTCCTGCCTCAGGTGCTTTGCATCGTGTAGTCGACGTATGTTGGGCGCAACTCACACCGCGCTTGCCATGCCACAGGTTGTGTGGTACAGGCATTTTCCGTTGCGCGACATTTCTCGTGTGATTACGCTCAGCGGCATTCGTTCCGTGGAACTGTTTGCTGGCACAGCCATCGTCTTGTGCCTGGCTGTGCTGGGCTGGGCCCTCGTCGCTGTCAGATCTGCTTGCGTGGATCGAAAGCGGTGAGAATTGCACGGGGGCAAGGTCACACAACTTGTGTCTGTGTGCTTGGATGTTGTGTCTCACCCTGAGTCTGCGCGGTTTGTCTTCGTGCCACTGCCTGCCCCCGCTGTTGCCAGGCGCTTGGAAGAAAAAATGAAAGTGAACCCTGCGGCTTCCATGACGGTGGCAGACTCTCGCGCGGCGTCGAAAGTCGTGTTGCCCACCATCAACTCCGCCAGACTGGATGGCATCCAGCCGAGCGCTCGCAGCGCCTGGGGCAGTGAGAACGACCTCGAGGCGCAGAACCAGGACCGGCTTGACCGGCCGCGCCGTGGACGTCCTCCCATTGTTCCTGGGAACCCCAGCAACCTGTCTGTTGTAACGGGGGAGAGTTTGTTTGCTTACGCCCTTGCGGGGCCCCTGTTGGTCCCAGGGCTGATGGTGGGAATGGCACCGTGGGTGTGTGGGTTCCCGTATGGACCCGCTGCGACGTACGTCGTGTGTGCTGATTGTGCGGCTTGGCTGCCTGCCGTGTTGTGCTCGTCGTATGGTGGTGGTTCACACTTCGTTTTTCTTTTGCTCCACCGCCAGATGGGACTTGCTTGGTGATTGTGGGGAGGTGGAGTGCTGGTCCTTCTGGCACTGGATCGGCCGTGGTGTGGGTGGTGGCATGGTGGTTTTGTTTTTCATCGCCGGCTCCCTGGGGTTTTACACCCAGCAATCTCGGTGGGACAGACTTTCTCGTCCAGCTATCCCGTGGGCTTTCAAGGCTGCACCTGGGTTGACAGGTGCCAGTCCCACTGACATTGCTCGCGGTGGCACCAACGTGGGTGGTTTGTTGATCCGTCCACGGCCGATTGTGTTGTGGGCGATCACTGCTGCCAAGGCGTGTGTATGCTGGTCTGCCACGATCGTTGCGCGGCGAGACCCGGAGCTCGCGACACTCGGCTCGGCTTGTGTGGTGACACTGGCTGCGCTGTGCGTCTGCTTTGTGCCCCAGTCCTTTTTCTTTCACCAGATTCGACATCTGGCCAAGTACGTGCATGCCAACGGTGCTGTGGGAGGAGGCAGTTGCGCCTTGCTGACCTGTGTGATGACTGCCTTTGTCAGGGGAGCCTACATGTTTGCGGCTCTTGTCTGCTGGATTGTCTACGCCGGGTTCTTGCTCAGTGACACTGACCTGGACCTGGTGGGACTCATCGGCTTGAGCGAGGACAGTGCAGCGGCCTCGTACTTGACACCCGGCGTGCCCACCGCATTGGCTGGGTGCTGGGTGCTGTGTTTCCTGATTTGCTTCGGCATCAGCTTTTGTGCCCGAGGCAAGCGCGTGCCTGGGCGCAACAAGGGTTTCTTCCTGGCCAACAAAGTAATCGACGGGGTGGTGACATTGAACGAACGCGCCGTTGCCGAGAGCAAAAACGCTGTGGTCGGAGAGTACGTGCATGGTGACGCGTGTGCAACATGCTGTGTTGCATCCGTGCTCATCTGTTGACGCGTTCCGCATGCGTGTTGTCGTGTCAGCAGCCACAACCCGCTTCCTTCGGTTTCCGAAGGCAACGAAAGGGATCGAAAGGAGGCACCGATGGGCGACTCCCGTCGATCCTCGCATCGCTCCAAGCACGATGGGACCTCTCGCGCCAGTTTGGTGCAGCTCGAGGATGCCAGCGACTCGAACGATGAGGGCGACAAGCGCAAGAAGAAGAAGAAAAAGCACTCCAAGAAGAAAAAGAAAAAGAAGAAGAAGAAGGACAAAAAGAAAAAGAAGAGGCGGGACAGGGACCGAGACGAGAGTGGGTACGAAGATCAGGGCGATGAGCCCGATGAGGGAGGAGGCGCGGGCGCATCGAAGCGTGATGATAGTGGGGGTGACTCCGAATGGGAGCGCCGACCCACTCCGAAGCGTCGAGCCGGCTCTCGCCGCGAGTCTCTCGAGCTTGTCGAAAGCAGCACCCCCGGAAGCAAGGCTCGCAAGAAGGGCGGGAATGAGGTCAGAGCTCCACGGCGCACTTCTGGTGCCCAGTTTGATGTCGATCCTGATGAAGAATCACCCCGGGCAGGCACAGCGTCACCAGGTGCTTCGAAGCAAGACGATGTTGCTACGACAGCCGGCGTGCACTTCTCCACAGATAGTAGGGCAGCCATCCCCCAGCACAAGGCGTCACGTGAGCCGCAATGGTGGGGTGCCGGTGTGACACCGGATGACTATGCCAAACAGGAAAAACTGCGGTCCTCTGGAACTGCACCGCCGGGTGCGATGCAGGCGCAGAAGAAGAAGAAGCCGAAGCGCACTGCGCCTGCGTGAAAGAAAAATGATGCACAAGGAAGTGGAGCAAATGTTGAACCGACCAGATAGCACGGATTCGGACGGCTCAGACCTGCTCGAAGTGGGGAGAAGCGTACGTTGCGTTGTGTTGCACCAAGCAGGGGTGTCAGACCTCTCATGGTGTCTCGCGCTTCACTTTTTCCAGATGATGGAGTCACACTTCTCTCACGGATACCGAAAGTGAGGTTGAGCGTGTACATACATGCATTCATTGCTGGTGCCACTTAGTTGCACTGCTCATGGCTGTTATGATAGAGTCGAAATTAGGCGAACACCTGAAAACACTCATTCGTTGAGTGCACCAGACTCGCTTGCCGAAAAGAATAAAGTGCCTTCACAACACGACACACTTCAGGTCTGTGTCAGGCCAAATCGCCGCTGCGGCTACTTTCTCAGCGCCGAGGACTTGGAAGAGTGCGTTGAGACCCCTGTGCGTCGCGCGGGTCGAGCGGACTGCGGCCTTCTTCGCACGAGCCGGCGAATGTTGGTCTTGTTCAACATGACCGTGTTGACAGGGCGGGGTGGCTTCCCTGTCTGGTTCGGTGCCCATGTCAGCACGCCCACTTCTTCCGCGTTCTTGAGCTGCCGTGCGGGCTCAGGGTTCGGGATGTAGGACGGAATACCCCCAAACGTTCCGACCCAGCCCTGGTTTGACAAACAAAGCGCAGCGAAACATACACACACACACACACACAACCCAGATGAGAAGCGGCGCAGCACTTGCATTCACCATCCCTTCACGCACTCGTTTTGCGGGGTGATTGGGCTTCCAGATGGGCTTCTCTTCCTCCTGTTGCGCCGGTGGTTGCGACACCTGCCGGCCGCTTGCTGGAGCAGATTGTGGCCGCCGTCGGCGCCTTGGAGGAGGTCCTCCGGGTGCCACGCCTTTGTACATGTCAGCATCCCTGCGGCAGCACAACAAACAGTGTCGTCGAAACCAACACCAGTTAGGCCCCCACCTCGTGCGCTGGCTGGTGGCTCCGAAAGAAACACACGCACCGCGTGAAGGGTTTGCTAGAGCGGCTGTTCTGTGAGCAGAACGGCTTCAAATCGCGGTCCTCGAGCAGCTTGCGTGCTTTCGCTCGCTCAGCCTGCGCAAACACAGTGGTATTGCGGTGTGGGTCAAGACACAGAGAGAGGAGAGAGAGGAGAGAGAGAGTTGCGTGCACGGGAGGCGCTATCGGAAATCTGTCTTCACCACCGCCTCAACACGCACCCGCTCAAGCTCCCTCTTACGACCATACGGCTCAGACCGTGCTTCGAAAAGCTTGCGGGCTTCCTCCGTACGGTGTCCCAACAAGCTGCCGGGTTGCCCGTAGTGCCCGCGTCGCGGTGGGTTGGTGAGGAAGTTCTTTGGCCCGAACTCCACCTCCGTGATTTTGGGCTTCACCTTACTGCGTGTGCAACACAACACTGTGTGCGTGAGAGAGAAGGTATCACCTTGCACAGGCTGGCGCTCGCAAGGGTGGGATGTTATGGTACCTGGCTGCAGCAGCCTTCAACCGCGCCTGAATCTCCTCCGCCGTGGCGTTGTGGTCAATTTCCGTCAGAAACTCCGGCTCTCTGGCAAAACAAAACACAGTCACACATCGAAATGGCAAGCACTCACTCACTGCTGATCACCGCATGGGGGGGGGGGGGGTGGGCGGGGCGGCGGGGGGCGGGGGGGGGGGGGGCGTGTGCGTGACGTCGCAACGTACTGTTTCCGGACGGGGCGCTTGCCACTTGGACGAAAGGTCGGTCGATCGAACTGGGCTTCCTTGGCTCTCTTTCTTGCCAACGCTCGTCGCCTTCTTTCCGTCGCATCAACATACCTATCGTTCTGAGCAAAAGCGACACAATGGGGGCGCGTGACCGGATCCGAAGATTTGTGAAGAGACATCACCCAGCCACGCCCAGCACAGATCTCTCCACACGTACAGCGGCAAGCGGTTGCGGCTGCGAAAAGTACCCATTGTTGAGTCGTGCGAACCTCGACTTCCCTGCCACAAACGTTCGACCGCGATGGCGCGAACTGACGGTGGCGGATGTGCCAGAGTAGGGATCTCCGACCCCCAGGGAAGCGCTTTCGCACAGCAGGGCGTGCTGGCGTTGGCGTTCCGCCTCGTCGTAGCTGTCTTGGAGGAGCTTCTGCCGCTGCTTCTCCTGCCACTCGGGCGTTTTGGCAAGCGATTTTGCCAACAGCCGTTCCCAACTCTGTTTGTCTTTGTACCACACCTGTGCGGTGGAGCTCTTGCGCCACTTGGGCTTGCGACCGGACCATCGCTCGGTCTGTCCGTTGGTGCGTGTGACACTGGCTGTCCACGAGACTCCGTCACTGTTGATGACGATGTCGACGGTGTTCTTTTCGCCGTACGAACCCGAACCACCGTTGTCTGGGTCTGTGAACGTGCCCTTGATGCGGGCGCCGCCCTTCATCATCAGCCCATCGATTTGCCCCCACTGCCCACTTGGGCACTTGAACTTGCCTTGTGCACCGGTGCTGCCCATCTCCAGCACAACAGGGAGATTGTATGGGCCACCCACCCATTTTCCCAATAGGGTACGAGGCATAGCTTGCACAACACGCACGCCTGGCACGTGCAGAGGGCCTCGCACGGGCTGCAGGGCTCGGCAGTGATGTGCGGTTCTTTGCACTGACCAACTCAGCAAGTCAAATTCTTGGTAACAGTACCGGGTAATTTCGAATTTACACGCCGGATCGCAAAGCCGTCGATCGACCCGCCGCTTCGCTCCCTGCTTCGCGAACGGGATCGAATGGAGCCAGCGGACGCCCGGGGACGTACAACGTCGCTGGTGGACGTAGAGATATCTGGAGCTCGCAATAGTAATAGTGGGCGGCGGTCGCCCATGGCGGAGGGTCCCCGTCAGCAGGGTTCGCCAGCTGGTGCCGCGCCTCCGGCGGTTGTCGCGGGCTCGTACAACTCCACTCGCGACGTGCTGGTGTTGGGGGTGGCGTTCTGGCTCCTCTTCACAGCGTTTCAAACATCCAGTTTCTTTCAGGTGTGTTTGGGTGGGCATCCGATCCGGTGGTACCAGTACAGTTGGTCGTGGCGTGGGGGAGCGCTGACTGGTGGAGTGAGGTGGCCGTGCAGGCTCCCATTCTGGAGGAACTTGGTTTCGGCGATGAGCTCGCGTTTGCAGCGTACGTCCTCCCTCTCACCCTGCCCTTGATCTCGACCTCGTGAAGGATGTTGTAACTCATAGCTAGTGTGTTGCGTCGCATGCTGCGTTTCATGAACCCATGGGGGACAGCCTAGCGCTTCTCTACGCAGCCTTTTCCACAAGCCTGTTTGTGGTGCCACGCCTGATTGACCGGTTCGGTGCGCGGCGAACCATCTTCATCGGCAGCAGCACCTACGTCATTTTCATTTGCACCCTCATTCATGTCATCTCGCCAGTGTTTCTTGCCGCCTCTGCGGTGAACGGTGTGGGAGGTGCCCTGCTGTGGACCAGCCAAGGCAACCTGCTCACCAGGTGCGTTCGGGGTTGCCAGCAGCTCATGGATGTCCAAACCCAAACGCATTGCGGCCCACCAATGTGCGCGCACACACCACACACACACACACAACACAACGCAACACAGGTACTCATCAGAAAAGGAACGGAATCGAAACTCTGCTGTGTTCAATAGCTTCTTGCAGAGCTCCCTGTTCACAGGCGCCCTCGCGGCGTACATCCTGGTGCCTCCGGGGAGCGACGTCAGTGTGCAAACCGCACAGCACTTGTACTTGGTGCTGTTTGTGGTCGGGGCGCTGGGGTGCATCACACTGTTGGCCCTGAATGAGCCCCCGCCCGTGCGGTCAGCACCTGCGGCGGCCACCTTGCCGGAGTCGGGTGTCGCCACGAACCCGATGACCGAGTCATTGACCTCCAGTGCACCTGCCGCAGCACAGGAGGAAACGTTGTGTCAGTCCATTGTCGGCACCTTCCGCATGGGTTGTCGCCGACGCGTGGCGATGGTGAATCTGTTGCTGATCTACAATGGGCTGGGGCTGTCGTTTTATCAGGTAGGGTGGCGCGTATGCTGTGCGGCGTGCCCCGACACGTGTTGAGTTGGTTTCATGTTGTTTCATGGCCCAGGGCAAGTACCCTGAGATTGTCGCAGGGAAGGATCCTTTGGCTCCCGAGTTGCCTGCAGAGTTTGAGCCTCGTGTCATTTCGTTTGTGATGGTCGCAACCGGTGTAGCGGAAATCATCGGTGCGTGTGAACCCTGCTAGCTGCCCCGTTTGCGTCGTTGCCAGTTGTAGTCACGGCTCGCATGTATTCCATCTTGGCACAGGTGGCCTGTTTTGCGACCGCTTTGCGAACCGCTGGGGCTCAAGTAGAGTGTTGTGGGTGGGTCTTTCGGTCCAAATTATTTCATTCGCCACGATCTACGTGAACCTCTTGTCTGGTGAGTGTAGAGTCGGACACGGGGCGGGGTGCTTTGGGGTGCTCACTCACACGACTTGGCGTGCGCAGGACTTGTGACTCCAAACCTCTACGTAGCTTTCGGTTGTGCCGCGGCGATGGGGTTTGGTGACGCCACAGTTGTCATTCTGGCGTACTCCATGTTTGGCCGCCTATTCAAAGGAGGGAATTCAAAAGTGCGTACCGCCCTGCTTGGTGCCCTGCATACAATGAAAAGGCGTTTGAGGTAACATGCTGCATCCTGTCTGCAATGTTTCCACGGGTTTTCTCTTCCAGGTGTTTGCTTTGATGTTCTTCTCGAAGAGTGCCGCAGCGGGCGTCGCTTTCGGGTACTCCCACTCCTTCCCGCTTGTGCCCCTTGTCGCCATGCTGGCTTGCATTGCTGTGCCTGCCGGGATCAGCTTCACGGTGTGTTCGAGACCATGGGGGGTGTTATGTGTGTAGTCACACGCGCTCACGCTTTGTGTGGCATTGCAGGTTATTGACAAAGAAACCCTCCATCTGGCTGCCACTTCCGAGGTGCCACCTGCAGGGGGTCGCAGTGGGAATGAGTGGACCAAGTTGTCTGACGACGGACCCGGAACAGACGGAGGGGGAGGTGTGGAGCTGGGGAATGTGCGTGCAAAGTGAGGTGTGGAGCATGGGCGTGTGTTTTTGTTTTTTTTCCGCGACAACAAGACTGTTGTACACCTATTTCAAATCGAAGGTGGCTATTGTGCTACCACCTGCTTGTGTTGCGCCCAAAGATCCACGATTTCACCACATCAGCGGTCACGGCAAGGCGATTCTGAAGGCTAAACAACCGAGAAAAGAAAATGCCGCGGTACATAGCCCACGCAACAGGACCGGACACGCCCACCTCGCTGTCCTCGCTCACCGGCACCGTGAACACGGCCTCGCCTTCACCCACGTAACCCATTGTGATTTGGTTCTTGTACTTGAACTCAGGGATGTCGCCCATGATATCGGACGAAAGCTCGGCGGCGTTCTCTGGAGAAGCAACATCGCTTTCGTGGCCGACAGCGCCAGCCGTGTTGTCGCTCAGCGACCGGCGGAGCAGCTGGTTGTGGGGGAGAACTCGATCAAACATGAGCTCTGCGGTCTCGTTGAAAGCACGTGCAAGATACACGCCCTGCTGGCTGGCTACATTGGCAGTGGGGGGCAAACCGGAGCTGGCACAATCACCGATGGCCCAGATGTTGTCGGTACCCTGCAGATGGACACGTGCGAGCGGCCGGCGGTGAGGAAGCCGACCCAACCAAGTGCAGGTGCTGGGGCACGCTATGTACCTTCACGCGCAAGTGTGTGTCGACACCCAGTCCACAGGCGAAATAGCTCTGAGGCTCCCCAATGCGGCGACCCAAACTCTTGACGACGTGTCGTACACCGTTGCCAGTGGCCCAAATAACAGTTCTTGTCGGGATGGTGGCAGTGCCATCCATTTCAGAGTGAAACGTAACTGAACTGGGCGTCACTGATGAGACAATGCTGGATTCATGAAGCTGTGGGAGAGCAACAACAGTGGCCGGCACGTTACAGCACCGATCACAACGGCAAAGAGAGAAGGCACAGAACATGTTGACGCACCTGCACGCGTTGCCGCTTGAAAGCATCCTCGGCAAAGGAAGTCAGAGGTGGAGGCATATCTGGAAGAACTGTGTCCTTGGCCTCGAACAAAGAGACACGAATGCGCTCCTTGAACTGTGGAAACATGTCGACGATGTCGGAGTGAAGCATGTCACTCAACTCTGCTGCCGCCTGCGCAAGGGTGAACACAGCCAGAACAGCAACAGAACGATCACACAGCAACATCACACAAATCGAATACACATGAATCATAAGAAACAACGCAACGAGCGGCCAACCTGCCCAGAAACACAAACAAACGTACCTCCGTTCCGACAAAGCCGCCACCCACAACCACGAAATGCAGCAGACTGTCGATGGCCTCTTCCGTCTGTCCGGGGAGTGTGGCAGCCTCGAAGCAATCCAGGACATGGTTGCGGATGCGGCGAGCGTGCTCCACGGTCCGTAACGGAAACGCGTGCTCCTTCGCTCCTGGAACACCGAATGTGCGACCCTCTGCACCAACAGCCATGACCAAGTAGTCATAATCGATGGACAGCTCCTTCTCCTTCTCCTCTTCCTTCGACACGGCCGTGACCGCGTCCACTGGAAGCGCAGATGGGCCCAAGGTTGAGTCGCGGCAAATGACACGTTGCTCATCGGGGTGAACAGACAGTGCCTCTGCCTCAACAAACTGAACGCGATCGACGTCCGTCCGGCCACAGAACTTTCGGAACGGTTCGATGATCGAGGTGGGCTGCACCTTTCCAGACATGGCACGAGGCAGCATGGGGCTAAAAGTGGAGTAGTTTACTGGTGACACTACTGTGACGCGGAAGCGATCGGTGTTCAACCTGCGCACAAGGTTCAAAGCCCCGAAACCGGAGCCCAACACCACGACGCGAGGCCGATGTTGCTGCTCGTCGACTGGCAGCTTGTGGCGGAAGGACCGCGTCAGGGAAGACAGGTCATCGTTGTACCAAAGATCACCAACATACAGGACACCACCGAACACAGCTGCCCGGGCGACGGTTTTGATCATGGTGGATGGACTGTGCTTGTGCTTGCTGCGGGTGTTGCTGTGTGCGCCGTAACCACGGCACAGCGGCTGCATAACAGAAATAGCAAAACAATAAAAATAACACAAACTATGTTGACGATGCAGAGACGCGATGTTACAACGCCGACTGCACGACCACACTGCACCAGCTGCAGCGCCGGACTACTTGGCACTAAGAAGTGTGACTTCAAACACAAGGTCGGCGTTCGGGGGGATTTTTGGAGCTGCTCCAGCAGATCCGTAACCCAGCTTGGCCGGGATGAACAACCGCCGAGAACCGCCAACACGCATGCCTTGTGCGACGCCCATATCAAAGCCCTTGATCACGCTGTTTGTGCCCAACCGGAAGCGCATTTTCCCAGCATCAAACATTTGACCAGATGCGAGGCTTCCTTTGTACTGGACGCACACCACCTTTCCCAGCGTTGGCTTCTTGCCAAGCCCCTGCTCAAGCTCAACCCACGCAAGGCCAGACTTGTGAGCAACAACCTTGGTCTTGGACGGCTTGAAGGCCTTGGCCGGTTCTGCTGCCGCTGCTGCACTGGCTGCACCAGATTCCGCCAGGCGTTGTCGCTTCTTCTTGAGGCGTCGCTTCTGCGCCCGTGTGAGCTTTACGGGAGCGGCATCGGCGGCGTTGTCAGCCGTAGCTGCCTGAGCGGCGTCTTCAGCAGGACGCTTTCGCTTCTTCGCCTCTGCAGTTGGTTCTGCTTTCTGGGTTGCTTCCTGCTTAGGCTTCTTGTCTTTCTTGGCCTTCTTCTTCTGCGCCTTCTGTGCCTTCTGTGCCTTGGTCGTGCCACGCACAGTGTCGACATGTGCGGCGTTCTCGTCGAACACAAGGGCCTCTGCAGACTCATCGCTATCAAGATCCGATTCATCACTGTCCTCAGCGGAAGACTCGGCCGAAGGGAGGTCCACAGACTCGTCGCTGGCGCTAGCATCGTCGCTGTCAGTGGCAGCGGCTCCAGCCCCGCTTCCCTCACCACTGTCCTCGTCACCCATGTCTTCAAACGTGGTCATTTCACCTGCAAGGAGGAAGTTGGGGCGGCGCTAGAACAAGTCAGTGTTGCGCACGGGTGTCTGTCAAGCGGCCAAGGCAACGCAAGGCACGGGCACGAACCGGTGACATGGATGGTGGCTGGTCCCACCACAGACAGAAGAACCTCCTCGTTGCCTTGAGCGAAGGTGACGTTCAGCATCGTTTGCGGGATGGAAGTAGGGAACAGGGTACAAAGGACAATGGACTCCTCCCAACCCTCGCACTTGGCACAGAGCGTCGTTGGTGCTTGCTGCTTGCGTGCATGCACGAGCGAGAGTGCTGCGTTCGACAGCGTGAGGGGCCCCGATCTCAACACCACTGTGAGGGGCTCCGATTCCGACACACGGCTACCAAACGCTGTAACATAGGGGACACTGTCATCGCCGTCACTAGCCATGCTGGAGATGGATGGGCTACGCTTCCTGCAAGCAAGTGTTGTGTGTGCCACTCTGCTCTGCAACTCGCGAGTCGCGACAACGCACCAAATCGTCACGCCAACAAATCACAAGGTTGACACAGCGCGTCAGGATGACGACTGCGTGGCAGCCCGGACCGATCCACGCACCACAAGCGCCTCGCCGTGTTGGAATGTGAGACGAGAAGTTTGGGGGGTGCAAAGGGAGCTCACCTTTCGCGGAAGCGGACTGTGAGAGGCTCTCGTTGGTGTTGCTGTGTGTGTGTTGTTGTCCCACGTCGCTGCTTCGACATCGTAGCCGGACGGACCCACGATGCCTGTGAATGCCGTGATAGAGCTTGCGGTGCACATGCACCAGTTTGTCAACCTAGGGTTGGCAGAGAAAGGGTTCGTGGTGATGAACCGCCCAGTGCATGGCTATACTATGCTCCAGTCATCACTTTTTCTGCGTGTGTGGGGCTGACAGGCTGTACCGTGTCGAGCTTTTTGTCGAAACCAACGGAGGAGTGTATGCCCGCGGCATCCCGTATTTGTCGTTCAGTGGCGATGCGAAACCGAACTCGGTTGCGCACAATGTTCATGTGCACGACTCGGGAGCGATTCACGAGAAGTTGCAGCTGCAAACTGCTGACAGCAGCGTCCTGTCCAAGTCCTTTTACGTTCGGTACAGCGAAGAAACGTTTGATGTGAACGACACGGTTGTTTTCCAAGTTGAGAAGGTTGTGCTGTTGCGTGGAGCGTGGTGCACGCCGTGGCTAACGAAAGTTTGCATTGCAGGATGTGCTGAAGACTGAAACACCCTTGGTTCTTACTGCAAGAGTGCGTTGTGCGGGTGCTGCTGTTTTGTTGTTGTCGCCACGCTCATGTGTTCTTGGCACTGCGCAGTTGGTTCGGGCAAGTGTTGGCGCAGCTCCTGGAAAAGACCACCGTTTGAAACCATGCAGGGAGGGCCCATACTCGGTCATGTGCGTGGCCTCGTATGAACTGCACTATTCCGACAAGGTGCGTTTCGTTTCCCCTTCCATGGGTTGTTGGATTGCGACTCATACGGAGGCTTGCTTGCAGGAAATCCATGCATACGTGCCGGTCACATTCGATACCAACAACTTTGCGCTCTTGGAATGCACGGTTCATAGCTGCCTGACCGATGTTCGTTTCCGCTCCCCTCCGCCGCGCCCGAGCGGTGATGATGTGAAGTCGCCCCGATCGAAGCGTTTCATGGGCTTGCGGTCTTTTCCTTCCCGCATGCGCGCTGGTTCAGAAGGCTCCCCACTCCTGAGCAGGACCCCGTCCTCCCGACGGTCGTCCACGACGTCTCCCACCTTCCACGCCATGCCCGATGGCGTGAAGGCCATCGTGAACTCTGAAGCTACAACGCTGAAGGGTTACGTGTTTGGTGGTGGGCTTGACAGAGTGTCAAAACGCCAGGTGGGATGCATGTCTTGCCAGCTCGAACGGTGGTGCTCTTCTTAACTTCGTCGTACCTTGTGTGCAACGTTGCAGATGAACCATGCCCATTCACTCCTCGTTGGGCCCTTGTTGGCAGCGTATCGCCAGCTGCAGCTGTTCGTTGCTTTTGCACAGCTTCACTGTGGTGCCGAAGGCTTGCTTGCCACCATTCCCGACATCACACCTCCGGTGGTTCCGTCTACACCGGCCGGTCTGCACCAACACCAACGCCGCAACCGTCGACGAGGTGATAAAACCAGCCGAGACGGGTTCGGCTGCAGGCTTGGTGGGAACCCCCCCAGTTTCGCAGATCGTGTGGGTTCAATGGATGCTGCTGGTGTGCTGAAGGAGGTGGAATCGGAGTCGCAACGGGCTCGTGCGGAGGTGTTTCGTCGTTGGCAAGCTCTGCTGGGCTGTCTTTCCGACTTGAAGCTTGGGATTCGGAAGCAACTTCGACATTCATGGCAAGAGGATGCGTGGCTTCAGTGCCACAAGTTTGTGGTGAAACGCCGGAGCCATAGCACTGAAGTTGCACAGGTACGCTGTTGCCGTTCGTGTATTTGATAGTATCCGTGCTTGCCCCTGAGCCGTTTGTCCATCAGAGTAATGCGGTGGATCAAAAACTGGTCTCCGCTTCCAACCTTCGGCAAGCACTCCAGGATGCACCGCCCCCTCCACTGGGGGTGCATGATCCTGGCCTGTACGCACATGATTTGATTCCTATCCTTGTTGAAGACCGGTGAGTTTGGGCTTTGTTGTCATCGTCCTGCACCGTTCGTGTCGTGTCACATGTGTGGACCTTTTCTCGGTACAGATACGTATCCGTTCCACCACACACCGGCAAACACAAGCCCATATCCCCACCGATCCCTCCGCAGGGTTCGGGAAAGGCCGTGCAACCGCCGTCCTTGCCGACATCCCAACAAGCGGTGGGTACGTCTTCACCTGGTGACGATACAAGAGCTGGTGTGGGAAGTGTGGAAGCAGCAGGAGCAGGAGCAGGAGCAGGAGCAGGAGCAGGAGCAGGAGCAGGAGCAGGAGCAGGAGCAGGAGCAGGAGCAGGAGCAGGAGCAGGAGCAGGAGC
>Ga0213833_1001710_pt1 | contig 15198 bp, 25 predicted proteins | sample SWATP21_FD_160575 | JGI IMG/M metagenome (GOLD analysis project Ga0213833, IMG submission 160575) | Coastal seawater microbial communities from Marineland, Florida, United States - SWA TP2 #1 | ecosystem: Environmental > Aquatic > Marine > Coastal | place: USA: Florida | collected 2016-08-14
CCACCGCTCCTCGGACTGCCCTGAGGGCGGCGCCGCTGCCGGCGGTGCGTTATGTCGCTGCCGCGCGTGACGTGTCAGCTCGCACTTGGTTGCTCACTTATCTGTGCCCCCCACCCACCCCCCCCCGCACGCGTTCCCCACCAGGTTTCCGTGGCACCTGCTACAACTGTGGCGAGGCCGGCCACCGCGCCTCTGACTGCTCCGAGTGCGTTTCTGCTTGACGCGCGAGATGTGCACACTTTGCGCTTTCGATCTAACTTGGTGTTGTCTTGTTGATTTGTCGACTGACTCCAGGCCCCGCACTGGCGGCTTCCGCGGCGAGTGCTACAACTGCGGCGAGTCTGGCCACCGTGCCTCTGAGTGCACGGCCGCCGACTCTGGCGGCTTCCGTGGCAAGTGCTTCAACTGCAACCAGGTTGGCCACCGCTCCGCCGACTGCCCCGCCAAGTTCGAGGGTGGCGACGCTGCCGCTGAGGGCGGCCGCGAATTCCGCTCGTTCCGCCGTGGCGGTGCTTGCCACAACTGCGGCAAGGAGGGCCACTACGCCCGTGACTGCCCCGAGCCATCCACCGGCGGCTTCCGTGGCACCTGCTTCAACTGCGGCGAGTCTGGCCACCGCGCCTCTGACTGCCCCAGCGGCGCCTCCACCGGCGGCGGCGGCGGCTTCCGTGGCACTTGCTACTCCTGCGGCAAGGAGGGCCACCGTGCCTCTGACTGCCCCGAGGGCGATGGCGGCCGTGGCTCTGGCGGCTTCTCCGGCACCTGCTTCAACTGCGGTCAGGCCGGCCACCGCGCCGCGGACTGCCCCGAGGCGTCCACCCGCGAGGCATAAATGGCTCGTGCTGCGTTGTCCTGATGGCTTGCGACGAACCTCGTGCTTACGCCGAGTGTGCGCGCAGCCGTCTCGACTTTCCCACTCATAGAAATGTGGGGTCATTTTAGTCAATCGTGAAACGTGTGATCTGTGGAGGAAGGTGTGGCGACGGCAAGCGGCGTGCGACTCGTGTCGTGCGCCTGTGTGGCGATGCGCAGTAGTGCATAGAATGGTTTGGTTTTCTGGTTGGTGTGGTGGTTTGTGCTCGAGCATGGTTCAGTAACTGTGTTTGACCACATCCCGCGTCGGACAGTTGAGGGCGGTGCTGCTGTTGAGGAGGCTGTGGACTCGTCTTGCTGGTCAGGACCCTGTCTTAGGAGCCTTGTCGGGTGATATCGTGGCTGCAGTGGTGTACTGTGGCTTTGATAATAAGAGAACATGACTCGATATCGTTTGGTTTCTGCACCCCTCCCCATTTAGCGATGTGAGTGTCTGGTCCGCTGTTGTCATGACAGTTGCTGTCGTGACCGTGGCCATGGCCATGAACTCGCACTGCTACCATGCACTGCTTCCATGACGTGGACTGTGGCAAGAGAACATGACCCAGTATTTCGTTTGTTGGTTTCATTTGCTTCTGCACCCCCATTAGTGACCATGTGAGTGGCCATGTCCGCTGTTGTCATGACCGTTGCTGTCGTGACTATGGCCATGACCATGACTACTGCTACCATGACTATGACCATGACCGTGATCATGACCGTGACCATGTCCGTGATCATGACCGTGACCATGTCCGTGATCATGGCCACGACTGTGGCGGCTGCCATGGCTGTCATGGCTACCGTGACTGCCGTGACTGCCGTGACCGTGATCGTGGTTGTCTCCATTCAAGCTGTTGTCACAGTTCATCGTGGACCCGTACGCTGCGCGAGGGCTGCGCTTTCGAGGGCCTGTTGAGGCGCTCATTCCTCGGCGCACGGCACGCATGTCACAGGGCTTGTGCTCGATGCAGTGCTCGATGTCCGTCGTTCCTTCTACTTCCAGCTGGATGGTGGTGTGCATCACGCCGTGCTTGCGGCACACAAGCTGTGCTTGCCGCAGAACACTCTCACAGTTCTGAGAAACCGTCAAGTGGGCTGACAGCAGGGCCTTTCCACTACCAACGCTCCACACGTGCAGGTCATGAGCCTCCAGCACTCCCTCCAGCGCCTCCAAATCGTCCAGCAGCTCGGTGTGTCGAACATGGTCCGGTACGGAGTCCAGTAGCGTGCGCACGCCATGGTTCATGATTTGTACGGTCGTCGTCAACACCAGGATAGAGAACAAGAAGGTGCACAGGGGATCCGCCAAGTGCCAATCGGGGTTGTACCAAATCAGGCCGCCGGCGATCATCACTCCGATGCTCTGAACGAGGTCCCCCACAGCATGAATGAAAGCAGCGCGGACCCCGATATTCCCACCACCACCAAGGCACCCGCAGCACCAGCCCCCTTTTTCTTCGTCACCCCCGTCTTTACTTCCATGCCCATGACCATGACCACCCCCATGACTGTGACCATGACCACCCCCATGACTGTGACCATGACCGCCACCGGCGTGGCTGTGCCCATGCCCTTGGTGAAGCACTTTCATCAGCGCAACGTTCACCGCGAACCCACAGCATGCAATAATGAACATGATCTCGCCTTTCACTCGAACGGGGTGGATGACGCGCTGGATGGCTTCATACACCAGCACGCCCGTGAGCAACCAAATGATGAGAACACTCACCAAGGCTCCCAAGACTTCCGCCCGGTGGTACCCAAACGTCATGTTCACGGTGGGAGGCTTTGAGGACAGCCAAAGAGCAAACACATTGATGCAAAGACCGGCAACGTCTGACAGAAGATGCGCGGCGTCTGTCATGATCGCCAACGAGTTGGCGATGTACCCCCCGAACACCTCGGCACACATGAAAACGAAGCAGAAGCATATCGCAATCAACAGCTTCCGCCGCGCAGCGGCCTTGTCACCATCCACCTCATGGCTCTCTCTGGCGGCGGGGAGTAGTGCATCACCCGCCGATGCAGTCTTCGTGTGGGGGGGCATGGTGCCTTGGATGGCACACTTCAAGTTGCTGGCGTGGACGTGGCACCACGAGTTTTGTATTTTGTGGTGTTTTCATTACTTTGATTGTTTGTAGTGGCCGAGCACGGCTCTTCGTGCCGCGCCTACTTCTTCTCGGCTGCGCTGCGTCCTGGGCGCTGAGTGTACTCTTCATCCCACACCATAGTGGGCTGCCCTACACGAGCAGTGACCAACTCATACCCCGTCTCCGTGCACAGGATGGTGTGCTCAAATTGAGCGGAACGTGAGCCGTCTTGAGTGACTGCTGTCCAGCCATCCGGCCAGGTTTGGTCACCAGAGGCACCTGACAAAGCCCAACGACACACCCAGTCGAACGAACAGCGTTATCAAATAGCAGAGGCAGAGGCATAGCTTTAACGGCAAGGATAGAACGACAGAAGCCCCACAAGCAGCCAAGTGCACAGCGCACAAACCTCGGTTGATCATAGGCTCGATGGTGAAGGAATGGCCAACCTTCATGGTACCGACAGCCTTGTTGCGGGAATAGTGCGGCACGTTCGGCGCGGTATGGAACAACTCATGGCATCCATGGCCACAGTACGACGTGACAACAGAGCACCGGTTCTTGCGTGCCGTCTTGCTGATGACAGTACCGAGGTCGCGGTACATGGTACCAGGTCGAACTGCGACGCAACCATCACCATGAACACAAACACACACATACATACACACATCAGGGCCAAACCCCACACCATGGGCATGTGCAGTTTTTGTTACGACGCCAGTTCTCACCCATGTCGATGGCTTTCTTCAGGCAGTTGAATGCGGTCTTCACAAGCATGCGGCTGTCAGCGTCGACGTCACCAATGAAAAATGTTTCGTTCAGATCGGCATGGACGCCGTAGATGTAGACAGTCACATCCAAGTTTACGATGTCACCATCTTCGATGACTCTAGAGTCGGGGATACCGTGGCAAATGACCTCATTCGCGGACCTGTCGCATTGGGTTAGATGCCGGCCCACTAAGACTGCCCGCGGAGAGCAAGCAGACAGGCGTGGTGCACGTACACACAGACAGATTTTGGGAACAAGTAGTAGTTCAGCGGCGATGGGTAGGCACCTCGTTCAACACACGCCTTGTACACAACTTGATCAACGTCGTCTCCAGTTACACCAGCTCGCAGAGCTTCACGTGCAGCGTCCATGACCTCCCGACCAATCTGCGAGACGTACGACTCAAAGAGTCAAGCGCGCGGGCAACGATGACAACGCGGATTCGGTTTGTACTCACACGGCCAGCTTTTCGCATGCGTTCCCTTTGGTCCTCATCGAGGGCAACGATCTTGGAACTACGAGCAGATTCTTCACCCATGGAAGCACCTCCGACTGGCCACAACACCCATAGCCCGTGAGCGGGCGCAAGCACAATTCAAGCCAATGAGGGGGCTGAGCAACGCACTGGAAGAAGCATAATCGGGCTTGGCAATGTGGCTTGGCACTGTCATTTGCGCAGACACCTTCCCGGGCCGAAGCGGGCCAGTAAACTTGTACCCATCAAACTTGTCGGGAATGCTGGGGAAGCGGCACAACCACAACCGCACGCTGAGGCACGACTACGGGCGCCCCAAACACATCCGCCTACTCATAGCTCACCGGCGCTTCTTGCCCACGCCGGCTGCCTTCTTCTCGGCTGCCGCTTTCGCTGCCTGCTTGAACATCTTGTGCAGGCCCTTGTGCTGCTTCCAGCTGGTCTTGAAGCAGTCCTGGGAGCAGAAAAACGACCCTGGGATGTTGAGCTTAATGCAGGTCGGGCACTGCATGGTACCAGGCTTCTCACACCCGCTTGTGCTGCATGTAGGAACCTTGGACTCTGACATTGTGACGTGTTGGCAAGCACTGTGTGCGACACAACATGCGGCAGCTGGTGCCGCACAATGGTTATAATTGAAACAAAGCAAAATTTCTTACAATTGAAACATGTGCTCCACAGAAACAATGGACACGGTTACACAGAAACGATGCTGAACGGGGCAGACGCTTGGCACTTGACGTCCATCCCCAGATCCCAACACGACGAACTCGAGGAAGGTGCGCCCAAACGACACACCTGCACACCACCGGAGGTGGGAGGCGCGGTGAGTTGCAGGCACACGGACGTGGCATTGTACTGAAGGCTGAAACGGTGACCTCCCAAAGAGATGGAACGCAGCTTGAGGCTGTCGACACCATTGGGGGGTAGCACAGGCTCCCTTGAAATGTCGAGGCGCAACGGGGAGGCCAGACGGATTTGGGCATACCCATACACAAAGTTCTGTAGGTATCCCCCAGCTCCAGTGATGAAGTTCAAGTGCCCACCTGCCACGACGCGCACCATCACGGCAAAACAGTTATGAGGAATGGAGTGCAACGATACCGGTGTCTAACACCTGGCGATGCTCAACGACACGCTTTCTCACCTGTGATTGCTCGTTCCTTCCACACGTAAAAGTGGTCAAGGTCCATGTGCTGGTAAGCAGCTTCAAGCCACGGTTGCGCGTTGGTGTAGTTGCCCAGTCCAAGCCACGCAATCGAGTAGCTCGAGTCGCCGGTGAAGTAACCTGGTGGCACAAACACAGCGGAGCAGGATCAGATATCCATATGTGGCAACAGCATGGCGCCACGGCAATGATGACTGCAAACACGCACAACGTACCGTTGGTGCGGGTCACTGTCGAGTAGTATGTCAGGTCATCGTAGGCAACCTGGGTCGGCATGGGGAAGTTCAACGGGTACGTGAGCAAGGCAACATCAGCCTGGTTGATCATCTCCCCCTTCTTGTAACCAGTGAACTCCGGATGCGCTGCGCTCCCATCATGGACACGTTACGACACACACGTCAGCCGAGCTGTGCAGCACAGCAAGCTTCATGGAACGTGCACACCGCAGCGTACTTGGTCCACTGGGATCCAAGCCCAGCACAAGGGGCAGGTACGGGCGCGAGGCAATGTCGGACCACTCGGAGGGGTACTGCAGCCCGAGTGCCTTGTGTGCGTCCACGCAAAACCGAAGCGAGGCTGTCATGACACCATTCGTGTACCTGTGCGGCGTCGGGTGTGAGCGCGCATGGTTAGGGACCACGGGGCAACGGGGCACACACGGCCATGCAGCGCGGGACATCATAACCACCCAACCCAACCCACCCAACACAGCACAACACAACCCACTACAACACACCATAACACAACACATTCAACGCAACACAGCACACAAGGGCAGGCTACACAACGCACGCGGAGCTGTTCACAACACCCGCGCTTTCATCAGGCGGTTGCACGTTGAGCATGGTGTAGTTGCCCGCCGGTGCCTTGGTGCCACAATGGGGACCCAGACTCGAGGAGGAGAGCCACGCCATGCGTTCGTCCTCCGGCAGGGCTGCGAGGGCGGCCTCGGCTATGCTGGCATGCTCTGGAGCGATCGAGGCTCGGCACTGGAAGAACGTGCAGGACGGGTCCACGACTGGAAGCGCGGTGCTTTCCAACCACGTCCGGTTTCCGGTCGCATACCTTTTGTGCGTGGGATCGGAGAGGGGACATCGACACAAGCAGACACAGGTGAGTGGACAGGCAACCAACACACACACCACACAAGCACAGTGGCGGCGGGTGGCAGCGGCTGGCAGGGCAAGGTAGCGGGTGGGGGGAAAATGCACGTACCAGTACTGACGAAACGCCACCACAATGTCGCCTGTGATGTGCTGCTCATAGCGCCCCTCTGGGTCGCCTTCCGGAACGCAATCACAACCTGTAAACGCCGACTCCCACGGCCACATGGCACCAGCAAATCCATACTGGGTCCCCCGCAGCTGGCAAGAATGGTGGAAGCACAGAAACACAACAACGGGAGCGAGATACGGCGTCACAACAACACGCTGTGGAATGACGCGTTTGTGCAACGCCACACCACCAGGAGTGCAACACTTCAGAATCGTACCAAGGCCTGATGAATGCGGTTGAAGCGGTAGTCCAACAATGACCCAGCGATGCCAGGGTTCAGCAGCAACAGTGGAGGGTACTGCCACGTTTCAGTGTCCCAAAAGGAATGCCCATGGTCTGACACGGCAGGCGCGCCGGTCAGATCAACAACATCAGGCCACAACCAGCAGCAGCATGATTGGGCAGCACTCACAATCGTCCGTGGACAAACCACCTGGTGACAGACCATACGGCCAGTCCTTGCGCACGCTGGAGTAGATGTAGTACAAACTGCTGTTCACACTCGCAGCCACCGTCAAATTGCCACTGATCTGCGGGTGACGTGACGGGATGAGCGAGGGGAAGGGTGCAACTCCAACCACGTTGCTACGCACACGCAACCCACCTCGATGCCGGACTGCCAGACGCCAGCCCAGGCCTGCGTGTGCTCCGCCCACATGGCTTCCGAGCTCAAACCCAGCAACTCCTCCAGTTCAACCCGTGCCAGCAGCATGGGGGTGTCGGGAGATGCGTCCAGGTCGGAGTACGCCACTGTCAGAAACCGGTGTGTCTGCTTCGTGGACACCTCCAGGTAAGAGCCACGAGGTGACTGGTACGCCACCGCAACGTCGCGCAGACCTGGGCCCAGGATGCACAAGGGTAAGCACGCGGCGTGAGTACAAGGGTGACGCAATTCATATTCACATGTTGAAAACAAGCACGCCGGTGACGAACGTAGGCCGGGTAGTTCTGCAAGCGTGGAGGTTCCGTTCCACACACACAATGACTCGTCACAGCCGGAGCGACTTGTGACAAAGTCAGCCGAGGTGGAGTTGAATGGACCATCAAGGAACACTTTGCAAGGACCAGACGAGGTACCCGCGTCAACTGCAGTGACTTCATACACCATCACATGGCGACGGGACCGATGAGCATACCTGAGAGAGACGTTCGAGGCGCACACAGCCAGAGAGGGCACCAGTAAACAGGTGTGTGGTGCCGACCAAACCAATCCCAGCTAAAGATAAACAAACACAACACGCGAAACACAATCAAACACAAACACACACACCATTTCTGCTGCACGACCATTCCGCCGCAGTGTGTGAGCTTCGTGCGGTTGTAGAACGCGGCGTGCTCGATGTCCAATGCAGCACCCACGAACTGGGCGCCAGGATTTGACCCTGTCGGGATGAACAGGTCAACGGTGCTTGGGATGAAGGCTCGGTGGGACGGTGTGACATCGCTGAGCCCGTTGAACACGCCGGCAAGGAACATGAAGTCCGTCGTCATCTCCGTTGCAATGTAGCCATTGCCGACGTAGGGAAAGTAGCCTGGCTCGGGCACAGTCGCTGAATACAGCATGTTCCCTTCTTCCACAGCCTGTTGCCAGTCCACCGGGACTGCAACGCACGTACTTGATGCCATGAGCATCGCCAACAGAACCAGGAGCGCTGCTTTTGAAGCCGGCGCCATGGTGAACAGGGAGCAGCGTGTTGGTCACCTGGATCTGTGTGTGTAGGCTGCGACATATTGTGGTGAACTTTAGCGCTATCATGGGCATCGAGACCACGACGTCAGGACCTGACGCCATGCACGGCTTGGGTCACATTTCTGAGTAGGCGGTGGCATTGCGGAGTGCTCCACTCGCAAACCTTGAGGAAGGAACACTGGTGTGTGCAGCCAAGAAGGAATAAAGCTGAACAAAGTGTTTGATTTGAATACTGGTGCAGCAGGACCGTTCGACAACGGAGAACGCAACCAAAAACGGAACCAAAACGCAACGCAAGGACACAACACAGGCCCTTCTCAGCCGTAGTACTACACACACCACATAGAACGGTTCAAACACCCATAAAAGAGGAGGCGGGGGGAACGTGGGGGGACGAAGGGGGAGCTGTGGGTCACATGCCGTAGGTCACGACTGTCACGCGCGGATCTTGAAGAGCGGGCCAGCTGGCGGTGGCATCTGCCATCCGTCGCGTTACGGGGGACACATGAGCCTTCACTAGGGGATCGTTCTTCGCCACAGCAACTGGTGCATGCTTGGGGGGCTGGGGAAACGAAACACTCATGTCACACCAGTGTGAGACAAGACTGCACAAAACCTGCAAAAAAATGAGCGCTGCAGACTCACCATGACAACGACTGGAGTGGCGAACAAGTTTGAAGTCGCCACAGGTACCCATAAACGCGTTAGAAATCCAGGCATCGCGGGACGGGCAGGGGGGGGGCGAACTGTGAGTTATGGATACGGCAAGCGCACCAGATCACACAAATTGTGTCACGTACCTGCCGCAGCCAGCGCACCGGCGGTCGCAACGAGGCGAGAACTCATGAGGAGGAGGCGCAAATCCACAAAAGGATGGGTAGGTGCGAGGTGGACGATGGAGAGGCAACAGGCGTGGGGGTTGGACGGCGTCGACAGAGTGCGCAGGCGTTGGGGGCGGCAAACGAGGAGAAAGGGCGTTGCCAGTTAGTTTGTGTGCCGCGACTTGACAAGCCCTCCGACAATGCGGCATAGTTGCAGAAGTAAGAAATTATCGCCCCCACAGTTCAGCCACCTTCGCAGCTGATGATGGTAGTTTCGATACTCAATTCTACCACTGCAAACCTGCGGCTTCGGTGTGACCTTTGCAGGAAGCGTCAGCGGGGATTTGAGGTGGTGACAGAAAAAAACTCGTTGCTGTCCACACACACCCCACTCCCCGCTGTGCCCCCGCCCGCCTCTGCTGTGGTCCTTGCAACCTCACACGGCATCGTAGTTCGTTGACGGCGTTGTGTCCCTCTTTTGCGCGTCCTTTTCTCCACCATGCTGCGTGCTGTTGCCAAGTGGGCAGTTCGCCTGCCTGGCGTTTCTGCTGTGCGTGCCACTTCTGTGTCACGCGCCATGTCTTCTGTTGCCCAAGAGCGCCCAAGCAATGTGGGCATCTTGGGCATGGAATGCTACATTCCACAGCGGTCCGTTGCCTGGGTGCTGCACCCAGTGTGGTGTTGTTGCCCGGACTGTTGTGTGACTGTGATGCGTGTTTGTGTGCCGGGGACACAGTTTTGTCCGCCAACAGGACTTGGAAGATGCAGATGGGGTGGGCAGCGGCAAGTACACGATCGGACTTGGCCAGAACGCGATGGCGTTCATCGACGATCGGTACGGGTGGTCTGCACGCGCGCTCATGGTGTGGTCCAGTGGTGAGTGCTTGCGGTGACGAAAGTACCTAACACTTGCCGGGCGCGCTGCTTGCACAGGGAGGACATCAACAGCATCTGCTTGTCCGCTGTTTCTCGCCTGTTGGAGCGGTACAACATCGATCCGCGTGACGTCGGCCGTCTGGAGGTCGGCACGGAGTCTCTGGTGCGTAGGTGTGGGGCCTAGCAAGGTTGCTGCCGGGCAGTGAACTGTCACACTGTCACACATCACACTCCCTCACCCCCTTTCTTCCAATGCCAGGTTGACAAGTCCAAGTCCACCAAGACAACCCTTATGAAGGTGTGTGGGGGGCCTTCCCCTTGCTGCAGCGTGCATTCAGGCTCACCCAGCGGCATGTGGTGTGGCTGTGTCTTCGCTGCGCAGCTGTTTGCGGACGCTGGCAACCGCGATTTGGAGGGTGCTACAGTTATGAACGCGTGCTACGGCGGCACTGCCAGCTTCTTCAACAGGTATGCAGACTTCGCGCTGCGCCGGGTGCGGCGCTGTTCTTGTCACTCACCATCGACATATCATTTTTGTTTGTGTGTTTGTTTGTGTGTTTGTTTGTTTGTGTGCCCCGCAGCGCTGCTTGGGTTGAATCCAGCGCCTGGGATGGTCGCTACGCCGTTTTTGTTGCTGCTGATGTCGCTGTGTACGTTTGGGCATGGTCATGTATCGCGTGATACGTGGCCCTTCGCCATGTCACAACGATAGCCGGCTCATTCACGCAACCACAACACTCGTGCTCGGGTGTCTGTCTGCTCCACAACAGGTATGAGGCTGGCCCGGCCCGACCAACCGGAGGTGTTGGCGCCGTTGCATGCCTTGTTGGTCCGGACGCGCCCCTGGCACTCTTGTCCAGGACACGCACGACACACGCGAGCGATGTGCGTAACTGCGGCTTTCGTGTTTTGTTTGGGTGTTTGCTTGGCCCTTTTTTTTTTGTTTGTTTGCGTTTGCTGCTGTTGCTCGACAGTCCCCAACTCTCACACTGTTGTTCTCCCTTGCATTCACCCTTGCAGGAGTGGGACTTTTACAAGCCGCGCATGATGAGTGAGTACCCGACGGTGGACGGCAAGCACTCCTTGGCATGCTACCTGCGCGCGGTCGATGACACATACAACCGCACCTTGGAGCGATTCAGGAAGGGTCATGCTGAGGTACTGCCCGCCGGTGCTACCCACGTCGACGACTACTTCCACAACATGGTGTTCCACTCGCCGTACAACAAGCTTGTGCGCCAGTCGTTTGCCCGCCTCGTGTGGAACGACTTCAAGCGCTGCGTGGCTGACGGCGTCGCCATTCCCGCGGAGCTGGAGGAGCTGCTGCCGTATGCTGATGTGACTCACGAAGATGCCATTTACGATGGCAAGCTCATGAAGTTGCTCACCACTCTTGCAGATGCTCGGTGCGTGGCTGCGATATGCTGTTCATGCAGGGCGGGCTTGCACACTGCGTGTGTGTGTGCGCGCGTGTGTGCGTGCGTGTTGTCACTCATCGTTGTTCATTGCCCTCAGCTACGAAGCAATGGTCGAGCCAAGCACTCGGTTGTCAAAGGAGATTGGCAACACGTACACAGCCTCCGTGTTTGCCAACATTTTGTCTCTCGTTGATGCCAAGCAGTCGGAGCTTGTGGATTCGAACGTTGGTGTGTTCTCCTACGGCTCCGGTGCCATCGCCTCCATGTACGTGCGCGCCCACCATGGCAGTGCATGTTTCTCATGCTGGCTTCGCTTTCTCACCTCCCATGTGTTGATTGATGTTGGTGGCGGTGCTCGTGCGCAGGTACGCACTTCGTGGTCGGAACCCCACGTCCAGTGGCTTCACGCTGGACCGTATTGCCGAAACCGTGGGTCTTCAGGACCGTCTCGCTGCGCGCACCCCGGCAACCCCGACTGTACGCCAAACGGTGCCGAGTCTTGTGGTGGTGGTCGCGTTTCGTTGGCCTGCCTGACGTGTTGTGTGGATCACAGGAGTTTGGCGAGGCCTTGCAGATGCGCGAGCAGGTATATGGCGCCTCTGCTTACAAGCCCGTCGGATCCACCGCCAACCTGGCTGCCGGCACGTTTTACGTTGATTCCGTCGATGAGCTGCACCGCAGGTCGTACGCTCAGGTTCCCCCCAGCGCATAAGGAAGGGCTTGTCGAACTTGGGTGGTTGCCGATGCCATCTTCTTTTTTGTTTGTTTGTTGGATTGGGGGATTATTTTGTTCCACCAGCACGCGTGCTGCAAGAAGCCTGCTCTGCTCTCAGTTTTCCTGGCTGATCATACACAGCTTGGTGTTGGCACCTTGCAGCAGCATTGCGAGTGTGTAGGCGCAATGAAAACGTCACGTCATATTGTACACCCGACGTCTGTCTGATACACGCATTTGCACACGCCTTGCACGCTGCCTCTGTGCTGTGCGATGGCTGCTGCGCGGCGTGTTCATCGCATCTTGGTGTGGTCGCACATCCCGGGCATCCAAACCTCGCTGCAACGCGCTGTGAAGGTGTCGTTGCCGCAGTTGGCCCCTTCCATCCAGTGGTCCAGTGGCGTGCCGGACGCGTTTGACTGCGAAGATTTGGCCCAGGCAGACATCATTGTGGCGGATCCACCGTCGTTTGCCCCCTTCGTAGACAAGGCTCACAGCCTTCAATGGATGCAGGTGGGTGTGGCTCGGCCGCAGCGAGATGGTCTGGCGTGTGGTGACTGCGTCGTTTTGGGTCCCCACTTTGGTTGAACACACACCACTTGTGCAGTCCACTTTTGCAGGCGTGAACGACCTCTTCTCCAAGTCCACGAGGCGAGACTACAGATTGACTCGATGTAGCGGTACGTTAGGATGGTTGCTGCACCGGTTACGTGATCACTCACTTTGTGGTCGTCGTCGCGACGTCCGTCTGACGGCTGCACGCGGGCTTCTTCCCTCATTCACATGTCAGGCATGTTTGGCGCGGCCATGGCTGAGTACGCCATGTTCTGGTGCATATCTCTTTCACGTGACCTTCCCACGCTACAGCGCCATCGCGATCGACATGAGTGGGCAACAGACGTTGGCCACGTGTACCGGACTCTGCGTGGCCGCACGTTAGCGTACGTAGTGTCGATGCTTCGACGTGGACGGACGGTACATCAGCGGCATGGCCTGGCGCTCATGATGAATGTGTGGTTATGTTGCGTCACAGGGTGCTTGGTGCTGGTTCAATTGGGAAGGAGGTGCTGCGAGTGGGTTCGGCAATGGGGATGAGGACAGTGGCATTCCGAGCCAGTGGTGCCCCCATTTCAGGTGTGGACGTCGTGACAGATGATCTGCCAACAGCTCTGGCATCAGGTGATTTCATCGTCTCTGTGCTCCCATCGACCCCTGCCACCGTCGGTTTGTTGTCCGGATCGACTTTGAAAGCGTGCGCCCCGCGCCAACCCGTTTTCATCAACGTATGTCGGAAGATGTGTTGCCAGGGGCAAGCATCCCAGTCTTCTTTTGTGTGCCACTCACCGCATGTGTTGCGTTGCTTTTCGTGCCTGCGGCGCCACCACACAGGTCGGACGTGGAGACATCGTGGATGAAACCTCGATTCTGGAGGCGTTGGACTCCAGTTGGATCCGTGACGCCGTGTTGGATGTGTTTCCCGTCGAACCGCTTCCAGCCTCATCGCCTTTGTGGTCGCACCAGCACGTGCACATTACGCCCCACGTGTCCGCAGCCACAGACCCAGAGGACCTCAGCCGGTTGTTTATAGAGAATTTGAAGCGGTGGTGTATATCCCCGTCGGAAAGTGGTGGCGAGGAAGGTGGTGGGGAAGGTGCAGGGGTTAAGAAAGAAGAGGACGAGTGCGGCGCCGAGACAGGTGCATCGCTTCTTCATGAAGTGCGGTGGGAGGCCGGGTACTAAGCCCACCGCTTGCATCGACAGGAAGGTGACTGGCGCATGTTGGACACATGCACCGTGCGGCTGCAGGCACGACGTCTGCGAGAGGCAACAGGCAAGTCATGTTGCTATGGGATGTCATTCAACAATTTGCTGTTTTGCAGTTGCAATATTCTCGACGTCAGTGCGATACCACCATCGCCAGTGCACAGACTGTGACCGATTCTCCACGCAATCCCCCACAGGGAGCAAAAAAACATAGCTAGAACCATCAACACGCTCCCTTTCCTCCTCCCTCAATTGCGGAGAGGCAGAGGGTGCGTGCCAACACCATTTGGGCACCTGCCGGCGTGATAGCCTCGGATTATGAAACACGTGCATGCGCCACACCTTGAAAAGACTATCATGGAAACTTCATTGGCTGCACGACATGCACATCCTGGCGATGCTTGTCTTGTCCTGGGGGGCACCAGCTCTGTGGGGCACCCTAGCTGACGGCAGCAGCACGTGTGACAACCCACTCCGCCACCAACCCGGCACTCGCAGCGGAGTAAAGCACGGTTGCCCGGCTGAAGCCCGTTCGAACCAACATCTCCAACGAGTAGACGGAAAATGACAAGACGGCGCTGGTGTGGAAGGGTAAACCCATCCATGCCTGAGCCACCAACAGCAATAACACGAACCCAGACTTGGCTTTGTACACCCGCCCAGCCACCTCTTCACCAGCCGTGCGCCCTCCATACTTCGCAAACGCAGCTGCATCTGAACCGCATCTCAGCATAAGGTGCACCATGCAGTACCCCACGAGCCACACATGGAAAAACAACATGCTGGAGGGGATCTTGCGGAAGGTGTCACTACTCAGCGAATGTGAAATCACCACATGTGTACCATGGTTACAACTTGCGTTCAGTGAACTTCTCTGTCCGTTTGTAGCACGAGTGACCACCGCTGTCTATTCTGCCGTTTGCTGCTGGGTCCCGCGCCTTTAGATGTGAGTGCGCTCCAATGGGAACATGTGGTAGCGCACCGTCTGGACGGGTGCATCAAATCGAAGATGCTGGGCTTGTGGCGGTGCAAGGGGTGCCAACCGCTCTCTCTGTGTACGTACGGCGTAGAGCAAGTGTGGGTGTGTTGTTTTTGGTTGTTGCTTGCATCTCGGAGGCTCATGCGAGATGGTATGGCGTTTCCAGTGCATTCATTGGACTAAGTGGGGCAGGGAAGTCGACTTGCATCCACACCTTGTCCAAGAGCCGGAGAAAAAGTGTTCAACCGCCAGGTGTGATGGCAGCACACCGATTGCAGCAGTGTGAACGTCGCTCACCATG
>Ga0213833_1001712_pt1 | contig 15191 bp, 24 predicted proteins | sample SWATP21_FD_160575 | JGI IMG/M metagenome (GOLD analysis project Ga0213833, IMG submission 160575) | Coastal seawater microbial communities from Marineland, Florida, United States - SWA TP2 #1 | ecosystem: Environmental > Aquatic > Marine > Coastal | place: USA: Florida | collected 2016-08-14
CTTCATCAAAGGCAGGCGTGTGAAGGGTGTGGAGGTTGTGGATCTGCGCAAACAATTGCGTCGAGTGCTTCGCGATGCAGTCGCGGACGGCTCTCTGGTCGGCACCCCGACGGCGAGACCGACCCTGTATCGCTTTCTTAAGCCCGCAGTGTAGTCGATCCGCGACACTCCACGCGTTGCAACTTGAACCTTCACACACATTTTCACATTCTTCTCCCTGTCACGGTCGCACGACGCACCCCACATCTCCAACAACACACCCTAGCGACGCCTGGCTCCAGCCCCTGCACCAACCCCTGCACCAGAACCGTGCCCAGCATTTTGTTGGCCTTGAATTGTGATGACCACCTTTCGGCCAGACGCTCGGTTTCTGTGCTCGTTCAAGTACACCCCCTGCCTCGCAGTGCGTGGTTAGCAACCTTGTTTGTGCAGTGCTAGTTGCATACCAGCGAGCACAGACCACGCACCTGCCACATCCCAAGGGCAAGCTTTCCACCTGTGACTGCCAACACAACATGACATGCACTCAGAAGGTGCTTAGCCAGCTCACGCTTCCACGCGTACGTACTTGGGATGGTGAGACTGCAACCCATAAGGGAAGACTTCACATGCGCTGGCATGTCATCAGAGCCTTCAGCATCGTGCAGGTAGTCGTCATCCTTCCGTGTCGCCAAGCACCAAACAACAACATATGTCAAACCAAGCATTGGTAGAGTTCCGATGGAGCCGTGAGGCATACCTCTGGCACAATGCGGTTCAGGGTCGTCTCCATGTCGGCGCGAACATCCGGATCGCAGTTTTCATTGATCGTCAAACTCGCGGACGTGTGCTGGACTGTTGCGACCACGGCATCCCAGCTGAGCAAGGGACAAAGTGCAAAGCACACACATGCACCGCACACCACACGAGTCACGAGTCACGAACTGAAGGCGTTCATCAAGCCGACCTGGAAGGACCGAATCTCTGGAATGGCGAGCAGCAGCTGTGGGTGGAAACATGTCGAGCGTGTGACGACATCGAACACACGTGTTGCCCCATGCAGCCCATCCCTACACACACCTCATCTGTGATTAGGTGGCAGCCACGCTTTTGGGGCTTCAGCTTCACTACACGCTGGACCCACGTCGCCATCGTTGCGCTCAGGCTGAGTGAACACTGAGCCAGTGTTTTTTTGTTGTTTTCGAAGTTGTTTTGTTTGTTTATGCTATCAGCTACGTGGGGCAAAGACGCCTCACACACGACAGTAAACCTTGGATAGCAGGCTTGCGATGTTGCACAAGGAGCCCAAAAAGGACGAGGACAACACTCGTTCAAGTATGGCAACACAATCATCAAGCACCGCTACATGCACTAGCATACAACGAGTCTGCACTGCAACATTGCAGCGCCTCCACTTCCATGGTGCGCGAGCAAACACGACACACACCGGCAGGAACTAAACGTTATCTGCACCACCCGGGCGCGGCTGTCCACAGGTCTCACAAGAAGGCATGAGCTCATGATTAGCAGAGGCACACAATGCGCACCGCCATTGATCAGCCTGGAGTGCAGGCAACTCTCCCTCTTCGTCTGCGGAGTTCAAACTAGGGGCAGCTTCTTCTTCAGGCTTAGGTGCTGGCTCCAGTTGCAACGAATGGGCAGAGTTTGCACGTGCAGGAACCATCTCCAAGGCCACGGGTCGAGATATCTTTGCTTCTGCAAGGTCCTGCGAGATGGCACGAATGTGTTGGGCCCGCCGCGCTCCGCTGGCGGAACGGCGAGGAACGTTGGGACCTGGCTTGCGTCTTGCTCTGACCTTCTGCGCCTGGTTACAGAAAGAAACCCAATAGCACGTTAGAGATGCAAAGTCGAGCAACAGCCACCAAACTAACAAAACAGCAACGCACCAAGTCACGGCAACTGCAGCTCAAATCGAAGTCGTCCATGAATGCCCGAGTGGACCAAAAACATATGGCAGCGATAGGAGGAAGGATCCATGCGATCACAGTCGCCGCGAGTGCTCCACCGGAAACCGGAGAGCATGTGGCGCTGCAAAGGTATTGTGTCAGGTCAGCAGTACAGATTCGGGCAATCAAAGGACTCACAGTGCGTACCTGTCGTGGCCACAAACTTCTACTGCATCGGTCCTAGCAAAGAAAAGGGTGAACAACACACCCAGGACCGTAACGTGGCGGCCATGTGTCCACATCCTGCCTGACAGCGGGCTGCAACGCGACTGCTGCACGGCAGCACGAAATGCCCTGGGCGTGCTGGAAGCATACTTCCACCAAGCTGTTGAGAGTCGTTGAATTGTGCTATTATTGCAAGTTGACTGACAAAGCAGCACGATCGCGCCTGCGTTTCGTCCGCGCAGTACGAACACCGCCTCGTGCCAATCACGCCGCCAGGCTGTCCCCTTGCAAGAATTATTCTGGGGTGGCACCCCAAGGCTAGCCACTACGTGTGGATTGAAGGAAACCTGCGCCTGAGCAGTTCCCAAAGAGCAAGCATCATGTCTCGCGCGAAGCGCACGAGAGAAATAGGAGTGCGCGGTTCTCACCGCGCACTCGTTGGGCTGCTTCTGTGCTTCACAATCATGTCTCCGGCGGATGCCCTGCGTGTACATTTGCCTTGGGCTATCCGCCACTGGTGTGATGTGGTTGAGGAGCCGCATTGGCCCTTCTCCTACCAGAAAGAGTTGACGCAGGTGTTTGAAGAAAAGGGCCTTGTCGCAACCAGCTACCAGCACATGGGCCATCAGTGCACGACTCAAGGCGCACGAACAAAATGCAAGCGATGTGAACCCATTGCTTGCAGTGCCGATTTGGACGAGACGTGCGCGTATCAAATCCAGGGCATGAATTGGAACAACCTTCCTAAGAACATCCCCACAATCACCAACACACCGTGGGCGGTTGGGGTGGCTGTTCAGCATCGCTACGACTACGCGCGGGCCGAACGGGTCTGTGTCATGCTGACTGGTGGTGACTGTACTATTCACAGCACCACACAGTTCAAGCACTGTGCGGTGCGGTGTTTTGGGCAGACAGGATTTGATAGCTTCAAGCCACAGTTCCACGGCTGGCTGAAGCCCAAGAACAGAGGGAATCCGCAAGGAGAGGTACGTTGCCAAGTGGCGGAAGTACGTGGACGCGAAACCCGTAACAAGAGTGCGTGCGTGTGATACAGGTTCGTACCCTTGCAGGCCACGGAGAGCCGGGCTACAAGGATGGGGCCGGTGATGAAGCTCAGTTCAACAACCCCCAAGGCCTGTGTGTTGATCACGAACGCAACGTTTATGTTGCAGATACATTCAATCATCGTGTACGAAAGGTGGATATCACGGGTTGGGTGACAACAATAGCTGGAACGGGAGGTCAAGGGCAAAACGAGGGGGGATTTGCAGATGGCGACGCGCTTACCGAAGCCCGCTTTTCGTCCCCGACGGGCATCGCACTGTATCGTGATTGGCGAGCTTCGGGGGATGACTACGGCCAAATCGTGTTGATCGTCGCTGACACGAACAACCACAAGATTCGCAAGATTGTTGGAGGTGTTGTAACCACGCTTGCAGGCGACCAACGTGGCTACGCAGACGGCATTGGCATGGCTGTGCGGTTTGACACACCTCATGGTGTTGCCGCCACGCATGATGGTATTGTCTTCGTGGCTGACACGGTCAACTTTCTCATCCGACGCGTGGATCAAGATGGGGTTGTGACGACAGTTGCTGGCGACACTGAGCCCACGCCGCATGAGCTTGAAGGCTGTCCACCACCCTGCCTCAAGGGCATGCAAGGCAGTCGCGATGGCAAGCTTCGTGAGGCACGTTTTTACTATCCGTACGACGTTGCGATTGGCCCCAACAACACGCTGATTGTTGCGGATGGTGATCGAATTCGTCGGATCAACGTGAACTTCAACGAAACATCAGAGATCCAGGAAGTCGACAGCCGCAACCGCGTTGTCACCATTGCCGGCCAACTCATTGAAGGCGAGGAGGATGGTATTGGACCCGAGGCGTCGTTCAACAAGCCACGTGGTGTGTTCATGTCCGCAGACACACGCATCTACGTGGCAGACACCGTCGCGTGTCGTGTCCGTCGAATCACTGCTGCCGACCAGGTCGTGCAGAAGCTCCAATGCACTGACCGTGGTGTGGATGTTGTTCGTCCTTCCGGTTGCTCGATGTACGACGATCCCACGGATGGGATTGACTTGAAGGCGACACCACTGTCTGGCAACATTTACTACAACTACAACCAGTCATTCGTCTCATACAACGGCGATCAAACCTACCCGGAGGGTCGCAAAGTGCAGCCGTGTGTGGGGTCGCCGGAGCCTGACATTGGAGTGGAGAGCAACAAAGAAACCCTGGGACCGTACGAGGGAACGGGATTCCAGGAGCTGGATGAGGAGCAAGATCTTGGTGACATGACCTTGATGAGATTCTACTGCCCACCGGGGTGTGGAGACGATGCCGCTGCCTTGACAGATGCCGGAGAAAGCAGCGGCGTGTTCGGAAACTACACCTACAGCGACGTGTCCCTGGTTTGCGCTTCAGCATTCCATGCCGGTGTCATTGAACGCGGTGTGGGTGGAATATTTTCCATGCGGCTGCGTCGGGGATACGGCTCCAGAGCTGGAAGGAACTGGAAAGGACACGACGCACCGCTTCCTTCGACGCTGCGTCAAGGCATCCTGTCTGACGGGATCTCCGCAGACTCAGTTGTTCTCCGAGTTTACACTCTTCACCCCTATCCAGTTGCCACAGTGGAGGTTCAAACCATCGCTGGTGCGCCCAACGGCCCTTTGGAGGACAACTGTGCGTTTAGAGACGGGCGCCCACCGCAAGAGATGCGTTTGTCACGCCCGTCCAAAGTGGCCACTTTCATCAACACGACTATCACCAACACCGAGTTTTTGTATGTGGCCGACTCTGAGAACCACCGCATCCGTACCGTGACTGCAGTTTGCAGCAAGATTTGCGAGAACGGTGGCCAGTGTGTGGCTGAAGAGACCTGCCAGTGTACATCAGGGTGGGAGGGGGATGATTGTACCATTCCCATATGTGGTGGAACGTGCCGAGATCTCATGTACGTACCTTAGTGGAGTTGCTTACCAGCTGCGGTTTGTGAGGTGGTCACTGTTTTGTTGTCTACGCGCAGCAATCGTGTTTGCACTGCTCCGGACATTTGCACCTGCAAGCCCGGATACACCGGCGTTGATTGTGACAGGCCGATGTGTGTTCAAGACTGTGGAGCGCATGGATTGTGCCAGTTTCCAGACACCTGCGTCTGCGACTCAGGCTGGTTTGATCCAAACTGTACAACGCCAGTGTGCACCCAAACCTGTGGCAATGGTGGCAACTGCACATCACCAGACACATGTACCTGTCCTGAGCGTTGGGGGGGTCCTTCGTGTCGAGAGCCAGTTTGTGATCAAACGTGCCAGCATGGTGGGGTGTGTGTAGCTCCAAACACATGTCGATGCGAGCCGCAGTGGAGTGGACACGATTGTAGCAAGCCCGTGTGTCAGCAGGTAACCACTTTCGTAGGGCTGCTTGCTCAGTCATGGTGCTTACTGCTACTGCACGCCCAGGGATTCTTCCGAGCCGACCCAGTTCACTACGAGGCGCCACAGGGCACGGAAAGACCAGAAGAGTGGAAGCTCTACACACCGTGCAATATATCCTCGTGGTGCGACTCGACTCAGGGGTTCGACTGTCAACAGCTGCAAAGAACATATTTCAACGAGCAGGTGGCCGCCATACGAGACATCACTGGTTCGTGGTTGTGTCCGTGGACCAGGGGGTTGCTGCTGTGGATTGATGATTGGCTTGTCCCACAGGCCACATCTCCCTTCCTGATCAATGCATGATGATGGAAGTGACAACAATCGCTGACACCCACTTTCGGGTTCTCAACGAGCTGCACCAGCTCACGCCGTATGCACGTATCACACCACGAACCCCGTATGGGTGGGGTCCTACCCGGTACTCCAATCCGTGGTCCTCACCCAACGTATCGTTTCCGGACAGACAAGTGGTGATGGTTCAATGGCAAAACGTGTCACAAGGTGTTTACGTGTGTGCCAACAACGGAAATTGCACAGCACCAGACACATGTGTGTGTGCAGATGGATGGATCGGCTATGACTGCCGAATTCCTGTTTGCAAGCAGGGGTGGTATGAGCCTGAGCGCAAGCACGCTTCGTACGTGGGTTTCATTGATTTGGTTCTAGCGCCCAAAGGTTGGTCACTTACGTTGAGTGGCGTTGTTGTAGCTATTTGGAGGCAGGCAAGACAAAGCAGGGCACGTATGAATGTTCTGCGCGACCTGTCACCGTGTGGGAAAATCCCCGGACGGTACTGGGGAAGTTCCAAGGTTATGTGCACGACCATCCGAACTACAAGTCTCACTATCAAAACGCTGAGATGGGATGGCCAAACGTTCACGAGTTCATCGCTGCTCGGGTTCGTTGTGGAGCAGCAGTGGTCGGGTAGCAAGTCCGTCTCATTGTCCTTGGTATCACAGAATGATCACACGAATGAAGGTTGGCGAAGGGACGGCTGGTGGCAGCGTATTCCCAACACCGAGTGGGAGAAGGGACTGTGTTGGCCACGGTACAATCGAACGTGCACAACCCTTGCGAGGGAGAAAGACCTTCGTACCAACACCAAGCATCCGGTAGAAAACACTGACCTCGCCTTTTCAACAAAGTACGCTGGGCTTGTGTTTTATTTCCTTGTCTCATGGCGCAGAGTCGTACTAACTACAGGCAACAAACTTTGCAGTGGGCGTGTCTCGTATGACATTTGGACTGCGACACACCAAGGCAGGTGGTTTGAAGAGTATGGGGAGTGCATTGACCACGTTGTTCAGGGGTGCTACAACAACGGCACATGCGTTGCACCCAATACGGTACGGAACACTGGGTTCAGGATGGTTGGGTTGCTAGACTCAAGTGAGTGTGTTGTGGGCTGTCCGCAGTGTGAGTGTGCACAGGGTTGGGAAGGTGATGACTGCAGTGTTCCAATTTGTCCGGCGTCCACTCGCATCATCACCGATGCTTGGAACATTAACTCCACGCTGGTGGGTCCACGAACTGAGGTGAATCGACATGACCGAACTGAGGTGTTCACCCCCACGAACATCCAGTATCGAGAGTGCCCAAACAACGGAAACTGCACCCTTCCGCAAGTCTGCACATGCGAAAAGGGGTGGGGTGGTCCCAATTGCACAGTGCCGCTGTGTGCTCAGGAGTGCCTGAACGGGGGCGAGTGTGTGCTCCCGGATCTGTGCAAGTGTGAGCAATGGCCAGCGAAATTGTTCATTGACGGAGTCGATGTATTCAAGAATGGTCGCAACATCCCTGTATTTCAGCGAGACGATGGCGAGCAGCAAAACACAGGCTGGACTGGCTATGACTGCAGCACACGTACGTACGCCGTCTCCAAGCAAAGCAATGAGACTGTTCTCACGGTATTGCTCCACAGCAATCTGTGTCCAAGCCGAACGCTGGATTCCCAATGTGGCAGATCCAAATCTTGTTACAACGCTGGTGGTACGTACGGTGCGGTGCGTGGGCTAGAGCTGAGTGTGACAGTGTGACTCTCCTTGGGCGTATTTCAGAGCACGGCGAACGACGGGAAGTCCTTCAGTGCTGGCTGTGATCCACCCAGTCAACACATCAACCCAAATCGAACGCGCGTGTCAAATGATTTCTTGTGTGGCATTACCGAGTACGCATGCGGTGGTGATTTGATTGGGCACGCGCCGCCCCTCTCGCTGATTCATGTCTGAACCCACGTAGGTGGTACCAAGGCATTTATGGCGAATCGTGGACAAACCTAGAAGGAGGGAAAGACCCCTCCACAGAAGGTCCTGGACGCTTCATCCGTATTAACTTTCCCAACTTCCAAAAACTTTCTGAGAAGGAATGGATTCGCGGACCCGATGTGCGTAGAACCAGAAGGGCACACAGATCAAAGCTTGTGTGATGGTAGTGTGTGGTTGCGGCGTGTCACAGATTGTCGGTGAAGGGGTGTACGCATGCTTCAACGAAGGGAGCTGCATCGGACCGGACACATGTGACTGTGCAGATGGATGGACAGGCTACGATTGCAACACGCGTGAGTTCAAGGTCGTGTGCTGGTTGGCAAGGGAGAAGTTCACAGTGGAGGTGCGCATTGCAGCCTTGTGTCGCCACCAGAACTACTTCGGAGAAACTGTTGGCTGTTTGAACCTTGGAATATGTGGCAATCGGGACGACTGTACCTGCATGCAGGTACCGTGGTTACTGTGTGGATTGAACATGATGGGCACAGCTTACCGTATGCTTCGTTTGCAGGACGAATCAAACTTGTATCGAGTCTTCCCAGACGAAAAACCAGGGACCACTGGATGGATGGGCAGCGATTGCTCCATTGGTACGCACACACGGTACGCACGTGTAAGTCTCGCTAATCTCAGCGTCGGCATGGTGTGGTACAGCCATCTGTGTTCAGGGTTGGTACGATCCGGACTGCATCATGGTTCCACCAATTCGAACTGGGGTTGCCTCAGGGGGCGAAGGCTGCTACCGCTGTGCGAACGGTGGGAACTGCACCAGCCCCGATCAGTGCACTTGCACAGAAGAGTGGACCGGCTACGATTGCCGAACACGTACGCAAACTTCTTTCGTGTGTCTGTGCGTTCTTGTTGCATTCGCTTGTATCAGCATGTGACCGCGTTGCCCTTGTGTGCAGCCGTATGCACGGCGACGGCCACTTTTGATATTGTGGAGGACCTGGTGACGGTGGATCCGCAAAAGATCCAAGACTTTGAACTTGACCCGTGCGGGGAAAACAACAAAGAAATGCACAATGGTGCCTTTGTTGGGCGGGGCAACTGTTCCGCACCCAACACGTGCACATGTTTGTGTCGCTTCCGATCTTGGCTAGATGAGGACAACCAGTTCGTTGGGCCTCGTGTGTTGGGCTTGCAGTCCGGCTTGACTAACGTTGAGCGGTGACTTCGTATCAGTTTTGTTGATCTTCCATGGGTTGACCCACTTGATCGCGAACTTGCGCCCGGGTTCGCGTTTGGTACATCCGATTGCGTGGACGGATGGATGGGAATCGAGAATCCTGATGGCACATTCGGATCTTGCCATTTGAGTGCGTACGCGCGAGCTGTATGCTTGCTTGCGTGCATCACCGATGTGATGTGATGGGGTGTTTGGAACCGCAGACATCAAGGTCCCCAGCTTCATTGAGCGCTACTCTGTCACTCTCATTGTGTGCGGCTCGTTGGGTGGGTTCTTTGGCACCATCGGGTACTGGCTGCTTCGCAAGCGCATCGCCAAGAGGTACGAGTTGGTTGTGCTGCGGGCTCCAGGTGAAAGTCACCAATGGTTTCACCGCTTTCCAGACAACTACTCGCCAAGGCAGAACGACGCCGGTCTCGAAGATCATCGGAAGAGTCTCAAGAGCAGCCGTCTGCGTTTGTGGCGCACTAGTCTAGTAGAGGGGAGAGTTGCCGAAGGGTGTGGTGAAAAACGGCATCCTTTCTTTATCTCAGTCCCTGGCAACGCAAGCACCCGCCCTTCTTGTCCACGTCAGAACACATTGGGGCGGCACAGGGCCCTACTCTTGGCGACGGGTCTAGTGCAGAAGAGAAGCGAGCTCTCGCAACAAGCCCTTCATCGTGGAGTCACGGCGCCAACTCCGCAAGTAAGGAAGCCTGTCAGCGGTGATACCCCTGGGCGGGGTTTCAGCAAACGTGACCTTGGGAGGCCGATCTGGGTAGTCCTTGCCACAATGCAGCGTGAGGCTCACCATGTCTCCAGCCTGAACACACACACAAACACGGGTTACAACACCAAGCATCGCGTGTCCACCTTCTTGCCTTTCCACCCACCCGTGTGATGATCATTGCTTGCCAATCGCTCAAGCTCATATCATCAGCCCGCGCCAAACCTGGTCAAACAACCACAAAGTGAATGGGTCACAACCAACCAGGGAGCAGCATCGGCGGGTCAGGTGAGACACACCGTAGGAGTACATCCTCCCAGACTGGTCCTTCTCAGCATCCTCCAACTCCGCAAGAAGGCGGAAGTTCCGAGCTGCCGGCAGAGTGTAGAGGTCAGGTGCCACAACAAGTGATCACACTACACCCGAAAACGGAAACGTACGGACAACAACTTCTTCGGCGGTCTTGGACATGGTGCTACGGTCGGTGCTTTGAGTGCAGCGAAGGAACCGCATTCAGTCGAGGTTGGTTTCACGATGTTGAGGCAAAACTGTTATCAGTCAGATAATGCTAAACTACACAATACCATTCGGAACTGCGCAGTTCTTCGCTGTGCGCGAATTGTTGTGCAGCATGGCACAGGTGAATATCGTTGTTTCCGGGTACGTTCGCCGTATATGTAACGTAATGTAGTGTGCTAGCATTCGAAGCGTGGTGTTGCGTTGCATGACTGGCTTTCGTGGGCGCGTGGATCACGAACGTGCGTGGATTGCTTATGAAGGTGTGGGAAGTCCCCCGTGGCCATTCGCACACCCACCAACGTGCGATCCATCACAAAGAAAGCCTCCAAGGCCCTACGTCTGAAGTCGAAGCGTGGCATTCGCTTGTTCATGCTCCCTTCCGGCACTGAAGTCCACGACGGAACGGTGCATCAGTTGGTTCGTGCAGTTCTTCCTGCGCTGCTCCTGGTCCCCACATGGCTCTCATCTTGTATGTGTGCCGTGGCTGTTGTGTACTGGGCCATGTTACACTCGTCGCACTTTTCAGCAAGATGGATCAGAGGTACAAGTGACGTGTGGCGGTGGCGCCTTTCAAGCGCCTGAGCCGTCCACTCGCCATGACGCATGGGGAAGTGACGACGACAGTGACGAACGGGGTTCAGGTGGTTTGCACATACCCAGTCAAGCACGGACAGGGGTGCGACTGCATGTGGCAATGGAGGGAGCGAAACATGTCTTACTCCTGTTACTTGTGTGTGCACGCGTGCGTGCGTGTGTGTGTGTGTGTGTGTGTGTGTGTGTGGCTTTGCCTTGGTCGCTGCAGCGCGGTCGGCAGCGTTGGGCTGTGGGACGAGCGCCAGGCCATCATGATGGTGGACGTCACGGATACAGAGCCCATCCTGGGCACTCATTCGGTGGACAACGTGGGCAGGGACAAGATGGGGACTTGGGGTTCCAACGCGGTCCTGATGGGCGGCTGCCTGGGGCGTACTACAAAGCCAAGTACGGTGGCCGGGGCCGGCTCACACCGGAACAACGCCAGCAGCGTCTTGTACGTTGCTTGCTTGCCGTGCGGGTGCATGGTTGCATGGTTGTATTTTCGTGGCTGGAGAAGGAACAACGCGGATGACACGTTGGAACTGGGTGCACACGTGGCCGAACTGGCACCTGCAGAAAGAGAAAATCGCACGCATGTGCAAGGATCCAAACCCGGAGCCAGTGAACTTGCCGGAAGGGAGTGTGGCGCTGCTTAAGCCGCTTGCGTCGGCTGTACAGGAGTCCAGTGCGCCCACGCCGCATGCAGAACGCCCATCTGTTTCATCGCGACGGCGTCGGACACATGAGCCGGTACGTTGGGTTGGCCTCTTGCAGCGCTGTGAAGGCACCCCCTGAGCTCTGTTGTGTTGCAGTCTACGGACACCGATGAGACACTGGCAGCGCAGTTGATTGCCATGCGCATGAGCAAACAATATCAAACCCACATGAAGCCCCAGCGCGAGCGCCTTCCTTCGTTTGCGCATGCAGACTGCGTTGTTGAAGCGGTAACAAGCAACCAAGTTGTAGTGATTTCCGGCGAAACAGGATGCGGAAAAACCACACAGGTGCCACAGTTCCTGTTGGACGCCTTGATCGAGGCTGGCGCCGGAACGTCGTGCAACATCATTTGCACACAGCCAAGGCGCATTTCGGCAGTGTCTGTTGCAGAGCGGGTGGCCAGCGAACGATGCGAGCGTGTTGGACAGACTGTCGGGTATCAGATCCGACTGGAGACACGACGGTGTGCGAACACTCGGCTGTTATTCTGTACCACCGGTGCGTGCCTGGATGATGTGTCGAGCCTTCCTTTCCTCCATGCTGTGCATTCACCATACCATGCTTGTTGAATGTTGCATGGCGTGTGTCCTCCGTGTGGTTTTGGCCTGTTGCGCCAGGTGTTCTGCTGCGACGGCTTCAGGGGGATCCTCTCATAGGCGGTGTGTCGCACATCATCATTGACGAAATCCACGAGCGGTCGTTGGACAGTGATTTCTTGTTGATCATCATTCGCGATTTGTTGCCGCGGTATGCCCACCGAAACACTCCCCTCTGTTGTGCTGCAAGCCCTGAGGGACTCGATGTGTATCATCAAATCACACCCGCCTTTTGTGTGTGTGTGTGTGCTCAGGCGGCCCGACCTGCGTGTTATCCTCATGTCAGCCACTCTCAATGCAGATCGATTTGCGGCTTACTTTCGAGGCTGTCCCACAGTTCACATTCCTGGTTCGTGATGTTGTGTGCAACAACGAAGCACCGCGTGCGACGCGTTGGTTGTTTCTCACCAACCCGCCGTTTCGCGCACCCCCGCAGGCTTCACTCACGCCGTCCAAGATTTTTTCTTGGAGGATGCACTCGAACACACGGCATGGCTGGCACGCACCAAAACCGTGCGCGACCTCGGCAAGCCGCGATGGGGAAGCGCAAAGTATCGGTAAGTGTGTCTGAGCCCTGTCCCGCACGATTCAACTCCCCCGCGCCCATGATGTGACCGTGTCGTGGTGGCCAGACGTGACCGCAAGAAGCTCAGGACTGCCAACCCGGAGGAGCGCATGGCAGAACTAGCGTCACAACTTGCCGGGTACTCCCAAACCACCATGCGGAGTGTTGCAGCACTGGAAGCGGACGAAGACACCATTCCGCTGGAGCTTATCGTGGCGCTTCTGGAGCGCATTGATGCGACAGACAGGACAGGAGGGGCGGTGCTTGTGTTCCTGCCGGGGTGGTCAGACATCTCCAAGCTCTTCGACTTGCTGAAAGCACACCGACGGGTGTGTGCTTCGTGTCTGGGTGGCGGAGGGTTTGTGCGCGCGCGCGCGTGCGTGTGTGTGCGTGTGTGTGTGTGTTTTATTTGGCAGCGCACGTGGCTCCATATTGACTCCGGTTGCACTGTCGGTCGGTGAGGTGTTCACAGTTTCGTCGCCATGAAGAGTTTCGGGTCCTCCCGTTGCATGGCAGCATGCCGACACGAGACCAGCGTGCCATTTTCCAGCGCCCGCCCGCCGGTGTGCGCAAGATCGTGCTATCCACCAACATCGCGGAAACCAGCGTCACCATTGACGATGTGGTGTTTGTCATCGACTCGGGGAAGCACAAAGAAAAGACCTACAACGCTGCAGATAAGGTAATAACCACCTTTGCCCCTTCCCCCCCCCCGCGATCCTCTCCGTCTCTCTTCATGTCGCTGCCATCTTGCGTGTGAGCCATGAGCTTTAGGATCGTCATTTATGGTGCGGTGCTTTTATTTATGTGCACGTACCACCAGGTGGAATGCTTGCTACCCACGTGGGTGTCTCGGGCCAGCGCCACACAGCGACGTGGTCGCGCTGGGCGCACTCAGCCGGGTGTGTGCTACCACTTGTTCACCAAAGCCAAACTTGGCACCTTGAGCGAGTACCAGGTGAGCGCATGTGCCCACGTGTCGTTGCCCTGCTGTTGTGTGGCCCCGACGGCACTCTCACAACCGATTCCAAGCAGGAGCCGGAAATGCTGCGTGTGCCGTTGCAACAGCTGTGCCTGCAAGTCAAAGTCCTCAACCTTGCCTCTGAGGGCTCCATTGCAGACTTCTTGGAGAAGGTACTGTGCGTGTGCGTGTTGTGGTGAACCACCACACCGTGGCGGTTGTTTCTGTTTCTGTTTCGTAAAAGCACATGCGTGATGTGTGTCCCTTGGGCAGGCCGTGGACCCGCCCTCAACCGATGCACTGCGTAATGCCGTGGAAGTGCTTGAGCGCATCAGTGCGTTGGCACCCAACGACACGACCCTTCGCCCTGGTGCACGCATACACGCGTCGTCCGAACGTCGTTCCGCTGCGTCATCATCAGAAACAGAAGTGCTCACCCCGCTCGGCCGTCACTTGGCGTTCTTGCCGATGGACCCACAATTGGGCAAGGCACTCATTTGTGGCTGCTTGTTTCGGTGCTTGGATCCTGTGCTCATCATTGTCGCTTCGCTCAGGTAGGTGTAGGTGTTGGGATCCCACACATGTGTGTGTGTGCATGCGGGCGAGCAGCTGTGTGTGTGCGCCTGATGTGGTGGGAATGCTGTGCTGAACCGTTTGCTGCACGCACCACCGCCAACCACAGTTTTCGCAATCCATATGTGATGCCGATGAACAAACAACGTGAAGTGGACGAGTGTCGACGTGCACTCTCTTGTCACTCCCAGAGTGACCACTACGCGCTTCTTCGTGCCATCACCCAGTACAAAGCTGCCCGACGCAGGGGGCAGGGTCGACAGTATTGTTGGAAGCACTTCTTGTCTGAGTCGGTGCGTTGCGTGGCGTGTCGTGATGTGCTTGTGATTGCACCCACCCTGTTGTGTTCTGACACCCGTTCCATGCCATGTTTGCCCCATGAATGCAGACGGTGCGCATGATATGTGATCTGTCCGAGCAGTATCGCACCTTGCTTGTGGAGGCAGGCTTCATCGCCACGCACCCCACGGCTTGGGAGACATTGAACGAGTACTCAAGATCATGGGAGGTGGTAAAAGCTGTGCTGTGCGCCGGGATGTATCCGAACCTTGTCCGAGTGGACTATGGTCGTGGAAAGCGATCGAGGCGTTGCAAGTTGTTCACCAAAGGCCATGGAAAGATCAAACCCCACCCCAGCTCTGTGAATGGCAACGAGAATGATTTTAACCACCACTGGCTGATGTACCACGACAAGGTACGTGAGCACTCCTTCCGTTTTGTCTTTATTCCGGCAACGTGAAGCGCAGCCGCTTTCCTTCGCCTCGTGTGGTCCACTTCATGTTACCCACCTTGTGTGTTTACGATCTGGCTCCAGGTTCGCACCGTCGGGGGGCTGTTCATCTACGACTCCTCGCCCATTCGCCCTCTGCCCCTGATTTTGTTTGGCGGCGGTGACGGGCGTGGTCGCTTGATTCGACGCCCTGCACAGTGCGTGGCGGTGCCCTGTCTCTCGCATTTCCTCCCCCCCCC
>Ga0213833_1001715_pt1 | contig 15172 bp, 16 predicted proteins | sample SWATP21_FD_160575 | JGI IMG/M metagenome (GOLD analysis project Ga0213833, IMG submission 160575) | Coastal seawater microbial communities from Marineland, Florida, United States - SWA TP2 #1 | ecosystem: Environmental > Aquatic > Marine > Coastal | place: USA: Florida | collected 2016-08-14
CGACTGCCCACACCGGCCGAATGGCCGGCACCTTTTCCCACAGCCACAAATCCCAGCGGCTGCTCATGTGAGTCACTACATTCACGCTAAACGTCACGGCGGTGATCGCAAAGTAGACTTCCATTTGCCCCATATACACCAGCAGGGCCGCAATCCAAGACTGTGGCAGCAACAATGTCCAGAAGACGTTATAGCGAAACACCAAGCCCACATTCATGGCGGTGCCGCTGTGGTGGGTGCGGTGCAGCTTCCACAGCCAGCGCCACTCATGGGCATAGCGGTGCAACCAGTAATGCAGAAAGTCTTCAAGCAGAATAAAGGCAATGAAGGCCGGCCAGAACGGCCAATGTGACCAGCTACCGGCGGAGTCGGGCAACAGCGTAATAAGCGCCCAGCCACTGAGTGCGCCCAATACCGGGCCGGAGAGCCCCACCTGAGCCATCAGGCCCGCCAGACTGAAGATCGCGTCACGCCCCGGCTGACGGCTGCGATGGATACGCCCCCGCAGCAGCTCAAGCAGGTAGGCAGCCAAAAAAACACCAATAATAGTGAGGCCCAATTGTTGTTCGACGTTCATCCGGCGCTCCTGTCATGCCTGATTTGAGTGCAGGGTCAGGATAGGGGAGCCTCCAATATAAAACAAGTGTTTTAATGTTAAGAAAACACAATGTTCTCGCGGACGTCAGGCGTCAAAGATGACGATGCGATGAGTCAGGATTAAAACGGGAAGAAGGTTTTAGCCTGAGACGGCCGCCACCTCTCAATGATCGAACAAGTGTCCCAGCTTGCCCGCCTTTGTCGCCAGATAGCGCGCATTGTGGGGGTTTTCACCGGTACGCAGCGGCAGGCGCTCAACAACTTCAATGCCGTGTTCTGTCAGGGCATCCACCTTGCGGGGGTTATTGGTCATCAAGCGCAGACGGGTAATGCCGAGCTTGCTGCACATGACCTTGCAGATACTGTAATCGCGCATATCCGCGTGGAAACCCAGCCGCTCATTCGCTTCTACCGTGTCAGCGCCTTCATCCTGCAACTTGTAGGCACGGATCTTGTTAAGCAAACCAATGCCCCGGCCTTCCTGGCGCAGATAAAACAGGGCGCCACGGCCCTCCTCGGCTATTTTCTGCAGGGCTGCCTGCAATTGCGAGCCGCAGTCACAGCGCATACTGAACAGGGCATCGCCGGTCAAACATTCGGAATGCACCCGCCCGAGAACCGGCAGATCCGTGCTGACATCGCCCAGCGTGAGCACAATATGCTCTTTTTGATTTTCGACATCCTCAAAACCATGCATATCAAACACCGCCCAGGGCGTGGGCAGTTTCGAGGATTCGACGAATCGTAGGGACACTGAAAGCTCCAGCAAATTTCGGGAGGCGCAATTCTAGCTTGAATGAGAGCTGAATTCGACCGCAAATGCGCAGTAAGCGACCCGCCTGCAACGCCTGCGGCTTATGCTGGCCTACAGGCAGGCCGGCTTAATAACGCGCCTTGAGGGTGAGAATATTGTCTTTTTCCTGCATATCCACGTGCTCAAGGTAACTCATACCCAAAAGCACCTGCTCCGGATAATTGCCTTCAATCACCACCGCCGGCACATGGTGGGCAACAATCCCGCCAACTGCCACCGAATTCAGCTGCACCCGATAAGCAGGTGCCCTGCCGCTGGCCGTAGATACCATCGCCTTCTGGCCACGCTGGTAGTTGATTCCCAACTGCCTGGCGTGGCCCGCGCTCATGGCCATTAAATTTGCGCCGGTATCAAGTAGCGCCGTGATCTGGCGGCCGTTAACCTGCACCGTGGTAATGTACTTGAGCTGGGTATTGCGATGAAGGGTCACCTCCTTCGCTTCGTTTTGCCGGTAGTTTGCGCTGATCCGGGAGCTCAGGGTCAGCTCCTGGCGCTCACCCTTGAATTCGACAATGGCCCGGTCAGGGTTGGCAGACAACAAGGTTACGCCACCGAATGACTGCCCTTCTCTCAGCAATTTTTGCTGGCCATCTACCTGCACATAAGCCGAGCCCTGAAACAGGGCCTTCACCTGAACATCGGCCATCGCAACGCCCGCCAGCGCCCATAGCAAGAGCAGGCCCGGCAATCGCCAGCTGTTCACTGGGTGACGCCATCCGCTTTTTGATGCAGCGCTAACAGCTCGGCCACAGTTGCCTCCACATCCTGAGACTCGGTGATAGCACTGATCATCGCACAACTGCCCACGCCTGTCGCGAGCACATCACGGGCGCGACGCGCATCAATCCCGCCAATCGCAGTCAGCGTATAGTGTTCCCCCAACAGCGCAACCCACTTCTTGAGCTGACCGATACCTTGTGGGCTGAACGGCATGACCTTACTCGTTGTCGGGAATATCGGCCCCAGCGCGATGTAGCTCGGTTTGACGTTGTGTGCGGTGGCAATTTCAAAGTAGCTGTGGGTGCTCACCCCCAAACGCAAACCCGCGCTTCGAATCGCGGCGATATCAGCGGTGAGCAAATCTTCCTGCCCCAGATGAACGCCGTAGGCGCCGGCAGCAATGGCCTCCTGCCAATAATCATTGATAAACAGGCGCGCCTTGTATTTCCGGCTCGCAGCGACCGCCTGCTGAATTTCCGCTTGCAGTGCCTCGCCGGTTTTGTCTTTCACACGCAGCTGAATAGTCTTCACACCCAATTCGAGCAGGCGCTCAACCCAGGCGGCGCTGTCCACCACCGGATACAGACCCAGCGGGCCGCCACAATCAGGAAAGGCCTGAGCCGAGTGCTGGCGCAAGCTGTGGTTCACGGACGGCAAATCCCAGTAGTGCGTTGGCCACCCCATATGTGCCACGGCACCGGGCCCGCCGCCAATCTGGGAAGATAGGCGCAGCCCCTGAGTGACATAAGCTTTGGCGAGCACCAACGCATCGGGCAAGGCGTACCCTCGCGCCACGGCTGCCGCAATGGCTGCTGAAAGCGTGCAACCCGAGCCGTGACTGTTAACGGTTTCGACATTACGCCCGTGCAGCCAGAAACCACGCTCGCCATCCGTCCAGTAATCCAGTCGCTCGCTGTTGAGCGCGGGAAAGTGACCGCCGGTAATCAATACCGAGCGTGCACCCAGAGCGACTATTTCCTTTGCCCCCTGCTCGACATCGTCCAGCCCTCGCAACTGCCGGCCCAACAAGGCCTCGGCCTCATTGCGGTTGGGTGTCAGCAAATCGACCCGGGGCAGCAATTTTTCGCGCACCAGTTGCGCCGCTTCGCCGCTCAACAGTGAGTCGCCACTACTGGCTCGAATCACCGGGTCACACACAACAAACCCGCTGTAGTCGTCGAGGTATTTGATTACCATTTCAACGACTTCTTCACTGGCCATCATGCCTAACTTGATCGCGTTCGCAGGTAAATCGCTATCCAGCGCATTGATTTGCGCGGCCAGTGCACGGCGCGGAGTAACCGCAACGTAGCCCACGGCGAAACTGTTCTGCGCCGTAATGGCCGTAATCACGGTACACCCGTGAACCGCAAAATCCTGGAAGGTAGCGAGATCCGCCTGAATGCCCGCGCCACCGCCTGAATCCGAGCCAGCGATACTCCAGACAATGGGTTTACTTTGTGATGCCATTCAGAGGTCCTTAGCGGCTTGATTGCCTCGTTATCGTTATCAATACAGCGCCGGGCGCAGATGAACTGCCAGCAGCAAGTTAGTACCCGCAATGTTGCCGAATAATACTCCAGGCCTGATCTGCCGATTCTACATAAGAGAACAGGTCCAGGTCTTCTTCGCTGATCATGCCCTGATCTACCAGCTCGTCAAAGTTAATCACGCTCTGCCAGAAGCTTTTACCGAACACAAGAACCGGCAGACTTTTCACTTTCTGGGTTTGCAACAGGGTCAGCGCTTCAAAAAACTCATCCAGCGTCCCAAAGCCGCCGGGAAACACGACCAGTGCTTTCGCGCGCATCAGGAAATGCATTTTGCGCAGCGCAAAGTAGTGAAAACGAAAACTCAGATCGGGGGTGATCCAGGCATTGGGGCGCTGCTCGTGCGGCAACACAATATTTAAACCGATACTCTCGCCACCAACGTCATCGGCGCCGCGATTCGCCGCCTCCATAATGCCCGGCCCACCGCCGGTCATCACATGCAACCTGGGCTTTTCAGCATCTTTTGCATCTTGCGCAATCAGCGCCGCCAGCTTGCGCGCCTCATCATAGTAATGGCTGATTGCGCGCCGATTCTTCGCCACCTTGAGCAGCTTTACCAAACCCGCGTTGTCGGCGTCTGCCGCCAGCGCTGCTTCTGCAAGAGCAAATTCACGCTCGGCCTCTGAAGGCTCGGGAATGCGTGCGCTGCCAAAAATAACGACCGTTGCATCGATCTCTCGCTCCTGCATCGCCATTTCCGGCTTGAGCAGCTCAAGTTGCAGGCGCACCGGCCGCAACTCGTTTTGCAGCATAAAATCTTCGTCAGTAAAGGCCAGCCGATAGGAAGATGATGCCGTTTGCGGGGTTTCAGCAATGTCGCGTGCGTAACCTGCATCTTCGGCTGCCGACGGAAAAGCAACATTGCCAAAGCCGCGCTTGTCTTTTTTACTCATGGGCGAACATCTCCGAATACGCCTACCTTACAACTAACTCTGGTGCCAGAATGGCATTCCCAGTGTGGGGGTGCTTGGACTTGCGGTTTGCCGCTCGGGCATCGCGCCCGCCAGACAGGCACTGCGCCCGGCGAGCAAGGCATGACGAAAAGCTTCTGCCATACGCACCGGCTCGTTGGCCTGCGCAACGGCGGTATTGAGCAGAATCCCATCGTAACCCAACTCAAGCGCCATCACCGCATGGGACGGCTTGCCAATGCCCGCATCCACAATCAGCGGCATATCCGGTATACGTTCGCGAATGGTTTGTAGATTATAGGGGTTCATCAATCCGCGACCGGTACCAATGGGGGAACCCCAGGGCATCAGCACTTCACAACCCACATCGCGCAATCGCTGGCAGATAACCAGATCGTCGGTGCAATAGGGGAAAACCTTGAAACCGAGGCCGGTTAGTTTCTCAGCCGCTTCAACGGTAGCAATGGGGTCTGGTTGCAAGTTGTAGTCATCACCAATGACCTCCAGTTTGATCCAGTCGGTTTCAAACATCTCACGGCTCATCTGTGCGAGCGTCACCGCTTCTTTCACGCTGTGGCAGCCTGCGGTATTGGGCAGCAAGGTTTTGTTGAGCTTTTTAATATGGGTCCACAGGCTTTGGCCGCCGGCTTCTTCTGGTGATTGTCGGCGCAAACCGACGGTAATAATTTCTGCGCCAGAGGCCGCAATGGCATCACTCATCACCTGCGGCGAAGGGTACAGTGCGCTACCAATAAGGAGGCGGCTTTTGAAGGTGACGCCGTAGAGGGTCCAGGTGTCTGACATAATGCTACCTATAATTTGTTCGCCTGCAGGGCAGGCTCCTACATTGTGACCGTGGGAGCCTGCCCTGCAGGCGAATGGTGTTAACCGCCCTGCACCGGCGCAACCACGTCAATTCGGTCGCCGGCGTTCAGGCATACGCTGCCATAACTTGAGCGTGGCACAAAATCTTCATTCACTGCCACGGCCACACGCTGGCATTCAAAACCCCACTCAGCTAAAAGTTCCGCGAGGGGCTTCTCCGCCTCCACGCATTTGGGCTCGTTGTTGACGCTAATATCGATCATGCTATTTTCTCTATTCGCTTGCAGGGCAAGCTCCTACAGCGTGTTGTATTACCCGTGGGAGCCTGCCCTGCAGGCGACGGATGTCTGCTCAGTAACAAACGCTAACTCCTGCTGTCCTTCGAAAGCGCCTAATGCAGACTCCAGCACTGTTGGCGCAAGCAAATACCCATGCCGGTACAGTCCGTTAATCTGTATCAATCCGTCGCGTACACGTATTTGCGGCAGGTTATCCGGCAGCGCCGGCCGGCAACGCGCAAAGCTGTTTACGATATGCGCCTCGGCGAAACCGGAATGAACACTGTACAACGCCGACAACAACTCCAGCTCCGAGCGCACGGTCACGGGCGTCTGGGATTCACTTTCAATTTCTGTTGCCCCCACCACATAAAGGTTGCCGGGTTTGGGGGTGATGTACAAATGGTAGCGCGGGTGCATCAATCTGACAGGGCGACTCAGCTTCACTTCCGGCGCTTTCACCCACAGAATTTCTCCGCGTACTCCGCGCACCTCCGGCCAGTCCGGTTTGGCACCCAGCCCCCGGCAATCCAGTACCCAATCAAATTTTTCGATTGCCTGCGCTGTCTGTATCTCACCAGCCACGACGCTTTGTACCGGGCAGTTTGACTGCCAGACACCACCAGCGGCAGCAATCGCGTCATGCAAGGCAACAAGCAGTGCGCGATTATCAAGGCAGCCTTCACCCGCCAGCCATACACCTTGTCGAAAACTGTGTGGCAGTTCCGGCTCCAGCTCTTCAATACCGGCCCTGTCGAGAGACTGCACACTGCCGTCATCTCCCACCGCTGCACGCAGTTTCCGGGAAAAATGCGAGAGATTGGCGCGATCAAGCTCGTGAGCGACAACCACGGAACCCGCATCATTGAGCTGCACCGGGTGCGCGCTGTTTTCGCCCAACTGCTGCAACAACGCCTTCCAGCCAGCAAGCGCGTTGCGGCTCATCGCAAACAGCTCGGCACCACTGGTCACCGCTTCGCTGTAGGGCGCAAGCATGGCTGCGGCCACAAAGGCAGCACTCTGTTCGCCGCTCGCCGGCCCCGCCTCGAACACCGTCACCCGATGTCCACGGCGCAGAAGTTGCCAGGCCATCAGGCGGCCCATGAGCCCACCACCGGCAACGCCGATGCTTTGGGGCGCAGACGCAAAATCAGCCATCGCACCCCCTCGCCATAAACACCCGTCCAGCGTCAAACCTTCTGATAAATCTCACTGCCCAGTTCCTTGAACTCTTCCGACTTTTTCGCCATCTCGTCGTCGAGTTCCTGCTGCGCGGCATAATCCCGCACTTCCTGGGTGATTTTCATGGAGCAGAATTTTGGTCCGCACATCGAGCAAAAATGCGCGACTTTGGCAGATTCTTTCGGAAGTGTTTCATCGTGATAAGAACGCGCCGTATCAGGATCGAGGCCCAGATTAAACTGGTCGTCCCAGCGAAACTCAAAACGCGCTTTGCTCAGAGCGTTATCCCGCAACTGGCTACCCGGGTGGCCCTTGGCAAGATCGGCGGCATGGGCGGCTATTTTGTAGGTGATAATGCCTTCCTTCACATCATCCTTATTCGGCAAACCCAAGTGCTCCTTGGGCGTTACGTAGCACAACATGGCACAGCCGTACCAACCAATTTGAGCCGCGCCTATACCGGAGGTAATGTGGTCATAGCCCGGAGCGATGTCGGTCGTTAGCGGCCCCAGGGTATAAAAAGGCGCTTCCTTGCAGTGTTCCAGCTGCTTTTTCATATTCACTTCAATCATATGCATCGGCACATGACCGGGGCCTTCAATCATCACTTGCACATCATGCTTCCAGGCGATCTGAGTCAGCTCACCCAGAGTTTCAAGCTCACCAAACTGGGCCTCGTCGTTGGCATCGGCAATCGAACCGGGCCGCAGGCCATCACCCAAACTGAAAGACACGTCGTAGGCCTTCATGATCTCGCAGATGTCTTCAAAATGGGTGTAGAGAAAGTTTTCCTTGTGGTGCGACAAACACCACTTCGCCATGATAGAGCCACCGCGCGACACAATGCCGGTAACACGCTTGGCAGTCATGGGCACATAGCGCAGCAACACCCCTGCATGAATGGTAAAGTAATCCACACCCTGCTCGGCCTGTTCAATCAGGGTATCGCGAAAGATCTCCCAGGTAAGGTCTTCGGCGACACCGTCGACTTTTTCCAGTGCCTGATAAATCGGTACGGTGCCAACCGGCACAGGCGAGTTACGCACAATCCACTCACGGGTTTCATGGATGTTTTTGCCGGTAGACAAATCCATCATCGTATCGGCGCCCCAGCGAATACCCCAGGTCAGTTTGGCCACTTCTTCTTCAATGGATGAACCGAGCGCCGAATTGCCTATATTGCCGTTTATCTTCACCAGAAAGTTACGGCCAATAATCATGGGTTCAAGTTCGGGGTGGTTAATATTGGCAGGAATAATGGCACGCCCGCAGGCCACCTCGGAGCGTACAAACTCCGGTGTAATTTCGTCGGGAATGGCAGCGCCAAAAGAGTTACCCGGGTGTTGCTCCAACTGCAGGCCCTGCTCTTTGGCCTGTGCCAGCGCCATATTCTCGCGAATGGCGATATATTCCATTTCCGGGGTAATGATGCCCTGGCGGGCGTAGTGCATCTGCGAAACATTCTTACCCGCTTTGGCGCGACGCGGTTTGCGTTTCAGGTCAAAGCGCAGCTTCTCCAGCGTCAGGTCCGCAGCACGTTTTTTGCTGTATTCAGAGGTGTCGCCACTCAGCACGTCGGTGTCATCGCGGCCGATAATCCACTGCTCCCGCAGCGGCGCCAGCCCTTTGCGTATATCGATATTGGCAGCGGGGTCAGTATAAGGGCCGGAAGTATCGTACACCCGCACCGGCGCATTGGGTTCCAGCCGGGTCTCCCCATCGCTGCCGGCAACAGGCGTTGGGGTGAGCTGGATTTCGCGCATGGCAACGCGAATGCTGCTCTCGGACCCTTCGACAAATACTTTACGAGACGCGGGAAAAGGCTGCACAGAATCGTGGTCGACCTGCGCTGTTTCACTCAGAAATTGGTATTCAGTTGAAGATGACATGACTTCCTCGCACACGTTGAATAAGTGGCCTGACACAAACTATGCAGGGACTTTAACGGGCGGGAACACAAGAGGCAGCGAGGCTGGAGCTGCGAAAAGACGTTCTTGTTCCCTACGCCGGCATTACCCAGGTCAGGTTCAGCGGGTTAATCTCAGCCTGAGCAGTTTCGCCCGGGCACCCCGACAAGAAGGGAAAGTGTAGTCCTTCGCAGAGGCACTAGCAACCGCGATGGCAGAAACGGGAATTGACTCTCACGGTCACTTAAACGGCGAACGCCAGCCCAAGCTGGAGCAAAACGGCGGCAAAAACACCGGCCAGAACATCGTCGATCATAATGCCGAATCCGCCGTGTACCTGCTTATCCAGCCACTTGATGGGCCAGGGCTTGGCAATATCAAAGAGGCGAAACAACGCAAAGCCGGCCAATATCCACACCGGCTCTGCGGGCACCGCGCACATTGCTATCCAGAAGCCGACGAATTCATCCCAGACGATGCTGCCGTCGTCGTGCACGCCCATGGCTTTTGCCGTGTAGCCACAGCAGAACACACCAAAGAGGAATGCCAGCACCAGAACCCCGGCATAAGGCAGCAGAGGCAACTGCTGCAGCAGTAGCCACAGGGGGATCGCCATCACGGTACCAACGGTACCGGGCGCTTTCGGCGACAGCCCGGAACCAAAACCGAAACTGGCCAGATGAACGGGGTTTTTACAAAGGGCGTAACGGTTCATGAGAAATGCCTGTAGCCTGAATAATGCGGGTCAACGAGCTTGCCCTGCGCATCCCTGCACAGTATCCCGCTCTGTTCGCGAATATGCCCTATACAGGTCAATTGGACCTCGTGTTTTAGCGCCAAAGCCTGCAATGTCGCCGAACTTGCGGAAGCACTGGTGAAGCAGAGCTGGTAGTCATCGCCGCCACTGAGGGCAAATTCGGTGGCGCGCTCGCGGCCACAACGCGTGATCAGCGCGTTCGATACTGGGAGACGGGTGATATCGATTTCAGCGCCGACACCGCTTGCTTGCAGAATATGCCCCAGATCAGCCAGCAAACCATCGGAGATATCGATGGCCGAATGCGCGATGCCAGCCAGCTCGCACCCAAATTGCAGGGGCGGCCGCGGATAGTAGTAGGCCTTTGAAAAAGGGTTGGCGTGCGAAGGCTGATCAAGATAATCCAGCGCCGCTCGGCCTTCGCCCAAGCTGCCACTGACCCAAATCTGATCACCGGCCTTCGCACCACTGCGCAGCAAGGCCCCGCCGCTAGCAACCTCACCCATCACCTGCACCGACAGTGTCAGCGGCCCGCGTGTGGTGTCGCCGCCCACCAGCGGAATAGCAAAAGCCTCTGCCGCTGCGGCCAGCCCACTTGCAAAAGCCGCCAGCCAGGATTCGGCCACGTCCGGCAAGGTCAGGGCCAGACAGAAACCCACCGGCCTGGCGCCACAGGCCGCAAGGTCACTGACGGCGGCTGCGAGGCAGCGCCACCCCAAGCCGTGCGGGTCGGCATTTGCCGGGAAATGCACCGACTCCACCATCGTATCAATGGAGGTACATAGCTCGGAGCCTGGAGACAGTGCCAGCACCGCACAGTCATCGCCGATGCCGGCGACGACTGCAGGGCTTGTGTTGAAAGGGGCAAAGTAGCGCTGGATCAACTCGAACTCGGAGAGCGCCATGGGAGACTAGTTGCGGCCAGCGGCCATCTCGATTTTACGGGTGGTCAGCGCGACTTTGTCCAGCACACTGTTGATATAGCGATGACCATCAGTAGCACCAAAGCGTTTGGCAAGATTGATATATTCGTTGATAACAACCTTGTAGGGCACATCAATACGATGCGCCAGTTCGAAAACGCCCATGCGCAAAAGCGTCAGCTCGATGGGGTCGAGGTCGCTCAGTTTTCGATCCAGCAGCGGCTCGAACTGCTCCTGCAGATCATTCAGGTTGCCCGGAATTTCATGCAGCAATTCGCCGAAAAATTCCGTATCCACATGAGTCATGTCGTTGTCGACCAGGAACTGCGCCTGAATCTCATTAATGGACTGCTTGGCAATTTCCCATTGATAGAGCGCTTGCAAAGCATAGTGCCGCGCCTTGCGGCGCAGCGCGGGGAGGTTCTTGTCTGGAACTGCAGAAGACACCGCGACCTCAACCAATGTTTTTCAGGAGACTAACCATTTCCAATGCAGACAGGGCAGCTTCTTCGCCCTTGTTGCCGGCTTTGGTACCCGCGCGTTCGATCGCCTGCTCAATACTGTCTACGGTCAGAACACCGAAAGCCACGGGCAGACCGTGTTGCATGGAAACCTGCGCCAGACCCTTGGTGCACTCGCCCGCCACGTATTCAAAGTGCGGCGTACCACCACGAATCACAGCCCCCAGGGCGATGATGGCATCGTATTTTTTGGTTTCGGCTACCTTTTGGCACACCAGCGGAATTTCAAAAGCGCCGGGGGCACGCACCACGACAACATCATCGTCTTTTATGCCGTGACGTTTGAGCGTATCTCTGGCGCCTTCCAGCAGGCTTTCGACCACAAAGGCATTCCAGCGGCCGACGACAATCGCGTAACGTCCCGCGCAGTTGGTGAAATCCCCTTCGATGGGCTTATGTGTACTCATGAGTTTTCCTGTTGCTTTCTATTCAGTGAACTTTACAGCGAACTGTTCAATGGAGCCGCTTTACTCGGCGGGCGTAATTGTACCATCGGCGCTAACAAACTCGGCGATATCAAGGTCGAAGCCGGAAATCGCATTATACTTGATTGGTGCCCCCATCAGGCGAATTTTGCCAACACCCAGATCTCGCAATATCTGTGAGCCCAGCCCCACATTCAGGTAGGTATTCTGATGCTGGGCGCTATCGCCCAAGGGGGCGGGCGTTTTACCGCGTGCAATATCGAGGCTGGCAAGCAGATCAGCCGGTGATTCACGATTCGCGAGCAGAACGACCACACCACCCTCTTCAGCAACGCGGCTAAGGCAACGGTTCATATTCCAGCCGGTATTTTCGCCCGGCAATTGCACGTGCAGCAGGTCGCGAACGGATGCGGCAAGGTGCACCCGCACCAGGCAAGGGGCATCGTGGTTGACGTTGCCCTTCACCACCGCAAAGTGAATATCGTCACTCACATCATCCCGGTAGCTGTGTAGCTGGAACTCGCCAAAGTCGGTATTGATGGTTTCCACCGACAATTTGTGAATGGTTTGCTCGTTCACCACACGATAGTGAATGAGGTCGGCGATGGTGCCAATTTTCAAATCATGTCGTTCGGCAAATTTTTCCAGGTCGGGGCGACGCGCCATCGAGCCATCGTCATTCATCACTTCACAGATCACGCCGGATGCATCAAAACCTGCGAGACGCGAGAGATCACAAGCTGCCTCGGTATGCCCGGCGCGAGTCAGAACGCCGCCGCGCTCCGCCATCAACGGAAAAATATGACCCGGCTGCACGATGTCAGCAGCAACCGCATTTTTTGCTGCCGCAACGCGCACGGTTTGCGCTCGATCAGCGGCGGAGATACCCGTGGTCACACCGTCTTTCGCTTCTATGCTCAGAGTGAATTTGGTGCCAAAACCCGAAGCATTGCGATCAACCATCAAGGGCAGCCCGAGACGCTCACAACGCTCGCGCGTCATTGGCATGCAAATCAGGCCGCGTGCATGGGTCGCCATAAAGTTGATGTCCTGCGGGCGCACGCATTCTGCAGCCATCACCAGATCGCCTTCGTTTTCGCGATCTTCGTCGTCCATCAGGATCACCATTTTGCCGAGGCGAATATCCTGAATCAGTTCTTCAATCGTATTTAGAGCCATATTTAAAGCCTTAGCCTCCTAACCTTGTGACGCGCTGCCGACTAACCGCGACCGCGCAAAATTCCATGTTCCGCCAAAAAGGCCTCACTGATGCCGTCCGGCTTGGCACCGCTACCCGTCAGCAGACGCTCCAGATAGCGCGCGATGATATCCACTTCAAGATTCACCACCGTACCCGGCCGGTAACCCGCGATGATCGTTTGCGCCGCACTGTGCGGAATGATATTCAGCTCGACACCCTCGCTGGAGAGGGCATTTATCGTCAAGCTCACGCCATCAATGCAGATTGAGCCCTTGTGCGCGGTATAACGCCGCAGCGGCTCGGGAACGGACACATTCAAACGAATTGAACGGGCATCGTCATAGCGCTCGGTAATTGTTCCGGTGCCATCAATATGGCCACTCACAATATGGCCGTCAAATCGGCCGCTGGCGAGCAAGGCACGCTCTATGTTAACCGGCGCACCCGCCTTGACCGAGGCCAGAGAACTCAACGAAAGGGTTTCGCGCGAGATATCAGCGTGAAATCCGCTATTGTCGAGATGCGTTACCGTCAGGCACACGCCATTAACCGCAATGCTGTCTCCCAGCTTGACGCCGGAAAGATCCAGACCGTCGACACGAATAGCCAGCGCCTTGTCGCCGCCCTTGTCGGCAACCGCTTGAATTTCGGCAACGGTTTCAACAATACCGGTGAACATCAGCCAAACGCCCTTTCAATGGCGATATCCATCCGCCAGTCCTCTCCCACCGCTCGCATATTCTCGATAACCAGCCGGTGCTGTTCATTCATCGCATCCAGCGGCAGCGACAACAGCGGTCGGGCGCTGCTTCCCAGCAAGGTTGGCGCCATGTAAACGGTCATTCCGTCCAGCAAGCCCTGCTGCAGCAATGTGCCGGTAAGCGTTGCTCCGGCCTCAACCATAACCTCGTTACACTCCCTGCGCCCCAACTCTTGCAGCAGTGCCGCCAAATCTACGCGCCCATCGTTCGCCGCCAACAGCAAAACCTCTGCGCCCGCTGCCTCCAGTGCAACGCGGCGGCCGGCGTTATTTTCAGCGCAGACCATTAACACCGGGCCACCGCTTTGAAACAACTTTGCCTCGGGCGAAGTGCGCAAACGGGAGTCGACAATAACCCGCAGTGGCTGTCGGCATTCGCCATCAATAACCGCCTCCGGGGAACGCACGGTGAGGGCCGCATCGTCGGTGATTACCGTTTCTACACCACTGACAATCGCGCAACTGGACGCACGCAACCGTTGCACGTCAGCACGCGCAGCCGCACCGGTAATCCACTGACTGGCGCCCGATGCCATGGCAGTTCGGCCATCCAGACTCATGGCAAGTTTGGCGCGCACTCGCGGCAAGCCGCTTTGCATACGCTTGATAAAACCGGGGTTGAGCGCCTCGGCCTCACTGCGCTGCACACCCACATCGACAGCAATACCTGCGTCCTTCAACAGACTGATACCACGCCCCGCCACCAGTGGATTGGGATCTTGCATGGCGACAACAACCCGCGCCACGCCGGCTTTAATCAGCGCCGCGGCGCAGGGCGGCGTTTTGCCATGGTGGGAGCACGGCTCCAGGCTGACATAGACAGTCGCCCCGGTAGCATCGGCACAAGCTGCCAGCGCATTCACCTCGGCGTGACCTTCGCCGGCCCTGATATGCCAGCCTTCGGCCAGCAAACGGCCTTCTTTCACAATCACGCAACCGACCTGCGGATTGGGGCTGGTGCTATAGCGCCCGCGCGCGGCGAGCTGAATCGCCAGCGCCATCCAGCGTGCATCTTGCGCAGCGCTTGCGGCAGGGCTCGTGCTCATGACTGCGGTTCCGACTCCGCCTTGCTACTGGACAGCCGGTCAATTTCAGCGCGAAATTCTTCCAGATCCTGGAAGCTGCGATACACCGAGGCGAAACGAACATAGGCAACATGATCAATTTTTTGCAGGTGATCCATCACCAGCTCACCGATCAATAGCGCCGGAATTTCGCGCTCACCTTTCGATTGCAGTACGCGTTTGATATCGGTAAGCGTGGCTTCAATTTTCTCGACACTCACGGCGCGCTTTTCCAGGGCTCGCATCAAGCCCGCGCGCAGCTTTTCTTCATCAAAGGGCTCACGGCGGTCGTTGCTCTTGATGACCTTGGGCATCAGCAGTTCAGCCGACTCATAGGTGGTAAATCGTTCGGCGCACGACAGGCACTCTCGCCGGCGGCGCACCTGACCGCCTTCGGCGACCAGACGCGAATCGATGACTTTGGTATCTTCAAATGTGCAAAAGGGGCAGCGCATAGGAGCCTCGCGGTCAGTCCGATATGGGTAGGTCGGACATCAGATGTCGGATGTCGGACGCAAAAACAGGCGCCGCTGCGTGAGCGGCAATGCCGCAGGGCAGTGACGCCCGACTTCCGGCGTCAGACGTCAGGCCGGCCGCCACAGCCAGCGAGCTTCTGCGCCCACCCTCTACCATCATGCGTAAACCGGAAAGCGCTTACAAATCTCCAACACCTTGCCCTTAACCTCGGCAATCACCTGCTCGGCATTGTCGCCTTCCAGGCTTTCCAGCACGTC
>Ga0213833_1001717_pt1 | contig 15164 bp, 13 predicted proteins | sample SWATP21_FD_160575 | JGI IMG/M metagenome (GOLD analysis project Ga0213833, IMG submission 160575) | Coastal seawater microbial communities from Marineland, Florida, United States - SWA TP2 #1 | ecosystem: Environmental > Aquatic > Marine > Coastal | place: USA: Florida | collected 2016-08-14
TCAGGCCCAGATTGTGCTCCATGCCGATCTCGGCGGCGTCCTCGATCTGGTGATTATTGGCACCCATGGCCGCCGCCAGCGCCGCAGCCGCCATCGAACAGGCCACGCCGACCTCGCCCTGGCAGCCGGCCTCGGCGCCGGAGATGGAGGCATTCTTCTTGTAGAGCGAGCCGATGGCCGCGGCGGTGAGGAAGAAGCGCTGCAGTGCCTCCTCATCGTCGGGATCGCGGTGATACTTGTCGAAATAGCGCGCTACGGCCGGAATGATGCCGGCCGCGCCATTGGTCGGCGCGGTGACGACGCGGCCGCCGGCGGCGTTTTCCTCGTTCACCGCCATCGCCCACAGATTGATCCAGTCCATCGGGGCGAGGGGGTCCTTTTCCGGGCTGACCGGATTGGCCAGGATATCGCGATGCATTTTGGGCGCGCGCCGCTTGACGCCCAGCCCGCCGGGCAGCACGCCGTCCTCGGTGAGGCCGCGATCGATACAATCCTCCATCGCCCGCCACAGGCCCTCAATGCCGGCGCGGATCGTGTCTTCGGGCAGGAAGGTGCGCTCGTTGGCCAGCATGATGCGGTGGATGGACAGGCCTTCGCGCTCGCCGATCTCCAGCAGTTCGGCCGCGGAGTTGAAGGGGAAGGGTTCGCCCTCCTTCACATCGGCCGCCGAATTGCGACCGGCCTCGTGCTCGTCGATCACGAAGCCGCCGCCGATCGAGTACCAGATCTCCTCGCGCACGACATCGCCATGCTGGTCATAGGCAAAGAATTTCATCGCGTTGGAGTGGAAGGGCAGGCGCACATCGCCGCGAAAATCCAGATCGGCCTTTTCCTCGAAGGCGATTTGCTGGCCATTGGCCAGTTTCAGCGTCTTCTCGCTGCGGATGCGGGCCAGCCGGTCCGGAATCGTGTCCGGATCGATCTTGGCTGGATCGCTGCCCTCCAGGCCCAGCAGCACGGCCGTATCGGTGCCATGGCCCAGACCGGTCAGGGCGAGCGAACCGTAGAGCTCGGTTTTCAGGCGCGCGACAGACGCGCCATCGGCCAGGCAGCGCTCGACAAAGATCCTCGCCGCCTTCATCGGCCCGACCGTGTGCGAGCTGGAGGGACCGACACCGATCTTGAACAGGTCGAAGACACCGAAATGCATACTGGCTGAACTCCCTGGAGACCAAATGGGTTCTGCCCCATCGGGCGCGCCGGACCCTAGTCGGCCTGCGACCGGCGCGAAAGCCCGTTTCGCCACTGCCGCAATGCGCTTGAGGCCGGGCAGGTCTGTGGCATGCTGGATGCAAATCAGGAAAGGACGCCATGACCGATCTCACACGCCTTCTGACCGACCGGTCCGACCCCGCCCGCTCGCGCATCGTGACCGGTCCGGCGCTGCAACCCGGTTCCGGCGAAATCGTGCTGGCACCACAGCATTTCTCGCTGACCACCAATAATATCACCTATGCCCTGTTCGGCGATGCGATGCGTTACTGGGAATTTTTCCCGGCCGGCGAGGCGGGGTGGGGCCAGGTTCCGGTCTGGGGCTATGCCGATATCACCGCGTCGAATGTTGACGGTCTCGAGCCGGGCGAACGGGTCTATGGCTATTTCCCCATTGCCAGCCAGGTTGCGATGCGGCCGGACCGGATCAGCGACGGCGCCTTTCACGATGCTGCCGAGCACCGCCGAGACCTGCCGCCGGCCTATAACCAGTACACGCGCTGCAAGGCCGATCCGTCCTACACGGCCGACGGCGAGGCTTTCCAGGCGCTGTACCGGCCGCTCTTCATGACGGCCTTCCTGCTGGCGGACTTCCTCAGCGATGCCGGTCTGTTCGGTGCCCGGCAAACCCTCATTTCAAGTGCGTCCAGCAAGACCGCCTATGCCACGGCCTTCTGCCTGGGGAGCGAATCGGGGCCGCGGATCGGTCTGACATCGCCGCGCAACACGGCGTATGTGACGGGGCTGGGATGTTACGAAACCGTCTGCCGCTATGATGCGGTCACAACGCTCGATCCGGCTGTCGAGACCACCTATGTCGATTTTTCCGGCGACAAGGGATTACGCGAGACCGTGCATACGCATTTCGGCGACGCGCTGAAGCATGATTGTGTCGTCGGGTCGACAAATAATCGCGGTTTCGGCCAGGTCGACGGCTTGCCCGGCCCGCGCCCGGCCTTCTTCTTTGCGCCGGACCAGATTCGCAAGCGGCACAAGGATTGGGGCGCTGACGGGTTTGCCAGCCGCTATGCCGCTGCGGAAAGCCATTTCCTGGCCCATCTTGCCCGCGCCGGCGACAGCTGGGTCAGCGTCGATACGCGGACCGGTTTCGACGGTGCCCAGGCCGTGATGACGGATCTGGCGGCCAATGGCGGCAACCCCGCCATCGGGCATGTGATCCGGTTGTAGGTGCGGACACGCATCTGCCGTGGCCGGGCGCGGCGAAAACGGTGGTTTATCCCCGCTCAGGTCACGGCAGCACGGGCGTGGAAGTGCGGTTTATCCCACGCCTGCGTTGTCATGATATCCTGCAGAATTTCGACGGCCTGCCACACATCCTCGTGGCTGACATAAAGCGGGGTGAAACCGAAACGCATAATCCCCGGATCGCGGTAGTCGCCGATCACACCGCGATCGATCAGGGCCTGGACGATCGGATAGCCGTGTTCATGGGTGAAGGAGACCTGGCTGCCGCGGATCGCGGCATCGCGCGGACTGGCCAGCGCAAAACCATGCCCGTCCAGACGGGCTTCGACCTGCTCGATGAAAAGGTCACACAATGCGACAGATTTGGTGCGGATATGGGTCATCTGTGTATCCGCAAAGATGTCCAGACCGCACTCCAGTGAGGCCATTGCGAGGATGCTGGGCGAGGAACATCTGAACCGGTCAATGCCGGGCGCCGGCTCGTATATGTCACTGAAATCAAACGGCCGCGCATGGCCCAGCCAGCCGCTGAGAACCGGCATGACATGGTTCTGGTGCCGTTCGGCGACGAAGATGAAAGCCGGCGCACCCGGTCCGCCATTGAGATATTTATAGCCGCAGCCGACCGCGAAATCGGCATTGCAGGCATTCAGATCGATCGGCAAAGCTCCGGCCGAGTGACACAGATCCCAGATCACCAGCACGCCCTTCTCCTGGGCTGCCCGCGTAATTGCCTGCATGTCGTGCAGGTAGCCGGTCTTGTAGTGCGCCTGGGTGATCAGCAGCGCCGCGACCGTCTCGTCGAGCGCATCGACCAGATTCTCCGTCGCCACCAGCCTGTGTTCCACCCGGCCGCCGGAGGCCGCCGCCAGCCCCTGCATCATGTAGACATTGGTCGGGAAATTGCCGGTCTCGGACAGGATGACAGACCGTTCGGGCCGCAATTGAATACAGGCCGACAGCGCCTTGAAAATATTGATCGACGTCGAATCGGCAACGACGACTTCGTCGGGCTTCGCGCCGATCAGCGGCGCCACCTTGCCGCCCAGCCGGCGCGGCATGTCCATCCAGTGATTGGTATTCCAGGAACGGATCAGGTCCTGGCCCCATTCGCGTTCGACCACATCGGCCATCCGCGCCGCCGCAGCCTTCGGCCGGGCACCCAGCGAATTGCCGTCCAGATAGATCACCCCGTCGGGCAGGTCGAACCGGTCGCGGAAACTGCGCAGCGGGTCGGCGGCATCGAGGGCGCGGACGTCTTCGAGCGTTTTCATGTGAGGCCTCGTGAAGCTTCAGAGCGTGGTGCGCACGGTCCAGATTTCCGGGAAGAAGCGCAGGTCCAGCGCCTTGACGAGATAGGACACACCCGACGTGCCACCGGTGCCCTTGCGATAGCCGATAATGCGCTCGACCGTCTTCATGTGGTTGAAGCGCCATTGCTGGAACTTGTGCTCCAGATCGACCAGTTTCTCGCCCAGCTCATAGGCTTCCCAATGGGTCTCGCTGTCGCGATAGATGGTGCGCCAGACATCCTCGACCGCTTCGGACGGCGCATAAGGCTGTGTCCAGTCACGCTCGACCAGTTCGGCCGGAATGGCATAGCCGCGGCGGGCCAGAAGGCGCAGGGTCTCGTCCCACAGGCTGGGCAGTTCCAGCGCCCGCGTCACCATCTTGTGGGCCGGCGGATTATCCTTGTGCACGCGGGCGAGGGCGGCGTTCTTGTTGCCCAGCCGGTATTCCAGCGTGCGGTACTGGAAGGACTGGAAGCCCGAGCTCTGGCCCAGCGCATCGCGGAAGGCGAGATAGTCGGCCGGGGTCATGGTGGAGAGCACGTCCCAGGCATGGATCAGCTGTTCCTGGATCCGGCTGACGCGGGCGAACATTTTCAGCGCCGGGCCCACCTCGTCGCGCTGCAGATGGGCAATCCCGCCCTCGGTCTCGTGCAGCACCAGCTTCATCCACAGCTCGCCGACCTGGTGGATGACGATGAACAGCATCTCGTCATGCTCTTCGGTCAGGCATTTCTGCGAGGTGAGGAGTCGCTCCAGCCCCAGATATCCGCCATAGGACATGGCGTCCTTGAAGTCCCAGTGGATGTCCTCGCCGGACACGTCCACGCTGGACGAGAATTGCTCGCTCATTCTGCCTCTCCCGCGGATCGGTTCGGGCGGATCGGGCCGCCGTCTTGTTCGTGGTGACCCGGTCTAGCCTGCTTCGCCACCAACCGCGAGCCGCGCTTGAAGCGGATGGCGGGTGTGGCTAGCGTCTGCGCGCATCATGCCGGGGGAGACAGACATGCTTGCCGAAGTCAGCGAACAGACCGTGTGGGACGTGATCGGGCTCTATCTGCAGCTGGGCTATACCCACATCCTGCCCAAGGGGCTGGATCATATCCTGTTCGTGCTGGCGCTGTTCTTCGCCTCGACCCGGCTCAAGCCCCTGGTGTGGCAGGTCTCGGCCTTCACCGTTGCGCATACGCTGACACTCGGCCTGGCGACGCTGGGCCTGGTGACGCTGCCGGGCTCGATCGTCGAACCGATCATCGCGCTGTCGATCGCCTTCGTCGCGGTGGAGAATCTCGTCTTCAAGGACATGACCCGCTGGCGGCCGCTGATCGTCTTCGTTTTCGGTCTCTTCCACGGGCTCGGCTTTGCCGGCGTGCTCTCCGAGCTGGGCCTGCCTGCCGGCCAGCTGGTGCCGGCCCTCTTGAGCTTCAATGTCGGTGTGGAACTGGGCCAACTCACCATCGTGCTCGGCTGCTGGGTGGTGCTGCACCGTTTCCGCGACGCCAGCTGGTATCCCTGGCTGGTGCGGATCGTGTCGGTGGGCATTGCACTGATCGCGCTCTGGTGGACGCTGGAGCGGACGGTGCTGGCGGGCTAGCGCACATGAAAAGGGCGGCCCTCAAGCCGCCCTTCCAATCACCTGAAAGACGGCGCTATTTCCCGCCCGGCGCGTAACCGAGCCGAATTTCCGAAATCCGCAGCGTGGTGTCCGCCCGGCCGGAACTATAGGTCCCGACATAGATGTCGTAGACGCCGCGCGTACCGGCGGTGAAGCTGATACCGGCATCGGTCCCGATCGCGTCATCATTGCAGAACCACTGACCGTCCGGCGCATTGATCGCCAGCGTCGTGTCCGCATTGCCGTGCGTGTAGATGTGCAGCGAGCCCGAGCCGTTATAGGTCAGCTGGACCGTCGGCGCGTAGTCGACATAGCCGCGGCACTGGCTGGAGATTGCATCGGCCGCGCGGATATTACCGCCCGCCTGCAGGTAAATCTGTTCCGGATCCGGCAGGAAGCCGCCATTCAGGGTGACATTGTAGCGGGCTGGCGCCGTGATATCGACGCCGCTGGCGCTCTGCATGTTGAGCCCGCCGCGCACGGTGGCTTCGCCCAGCTCCGAAATGAACAGCGTGGCCGGAACACCTGACCCCGATGAGTAGGTGCCGACCCAGATGTCATAGCGGCCCGACTGGGGCGTCTGCCAGTGGAGGAGGGGGTTGAACGGTGCGTCCGCGCCATCATCGTCGCAATACCAGCGCCCGTCCGGTCCGTTCACCACCAGCGTGGTGTCGGCTTCGGAATCGACATTGATGAAAAGGTCCTGCGAACCGGCCGTGTAGTAGAGCGAAAAGTCCGGTGCATTGGCGATATAGCCGCGGCAGTTGGAAAACCGGTTCTGCGCCCGGATCGATCCGCCGGCGGTCAGACGCCGCTCATACGGATCCGGCAGAAAGCCGGAGGACAGGTTGATCGAGCCGAAGGATGGCTGAAGCGAGTAGTCCTGGGCTGACACCACCGGCGCAAGGAACAGCGCCGTGGCGAGTCCGGCAGCGGCCGGACGAAGGAAATCCTGGAACATGAGCAACCCCCTGTCTGCTGCTGTGACAGGGTAGGCCGCAACGCCTGCACGCGGCAATTGCAGAATGGCCTGTTTTGACAATTTTCCGGTCTGCGAAACCGCCTTCCGGATACGAAAAAGGCGGCCCCGACGGACCGCCTTCTCCGGTTTCACTGGTGTCGAGGTTACCAGCCGCAATTGCGGTCGGCGTTTTCCTCTTCCAGATAGGTCATCAGCGGCTGGAAGTAGGAGATGATGGCCGAGCCGTCCATTTCCCGGGTGCCGGTGAAGGCTTCCAGTGCGTCCGGCCAGGGCTGGGACGCGCCCATTTCCATCATCGCATTGAAGCGTGCGCCGACTTCCTCGTTTCCATAGATCGAGCAACGGTGCAGCGGGCCTTCCCAGCCCGCCATTTCGCAGGCGGCTTCGTGGAACTGGAACTGCATGATGAAGCTCAGGAAATACCGCAGATACGGCACATTGTTCGCAATGTGATATTTCGAGCCCGGATCGAAGGCGTCGCCCGGCCGGTCGACCGGCGGCACAATGCCCTGATAGCTCTCGCGCAGCGCCCACCACTGCTCGTTATACTCTTCCGGCGTGATCTCGCCGCGCAGGACCTGCCAGCGCCACTGATCCATCATCACCGCGAAGGGCAGGAAGGCGATCTTGTCGAGCGCCGTATCCATCAGCAGCGACAGGTCGGCGCTTTCGTCCGGCATGTCGGCCTCGTCGAGCAGACCGATCTGCACCAGGTATTCCGGTGTCACGGAGAGCGCGATGAAATCGCCGATCGCTTCGTGGAAACCGTCATGGGCACCGGTCTGGAACAGGACATCCTGCTCGTTATAGGCGCGCTGATAGAAATTGTGGCCGAGCTCATGGTGCACGGTGACGAAGTCGTCGCCATTGACGCGCGTGCACATCTTGATGCGCAGATCGTCTTCGTAATCCATGTTCCAGGCCGAGGCGTGACAGGCCACCTGGCGGTCACGCGGCTGGGTGATCAGCGAGCGTTCCCAGAAGGTCTCGGGCAGCGGTTCCATGCCCAGCGAGGTAAAGAAGCTTTCCGCCGTTTCCACCATCTGGTGCTGGTCATAGCCGGCCTCGACGAGCAGGTCGTCGAGATTATAGGCCGGGCCGCTCTCGCTGACCGAGGCGACATCGCTGAGCGACGCCCAGGACTGGGCCCACATATTGCCCAGAAGGTCGGCCCGGATCGGGCCTTCGGCTGCCTGGATCTCGTCGCCATAGAGTTCGTTCAGATTGGACCGGACATGGCAGTGCAGCTGCTGGTAAAGCGGCTCGACCTGGCCCCACAGGCGCTCGACTTCCGCTTCCATCTCGTCAGCCGGCATGTCGTAATTGGACAGCCACATCTGGGCGAGGTTGTCGAAACCGAGGTCGCGGGCCCCCTGATTGGCGATCTCGACCATCTCGGCATAGTCCGTCGACATCTGTTCGGGATCATAGGCGCGGCGCCAGCCATCCCAGACATGAGCCAGGAATTCCGGGTCGCGGCTGGTCCGCATGATGTTTTCCAGCTCGTTGTGATCGACCATCTCGCCGTCGATTTCCATCAGGCCGGACGAATAGGACGAGCCCATGCGCGTCGTCAGCTCGGACAGGCGCGCTGCCGCTGCGCTGTCGGCCGGGGCGGGCAGGGTGATGCCGGCGCGCAGGAAGTTCATTTTCCGCGCCATCGTCTCGGGCAGGTCGAGATCGGCATAGCGGGCCGTCTCGCCAGCCGCGGCGACGGATATTTCCGTGGCCTGTGTCGACATGCGTTCGAGCAGCCAGTTGGTGTCGTAGGTGATGAAGTTGTTCTGGACCCAGGCCGTGCGCGAGGCGAATTCACCGAACTCGCGCATCTCCGCCTCGGTTTCGGCGAGGAAGGCTTCGGCATCGGCGATGGTCACATCGCCGGTCTCAGCGCCCCCGGCGCCGGAGGCCGTGCGGCCTGTCTCGCTTGCAGCCGGTTCGCTGGCATCCGGCACGGAGCCGAAGCCCGGTGCGAAATAATAGACGCCGGCGCCGGCCAGAATGGCGCCAATCGCGACGCCGCCCAGTAGTGCTCTCATTGGTCTCTCCCCTTCATGCCCGGAACGGGCGATTTGCTTACCCGTGCCCATCCTCGACTTATCGGCTTGCGGGTCAAGCGCCGCGCGCCGAGGCGGCCTGCCGCATGACCCGTTCCATGCCATCGAGAAAGGCGGATCTGTCCTTCGGTCCGAACGGACGGGCGCCGCTGGTCACAGTTCCCGCCTCGCGAAGGTCGCTCATCAGATTCCGTGTCGCCAGAGAGGCACCGATATTGTCGGCCGTCCAGAGCTTGCCACGCGGATCGATCCCAATGGCGCCTGCCTTGATGCAGCGGTCGGCGAGGGGGATGTCGGCCGTCACGAAGACATCGCCCGGACCGATCTGTTCGGCGATCCAGTTGTCCGCGGCGTCGAGGCCTTCATTGACGATCACCAGCCGCGCCCATTGGGAGTTGGGCCGGCGCAGCCCGCCATCGCACACGAAGAGCATTTCGGTGCGGTGGCGTTCGCCGACCCGGATGATCTCGTCCTTCACCGGACAGGCATCGGCATCGACATAGATGGTCACCGCAGGCGATCCACCAGGGCCAGCATGGCGTCGAGATTGGCCGCGCCCAGCTTGCGGCAGCGCTCCGGCGACCAGCCATGCTCGCTGTCGGGCAGGTCGGCATTGTCCTTGAACGGCATCTCCAGCGTCATCGCCAGGCAGCGGAATTCGTTCGCCAGATAATTGGTGCAAACCGACAGGTTGGCCGTCCCAGGCGCATCGACGGCATAGCCGTGCGCGGTCTGGAAGTCCGGGCTCGCCGTCTTCAGCGCCGCCTTGTAGGCGTCCAGCAATTCCTGGCCCTTCGCGTTGAAATTCGGCGCGCCTTCGCCGCCAGCGATGAAGTTGTAGGGCAGGGCCTCGTCGCCATGGACATCGAGGGCGAGGTCGATCCCGGTCTCGCGCATGCGGTTGAGCACATGGAAGACCTCGGGCGAGTTCTCGACGCTGGCCTTGTCCCATTCGCGATTGAGATTGACGCCCTTGGCATTGGTGCGCAGGTGCCCGCGTTTACTGCCATCCGGGTTCATATTCGGAACGATGTGGAAAACGGCGCGGTCGCGCAGGACACGGGCAACCGGGTCTTCATCGTCGAGCAGGCGGCCGAGAAAGCCTTCCATCCACCATTCCGCCATGGTCTCGCCGGGGTGCTGGCGCGCCGTGACCCAGATCGTCCGCTTGCCGCTGCCCGGCGTGCCGACGCGCAGGAGATCCATCGCCTGACCGTCGAGGGTCTCGCCGAGGACTTCGAGATCGACATCGACATGGGTCTGCGCCCAGGCAATCAGGTTCTGGTGGCGCTCCATCGAGTAGGGCGCGAAATAGGCATACCAGACCGTGTCGCATTCCGGCGTGTGGTGCAGCGTCAGGACACCGTCGGCATACTCTGTGTCGATGCGGAACCAGGTCTCCCGGTCATAGGATGCGCAGGCGCGATAGTCCGGCCAGCCTTCCAGATAGGCGGCACCGCCGGCATTCTCGATCGCCATGGACAGCGCCGAGCCGCGCGCGCCGGTCACCCGGAAGTGGAACCATTGATAAAAGTCCGACCCGTTATCCTTGCGGATTTCCAGGCGGATGCGTTGCGGATCGGCGGCATCGAGAACCTCGATATTGCCGCTGTCGAAAGCGTCGGTGATGTGAAGGCTCATGGGGTCGTCTCCGGCAGCTCGCGAAAGGGTGACTGGCTTGTGAGGGGGATAGCCCATAATGCCCGTCCGAGATACGGGGCGACGGCATGTGCCGGTTCGCCAGGAGCCTGGAGGCCTGAATGAAGACCTGGATCTGGCGGATCGTCACGATCGGACTGCCGCTTTTCGTCTGCGCGATCTTTCTCGATTCGCTGCGCTACAAATTCACCGATGCTGCGGAGACGCAGGTGATCTTCGGCCTGCTCGACGATTGGGCGGCCAGCTGGGGCGCGGCAGGCCTGTTCGGCCATACCGGCCTGTTCAGCCAGTATGTCATCGGCTCGGCCGAGCTCGTCGCTTCGACGCTCCTGCTCACCGGTTTCCTGCCGGGACTGAAACGCCTGCAGGCGCTGGGCAGTCTTCTCGGTCTCGCCATCATGACCGGTGCGGTGAATTTCCACCTGTTCACGCCGCTGGGCATCGACCCGAACAATGATGGCGGCGGCTTGTTCGTGGCGGCCTGCCTGGTCTGGCTGTCCTGTCTTGCCTTGCTGGTGATCAACCGTCACGAGGCCGCAGGGCTGGGCCGCGATCTGTTGCGGGCACTGCGCACCAGCCGGTAGCCCAGCAGCAGGGCCAGAATGCCGCCATGGATCCAGGGCATCGGCTGATTGCCCTTTTCCATGAAACCGTGATGCAGCACGGCCAGGATCGCGATGGGATAGATCGCCCAGTGCAGCTGCTGCCAGCGCCGGGTACCCAGCCATCGCACCATGGCGTTGAACGAGGTGATGGCCAGCGGGACGAGGCCGACAAAGGCGACCATGCCCAGCGTGATGTAGATCCGCTTGGCGACGTCTTCCCAGAGGCCCGCAAACATGCCGGCAACGCTCATATTCGCCGCGATCAGGAGATCGAGTCCCAGATACGCCGCAACGTGCAGCAGGGCATACCAGAATGCCGCCAGCCCGATGCGCCGGCGCACCTTCATGACGGGTAGCCAGCGCGTGATATCCCGGAACGGCGTTACGGCCAGCGAGATCAGGAGGATCCGCAGGGCCGTATCGCCCAGGAAACGGTGCGTCGTCTCGATCGGGTTGAAGCCGAGGGCGTGCGGCTGACCGTTGAGCAGCATCGCCCATTGCCAGCCCAGCCAGAGCCCGGGCAGGGCCAGCAGCCAGAAGGTGAGGGGCTTCAGCCAGTGACGGCCGAAACTGCGCAGAACGGCGCTCTTGGCCATGGTTCAGTGGTTCTCGATCAGGTCCATGCCGGCATAGAGATGCGCGACCTGTTCGGAATAGCCGTTGAACATCTCCGTCTCGCGGCGATTGAACAGATTGCCGCCGATCACGCGCTCGGTCTGCTGGCTCCAGCGCGGATGGGCGCGGTTCGGATTGACGTTGGAATAGAAGCCATACTCGTTCGGCGCCGCCTTGTTCCAGGCCGTTTCGGGCTGCTGGGAGACAAAGCTGATCCGGGTGATCGACTTGATCGACTTGTAGCCATACTTCCACGGCACGACGAGCCGGACCGGAGCGCCGTTCTGGTTGGGCAGGACATCGCCGTAGAGACCGACCGCCAGGAAGGCGAGCTCGTTCATCGCCTCATCCATGCGCAGACCTTCGACATAGGGCCAGTCCAGCACCGGGAAGCGCGTGCCGCGCATCTCGCGCCGGTCGAGATAGGTCTCGAAGGCGACATAGCGCGCGTCGGCGGTCGGTTCGAACTGCTGCAGCACGCTGGCCAGCGGCACGCCGATCCAGGGGATCACCATCGACCAGGCCTCGACACAGCGCAGCCGGTAGATACGCTCCTCCAGAGCGTCGAAATCGACGACGTCTTCCAGGGCGAAACGCCCCGTCCGGCCAGCATGCCCGTCGACCTCGATCGACCAGGGGTCGACCGACATCTGGTGCGCATGGCGGGCGGGGTCCGACTTGTCGACGCCGAACTCGTAGAAATTATTGTAGCCGGTCACAGCATCGACGGGGGTGAGCGGATCGGGAACGCTGTACCCGGTCCCGGCATATTGCAGCCCGCCTGAAACCGGTGCCGGCTGACGGGCCGCCGCTGTGCTGGAAGCCGTGGTCGCAGCGCTCGTGGAAGCTTCGGTTTCCGAGCCGCCGCAACCGACCAGGCCGGTCACCGCAGCGGCGCCACCGGCCGCCATGATCTGCCGCCGGTTGATGTAGAGCGCGCGCGGCGTCACGTCCGCTTCGCGCCCCTGCCAGGGTTTGGGCTTGCGATAGAAAAACATGGCTTCGGTCCACAGCTGGTGTTGTCGATCCTGATAATAGGGCGCAAACGCGCCGCGTCTTCCCGGTCCACGCGATCGTGATGAGGATGTCAGGCTGTCGTGCAGCCTGAATGCCGGATGGCTTGACGCCGGCACCGGCTTGAGACCAGTTGATGAAGACAGCAGATCGAACGGTCCCATGCCCCGCCACACATCCCGCTCCGCCCTCAATGTCCGCAATGCCACCTTGCAGGACATTCCCGGTATCGTTGCCCTGTCCGGGAAAGTCTATCCTGTGATGGGGGCCTATTCGGAAAGCGAGATCCAGGGCCAGCTCATCAATTTCCCGGAGGGTCAGGTCGTCGTCGAGTATGAGGGCGAAGTCGTCGGCTATGCCGCCAGCTTCGTTATCGACGAAGCCGCTGCGCTGTCTCCGCACACCTGGGATGCGATTACGGGCAATGGCTATGCCTCGCGGCACAATCCGAAGGGCGACTGGCTCTACGGCATGGAAATCTGTGTCGATCCGGACCGCCGGCGTCTGCGTATCGGACAACGCCTCTACGATGCCCGGCGCGAACTGGCCGAGCGGATGGAGCTGAAGGGCATCGTGTTCGGCGGCCGGATGCCGCACTGGAAACGGCGCCGCAAGCAGTATTCGACGCCCCGAGCCTATCTCGCCGCCGTGATGGCCCAGGAGGTCGCCGATCCGGTGATCCGCTTCCAGACCCGTATGGGGTTCGAGCCGATCGGTGTGCTCAAGGCCTATCTGCCGTCGGACCGGGAATCCGGCGGCTATGCCACCCACATGGTCTGGCGCAATCCCTATGCCATCGAGCAGAGCAAGAGCGACAGCGCGCCGCCGGGATCGAAGGACGTCGTGCGCGTCGCTACGGTCCAGTTCCAGCAGCGGCGCGTATCCAGCTTCGAGGAATTCATCGGCAATATCGAGTACTTCGTCTCGGTGACCTCGGATTATCGATCGGATTTCGTCGTCTTCCCCGAGCTTTTCACCCTCCAGCTCCTCGCGCTGGAGGAGACGCGTCTGACGCATGCCCAGTCGATCGAACGGCTCACCGAGTACACGCCGCGCTTTGTCGAGGAAATGCGGCAGATGGCGATCAGCTACAACATCAACATCATCGGCGGCTCGCACCCGACCCGCACCGATGACGGCGACATCCAGAACGTTGCCTACGTCTTCCTGCGCGACGGTTCCGTTCACGCCCAGGAGAAGATCCACCCGACGCCGTCCGAGCGTCACTGGTGGAATATCAAGGGTGGCGACCAGATCGGCACGATCCAGACCGATTGTGGCCCGGTGGGCATCCTGATCTGCTATGACAGCGAGTTCCCGGAGCTTGCCCGCAAGCTGGCGGATGAGGGCGCGAAACTCTTCTTCGTGCCGTTCTGCACCGATAACCGGCAGGGCTATATGCGGGTGCGCTACTGTTCCCAGGCCCGGGCCATCGAGAACCAGTGCTATGTCGTGATGTCCGGCAATGTCGGAAATCTGCCGGGTGTGGAAAACATGGACATCCAGTACGCCAAGTCCTGCATTCTCACCCCTTGCGACTTCAACTTTGCCCGCGACGGGATCGCCGAGGAATGCTCGGAGAATGTCGAGACGGTGTCGATCGCCGATCTCGATCTGACCGATCTCGACTGGGCACGCCAGGAAGGCACCGTCCGCAATCTGCGCGATCGCCGCTTCGACCTCTACGCCATTCGATGGAAGCGGTAGCCGTCCGCGAAGCCGGTCCGGGCGACCTTCCGGCTATCGACGCGATCGAAGCCGCCAGCTTCGACCGCGACCGCTTTGCGCGGCGCAATCTCGCCCGGATGCTGAAGGGCGGCCGGACCCGTTTTTTCCTGGCGGACGAAGGCGCCGGATACCTGGCGCTGAGCCTGCGGCGCGGCGGCCGCACCGGGCGGATTTATTCGCTGGCAGTCCGTCCCGACGCGCGCGGACGAGGGGCGGCGAGCGCCCTGATCGCCGCCGCGCGCAAGCTGGCTCTGTGTGAAGGACTGCGTGCACTGCGCCTTGAGGTCAGGGAGGGCAATCTGGCTGCACGCCGGCTCTATGAGCGCGAAGGATTTTGCTTGCGTGAGCGGCGTCCGGCCTATTACGAGGACGGCGAAGCGGCCCTGCAACTCGAAGCGCTCCTTGATTCCCAGGAGCCGGCACTGACCCGGGAGACACGCATCTCGTGAGCGACTGGCTCATTCTCGTCGAACACGCCACCGACGTGGCGCAGCACGAAACGCCGCACAAGGTTCTGCGTGTGCGGGACTATCTGGCGAACCCGCGTCTCTTCATGTCGCGCCGTCCCAACATCATCAATCTTGCCCGTTCCTATGCCTACCAGTCCAACGGCTATTATGCGTCGCTGCTGGCCGAGGCACGCGGGCACCGGATCGTGCCAACGGCCCAGTCAATGGTCGAGCTGTCGCGCAAGACGCTCTACGCCCAGGCACTGCCGGAACTCGATGCGGCCCTGGCGCGGGAGGTTGAAGGGCGGGCTATGCCGGCCGGTCCGCTCCTTGTGGCTTTCGGCCGTGTGCGTGAACCGGGACTGAAACGGTTCGGGCGGCTGCTGTTCGACTGGTTCCGGGTTCCCGTCCTTGAAGTGAGCCTCAATCCGGGCGGCCGGATCGAACGTATTCGTCCCGTGCCGCCCAACACGCTGAAAGGCGAGGCGCGCAGCTTTTTCCTGGAGACCCTCGACGCCCACACGGGACGGGCCTGGACGGCCCAGAAGGATCGTGTGCCGGCGCGCTGGTCTTTGGCTGTTCTTGCCGATCCCAAGGAAGCCCTGCTGCCCTCAAGCCCGGCCTCTCTGAAACGCCTCGCGGCGGTTGCTGCGAAGATGGGCGTTGAAGTTGCCCCCATCGGTCCCAACGACCTGTCGAGCCTTGCGGAGTACGACGCGCTCTTTATCCGCGC
>Ga0213833_1001718_pt1 | contig 15162 bp, 7 predicted proteins | sample SWATP21_FD_160575 | JGI IMG/M metagenome (GOLD analysis project Ga0213833, IMG submission 160575) | Coastal seawater microbial communities from Marineland, Florida, United States - SWA TP2 #1 | ecosystem: Environmental > Aquatic > Marine > Coastal | place: USA: Florida | collected 2016-08-14
TCTGTGGCGCTTGTGTGCATTTGCGTGGGATCCGGCGCCCGCCACACACGAATGGAGGTATTCAAACCAAGACCAGGATAGGGTTTTGAACTTTGCACCAGGTCGCACCAGATACACACGTACATGTGCACACACGCACAAAACAGAAACAAAAGCGCTACGAACTTGCCTCGCTGTTTCGCAACGCAGACGCCGCCGCAAACGTGTCGACATACTTTTTCCGACGCCGGTGCTTGCGAGCACTGGGCGGCGGCGAGATGAAGCCAACGCCAACGCCAGCAGCACCCGCAGCCGCCGCATTCACAGCAGGCACGCTCCCCGCTGCGCCCCCGCGTTCTTTTGTTGGTGTCCCTGCGTGCGTCCCTTCCCCAGATTCCCCAGACGAGCCACGGGGTGGACCGGTGGTGGACGGGGGCGGCGGAGGTGGGGGCGGCACGCGACGCTTGGCCTTTCTCTTGGCACTGCGTTCGGACGCTGGGGACCCCTTGCGCACCCACACACGCAGCCGTTCGTCGTACCTGAACCCGTTGGGCTTTCCCAGGTTGGCCACCAAGGGCTTGGAGGAACCAGCGCCAGCGCCAGCGCCACCACCGGTTCCATGTGCCCCACCCCAGCCCGCGAACAGGGATTGCAGTGCACCAGACAAGCCCCGCGGACGAGACGGTGTGGATGCTGGCGAAGTCGACTTGGCTTCCCCCGCATCCTCGCCGGCGTCACCACCTCTGCTACTCGCGGCAGACGGGCGACGACGCGCCACATCCGAGTCAGGCGATGGACCGCCGTCGCGTTCAGAGTCGAACGAGTACGTTGTGTCAGAGCCGCTGCCAGCGGTGGTGCTTTCGCTCCCCACACCCAACGCCATGGGCTTCGGCAAGTCTGCCATCATCGCCTCTGCCGACACAGGCACGTGTGCGTCCGCGTGTGTGCGTCCGCGTGTGTGTCCACGAGCAGCGGGCCGTACGTCGGCTGCTGACGACCGAGGAGGGGGTGGACTTGAGCCTGTCGGTGACTCTGGTGGGTCCACGGCCGGCGATGATCCGATGAAGGACACCGCACGTGCCAACCAACTGGTTGCGGCAGTGACGCTCCCTGCCCCTGCAGCCCCACTCGCGTCGTCCTCCGCAGGTGCCAGCGCCGCCACGGTGTCGTCAAACTTCGGGTCGTCGTGCATGATGCAGATGGTGCGCACTCGCTCAAGAGCGGTGTCGTTGCGAGCGCCCTTGGCGGTGCGGTCGGCACCCCACTCCAGCAACAGGCGCACGCACGCGCCGTTGCCGTTCGCAGCGGCAAGATGGAGCGCCGTGTCACCGGCGGCATTCACACAGCCCACATCCGCGGCACACCCAAGCAGGTACTCCACCACCGTGGTGGCACCACCGGCGCACGCCAAGTGCAGCGGCGTGTTTCCACCGCGGTCGCCCACATCCACGTCGGCACCGAGCTCCACAAGCTTGTACAGCACCTCCAACGCCCCACGTGCGGCCGCAATGTGAATGCCACACGCGTCACGCTCGTCGCGGCAGTCCACACCCGCACCGGCGAGCACAGCTTCCTCCACACCGTCGGGCGACTCTGCCATCACCGCCACGAACAACGCGCGCTCCGCGGCTTCATTGTGTGCCTGCTGCTGCTGCTGCTGCTGCCGCTGCTGCTGCTGCTGTGCATCATCATCATCACCGAGGCCGCCAGCAGAGGCAGACACAGAGGTGCCCGCGGAGGGGAAGCCATTCTGTGCCAGCGCGTTCTGAAAGAAGGTGTTCCAAATCTCTTGCGCGCGGGCGCTGGGTGGCTTGCTGAGGGCAAGGTCGGCAGTGGTTGGAACCTCTTCTCCTTTGTCCTCTTCTGCAGCGCTCGCATCATATGCAGCGGAGTCTGGGCTTGGCACCAACGCCTCTTCACCGACACCAGCGCGGGCACTCATGTACGCCTCATCGTTCCCACCTGCGTACCCTGCTTCGGTGGCATATGTGTATGAAGCATCGACGGAGGCGTACGCGCCTGCTGCCTGGTCGGCTGCTTGCTCCGCTGCCTCCACCGCATACGACGAGTCGGGTGATGACAGGGATTCAGTTGTCTCCGTTTGCCACCCAGTTGCGTCATCCCATCCCGCCGGTGGCTCCCAAGACGATTCTTGGGTGTCGTAGTTGTAGTAGTACGTGTTGCCGTCTTCATCGTTCCCTACCACCCAGGAAGACCCAGCCCACTCCGTCCCATACGATTCGTCCACATACGCCCCTCCTGACTGCTCACCCTCACCCTCTTGGAGGTAGGATGTTGGTGCAGCGGATGCAAGCTGTGCATCAGCGCTTGCGCCTGGCTCCGCATGTTCTGCTGGGTAGGCCATCACTGACGCATCTGCGGCCGTGGCCTCGACACTTTCCGCTGGGTAGTGGGACGTTGGTGCACCCGCAGTGGCGTCAACCACCGCGGCGCCTTGCGTGTCACTGGCGGGGGGATCGGCATGCGGTGTGGCATCACCCCAGCTCCGCGGGGTAGGCCTCGGCGGTTCCAACAACAACACCTCGGAAGCGGGTGCAGTGGCGGTGCCTGGAGGCGGCGTGGCCACTTCCGCAGGAGGCGCTGCGCCAGTGCTGTTTGGCAGCTGTGTCGCGGCACTGGGTGGCGGCTCATCTTCCGACAGGCTCGCACCACTTGCCAGTTGTGACGTGGCAGAAGAAGTGGCTGTGGCGGCCCCAGGGTGCGTTGTGGTGGCTTGCACTACTACGCTGGGCGGCGAAGCTGGAAGGGGCGACGGAGGTGGGGGAGGGGGCGGGGGCACTGAAGGGGAAGCTTCTGACACACGCGTGCGTGCAGGTGCACGTCTCGGCATGACACCAGGCGACGGCTTCGGTGAGGGACCAGGTTCTGCGGCGGCGGGAACAGTGGCGTCTACCACCGATACAGGCTCTTGTCGACCATCTTTCGTCACAACGGCGTGCCGCACGCCACGCTCGACTTCCGGCGCACCATCGGACGCGAACCCAAGTGCTGGGTCTGGCGCTGCGGCTGGCTCCGATGCATCCGCACCCGTTGTTGCAGCAGGCACACCTTCCGATGCTCCCGTCGCTCCCTCCGCGTCTGTGCGTGTTTCTGCATCCGCACTAGCTGCTTCGTGTCCATCTCTTTCTGTGAGAACATGGGCGCTCGCTGCTGGACCTGCCACTGCCACTGCCTCTGGTTCCGGCTCTGGCTCTGGCTTCCCTCCTGTTGCTGCAGGCACGGGCAGCACTGGCGGTGGCGCGACACTTGGCTGCTGGATCTCATGCTGCGGCTCGGAACTAGCCTGGGTCGGGTTCTGCCCCATGTCGCCACTGTCTGTTGCTCCCCCAACCATCACCGGCGCAGGATGTGGACTGCTGGCGGCTGTTTCCTCACGCCGTGAGGGGAGAGGGGGAACAGTAACGTCGAGAGGCTGTGTTGCCGGTGGTGTTGGGCTTGCACTGCTTGTGGCAGCGTGGGTGTGCACAGGCAAGGCAGTCCTGTCATGCGAGCCCAAGGCAGACGTGGACGAAGGTGGAGACGCGAGGGGTTCTCCGCTGTCTGCAGTGGTGCGGAGAGGCTCATGCGCAGTATCACGCGCGACTATGCCCTGCCTGTCGGTGGTGTTGGGGCCACTGCCAACAACGTTGGCACCGGCGTGGCTGGTGCTGCTGGCGTTGGGGGCGACTGTCTCCACGCCATCGTCCTCCACGTGAGTGCCAGGTGCGGCGGCACCGTCCCTCCCGCCCGTGCTGCCGGTTAGGGATAGGGATAGGGTTAGGTCCGGTTCTCCGGCGCCAGTACTGCTTGGGGAGTGTGTCGGGGGGCTATCCTTCATGGCCGGTGCGACCTCCTCAACGGACACAGTGGGGCGTGGACTGGAATGGTTCGTGGATGCACTGCGCGGTGATTCACGGCTGCCGTTCGGGTCACTCTTGTTCGACGGTTCCGAGTCCTCATGGTGTGATTGTCCAGCAGCTGCACCAGCAGCAGCAGCAGGAGCATCAGCATCAGCACCAGCAGCAGGAGCAACAGCACCAGCAGGAGCAGCAGTAGGGATAGCAACATCATGCGTGGCTTGGTTCGGAGATGCCGGGTTTGGTCCATCACCACCATTCATCGGCAGACCAACAGACGGTTCCGGCAGTGACACTGCTGGTGGCGGTGCAGGCTTCTCAGCTGGGCGTGTTGATGCGCATTCAGACCCGCCACCGGCAGCCCGCGGTGTGTTGGTGCCTTTGTCACTCATTGGCCGGGTACTCTGAGACTGCTGCTGTAGCTGCTGCAGTTGCCGCTGTTGCTGCTGCTGCTGCTGGAGCTGCTTCTGCTTCTGAGTAGCCTCCTCTAACGCGAGCGTAACCACACGCAACCGTCGCTCCAACTCATGCTTGGCGGTGTTGGCCGCCTCAGCTTGTCGTCCGAGTGTGTGGTGGGACGCAGTCAGCGAGGCTAGTCTTCGACCGGCCTCATGATGGGACGCCTGCACGGTTTGAAGGTGCTGCGTCAGCCGGGTGTTGGCTGCTTCCGCCATCTGCAACCTCCGCCCGGCCTCTTGATGCCCCCGCTCCGCGGCAGCGACTCGCTGAAGCAGCTCCTGCCGCACAGCCTGAAGCGCTTGGTGGTGTGCAGACGCGGCCCGGGCTTCGCTCGCACGTCGTGCAGCAGCCTGCGTGCGCCACACCAGCAGTTCTTCTTGGGCCATGGCCTGGCACGCGGCCAGGCGCGAGGCCAGCTGCTGCGAGCTGGCTAATCTAATGGAGTGCGCGGCGAGTTCTGCCTCGCATCTCTGCAGGCGCGTGGACGCCTGTGCAGCGTGGGCCTCGGCGTTTCTGGTTCGTGTCACCGCGTGTTCGTGCTCCGTTCTGCGGCGGTGTTCCAGTGCTTGCAGTTGGGCCTGGACTGTCGCTGCCTGCGCCTTGTGCGCGTTCATTTGCTGCGCATGCGACTGAAGCTCCTGCTGAAGCCCCGACAACCGCTGCTGAAGTTGTGCGTTGGACGCGGATGCGGCCTCGAGTTGTGCGACCCTGTCACGAAGATCACGTTCGAGGCTTTGTGCACGAGCTGTAGCTGTGCGGGCTTCCTCTGCCAGAGAATCCCGCTGCTGCATGGCCGCCTCGCCCTCTTGCTTGCACTCCAGTTTAGCCTCACGCTCTGCTTGAACAGCGGACTTGGCGCTCTGAAGCTGCGTGTTCATCTAAAGGGGGAAGGAAGAAAAAAGGGACACAAGAAGAGGAACCACAAAAAACAGAAACAAAATAGTTGTCAACACTTACAACGCGCCACATGCCACCGGAAAACACGCCACACTCACAGCTTCCAGTTGTTGGTGGAGTGAAGACACTTCTTCTTGATGCTTCTCTCTCTGCACACCACACGCAGCATAGCACAATGTCAGGGCGCCATGTGTGGGCAATGAAACAACACGTCAACGATACCTCACTGGCTAGAAGCGCCGACGCTGTCTTCAACTCGCTGTTTGTTGCACACCATGTGTGTCACCCCGACACTTTCACAGAAGACACACACGCGACACGCGACACGCACGCGACACGCACGCGACACACAGGCACGCAGGCACACAACGCAGGCACACACCTTTGCAGCTTTTCGTAACTGGGACTGTGCTGCACCGGTGGTGACGCGGCTGCTGACCCGGAGCCAGCCACCACCACAACACGCCTGCGTGGGGCCGGAGACGCTCGTACATGGCGCTGCAGGATGCTCACGCACGCCTGCGAGCGAGTAGCGAACGCCTTGTCCAAAGGGGTTCCTCCATCAATGGCGCACAAGTGCGCGTTCGCGCCCCGTTCAAGCAGCCGCGTCACGGTCGCCGCATGACCACAGGTGGCCGCAAAGTGAAGCGGGGTGGCGCCTTGGCCATTGGGCACGTTCACCCGCGCCCCCCGCGCCAACAAGGTCGCTGTGATTTCCTCACCACAGACCGACGCCAGGTGCAAGGATGTGTTTCCGTTGGTGTCGGCCGCGTCCACGGAGGCACCTGCACCACCAGAAGGTACACAAAAAGGGTTTGTTACGAAAAAAAACAAACAGCACACGGTGAAGCCACGCATCAACCATGAAACGACGCCACAACGACGGCACACGCGCACACCAGCGGATGAGGGGAAGACCACGAACCACAATCGATCAGGTAGCCAGCCACGTCGGAGCTGTACTCGTCCAAACAGCACGCGTAGTGCAGGGCGGTGCGGCCACCGTTGTCGCGTGCGTTGACATGGGCACCGGCAGCAAGCAGCAACTCCATGCCTGAAGGAAGAGGAAAGAAAGGCCACACAAAGCGCACACTATTACTACATGTTGCTTGCTTCCATGCGGGGTGCCGGGAAGTCAGGAGCAGCCCAACAGCACGAGTTCTTACCAGGAAAGTATGCTGCTGACGCGGCCAGATGGAGGGGCGAATGTCCCGCCATGTTCTGGCAATTCACATCAGCCGTGGAGATCGCTTGCTGCAACGTCTCTTCATCCGAGTATGCGTATGACACAAGGCCATGCAAAGCGGAGTCTCCCGCTGCTTGCTTTAGCCCGGGCACAACCGTGGAAGGCAGCACAAGCTTCGCACGACGAGGCTGTGGCCGGCTCATGCGAGGCACCACGCCCCCTTTGCCACCACGCGTCATGGTCTGCACCACTAGCTCTGGTGGCGCGTCTGATCGTTGGTCGAGGCCACGTTGGGCAATATGGTGAGGTGCTGGCCCTTGCATGAGCGGCGAAAACATCGGGGAGCCAACCGGAGTGTGGAACAGGTCACTGCGGGTGCCATTGCTACCGCTACGTGGCACCATGACGAGGGCAGAGGGCACCCTGTCATCATGAGAGGTGTTGGATTCTCGGCTTGGTGGCTGTGACTTGAGCTGGGGTTGCTGGGGCTGCTGCGCAGGCTGCGCAGGCTGTGGTGTTCCACGCTCGGAGGTGAGTGGCGTCAGGTCGCTCTCCGAGTCGCTACTGATCAACTCGCTCACATCCCCGATGCTCCGACGGGTTGCTCCCCCCAACACCGCCTGGCTTTCCATGGTTCTGTTATACTACCGATAATGCGTGCATCCTTGGCCGTCGCTTTGCGCAGGGAGTGATGGGGTGGGGAGGAGGGTGCAAGATGCTTGTTCATGCAGCATCGGTGCGCTTTCGCGCTGACCCCATATTCACCAAAGTTCACACACATATCAAGCATGTTTCGGTAAGCACACGTCGGCGGAATTTTATGTTACATCGAGCATAAACGCCAGGACACCTGCAGACATGACAATTGAATGCCCGATTCGGGATTCCCTCGGCCGCGGACACCATGCGACCGCGAGGTGGCGCTGGCACGCGGCGCATTCGCAGCAAACGTCCCGTTACGAAGAAGCATGATGACGACGTTGATGTTAATGCTATGATTGAGGACGCCCAGGCTGCCGTTCGTGAGGTGCGAGCGGCCGCGGCTGCCGCGCGAAAAGCCGGTCGTGGTGGTGTGCGTCGGAGCTTTCAGATGCCGCACCCGTCCCACTCGCTGGGAAAGTCTGCGCTGGCCGCATACACAGCTGGATCAACTGCGCTCGTTGATTTGCGGCCGACGGCGAGACGGTACGTTTGAGGCGAGACGGGTGTGCCCCTGTGCTGTGATGTGGGAACTGCAGTCAACCGTGTGCCCGTGTTCATCCCCCAGGAAGCGGACGCGACAGCGCACATCTGACGACCCTGACTCCACCAGGGGGATGGATGGGTCAAGTGCACTCGATGCCCTGCCACCAGCAGGATCAGCGGCTGGTGACACTGGCATGTCTGCCCTGCTTGCTGCAGCGGGTGACAAAGGCGCCAGCGCTGCCGGATTGGAGGAAGTAGGAACCGGCGACGCCTTAGGCCGTCACATTTCCACACCGAGCAATCCGTCGGGTATCCCCTCCCATGAGTCGCTCATCGACACTGCCATTGCTGCCATGGCGCGATCCACTGCCTCAGGCCCTCGTGTCGGGGCAGCGTTGTTGGCCCATAGTGGCAAGGTGTACTCAGCAAGTGCACTAGGGGGTGGCACCGTTGGTGTATCAGGTGTCTCCCTGTGTGCAGAGCGTGCTGTCTTACTCAAAGCTCTTTCGGAGGGGGACAAGGAATTCGACGTTCGTGCGCATGGCGGTGGCCCGCGGTTGACATACATGGATATCCTCACGCATCAGATGCTGTTGCCACAGGCGTTGTATGTTGCAAGCGATACTACAGGCCAGTTTCTTGCCCCGTGTGGGTCTTGTCGCGGGCTCTACTTGACACACGAGGAGTCATTAGGTTCCATGCGGGTTTCCCTCCCTGTGTACATGGTACAAGCCACGTCAAGACAACTTCTCAAGAAAACCGTGAAGGAACTGCTTCCCATGGCGGTGTCGCTGTCCGGGATGCCCTCTGAGCGACCCACTGGTGAATCTATGTCTCTTCGCGTTGCCGGTCATGACCCCAAGTCCTCCACGGGTCTGAGGGGATCCATGACGGTGTCGCACACGCGATCGCCTCATGAGTGGGGCATCGACCAGGTACGGCGGGGTGGCCATGTAGCCGTCTTTTGCACAAGCTTGTCATTACCCCACGCCCTGCATGCTGTGTGTGTGCTTGCATTTGCCTCAGGTGCTGGCGTGGCTGCAAGAGCTTTCCCTTCCACAGTGCGTACGCCGTGCCTTGGGTGGCCACGATCCGCCCACTCACATGTAGCCTGCCTCCCTGCTTGTTTCGGATTTCCAGGTACCAACACAGCTTTCGTGATGCTGCCGTTGACGGTGCCATGCTGCTTTCTCTTGAGGAGGACGACCTTGCAAATGTTCTCGGGGTTGCTAACCCCCTGCATCGCCGCAAGATGATCACGGCCATTGAAGATCTTCGTGATATCGGTGTGTACACGTTTGTGCTGTGTCAGCTGTGACGTGTCATCTCAGTCACTGCGTACGAATCAGACCTGAGAGAGTACGGCATTGAGCTTGGGCGCGTGGATGCTTGGTCGGCCTTGTTGGATAAGGAGCGAGTTGCTGTGGTTTCGAAGTTGAAGGTGGGTGTTGCACCGGCATGTTCGTGCAGACGTTCCTCACGGTGAAGTGTGTGTGGTAGAGCGCTTTTGATCTCCTGGACGAGAACCGTGATGGTTCCCTGGATCGAGATGAAATGCGCCGGGCCTGTGAGAAGATGGGATTGGAGCCACACCTTGCTGCTGCGAAGGTTCGTTGTGGGATGAATATGTTCAGCGCGATTCCTGCCTTTTTTGGTTTGTTCTTTCGGTTTGTTTGTTCTTGTCCACGGCTTCCGCCATCCTCACCCATTTTCATCTTGGTGGCTGGGAAGCAGGCGAGCCAGTTCTTTGCCGAGCGCGACAAAACAGGCACCGGCCGCATCTCATTCCCTGAGTTTGTGCGTGTGTACACCGACACACTTGGGCCACCACGCCCGGTTGACGGTGGAACACATCCCAACGGGGTGTCGGAAAACACCGCAAGCACCCACACGAACGGCGCCGACCCAGTCCAGCAAGCAACGCCGCAACGCATTTCCTCTCGACAATACGTTGACTTGGTGCGCCAGCTGCGGCTCGCGGAGCGCAACCGTGAGTTTGCTCTCAGCAGCGGTCACCGCCAAGGTACACTTTCGTCAGGGATGCCTGCTGCTTCCACTGCCGGTGCCGCCGCGACCGCGCGCCCCAGTGTTACGGTGGACGCAAATGACGCAGGTGCTGCACCCACAAGTCCCGTACGCACCACTGTGCTTCCCCAAAGTACGTTATTCGTGCCCTTTGTGATGTGGTAGTTAATGGTGCGGCACGCCTGTGCTTGTGTGCGGACACGCCTGACGCTTGCCCTGTGCCAGGCCCTATTCCGAGTCCCATGCGCTCCCCTATCCGCAGTCCGCTGCCGTCCTCACACAAAGCCGGTCATGTGTCGTTCCTGGCGGACAGGGGCAGTATTGTGGGGGAGGCAAAGGCGAAGGCGAAGGCCGATGATCTCCAAGGCATCAACCTTGAAGCCATTTTCAAGTCGTCCAGCGAGCGTCCAGGCGAAGGAGCAACACTGACGGGGCTTGTCGATCGATTCACACGCCCACAGGTACAGTTTGTACCGCTGTTTGAAGGGGTGTGCATCGTCGTGTGGCGGCTGACGGCATGTATGTTGCCCCAGCTTGCCCGCATCAAGCAAGTGTTTGCCGAAGTCGGGGGTATTGGGACGAACGCTCGAATCACAGAGGATGACGCAATCACGGGCTTATTGAAGCTTGGGACAACCGCTCCGGTGGCCACAACATCTGTACGTGTGTACGGTGTGTGTGTATGTGTACTGTAGCGCTGTGCAACACGCTCCACCTCACCAGATGCCGTCTGTGTGCACCCCCCTTCCGTGGCAGGTGCGAGCGTTCACAACCAGCCAGCTAGAGGCAGCGTTCAAAAGTGAGTCCCAGTTCGACCCACGCTCCCCGTGGATGGCGTTTCCCACCTTTCTGCGTCTTGTTGGAGACGTTTGCACGTCCATCACTCTTGAGGACCCCCCTGGTGTTCCGCACACAGCGCAGCGCTCGCTTGCACCACAGTCCTCTGCCACCTTTTTGGGCATGAGCACAAACCAGTCGCGAATGGACATGGCACCACAGTCGCAGCATGTGCTCAATGCATCCTTCCTGCCTCCGTACTCCGTGGCTCAACCCTCAACCTTCACCCCGTGGGGCATGCCGCCATCGATGGCTGCCCAGCCTGCGCCCATGGCACCCATGGCACCCATGGCACCTGTGGCGTCAATGGATCCCGCCGGCGGAAGCGCAGCTCTGGCCAGTGCACTCGGCATGTCGAGCGTCGGCCTGACCAACGGCGCAGTTGGCCCTGCCGCATTTGCAACATTTCAGGTCGGTCAACCCGTCATGGCCTTCAGCGCCCCATCACAGACGTGGGAACCGGCCTGGGTGACCGCAGTTCGACCGATGGGTGGCGCCATGACGTACGACATCACCCTCCATGAATCACAGGTGCTGTTGCCGGGAGTCCCGGCGAGCCATCTTCGTGCGGTGAACGCAGCGCCCACCGCCGTCGGCGACATGACTGTTGTGGACCCTATGGCCGCCGCAGGCGCGGGCACGGGCGCGGGCGCAATGGATGGGGTCGGCATGCCAGCTCCTCCCGTCGGGGTTGTGATTCCGTCAGGAACGTCTGTGTTTGTGGCCTCACCCGGGTCATACTGCGACTGGCAGCCAGCCACCGTGGCCGAGGCCCACATGCCGGGGCCCTCTACAGATGGCCGCTTCCTGTCCTTCTTGGCCTACTCCGTGCGCATGCGCAACGGCCAGGTGCGTCCAGTGCTTCCGTACTGGCTTGTGGTCGTCGATGGAGGTGGTGGTCCGCCGGAGCCGCCGGCAGGTGCTCCGGGTGCAAAGCTGGAGTGTGGTATGCTGGTCACCGCCAAGTACTGCGGCAGATCGTGGTTCCCGGGTCGCATTGTGAACAGCGAAGGGCAAGGGTATTTCGACATAGTGTATGACGACGGCGACCAGGAGAAAGGTGTCGCGTCCGCGGACGTTGTCGGTTGGCACCCCAACACACTCTCCACACCGCCACGCCCGGCCGCCCAAGATCCCTTCCCACCTGGCGCCAGAGTTCGGGCACGCGATGATGGCATGCAGATGCAGCCGGGTGTTGTGGTCAGAGCGTCTCAGCTCGACCCCACAACACTTGTTGCGTCCGCAGTCGATGTTAGATTCTCGCACGGCGGCCTTCGCCTTCACATTCCTGTAGCGGAGGTGGAGCTAATCAGCGGAGACGGCGCATCTGACACGAAAAGGGCGCCGTCTGCTGCATCTTCTCGTGCACGCCCGGCTCCTTGGCTGCGCAAGGGAGACCGTGTGCGCTCTATTTCACAAGACAGCACTGCTGGGAAAGTGGGTGTTGTGCACTCGGTGAATAGCGATGGCACCCTCCGCGTCGTGTTTGACGGCGACACGGTCCCCATTGTTCTGGCAAACACTGACGTGGAAGCAGCGTCTGGTGCGAGTACGTTCCGGGTGGGATCACGCGTGAAAGCTCGGTTTCGTGGAGGTCCCAAGTGGTTCCCAGGGCGCATCACTGCAACAGGCCCACAAGGGTTCACGGTGCACTACGACGATGGCGATGTGGAATCGGGTGTCGCGCGGTCCGCCATCCGATCCTGGGGTGACCAGGTGAGCGGCGCGACGAGGGATGGCTGGGTGAGTGAGGCGGCCGACCGCGGTCGCGCACCCACCTTTGGAGCGACGAGACCCGTCGCGAAGCAGTGGTTTGCGGTAGGGGACAGTGTCGAGGCTCGATCACGTGTCACCGGGTCGTCGTGGTCACCTGCAGAGGTGGCTGCCGTGAACAGTGATGGAACGTACGACATACGATACTCGGGTGGTGCCACGGAAACTGGTGTGGTTGTGGCTAACATCCGGCAGCCCCCACAGGCCAGGCGAGCTGCCCAACGCGCTGCGGAAGGCAAACAGTCGCGCGATGTGCCAGTAGACCCTTATGGTGCGACAGATCGCCGCATTGATCATATGATGGAGCCTGGAACGCGTGTGCAAGCCAAGTTTCGTCGAGGAGGCAGGTGGTTTGACGGGAAAATTGTCAGGCCCAACCCGGACGGAACGTACCACGTGCTGTTTGATGACGGCGATGAGGACAGAGAGGTCCCCAGTTCAGACGTGCGAAGGCCACAAGAACCTGAGCGTCGTGTTGGAGAACGGGACGGTCCCGTTGATTCATCATCTGCGTTTCGACCCGGGGACCCAGTGAAAGCCCGATTCAAGGGTGGGGCACGGTGGTTCGACGGTCGCATCTCAGCCGTGAACTCTGACGGCACGTACGATGTCAGTTTCAGCGACGGCGATCGCGACCGAGCGGTTCGTCCCGAAGATGTCAAGCGCCAAGGCGAGTCGGTGCGGCGCGAAAGCAAAACGTCTGGTGCAGAACCGACGTTGCAGTCCAATCTGCGGCGCGGAACACGCGTGCAGGCAAAGTTCCGAGGGAGTCGCAAGTACTTTGGTGGCATTGTCAAAGGGCGCAACCAAGACGGAACCTATGACATTGAGTTTGACGATGGCGACCGTGACCGCGCTGTGCCAAAGCTCAACATCAAAACGCCAGTTCGTGGAGAATCAAAGCGTTCGTCATCAAGTGAGGCTCGGGGGTTGGCGGTTGGGGCCTCGGTCAAAGCCAAGTACCGAGGTGGAGCCAAGTGGTTTTCTGGCACAGTCAAAGGAGACAACCGTGATGGCACATTTGACATCCTGTTTTCTGATGGCGACCGTGACCGCAGCGTTCCGCGTGCCAATATTCAGGCTGCAGGTACTGGTGATGGCAACGATTCTAAGACATCGGATCCATTGCTCTCTCGTCGTACCGAAACGCTGCGTGTGGGTGACGCTGTGACTGCTCGTTTCCGGGGTGGAAGGAAATTCTTCAAAGGAACAGTGAAGGCGAACAACCGTGACGGAACGTATGATGTCCTGTTTGCTGATGGTGACCGTGATAGAGCCGTTCCGCGTGACAGTATCCGTGCTGAAGGCAGCCTGTCAGATGATGTCTCTGCTAGTCGACTGTCTGTCGGTATGCCTGTGGAGGCCAAGTATCGCAATGGCGCGAGGTGGTTCAAGGGTGAGATCAAGGGTGACAACCGTGATGGCACCTACGACGTGCTGTTCTCGGATGGTGATCGTGATCGTGCTGTCCCGCGTGCCAACGTTCGCTCAAAACAAGCACCACAATCGTTGGGCCTGTCTGGTGACCGTCCTTCAGTCGGAGATTCGGTCCGTGCAAAGTTCCGCGGTGGTGCAAAGTGGTTTAAGGGTGAGATCAAGGGTGACAACCGCGATGGCACCTACGATGTGTTGTTCTCGGATGGTGATCGTGATCGCGCTGTTCCGCGTGCCAACATCAAGACAGAGGAATCTGCGTCTTCCTTGAGCGGGCGTTTGTCTGTTGGGATGGCTGTGAAGGCCAAGTATCGCGGTGGTGCGAAGTGGTTCAAGGGCGAGATCAAGGGTGACAACCGTGATGGGACATACGATGTGTTGTTCTCGGATGGTGATCGTGACCGTGCTGTGCCACGGGCTAACATCAAGACGGAGGAGTCACTCACGGCGGCATCAGCGTCTAGTGGAAGTTTGTCTGTAGGAACGGCTGTGACAGCCAAGTACCGCGGTGGCGCGAAGTGGTTTAAGGGTGAGATCAAGGGTGACAATCGCGATGGCACCTACGATGTGTTGTTCTCCGACGGCGACAGGGACCGTGCTGTGCCGCGGGCCAACATCAAATCACAACCTGATCATCTCGGCGCAAGGTCAAAACACAATGGCGACGCGAAATCTGCAGAGATGAGTGGCAGCTCCCCACTGCGTATTGGAGACGCTGTAACTGCCCGTTTCCGTGGCGGCAAGAAGTTCTTCAAAGGCACAGTGAAGGCAAACAACCGTGATGGAACGTATGATGTCCTGTTTGCTGATGGGGACCGTGACAGAGCTGTGCCGCGTGACAGTATCCGTGCTGAAGGCACCCGATCAGACGATGGTTCTGGTGGACGGCTGACTGTTGGTTCATCTGTGGAGGCCAAGTATCGCGGAGGCGCGAGGTGGTTCAAAGGCAAGATCAAGGGTGATAACCGCGATGGCACGTACGATGTGTTGTTCTCGGATGGTGATCGTGATCGTGCTGTCCCGCGTGCCAACATCAAGACGGGGGAGCCATCCGGCTTAGGGTCAGCGTCTAGTAGTGGCCGTTTGTCAGTTGGAACAGCTGTGAAAGCCAAGTACCGCAACGGCGCAAAGTGGTTCAAGGGTGAGATCAAGGGTGACAATCGCGACGGCACATATGATGTGGTGTTCTCGGATGGTGATCGTGACCGTGCTGTGCCACGTGCCAATATTAAGGCCGAGGAGGCTGAGCGTCTGACTCGTGGTGCTGGTGGCGATTCGAAGGCATCTGGACCTGTGTCGTCGAGCTCTTCCACGGCACCATTGCGGATCGGCACAGCTGTGACGGCCCGTTTCCGTGGCGGCAAGAAGTTCTTCAAGGGTGAGATCAAGGGGAACAACTACGATGGCACCTATGATGTGCTGTTTGCGGATGGGGATCGTGATCGTGCTGTTCCTCGTGCCGACATCATGACAGAGGGGTCGAGTGAAGTTGCATCTTCTGGTCGTTTGACTGTTGGTATGGCTGTGAAG
>Ga0213833_1001719_pt1 | contig 15158 bp, 12 predicted proteins | sample SWATP21_FD_160575 | JGI IMG/M metagenome (GOLD analysis project Ga0213833, IMG submission 160575) | Coastal seawater microbial communities from Marineland, Florida, United States - SWA TP2 #1 | ecosystem: Environmental > Aquatic > Marine > Coastal | place: USA: Florida | collected 2016-08-14
CAGATTTTCCTCATTTCCATACAGGTCTACATACTGCTTCTTATAGTGCTGAATTATGGAATAGGAATCAAGTGATGTATCAATTCCTTCAAAGAAATTGCTATGTAGATAGCGTCGTTTCTGACTCTCTTTAAAGCTTTTGGCACCACCCCAGAAAAACTCACGATTGGCTCTGGCCCTGTGCAACATCTCAGTTGCAGGATGATTGGGCCTTAAGCCTTCCGCCATAGCGGCCATTACCCCTTTTAATGGTTTTGGCAAAGACTTCACCTTTTTGTACATGTCTTCTTTGCGCAGGTACCGTTGCCAACTCCTGTAGCCAATAAACATCTCGTCTGCACCATCTCCAGTGAGCACTACCTTTGTTTGGTGTTGCCTGGCACTTTGTGCAAGAAAATAAATAGGAATGCCAGTGCTATCAACCATTGGCTCATCAAAGATGTAAGCTATCTTGCTAATGAATTCTTCTACTTCTAATGGCTCTACTACTTTTTCATGATGATCTGTATTGAAGCGAGTGGCTATCTGGCTGGCAAATATTCGCTCATCATAATCAGGTTGCCCTTTAAAACCAATGGTATAGGTACTAATAGGCTTATCACTTAGAGCGCGCATCTGAGCCACGACTGCACTGGAATCAACCCCTCCACTTAAAAAGGCACCTACAGGGACATCACTTACCATTCGATACTTCACAGCTTCCCTGAAGCTCGTCAATATAGCATCTGACCATTCTTCCTCAGTCTGTAGTGCATTTTCCTTTAGCACATTTTTATGGTAATGTGCCTGACGCTCTATACCTTCTTTACCAACCACGAGGGCCTCACCGGGAGCTAGCTTATAAATGCCTTTGAACATAGTTGCCGGCGGAATTAACTGGTTGAAGGTAAGGAAATGGTAAAAAGCTTCCTTATCCATCTCAGGAGCAACCCAAGGGAGCTCGAGAAGTGCTTTTATCTCTGATGAAAAGGCAAAAAAGCCGCCTTTAGTGGTATAGTATAAAGGCTTCTTGCCAAGGGGGTCAATAGCCAAATAAAGCTTCTCTTCACTATTGTGCCAGTAGGCAAATGCAAACATGCCATTTAACTGAGACAGGGCTTCAAGCCCTTGCTTCTTGAGCACAGTAAAGAGAACTTCTGTATCAGATTGAGTGGCCCAGCCATGCGGCTCAAGCTTTGACTTTACCTCCTCATAATTGTAAATCTCACCATTAAATACAAGGGCATCATGAGTTTGTTCATCTACCATGGGCTGAGCAGCAGCATCACTCAGATCAATTATACTTAGCCGATTATGCCCCAAAACCAGGTTTTGTGATGCATTGCTCCAAACACCACTCCCATCAGGTCCGCGGTGCAATATCTTTTGATTCATAGAGTACACATGCCCCTCCAGATCATGGTTTTGCTGCCTGGCGAAATTGTATATACCGTTTATTCCACACATTGCTGTTCTACCATGTTAAAATATGTTTAGTGGATAGCCGGTACATGAAAAGTGCGAAAGGTACTCTTTGTTGTAGGCAGCCGCCTCACGCAAAGCCTCAAACCTATCGTTAATGCGTTTTGGTATATCGTCTTGACTATAGGGAATATGAAAAGTGAAATCAACCAATCGGTTAAGTAGCTTGGGATATTTTTTACCCATAAGTGCTGTTCCAAATGCGGGAAATGGTGCAACACCTTTGATAGTGGTTTTTAGGCAATCGCCATTGGCAATTTGCATGTTGCGGGCTATCTTGTGATTGAATACTTTGGGTAAATAAAATGTGTTATGGGCCAATTGATCTGAAAGAAATTGCCCCACCCCACTTTTAAACCTTGGGATAAATTGTTCAATCTGCATCTTTTCAATTTTGTCTTCAAACCAACGGTCACGTAATGCAAGCACCTCATTACAAAGGTCATACAAGCTCCCTTCGCTTATATTGAGGAGTTTAAGGTCGTACTCAATGGCCTTTGCCAGGAGCAGAAAATTGCGCACTCCATGTATGCCATTTTTAGATTCAATTTGAAGCGTGAGATACATTTTAAAGAGATACTCAAGGGCCATTTGGGTCAACATGGTATCATCCGGGTCCTGATATTGCTCAGTTACATCAAAATCCTCTCCCCATAGCTTTCTATAGTTTCTAAAGAGGGTGTATTGCTCAAGTTGAGCCGCATATTTTTTTGCGGTTCCAAATAGGCTATGTGTAAACAAATAGCGCGCCTTGGGTGATATTTCATTCAAAGGCTCCCTATTACAGATTACACCGTCTTCAAAAACCACAAAAAAGTCAATGTCTGATATACCAGGTGAGCTGAGGCCCCCCACCTGAAAAATGGTGTGAGCTCCATCAAAGGTTTTGAGCAGGTCAACCATTTCATCAATTGCCTTTTCATATTCTTCAAGGCTGGTATATCTGGGAAAATCGATGAGCATGAACTATTGCTGGTTAGTAAGCTTTTGACATTTTGCAAGAAAAAGCTTTGTTGCAGCTACAAAATCGCTGTCAACTTCTCTGGCAATTTTCTCTGGAACAGACCATCGTTTTCGTTTGGCCAACCAACTCGCCAAAACCGGATTGATGTCGTTTATAACACCAATAAATCCAGCTTTATATGAGGGCCACACCTCACGAATACTGCTCGCCTTATCAATTGCCAGCCATTCTGCCGGGTCGAAGTGATCTTTCATGGCTGCAAAGCTCTCTCTTTTGTAAATACCTTTTTCATGTTTTAATGAATAGAGCAGTGCTGGAAGCAGCATTAGTTCACTCAAGAGTACTTTGAGAAAATAAGCAGACTGATAAAGTTTGGAATTGTTGAGTTTACCTGAAATGCTTTCGATCATTGCGCTTACAGCTCTGGCTGAACCTGCCCTTTCAGTACTGGCCAGTTCAATAGTCACTGAATCCTTACCAAGAATAGACTGTGCCTTTTCAAGAGTCTCAACAGGTAAAAAACCGGATTGATAATTTAACAGGTCACTTTGGGTAAGTATCATCCAGCCATGATGTTGCAGGGCATCCTGCTTTCTTAAGAAGCGCAGAGACATTGTCAACTTCAGCAAGGTTTGCTTCAACCTTCTTTTATCTGCACATGTTTCATTTTTTAATACAAGCAAGCCGTCAAAATCGCTATAGGAAATCTCATCATCAGTAGCCAGGCTTCCATGTACAAAGGCAGCATGCAGCTCATTGGCCAGATGCTTCTCAAAGTAACTTCTGGTTGCCAATACATTTGCATTCTTACCATTGTAGGCTGGTATTGTGTATTGCCTGCGTATGGCTGCACAAGGGTTTCGTAGAATAATATCAGGCACCGAAAACACGAGTGATGGATGCACCAGGGCCAGAACCTTTTCTGACTTGGTAAGTCCTCCATGACTGATGATCTGTTCCAATTGATTTACCATGTCAGCCAATTTGATTCATCCACCACCTTGGCAGAGATGACAACGAATAAAACAGTATTATTTCTTGCCAGGAGTTTCAAGAAGCGTCTTTGCTTAGTTTAACCACTTTGATATAAGACAGCGCTGAGAACAAACTTACCATAACAATATTGGCCGCTGCTGCCCCCAAAGCAGCTCCTGTAGCCTTGAACTCTGGAATTGTAATCCAGGCAACAATGGCACCAATAATACCTGAAAAAATGCTAATCCAAAGACGCAACCAGGTTAAGCCGAGACCTTGAAGAAGAGAAAGACTCCAAAAAAAGGCCGCACTAAATAGCGATGAAATAACAATCACCATCAAGGGCGTTGCCGATTCTGAATAGTCTTCAGTAAACAGAATATCAAGCATGAAATCTTTCAGAAAATAGGTAACCACAACTCCTACAACAGCAGCTACTAAAGCCAAACCAGTGATCTGTGCCAATAGCTTTTTAGTGTCGCGGTATTTCTCTTTGGCCAACAGGTTTGATAATTGTGGAAGTATAGAATTGGTAAGGGGGTCAATAATTACCATCATGGCAGTTCCAAGTTTCTTGGCTACATTGTAAACGGCTACAACAGGCGGAGCCAGCTCACCCAGCATAATATTGAGCATCATTACATCTCCTCTCTTAATCAGGGCCTGTACTGATCTGCCAATTGAATTGCTCAATGTAAATGATCCTATTTTTACAAATTCGGGTTTTATATCGCTCATTTTGCTTTCTCTGTCAAAATCAAAATCATCTTTCACCAGCCGTATTCCTCCAATCACTAGGATAGAAGTACCAACAAATCTGGAAATGATAAGCGCTGTAATAGCTGCAATAAGTGTTGGGCTCATCCAAACCATAACTGACATGATAAGCACTTCAAAAGCAGTGCTCAGTAATCTGATTACTGACATGCCTTTAAACTTGTAAAACAGACGGAGAACCCCCAGAAAGGTTGTTTCCAAGAAGACCAGGCATCCGGCCACCGCATATGCATATATATAAACCTGCAGCCCTTCTTCAGGAATAAAAGTGTTGTATCTCACCTTGAGAATAAACGCCAATACAATAAATGACAAAAGGGAACTCAGAAACAAAGTGAACAGTGACAGTTTTAGTAGGCCGCTGAATTTTCTCCCTTCCTTTTTTGCCCGATAATCTGCTCCAAATTTTATGACCGAGGTACCCATATTGAGGTTAAAAAACTCAAGCACCATGGTTACAAATTCAACTACAATTATATAGACGCCATAAATCTCTTTGTCAAGAATATTAACAAGAATAATAGCCTTAACAAAAACAAGAATTGCCCTGATCGTATTACCGGCAAAAACCCATGAACTGTTTTTGAGTAAGATGCGCGTTTGACCTTGTATCAAACTTTTCTTCTTCGGCTGCTGCTCAAAGGGCATTTACCAACTCTATCTTTTAAAGGGTGCTTTCAGCTTATCCCAGAAACCCATCTTAGTCTCTTCATAGTAACCATAACCATAGCCGTAGCCATAGGTTTTCTTTGGTGGCACATCATTAAAGATGATTGTTGCATTAGAGTATTTTCCTGAACTATTGGTTTTGTTAATATTCTGCAACATGTCTCGTGTGGTTTTGCCCTGCCTTGTAATGAAAACGTTTGCATCAGAATGTTTCATTAATATTTGGGCGTCTGAAACCAATTGGCTTGGGGTAGTATCCAGTATCACAAAATCATACTCCTTCTGTACTCCTCCCAGAAATTCAGCCATTTTATCTCTCAAAAGCAGCTCAGCCGGGTTAGGAGGAATTGGCCCTGATGGAATCACATCAAGATCGTCGATCAATGACTTTTGAATGATTTCTTCTATTGAGCTCTTTCCAGCAAGATAGGTGCTCATGCCTACATCATTGGTCACGTTTAAGTAGTTATGTAACTGCGGTTTCCTGAGATCAAGCCCTACAACAAGTGTTTTATTGCCTGACATTGCAAGGATGCCGGCCAGATTGATCGCACAGAAAGTTTTCCCTTCACCAGCTACTGACGATGTGATTAAAACTGTTTTACCCTTACCTGATTCACCATAAAACTCAAGATTGGTTCGAATGATCCTAAAGGCCTCAGCCAATGAAGACTTGGGATATTCAGCAACACTTATTCTCTCAGTTTTTTTGTTGAAATGAGGTACCTGACCAAGTAATGGAATATTGGTGATGGCGGTGAGTTCATCACGGCTCTTGATTTTGTCATTGAGTGTATCATAGCCAACCATAAAACCAAGAGGAATAAAGAGACCGGACAAGAACCAGATAATGCGAATCATTTTCTTATTCGGTGAAATTGGATACTCTGGGTAGGTGTATGGAGGGTCAATAACCTTACAATCAGGTGTGCTTGACGATTTAGTGATAAGGGCATTTGCCCTACGCTCCATCAAAAAGATATAAATGCCTTCATTAAGATTTAAAAGCCTTTTCAGGTTCACGTACTCTCTCTCAGATTTAGGCAGCCTCTTTACAACTGCCTCAACCTCGTGTAGCTTTGATGTAAGCGCCTTAGACAGTATATCATTTGAGGCCGTAAGATCTTCAATACTCTTTCTTATAATCTTCTTAAAATCTGCAATCTCACTGTCAATTTCAGCTACACGGCCAACTTTACCCGCACCACTATTAACGAGTCTGTTTTTCTCAACCTGTAGGCCAATCACCGTCAAAATAGTTTCATTCAGCACAGGGTCTTCCACACCGAAGGCAGCAGGAGCCATCAGGTTATCATAGGTCTCTTCTTCGTCAAGCTTTTTCCTTATGTAATCAAAGTACTTATCCCTAACGCTAATTTCATTTTGCTTCTCTTCGAGATCGGTCATCTCTTTCAGCAATAACTCTCCCTGCATACTCAAATCAGGGACTTTAAGACCTGATTGAAAACGCTCAAGATCAGCTTCTTTATTATAAAGTGAATCTGTTATAGATTTTAGCTCCCGGTCAATAAAGGCAACGGTGCTGTCTACCACCTGGTTTTTCTCGGCCAGGTTGGCCTCTATATAAACTTCCAACAGGTTGTTTAGGAAGTCTTTGGCCCGTTGAGGAATATTATCCTTCAGCGATATATCTACAATACTGGAGCCACTGTTTTCAGTAATTTCTATTTTTCTTCTGAATGACTTTATCAGGTCACTGTTGCTCTTAAACAGAAACCAATATTCGTAGGGATCAACAGTTCCTTCAGGTTTTTTATTGGCTCCCTTTCTAAGTGTGATTTTCACCTTGGTTCCCGCCAGCGAAATCACTTCACCAAACGCATACTTACCCGTATTTACACCATCTATCTTGTCTTCTGTACTGAGTTCAAAGCCCTTGTCTGATAAGTTGATGATGGAGTACCGGTACTTTGTGGAGCGTTCAATTAAACTATCAACTACTTCTACCTTAAAAGGAGCATTCTGATACATCTCAAGCGTTCTGAACCTATTCTCACGGTAATATGAAATGTTTAACCTTGTTCGCTCTATTGCTTTGGTGAGGATAGGCGATGACACAAGAATGATACTTTGATTAGGAACGTCAGTCAGGTTTCTGAGAAACTGGCGACCAAAAAGCATTTGCGTAGGGTCATCCATACTGCTCTTGTTCTTAATGAGCAGTTTTGACTTTACCTGATATACTGGCTCCTGATACTTTAGGTAGACATATGACAGAGTCAATGACACCAGGGCACAAAGCAAAAAAACTGGCCATCGCTGTACATACCTTGAAATGATCATGCGCATGTTAACAGTATCCTGCATCATGGATGGCTGCGAATAATTTTCTGACGGGCCGCTCATATAATTTACCGACTGATTAAAATATTCAATATCACAACTAACGAAGACACAGCAGAAAGTGCGTAAGTAGTGGTTCTGTCTTCAAAGCGTTTTGCCTTTACCGGATTGAAAACCAGTACATCCCCTGGGTGCATGAAGTAGTACTCACTCTCAATGATATCAGGGTCTGTAATATCAAAATACACTACGTTTACCTGCTCACCAGATGTTCTAATAAGCTGTACTTCCTTTCTGTTGGCATAATTTGAAAGGCCCTGGGCCAGAGCAATGGCTTCAAATAAAGTAGGCGAATTAGATTGTGCTTCATATAGCCCGGGAACGTTTACCTCGCCCAATAATTTGATAGGATATGACTCCAATTCAACTTTAACTATAGGATCAGTTATATAACCTACAAGGCGCCTTTCTATTTCTTCGGTAGCCTCAAAGAGCGTCATTCCTGCAATTTTCACATCTCCTATTTCAGGGAGCTTTACCAGGCCCAGGCCATCAATGATATAGGTTTTTGCTCCTCCTGAACCAGACATACCTGCGGTGCCTGGCACTTGTAGTTGTGGATTAAAGACCAAATCGTCCTGAAGCTGAATTCTCACCACGTCCCGTGGTTTCAACTCATACAGAAATTGTTGAACCTCTGTTGAGTGACCAACGGCATCCCCTTTGGAATCAAGTTTCCTTACAAACACCATTTGCTTTATGGGGATACATGAAGACAGGCAAACACCAAGCAAGAGACTTCCTAAAAGCCTTCTCATTGAAATACTCATAGTTAAAAATACTGCGTATGCAGAATGCTAAAACAGCGCAAAATAAGGCATTTATAGGCTCATTTGAAGGCCACTCATGGCAAAATGACATATACTTGCCCCATGTGGGATGTTAACTTATTAATTGAAACCCCTTAATCGTTGATGAAGCCCAAATACTCTGAAGAGTTTGCATTCTTATTGGATGTTTGCCGTACTTATTTAGGTACCGGCAGGCTTTCAAAGGCATCCCGGCAATTTGCAATAAGCAACCCCGAAGCTGCCCTGATGGTAATTCGGCGACACAGGCTGGTGGGTATTGCGCTCAAAGCATTGGAACATGAAACTGAGCTCGCATCTATAGGAAAGCTGCTGGGTGACTTAAAGCAACAAACCAGTTTTAAGGCAATGCAACAGGTAAGATTACTTGCAGAACTTAAGGCACTTTTCTCACCCGTGAGCCTTGATTTTATGACTCTGAAAGGGGTAGCTTTTTCGCACAGAGCATATGGCGATATAGGCATGAGAAGCTCAAGGGACGTTGACATTTTAGTGAAACCCGCCCATCTGCTCAAATGCCATGATACACTTGTAGAAAATGGTTTTGACCTCGTCAATCCCAAAATTGAGCTTACTCAAGCTAATGCTGGCGTTATACAAAGACTTACTAATCAGCTCTCTTATTTATCTCCTGGTGGGCAATACCTTGAAGTGCACTGGAGGCTGTTTAAGTTCAGTAATCAAATTCCAATCACTGAAGAAACAATCTGGTCTGAAGCTGAAACCATTCAAATTGCCAATCATTCTTTTTTAGTACTTGGTGAGACGATACAATTCAGGTATATGATGGTGCATGGAGCCAAACACCAATATGCCAGCCTCTATTGGCTAATGGACATTGCAATCATTCTAAAAAATGCGAAACTGTCAATGGCTTCTGAACTAGCATATGCCAGGAGAAACAACACGCTCAGAAGCCTCATTTTAACACTTGAATTATTGAAGCGCCATTTCGCTATTCAGGAAACTGACAAGTATGAAATGAGCAAAGGCACTGAAAGGATGGTAGAAGCCTGCATAGAGGAGCAACTGGCAGATGATTCAGTTGCGCAAGGCTTTTTCACCAGGATAAAACAGTTTTGGTTCAGACTCAAATTGAAAGCCGGAGTACGGGATAAGTTTGCACAAATACAATTGGTGAGTATTGGTGATTATCAGCTCTTTGCCCTACCCAGTGGGTTACTATTTCTGTACCCCTTGCTCAAACCATTCCTATTCATCTATAAAAATACCCTGAGCAGAAGGTAATTTTAAAAAGCACATGAAAATACAGCTACCTCCTGATATTGTCTATGCCCCCTTTTCCCTGTGATGATTGCATCTCCACAAGTGGTCCAGGCGTGTGCTTCTAATTGGTCAGATTGATCACCATTCTTTTTCACTCCAAAATGTATGCTATGCCCCACGCCACGTTCTTTCAGAAAAGCCGAAGCAGTAAGAGCCTGTTCAAAACACATGGTTCTGAATGGCAACCACTTTGATACCCCTCCAATTAGCACTCCTACCCTTGTGGCATAGTCCAATTGTGATGATGTAATGTCAGGTAGCTGTGAGCCTTGCTTATCACCTAATTCAGCAGCGAGCTCTCTAAAGGGCTTGTACTTAATTTTTATACGGCTTTTGGTCAGTCTTATCACTATTCTGACCACAAGCGCCTTTTCTGAAGCCGGCATTTTCAGGTAAGTGATCAAAGATTTCAGCATCGGGCCATTAGTAATCACGCAACGTTAATTAATTGCGGCAAACCTTGCGCAGGCTTTGCTCTACTCAGTGATCAAAGGTTTTGTACTTTTCGCCGCCGTTTAGTTACATCAATTGAAAGTACTTTTTGTTTTTGGCACACGCCCTGAGGCCATTAAACTGGCGCCATTGGTAAAGGCCATGGAAAAAACCGGGAGGTTTGAGGTAGAAACCTGCATTACTGCTCAGCATAGAGAAATGCTTGACCAGGTTATTGATTTGTTTCAAATTACACCTACCTACGACCTGAACCTCATGCGCCCGGGTCAAAGCCTTTTTGGTATTACCGCAAAAATTATGGAAGCCATGGAAGGCGTGCTTGACCAGTCTGCTCCTGACTATGTAATTGTACAGGGCGACACCACCACGGCATTTTGTGGTGCATTAGCAGCCTACTATAAGCAGATTAAGGTGGGGCATATTGAAGCCGGACTGAGAACTGACAATAAATACTCACCTTTTCCTGAAGAGGTAAACCGGTCGCTTATAGGACGTATTGCAGACCATCACTTTGCTCCTACTCAACTTGCCGCAGACAATCTGACAAGGGAAAACATTGACCCCAAAAGCGTTCATATTGTTGGCAACACCGTAATTGACGCGCTCTTTCTCACACTTGACATCATCAATAGTGGAGGTGAAGACGGTTTTCAGGAGACCTTTAATTTTCTGAATTTTGAGAAGAGAATTATCCTGATAACCGGGCATCGTCGCGAAAGCTTTGGCACCCCATTTCAAAATATTTTTGAAGCCATAAAAAAGCTGGCTACACGCTATAGCGATGTTGAGTTTGTTTACCCAGTGCACCTTAACCCAAACATTCAAAACCACGTTGGAGGAATTTTAGGAGATCAAAGCAATGTTCATTTAATTGACCCTCTTCCCTACCCTCAGTTGGTATGGCTTATGTCTAAATGTCATTTGGTACTTACAGACTCTGGTGGCATTCAGGAAGAAGCCCCCAGCCTGGGTAAACCCGTTTTAGTAACACGGGAAGTAACCGAAAGACCAGAGGGAATAGAAGCCGGGGTCTCAAGAATTGTTTCTACTAAACAGTCTACTATCATTAGCGCCGTAACTGAACTTTTGGAGAGTACTGAAGCCTATGGCCGGATGTCTAATGCACAAAATCCTTATGGAGATGGCAGCAGCTGCCAACAAATTATAGACATAATAGAGGCATAAAGCCCACCTTTGCAGCATGAGTTCAAAAAATAAGCCCAGGGTAGTAGTAATGGGCCTTGGTTATATTGGATTACCCACCGCATCATTGATTGCCAGCCGGGGGATTGAAGTACAGGGAATTGACATACATCAGCGAATTGTAGATACGGTAAACCGTGGGGAAATACATATAGTGGAGCCTGACTTACAGGGACTTGTTAAGTATAATATTGATCAGGGCTTTCTGCGTGCTTCAACGCAACCCGATGAGGCTGATGTGTTTATCATTGCGGTACCCACCCCCTTGGGTGAAGATAAGTCACCCCATACCGGTTTTATTGAAGATGCAGTAAGCGCCATTTTACCAAAGCTCAAAGAGGGTGATTTGATTATTCTGGAATCTACCAGTCCGGTAGGTACTACAGAGGCCATGGAACAACAGATTGTGCAGGCTCGCCCTGAACTTAATGGAAAGCTTGCAATTGCCTATTGTCCTGAAAGAGTTCTACCAGGAAATGTAATTTATGAGCTTGAGCACAACGACCGGGTTATTGGCGGAATAGATGCCAACTCTTCAGAAAAGGCCATTGAGTTTTATGAGCTTTTTGTAAAGGGGAAACTCTTCAAAACCACCGTACGTACTGCCGAAATGTGCAAATTGGCTGAAAACTCGTTCAGGGATTTGAATATTGCCTTTGCCAATGAACTTTCAATGATTTGCGATAAAGCCGGGATTGATGCCTGGGAGTTAATCAAACTTTCAAATTGCCACCCAAGGGTTAATATTTTGCAGCCTGGTGTTGGTGTGGGGGGGCACTGTATTGCCGTTGACCCCTGGTTTATCGTGTCATCTTTTGAAAAGGAAGCCACCATTATAAAAACAGCCCGCGAAGTAAATCTGAAAAAAACGCAATGGGTCATTGAACAAATTGAGGGACACCTTGAAAATCTAAGGCTTACACTAAACCGTGAACCCAGGCTGGCTTGTCTTGGTCTTGCTTTTAAACCTGATGTGGATGACTTAAGAGAATCTCCTTCTCTTGAGATCGTTGAACATCTGGCGACCAGAAAAAATATAAAACTAATGGCGGTGGAGCCCAATATTGACAGCCATGACAAGCTTGAGATATATGGATTGGAATCTGCCCTTGGGCAGGCTGACATGGTCATTTTTCTTACCGCACACAAGGAATTCAGAAAGATTGACTCAGGTTCATTAGAAGGTAAAACGGTTCTTGACTTTTGCAAGGCCTACCCAACTCAGATTGTGCCGGTTTCTTAGACTATGGCTATGGCATCTCAGAAAGTATTCATTATAGGCTTCCATAAAACAGGGCTTACCTCAATGGGGCAGGCACTTGAGGTGTTAGGCTATAAGGTTTGTCATAGAGCGGCCCCACTTAGAGAGTCATTAGGTCATAAACAAATGATAAACTTGCTTAGGGAGAGATCTTTAGCGCCTATATATGAAGTTGCCCGATTGTATAATGCCTTTCATGACAATCCATGGTTTTGGCTATTTAAAGAGCTTGACAATGAATTTCCCGACTCTAAATTCATACTCACACTTAGAGATGAAGATGCCTGGCTAAAAAGTGCGAAAAACTATTTTGGGAGTTCAAAAAGTGATTTCAGAGAATTGATTTATGGAAAGGGGAGCATGGCAGGGAATGAAGAACGATACCTTAATAGATACATCAGGCATAACGAAGAAGTAAGGCAATGGTTTGCCAAAAAACCAGGCAGGTTACTGGAAATAGACATTACAAACAAGCCTGAATGGAGTGATATCTGCCACTTTTTGGAAAAGCCAATTCCTGATAAACCCTTTCCACATTTGAACAAGAATAGTTCAGGGGGCTCCAAAAACATCAATCAAGCCATTAAAAAGTTGGTTAATCGCAAATCATAACCATCTATCTTTGAGAAGGAACTAAATAACGCCGCAAACTTGGAAGCCAATAATCATAAAACTACTGGCATTCGCTTTCTAAAGCATGTAAACGTGAACAGTTTGATTGACAGGATTCCAGATATAAGCTGGGATACCGATGATGACTTCAAGGCCAATTACAACAAAAATGCTGAGGGTGCTTTGCGAGATACGCGTCATAGCATATTGAAATTTGCTGATAAGCGAGGTGACTTTAACCGGTATTCAGAGCTTCCGGCCTGGCAACAATGGAAGCAACTTCTGCTCCCCATAATGGATGACATCACTAGTGTGTATGGATATAATCAAGGTTTTTACCCTAAGGTGATGTTTGCCAACCTACCAGCTCACAGCTTTATTGCCCCTCATATTGATGGTGATGAACGTGGGCATGTTCCACATAAAATTCATGTTCCGTTGGCAACCAATGATAAAGCATCATTCTTTCTTGGAACAGAAAAATATCATTTTGATATTGGTGATGCCTACGAGGTAAATAATGGAGTGAGGCATGGTGTTGCCAATGGCGGTGAAACTGATAGAATTCACCTCATATTTGAATATCTTGACGCTGATCTACAACCAGACTATATTCGAGCACAGATACTTGCTCAATAACTTTAGAGTCAGGCTATTAGATAAGGATTCAGCCAACCATTCTTCTGCAAATTCTTTTTGGCCAAAGCCAGCTGTTCAGTGTATAGTTCGGGAACTTCCAGTTCCTTGATTCTCTTTCTATACAAGGATCCATCCTCTCTTTCAGCAACTTCAAGCAAATACTCCTTCCTGATTATGTCTTCACCCCTGCTAAGATTTACCATTCCTCTGGGGCCATCAACCCTGGTATCAGCAAGTGCTTTGAAAAAGGCATTGGTATCACTAATATCAACTCCTGACCTTATTACATCAGCTAATATCAGTCCTGTCTCATAAGCCAGTAAACCATAAATGTGAGACGGCTTTTTCAGCTTGTCTTTAAACCATTGATTAAACTCAACATTAAGAGGATTGCTATCATCATCCTTGTCCCAATTGCTAATGGTCTTAATGCCTATTGCCTGCTTACCAACACTTTCAAGCACGTCATCTTCTACCATGAAGTAATTGGTAATTAAGGTCTCATTGCTATGTCCCAAGGCCCAATAATCCCTCAAAAACGAAACTGCTTCCTTGCCAGAGTACAGTGCATATACGGTATCCACTCCATCAGACATCCCTTCTTTTATTGACTCTGTTGAGTCTTCATCCCGAGCAGTTCTATGAGTAACCCCAGTATATTTTGGTGCGCCACCGGCTCCTTCAAAACCTATAGCATAGGCCAAAGCAACTCCATAACCACCATCATGTATTGAACTAAAGGTAGCGGCTGTTTTTCCGAAATGCTCGCCTGCATATCTACCTGCCATCCAGCTTGATTGCCATTGATCTATACTGTTGCTGAATATGTAATCAGACTTATGCTCATCAAAGTAAACATCTTCACCAAGCCAATTCGCAATAATGGGAATGTCGTTTGACTTTAACATTGCATCCAACTCTGGAAACAATCCCACATTCAATGGAGCAAGAACCAAATCAATATCGTCCTTTAGCACCATGCTCTGAATTTTGTCAAGCACCAATTGCTTTGCTGCATTATACCCACCTGGTTCTATTGTAAGAGCCACAACGTCAAGCTCATCTGCGAGACCATGCTTAACACAGGCAACTATGTCTTTGCCAACTGTAGGTAAATAATTTGAACCGGGAACCAAAAGGCCAATTTTCATTTATGTTGTATTTCTATTAGTGTGCGGGAAATTAGTTCCCATTGATCTAAAGACGGCTAAAAAAAAGGCCACCCATTAATAATGGACAGCCTTTATGCAGAAAAATAAAATCCTTAATTCCTGGATGGATAAGTTCCGGTGGTCGCAATGCATATCCACATACCCAAATAGGGATCCATATTTGAAAATGGGGTGCTGCTTCCAGTATTATAAACGGTAATTGATTGGGTTGACATATTCACGTTGGTACCCGCACCCGGAGCAACATACATCGGACTTGCGCCAAACATATTGCCATCAGTATTAGACCCTGAAGCCGGCGCTCCTTCTGCCACTACATTACCCGTATGGGTATGAGAAGGCAGATTAAGCACTGACAGGTAGGTCCACTGATTCCCGCTGCGTTTCCCCCACCTAATTGGAGCTAGACCAGGTCCGGTGCCGGGATGAATCATAGATCTTCCTCTTAAGTCAGGTAATCCAAACGTTGTTCTACCATCACCACCATAGGTGGTACCCAGAAGTGAAAATAG
>Ga0213833_1001721_pt1 | contig 15142 bp, 22 predicted proteins | sample SWATP21_FD_160575 | JGI IMG/M metagenome (GOLD analysis project Ga0213833, IMG submission 160575) | Coastal seawater microbial communities from Marineland, Florida, United States - SWA TP2 #1 | ecosystem: Environmental > Aquatic > Marine > Coastal | place: USA: Florida | collected 2016-08-14
CACACACACACACACACACACACACACACCTGAGTGAAACCAACCCAAACATCCGCTGGTGTGCCACACGCACAAGTTGCAGACAGCGCGTACCTTCGCGGGGCCCGAGTCAGGGTGGCCAGTAATGGCCATGAGACCACCAAGGGCGGTGATGGCAACGTCATAAGCAGGCTGGTCACGACGCACGCCCGTCTGACCGAAGCCGGTGATGGAGCAGTACACGAGCTTGGGGTTCACCTCGCTCAGGTGCTCATACCTGAAGCAGCGCAGCACGCCCCACCCACGATCATTGCTCATACCACACGGGGACACCACGTGGTGCGTGGTGTTGAGCACATGGCGCCGTACCCAAGATTGTACTTGGCCAGCTTTCCGGGCTGAAAGTTCTCCAGCACCACATCGCTTTCCTTGGCGAGCTGGCGGATGATGTTTTGCCCGCCTTCAGACTTGATGTTCACGGTCATGCTGCGTTTGTTCTTGTTGACAGACAGGAAGTATGTGGCTTCTCCGTGCACGAAGGGTGGTCCCCAAGAGCGTGTGTCGTCTCCAGCTCCAGGCAGCTCAACCTTGATCACCTCCGCGCCAAGATCACCCAGCGTCTGCCAATCGACACCCCCCACCCCCACACCCCCACAGGTCAGCACCCACACAGTACGGGAGTCCAACGAACGCAATGCATTGCCTCTCCGCGAGACGCTCCCACATCGACAGTGCGGACGTACCATGGAGCAGTACGGCCCAGCAAGGATGCGGGACAAGTCCAGCACACGCAATCCGTGCAGCGGAGGGTCTTGCGGCGTCACCGTGCTGCACGAACGCTCAGCGGCCACACAACCCAACCGCTGAGGCGCCGCGCGAGAAAATGGGGCGCGAACGGCACGCGCAGCACACACGAAAGCCGAGCGAGCGGCAAGCATGGTAGAGACTGCGAGTTGCGAGACACCTGGAGCGACACTTGACAAGCGTGACGAAAAAGAGTCCTTTTGAAAAGAATGCTGCTGCTCTCTACACAAGTTTTACGTTCGCTACCATCAGTGTCTGCGATCCAAGTACAGGCACCAGAGCGACACCACCACCACTGTTGCAGCACCCAAAACACGAGAAGGGAAAAAAAAGAAACATGCATGACACGACAGTGGTGGCGCAAGGTTTCCCCAGCGGGAAAACCCCAGCACCACACACCTGAACGGAAACAAACGACCGTGGCCCACCTTCGCCTACTCCTCCTCTTCCTCGTCATCCCAGTCTTCATCGGCAAAGTTCTCGTCCACGGTCACACCCGCCGCCGTGTCAAGATCAGCCTTGCTGGCGACGCGGCGTGTGGGCTGGTGCCACGACGAGGCCCTGGCGGACGTCGCCTCGGCGTCATCCTCCTTGCTGCCTGGCCAGTTGACGACGGCATCGTCTTCGTCGTTGTCGCTGTCGCTGCCCGAGCCCTCGTCCCAGTCGGCGTCCACGAAATCTGCGTCAACGGTCACCCCCGCACTCGCCTTGGTCGTGGCGCGGCGGGCCGCCGCAGAGGGCCTCTGCGGGCGCGAGAACGACGACACGTGTGTGGTTTCGACGATGGGGGACGTGGAAACGGGGCTGGCATGCGTGGCAGAGGCGGTTGGGGAGGCGTGGGCTGAGGCGGAGGAGGAGATGCAGCCACTGCTGGCACGCGATGCCGTGCCTCGTGACGGCGCCGTCCACAGCTCCACCTCCTCGTCGTCGTCTTCTGTGTCGCTGAAGGCCAGTGGCGCAAAGTCGGTGCGGCGGCTTGTGGCGATCAGGTCGCGGGCGCTCATGCGCTTGGTCGTGGTGGTGGTGGTGGTGGTGCGGCTCGAAGACGAAGACGTAGACATCGCCGCGCCGACGAACCCACCCCGGCTGCCGCTGCGTGACGAAAACTGCTGCTGCTGCTGTTGCGGAGCCTTGTTCTCCTCCTCGTCGTCGGAGAACACCATGAGCTGCACGATTTCGTCCTCCTCATGCGCGGCAGGCCGCCGTGCGACGGGCTTGGTCGGGGTGAAGTCCGCGGTCAGCTTGCCAAAGCCGCGTGATGCCGTGTTCTTCTTCGTCTGCTTCGTCTCCTTCGCCACGGCGGCGGCGCCAGCGCCAGCGGCTGACTTGGTCTCCCCCTCACGACCGGAGGAACGGCGACGCTGTCGCTGAGGTGGGCGAGGGTGGTCACCATGACCCTTTTTCTTGTGCACACGCCCCCCGCGGCGCGTGTGTTGCGCCTGCGCCTGCGCCTGCGCCTGTTGTTGTTGTTGTTGCTGCTGCTGTGGCCGCTGTTGGCGTTGTTGGCGCTGCTGCTGCTGCTGCTGCTGTTGCTGTTGCTTGGACTCTGTGGAGGCCTGGGGAGCCTGGACACGGGCGTGGGCATGCGAGAAGCGAGTGCCGACGCGGGGTGGGCTATCCGCACCCGCACCCGCACCCGCACCCGCACCCGGCACCGCCTCGGTCTCGACGTGCTGCTTCTTTTCCTCCGACGCCTCTTCCGCCTGCTTGGAGCCACGAGCGTGGCCGCTTGTGTCCTGCGACGACCCACGGCGGCGGGCGACGCCTTGCGCGTCATAATCCTGCTGGGCACGCGCGGCTCGGGCGTGGAGATTGGCGAGGGTTTGCTTGGACGCGCGTGTCAGTTCCTGCGTCTTGGACTCGCGCTGCTCCCGCTGGTAGTTGCGGAACGCGGACAGACTGCCGACGTAGTTTTGCAGCGCGTACACCCATTCGTTGGCCGACGCTTCGTTTTCCGCGCGCAGGAAGAAGTTCCGACTGGGGCTCTCCACCTGGAACTGCAGGTTGTCGAACCGCTTCACATCGGTGATGGAGTCCAGGTCGATGCCACCGGAGGGTTGGGAGGCGCCCTTGGACTTGAAGTACAACAGCTCACGACTGGTGGGCTGAATAACAAACCAACGCTTGTTCCAGCTTCCTACAAAGCGTCTGCACAGTCCCCCACAACGCGCACACGTCAGGCTGCTGCCGGCGCAGGCGCTCTTCCACGATTCAACAGCCCACGTACGCCTTGCTCTTGAGTTTCTTGAGGTAACCACGAACTGCGGAGGGGGTGGGAAGCTTGGCGACTGGAGCAAAGCAAAGCAAAGAGAAGCAGTGTCAAATGCATGCGTCAGAGCTGGGTGGTACGGACACACACACACACACACACTTCGCCGAACGAACCCAAAGCAGGCTGTGAAGACACACTTGTGGAGTTGCTTGAAGCCATTTCAGCAGCCATGGTAGTCGTGTTCTTGCTTGTGTTTCGCTCAGGACAAGCGGGCGAGAGTACCAGTGGAGGGGGGTGGGTGCTGGAAGCAGGTGGTGTGGGGGGAGTTGAGAGCGCAATTCGTACCAACACGGAGATCTCAACGATCACTTTTGCGGGGGTTTGAAATATCCGTGGTGAAGTTATCAGCGAGCACTGCTCAGTGCTGTCGCCACGCGTTCAGTCACGTCTTGCGACAAACATGTTGACGCGTGCTCACCGGCTGGCCCTTACAGGGCTGAGGCGGTCAAACATGCGTACAGTGTGTGGGAAGGCCCGTTTGATGCCCCTTCAGCGCGCTGGGGGTGTGGCGTGGCTGCCGGTGACACACAAGGCAGAGACGGGCTGTCGTCGTGTTTCCTCTTGTCCACGCGTGGCAGCAGGCAGTGACAGCACTCCCAGCTCCAGTACGTTTCTTCAAGAGGCATTAGCACATCATGACTTTGGTGCTGCACACGAAGCATGGCTCCGGATGTGCGCAGGCGGAGGTGCCGTGGCCGACGGCATGTCGACGCATCTGGCTGCGTACATGCAGAGCCTGGTCGCACACGGGCGGGGCCATGAGGCTCTGGCGGTGTTCCAATCCTTTGTGCACGATTGCGAGGACAACAACAGTGTAGTTCATTGGACTCCGTGCGTTGGTGGTGTGGTCCAGGCCTTTTGCAGCAACAAACACGTGGGCGCGCGACCTTGCCTCACGATGCTTGTGTGTTGTGGCGACCACAGACAAGCACTTGCGGCTACGGTGAGCGCATGCGTCATCGCAGGTGAAACAACGATCGCATTACAGTACTGGGCAGAAGCAATTGACAAACAGAAAGGTGTGTGGCGTGGCGTGTCGTGCGGTGTTGGCGAGCAAGCGTGTGCAGTTGGCTGGCGGCACACCTCACACAGTCGCTGTCGGCGTTCAGTTGTCCCCGATCTTGCGTGCTTCGACGCCTTGCTGGATGTGCACGGCGCACGCAAGGATTGGAGGGCGTGCTTGCAGACGTTGGAGCAAGTTTACACCCACTTTGCAGCACCGCCTGAGGCCACGTATGTGCGTACCATGGCTGGGTGCGTGCAAGGAACTACCCCCTACACGGCCATGACGGTGCGTGTTGTAGTGGTGTCCCTGACTTCGTTTGTTGTTTCTCGAGCTGCACTATAGTATGTGCACGCCACGCCGCTTTGGTTTGACCCGCCGTGTAACCGTGTGCGCAGGTGTTTGATGACATGTGTCGACGAGGTGTCTCTCCCACGCTCAAGTCGTTCTCCACGTTGATGGACGCGGCTGCGGATGCGGCAGACGTTGACTTGGCCAAAGAGGTACAGCATGTGCTTGGGGTGATGAGACTGAGCACCTTTCTGGGTGCTGCAAAATCTAACCTGCCGTGGGTCGGGTCGTGTGCTTGTTTGTATTGTGGGTGGCAGCTCATCACCATCATGGATGACCGCAACACGTACCCCGATCATGCCATTTTGTCGTCCGCCATTCGAGCTGCCACTTCCGCCGGCCATGTATGTTGTGTTCGCGCGTGCATGCATGTGGTGTGTGGGGAGAAAAAGTGTCAGGTCACAGCGGTGCTGACGCTGCCGTGTCGGTCGCCTCTCCAGGTTCAACAGGCGGCACAGTACCTGCAAGACATGCGCGAGTGGGGCATATCACCCGAGTTGCTTGACTACGAGCGCTGCGTGCGCTCGGCATGCAAGGTCGGATTGTGGTGCCGCACATTGTGTGTGTGTTTCTGTGTGTTTCTGTGTGTTTCTGTGTGTTTCTGCATGTTTGCATGCATGCCCGTTTGTGAACCGGATGCTTGGCTTGTGCAGCGTGGCGACACGGCGCTGGCGGAGTCGCTGGTTGGCATCATGCACGAGGACGGCGTGCAGAAGACGCCTCTCACATGGCGGTGGCTGGTTCATGGCTACCTCATGGATGGGGACGTACGTTGAGACCCCTCTTGCAGCCTCTTCATAGGGCGCAGTGTGTGGGTAGGATGTTTGGGTGCGGCAATGACGTGCGTTGTGTGTTCCTTTTCGGTCCGGCAGTTGGCCGAAGCTGTGTCCTTGGCACAGCAGCCGCTGGAGCCGGGCAAAGAAGAACTCCACGCACGCGTTGTGGATGTAGCGGCTGATATCGTACGTTTCATGGACAGCGCCATCCATGACGAGGAGGACTCGAGTGGCATCAGCAGCGACGAAGAGGAAGCAGATGGAGATGATGATGGCATGAGCGCCGCAGAAACTGCATTCAATGCCCTATTGCCTGTTGTGCAGACGTATGGCGCGCACGGGTGGGCGTCAGTGACCACACTGCGCCATGCTACGGAGCTGGTGTTGTCGGTTGGGTTGGTGGATGAAGGTTTGGACTTGCTCCGAACCATGCATGCGGTGCATCCTCACGCTCTCCACGCGGTACGTGTGTAAACTAGGGCCAAGGGTGATAGTGTGCACGTGAGAGGGTGCATGGATGCGTGAGAGTCAATGTTGCGCATGTCATCCTGCGTGCAGGGCGATTTCAACAAGTTGCTGCTTGTCTGCCGCGAGGACTTGGATATTGGGACTGCGCAGGTTCGTGCCGCATGACCCCCATCACGACGTCACTTTGTTCACCCGAAGGGCTTCCTGTGACATGACAGAGCGTGCTCGGGTTCATGCAAGAGGCTGGTGTCAGGCCCAACCGCGAAACGATGTTGCTCATGGCCGGGCCGGAGCAAGCCACTGAGGAGGAAGAGTCTCAGTCTCTGCCCACGCGGTCGGAGGTCGTGCAGAAGCTGTCGGTGCTCTCGGATGCGCAGCTGCGCCAACAACTCCAGGGCAACGGAAGAAGCCCTTCAGGAAGCCGCGAGGACATGATTGAGCTGCTTGCAGACGTGTTCTATCAACGGTTTGGGGGCGAGGACGGCGAAGTTGGCGAGGGTGGCCAATCGCAGGATGAAACAAGCCATGATGAACTTGATGAGTTTGAGTGGGAAAGTGGCGACGATGACGACGCCCCTACAGTGGCACCAGCTAACGAGCACCCGTCGCATGATGATGGCGAAGATGAGGATGACGTGGTATCGTTTGGAGACCTTCGATAGAGGAGTGTGGGTTGGTTGAAAGACGTGAACAAAACAGAAAACTGTTGCATGCCAAATGCTGCCATGCAACCACAAAAAACACTACATTCCCGCAGCCTCCTCTTCTGCCTTTTCCGCCTGCACCCGGGCATACGTGCGTTGGATGCGGTGAGGCTTTGCGCTGCTGAACTCGGTGGGAAAGTAAACATTGGCATCCGCTCCGATTTTTTTGAGGTCCTCCACTCGCTGTGGGGCCAATGCAGGTGTGAGTGAGTACACTGTACCAACCACACATGCTAGCAAAAAACACCCTGCCGGCGCCTGCCGACACACACACCTTGAACAGCGCAGCGACATCGTTTGCAAGCCTTCTAATCTTCTCTGGCTCTTGATCCGTATACAGCGTCTTGAGCGAGGACTCGATACCTTTGATGGCTGCCTCGCGTTCCTCACGGAACTGCTGCCTCAAGTCAAGAATCGCTTGCTTCAACCCCTTCGCTGTCAACTCGGCCGGCTGTGACGCAGCGGCCATGACATGGAAACCGTCAGTGTACGCCTCTTCCACGTGCTGCAAGCTCCTGAAACACCCCACACGTTGCACAGCACAACACCACGCACAGTCGGGGGGAACAACCGGGTGGCGTAGAACAGCAGGAACTTGATATCGTTGAGAGTCGTGACCTCCTCATAAATGGACTGCGTCGAGACGCGCAACATTGTGACAAGTGACGGAAGGAAACAGTGTCATGTCATGCAGGCATGAGGAAGCTTATCACTCAAACACACACTCGCCGAGCAGGCACAGACCTTGACAATGCCTTCAACACGCTCCGGACGGATGACGTTGAAGTAAATGGCCCGAAGCTTAAGCTCCACCTCTGCGGCCAGCTTCTTCATTTGGTTCTCCCGCTTCAGGGTTGTGAAGGTTCGCTTGATGTCTGTGGCATCTGCGAAATCCAGGTTTTCCGGGAAGAGCCGCTCTGCGTTCCGGATAACGCTCTTCAGCTCTGCCACATTCTGTGCAAGCATGTCGTTGACCGTCAGTGCCATGCAGCCACATACGCACAGCAGGAGCAACGGACCTTAAACACAGTGAACACATCATCCACCACTGCGATGATACCCTCACTTCCTTCTGCTGAATCTGCCACCTCGCGATACACCTGCACACAAGAACCACGAAACAACAACAGGTGACGACCGAACTGATGCAACAGCGTGCACGTGGAGCCAACCATCGCCACATGGGCCCTCACCCGGGATGAAGGCCTATAACGCGCGCCACTACCATGCCAACACGTACTGTGTCACGCAGTTTGCGCTCCAGCCGTAATCGCAGCTCAGCTTCCTCGTCTACACGCTTCAGCGCCACCATCAGGGCTTGTGTATCACACCCGGGTCCATACGCAGAGGCAAGCTTGGGTGCAAGAGGCGCGTCCCGCAGGTCGATGTCAATGATGCGCTTCAATCGAGACAGCTCACGGGGCAAATGCACGACGTTTGTGCCGCGCAGGTCAATAACACGAAGGGCGCGGCAGCGTTCAATGCACGGTGGTAGCTCTGCCAGCGGGTTCCCGTTCAACCACAGTTCCTCCAACCGAGTCAGCTTTGCCAGGTCATCTGGCAACCGTTTCAGGCAGTTTCCACCAAGATCCAGCCGCACTAAGTTGGTGAGGGTCCAAACTACTGGTGGAACTTGAGTCAAAGACCGGTTTGTGAGGTGCAGCACGCGTGTGCGTGACGCGGTGTCAACAATGGCTTGCAGCTCCGGAGAGATGGTACCCGCCATGATGGGCGGCACTTCTGGGTGCTGACCGCGAGCAGCGGCAGTACAATGGCCCCACAGTCACAACCCAACAGCCGTGATAGCGATGTGGGCGGAAGCAGCGCGCAGTCCTTGGTGCAAAACAAGACACACACGCACACCGAAAACGGCCAACAGCACCAAGACGTAATATTTCACACATACGAAGATGCCAAGACATGCGATGATTTCTGTTATGAACTGACGGAAGGTGTCGTGATTCGGTTGAAAGGGCGCAGTGCGAAGCTTGTGCGCGCTTGTTCGTCTCCCCACGCCATTTCACTCCCCTCCGGCGCGGCGTTGCAGAACTGGGGCGGTCTGTGGGCTCGAAACGGTTGTAAGTGCCATGTATCTCACGTTTGCACGGGTGGTTGCTCATGAAGGCGTCGGACTCATCGTTGTGCGCACAATCTTGTGGATTTGTGTGTGTGTGCCTGCAACTTGACGTGGTTGCGGCCGTCGCGTCCAGAACTTTGTGGCTGCGCCGCGCACCAACACCGCGGCGACGCTCTCCCGTTGTAATCTACATTAGTTCACTTATACTGGCGCAATGAGCGGACGTGGGGACCGGTGCGTGATGCTAGGGGCGGTTCGTGTGTGTTGTTACACCCCCTTCTTGCGTGCTGTCGGCAAGGCGTATCATGCGCAGTTGGTGTCGTGTGCTGGCGTGGTGTCCCCTCTCTTCTGTTTTGTTTTTCTTCTTGGATAGTGTTGGCGGTTGCGTCGCCGCGATGTGCTTCGCGTCATCGTTCGATGGGAGTCGAGTGTGGGTGTTGTCGTTTTGGCGCATTTCGCTCCCCAACGTTTCCAAAGTTTGCCCTTTCGTCGCTGCACGTTTGCCAGCCTTTGCAGAGCTTTGTCTTGCACACCCCATGTTGTGCTTTGCTCAATAGGGGGGAGGGCGGGGGGATCCCACACTGCACTTTTTTTTTTTTTTTCGGCGCGCGTGCTTTGCTGCATCGACTGACAATGTGGGTTCGTCTGTCTTTCATTGCTTGTCTCTCAGGGGTCGAGAGCAGGCTGCTCAGCAGCGAGTTGTGCGACGGGACCTCACCATGTACGGTCGTGTGCTGCAACTCCCCGACCTTCCCGGGTTTGCGGCTGTGAGTGAGCGCGATTTCGCCAAGGATCTTCGCGCTTGCCGCCCAGAGCCACTGGTGCGTGCCTGCCCTTGTCGCTCACTGCTGCTGGCTGTTTTGTGCGCAAGCAAGCTGTGCCACGTGCACGTTGGAGATGAGAGCATGTTGGAGAGCACACGTCTGACTTGGGGTGTTATCTTGTTTTGTTTCTTCATGTTTGACCACCATGTGTCGCGATGCATGCCTGCCTTCCTTGACACAGGTGGAGCGCTCAAAGAAGCCCGTGGAAACCACCGGACTGGAACACCCACAGTTCATCTGGGCCTTGGAAACAGCAACGTTTGCGAACGCAGATGGTTCGTTGCGCGTGCCCTTCTCCTTGTGGTGTTGTGATGCCGCGTGGATGCAATCATGTGCATCACCCACGTTTGTGTGTTGGAATTGTTGGTCCCCCCCTTCATTCAGCTCCGGACGAGTTCGCGATTTGCCCGCCTGCGCAAGCGATGAACACGTGGCTGTGGTCCCGGCTTGCTGTTGCACAAGAAGACGGAGCCAGCAAAGGCGCCACTACAAAGGGATCCACGCGCGGGCGCAAAGCCCTTGGGAACTCGGCGTTGGCACCTGGCGGTGCGGCATGCAACCGTCTGAACATCGCGCTGACACTCAAGCAGCGCATGGCGATGGCGACACTTCGTCGCGAGGAACGCAATTCCAAGTTCTTTGATCTCCGCAAGAAATATGTGCGTGGCCCCTTTTCGTGTCGATGATGTGCCTTGTGTCGTCGGGTCGTGAACCATTTTTTTTTTTGGTTGCTGTTTTGTTTGCCGCCTTGTCCGTTCCGCCCCGTTCCACAGATCGCTTTGCTGCGTCAAAACCAAGATGAGCATCGGGTACGGTGCCGCCAGCGCGCTGTGTGGCGTGTGCGAAGGAAAAAACACACGCGCGCTCACCGTTTGTGTTGTCGTGCATCAGGAGCAAATTGGCGCCATCAGCTCTCTGCGTGCTGCACTTCACAAGGCCGGAATCTCTGCGGACCAGCCACGGTCTCGTTCACAGGTGCCCACGTTCCGAGCCCGCACATCGCACACCACACACCACACACCACACACCACACACCACACCGCACCAGTGCCCCTTCTGACGTGTGTCGTTCCATCCATGTGTTGAATTTGCCCCGTGGCCGCCCCTTGTCCCCCCTCCCAGATGAACCGCCGCATTGTGGTGTTGTCGCAGCAGTGTGCCGAGCTCCGACGCCGACTGGGCGCCTCGCGTTCCGCTGCAACCCCTGATGCTTCTGCTGCCCCTGCCCCTGTGGCGAGCACCACGCCGGTGTTTGTGTCGGGTGACGAAGTGACGACCGCGTATGGGCCAGGTGTGGTGCGCAAGCAGCGCGACAACTCGGGCATGTGTGCCGTGTCCCTGTGCTGGGGCGCTGTTGTCTACTGCATGCCCGCGGAACTGCGTCTGCGCGACCCTCTCGCTCGGGTGCGTTGTTGTTTGTTGGTTTGTGGTTTGTTGTTCGCTTGCGGGCCGGACCCATCTGCCGTGCTTTTCAGGCTTTGCGTTGTTTTTTTATTTTCTGGTGCTGCGTGTGCCATGGGTCCACCACACGAACACATATGTTCGTTTGGTTTCTCTTGTCTCGTCGCTGATCCAACCCCGTGTGTGTTCCCTTGTTCCCTCGATCGTGCACTGCACACAGGCTCGTCCTCAGCGATCTCCATCCGCTCGCACTATGCCCTCCCCCAGCCGCTCCAACAAACGCAAAGCGGACTCCACGTCCATCCTTGACCTTCAGCGCGACGGTGGTGCCAAGGCTGCGCGCCAGCGTAAGCTTGGCGAGGAAGAGGCGCTGGCGGCTGTGGCTTCCGAGATGGACTTTGAGGAGAAACGCCGCAAGGAGGTGTTGCAGACGGTGCGTGTGGGTGTGGCTGTGTATGTGCTTGTGTGTGCTTATCTGTTGCGGCTGTGCTTGGTGGTGTGTGTGTTTGCCACCTCCAGGCGGAAGTGCATGTAGTGTCGCACGTCCCCATGCCGGAGCGTGGACTGGCGCTGCGTCTGGACCCGGTTCGCGGCAAGTCAAAGACGGGCTTCGTGCATGGGATTCGAGGCGACGGCGGCTCCCCACGTCGTACGCGGCGCGGCGCGGGTGTGCTGCCGTGGCGGATGGATGTGCAGCGTTGGGTTGGGTGACATGGCTTCTGGTGTTGTTGCACGTGCTGTACTGTGCTGGACTGTACTGGTGACGTGTGTGTTCCCACAGGTCACTCTTCGACGCGAACCGGCGTCCCCCGCACACCTATGTCACCCGCCCAGCGTCCCATCCAGCGCACGCGCTCGTTCAACACGCCGGCAGCGTTTGAAGAACTGCAAAAGCTCAAGGCGGAGGTGCGGCGATTGAAGTGGAAGCTGAAGCTCACAGAAGGTAGGGGGGAGGGGAGTGCCGCCTTGGGTGTGGTGTTGCGTCGGCAAGCGGACCTCATGTTGTGTGTGGGCTCGCAGACGAGCGAAACGAGCAGCGCAACCGCTTGACAGAGGCTCGCGAAGCGCAGTCCAAGATGCTGCGCCAGGTGAACGCGTTGCGTGCCGAGGTCATGGCCGGGCGTGCTGCCTTGGACCAACAGCTGGCTCTCACCTCTGCAGCGGTTCGTTGCCCCTGGCTGCACCGTGCTTTGTTTGCTTGCTTTTGCTTTCTCCCTCATCCAGTTTTGAATGTTGTGACTGCCGGCTTTGTTGCGTGTGTGCGTGTGGTGTGGTCTTGTGTGGGTGTGTGGTCTTGTGGGTGGGTGGGTGGGTGGGGGTGGGTGCCTTGTCGCGCATCAGGAGCAAGCCGCTGCGGCAGCCAAGGCCGCCTTGTCCAACGCCACACACGTGAACGGCAACCCCAAGCTGGCCACCACCAGCGCCGGCGCCGTGTCTGGCGAGGACGACAGCCCCGTGGTGGACGAGGAGGTGTTGCTCGCCCGCCGCAGCATCCGGCGATCGGGCAGCATGAGCGCCATGGTGGAAGCGGCGGAAGCGGCGGCGGCGGACCCCATGTCGGCCGCGGAGCTCAAGACCTTGGGGTTGGCCGCGCTGCGCCCGCGTCGGTCCACGCGCGGCGGCGGCGCCACGTCCGCGACCTCGGGGGTGGACGACGAGGACGAGGAGATGGACGAGGAGATGGCAAGCTACCGCGTGGGTGACGAGGACGGCAGCATCTCGGGTTCGGAGGATGGAGACGGCGCGGATGCGGATGCGGACGCGGACGCGGACGTGGATGCTGCTGCTGCTGCGGCGGCGGCGGCGACGACAGAGGCGGATGCGGAGGCCATTGAGGACATCATGGCCCTCAGCCGTGGCGCCGCGCCCGCCGAGTCCACAGATGCCGCCTCAGCCGCCGCGTCGGTAGCGTCCCTGCCGGTGCAGGCGGCGGAGTCGGTGGCGTCGAGCACCACACGCCGTGCGCGTGGCAGTCGTGGGCGCACCAGCCGCGCGTCTGGCACCACCAAAGCCGAGCCCGTGGCGTCGACGACGGACAATGCGGCGGAAGCTGGCGCCCCCGCAAGTGTGCTGGCTGTTGCCGCCGCCGCAGCTGAGCAACCACCGCAACGCCGACGCACGCGCAGGGTACGGGAGGGTGGCTTGCAATGCTGGGGGGAGTGGGTGCGCCTGTTGGACTGTTCGTTTGTCCATTGTCCGGGCTGACCGGTCCAAACGTGTGCGCGTGTGAATGTGCCTGTGCCGTGCGCATGCGTGCGTGCGTGCGTGCGTGTGTGTGTGTGTGTGTGTGTCGTGTCGTTTTCACTGCGTGCCCTCGTGTGCAACAGGGCGCGGCGTGGAAAGCCGAGGCCCAAGAGCCCACGACTCGCAGGTGCGCCGATTGCCGTTTTTCTGTGTTTCGGGAATGCAAGGGCTGCCTGTGCTGCAGCGCCACTGACATCCGTGTGTATTCGTTGTCTTTGTTGTGCCCCTGCGACCCTGTGTATGCACGTGTTGTGTTGTGTCGTCGTCTTGCGGTGTGGTTGGGGGCGGCGCTCGGGTGCGCAGCCGCCGAGCCCCGTCGCGGTCACGGTCCCGCCGGCGGAAGTGACACCCCCCTCCCGTAAACCCAGTCACAACATGTCAACAAAAAATCTGAAAAAGAGTTCAGTTTCGAAAAGTTTCATTTTTTATGTTTCCCAGCCGCGCCGCCCACATTTCCGTTTGGCTTTGGTCTTTTTCTTCAGCTGCCCAAAGCAAGCCACCCCTTTCCAGCACGCCAGCGCGCCGCATCGCCCGCTTCCGTGTCCCGCGTGCGCACTCCCCCACCCCGCACCCCCTCGCCTCCGTTCCCACCTTCATCGTCGAAGCCCCTTGTTGTGTGGCGGAAGCTTTTGGACGCCATGGCTGCTGCCGGCAAGACGAGCACGCCCATTGCAACGCTCACCACCGCTCCTGATGGCAAGCCCCTGCACCGCAACTACCACACATACCGGTTCAGCAAGTACGAGTTCTGCGTCGATTGCCGCTACGTGAACCTGCGCCCCATCGGCAAGGGCGCCTACGGCCTTGTGTGCTCCGCTGACGACGAGTTGACAGGCCGCAAGGTGGCGATCAAGCGCGTGGGCAAGGTGTTCCAAGATCTCATCGACGCCAAACGCATCTTGCGCGAGATCAAGCTGCTGCGCCACCTGGGTCGCCACGAGAACGTGGTGGAGCTGGTTGATATCATGACGGGACCACCCGAGACGCGCGACTTCAAAGACCTGTACCTGGTCACGCAGTTGTACGAGTGCGACCTGGAACGCATCGTCACGAGCAGCCAGCGTTTGACTGACTCCCACGCGCAGTACTTCATTTACCAAGTGCTGCGCGGGTTGAAGTACATCCACAGCGCCAACGTGTTGCACCGTGACTTGAAGCCGCCCAACCTGTTGGTGAACTCCAACTGCGACCTCGCCATTTGCGACTTTGGCCTGTCGCGCGGCATCAGCGACGAGGTGGAGATGAAGCTCACCGAGTACGTGGTGACCCGTTGGTACCGCGCGCCCGAGCTCCTGTGCGAGTGCGACAGCTACGGCCCCGCCGTGGATGTGTGGAGCACAGGGTGCATCATGGGCGAGATCCTGGCGCGCCGCCCGCTATTCCAGGGCTCCTCCACGCGCGCGCAGCTGGAGCTGATCATCCGCCTGCTGGGCTCCCCGTCAGAGGAAGTCCTGGGCGCCGTGGCCTCGAAGGCTGCCGCGCGCATCATCCGCAACATGCCGAAGTACCCACGCGCGGACTTTTCGGCGGTGTTCCCCGGCGTGAACCCCCAGGGCCTCGACCTGCTGTCCAAGATGCTCGTGTTCGACTACCGCGAGCGCATCACGGTCGACGACGCGTTGAAGCACCCCTACCTGGAGGAGCTGCACTCCCGCGCCGACGAGCCCACGTGCGACACCTTCGATTTTGCCTTCGAGAAGGACTACCCAGACGAGATGCCGCGGGACCTGCTGCAAAAGCACATGTACCACGAGATGCTGGCACTTCGCGAGGAAACCGCCAAGGTGGCCGCGGCTGCAGCAGAAGCCGAGTCGGCTGCCGCAGCTGCCTCCAAGAAGTGAGGCGTGGCGGTAACGACGCTCACATGTAATGTGGCAGTGCGTCCTCTTTCCGTAACCGCTGCTCCTGCTGTTTGTGGCGAACCCCTCCCCTGCTGTTTGGGGGGGGGTGTTCGGGGAGGTGGTTAAGCTTGCCCTCTCCGGCGTGTTCCCTTCCTTGTGTGTTCCCTGTGTTATGTCTGTGTTGTTGAGTCCGTGAAACGAGTATAAGTCAGCTTGTGTTGCGCGTCTGCTGCCCAAGTTGGCGTGTTGGCTGTTTCCTTTTGAGTGAATGAGCAATCATGAATGCAAATAGGCGCCTGCAAGGCTGGACGGGTTTTGTCTGATGTTGCCGCGGCGTGGCGGTGTGCGTGCGCGCTTCCCACTCAAAAAAGAGATTCGTCTAGCTGGAACCCCCCCCC
>Ga0213833_1001724_pt1 | contig 15124 bp, 10 predicted proteins | sample SWATP21_FD_160575 | JGI IMG/M metagenome (GOLD analysis project Ga0213833, IMG submission 160575) | Coastal seawater microbial communities from Marineland, Florida, United States - SWA TP2 #1 | ecosystem: Environmental > Aquatic > Marine > Coastal | place: USA: Florida | collected 2016-08-14
CTCAGCCGGCCGCTGCTCGACTGGGTGCGCGGTATGCTGCCGCAGCTGTCTGACACCGAATCCGAGGCGCTTAAATCAGGTAGTGTGGAATGGGATGGCGAATTGTTTTCCGGCAAACCTGACTGGGAGCGTTTGCTGGCTTTCGAGCAAAAGCCGTTAAATGACGAAGAGCGCGCCTTTATCGACGGCCCCGTTGAAGAACTGTGCGCCATGCTCGACGACTGGCAGATGACCCACGAGCTCTTCGATTTGCCGGAAGCAGCCTGGCGCTTCATTCGCGAGCACGGCTTCTTCGGTCTGGTTATCCCGAAAGAGTTCGGCGGCAAAGGCTTTTCGCAGCGCGCTCACTCCGAAATCGTTATGAAAATTTCCACCCGCAGCGTTTCTGCTGCCGTTACGGTCATGGTGCCCAACTCGCTCGGCCCCGGCGAATTACTGATGGAGTACGGCACCGACCAGCAAAAGCAACACTATTTGCCTCGCCTATGTGCAGGTAAAGAGATCCCCTGCTTTGCCTTGACCTCGCCGATGGCCGGGTCTGATGCCGGTGCAATTCCGGACAAGGGGATTGTTTGCAAAGGTCAGTGGAACGGCGAAGAAGTACTGGGCCTGAAAGTCACCTGGAACAAGCGCTATATAACACTGGCCCCAGTGGCAACCCTGATTGGTCTGGCGATCAAGGTTTATGACCCCGATCATTTACTCGGTGACGAGGACAACGTTGGCGTCACCTGCGTTATGGTTCCGCGCGATACCGACGGCGTCAATGTCGGGACTCGCCATTTACCGATGAACACGGTGTTTATGAACGGGCCGACCTGGGGCAACGATGTATTCATCCCCCTCGATCAGGTAATTGGCGGCGAAGCCATGCTGGGACGCGGCTGGACAATGCTGCTGGAATGCCTGTCGATTGGCCGCTCTATTTCGCTACCGGGACTGGCGGCAGGCTCTGGCAAACTGGCAACACTCACAACGGGAGCCTACGCCGCAGTTCGCGAGCAGTTCGGGCGCAACATCGGTGAATTTGAAGGTGTGCAAGAGGCGCTGGAGCATATCGCCGGCTACAGCTACATGATGGACGCGGCGCGGGTTATGACGGCGTCCATGCTCGATAGGGGTATTCGCCCTGCCGTGCCTTCAGCCCTGCTGAAATACCGCAATACGGACCTCATGCGTACTGTCGTCAACCATTCGATGGATGTCGTTGCCGGAAGGGGCGTTATCACCGGGCCACGCAATTTTATGGCGCGCATATATCAGGCAGTGCCCATTGCCATTACCGTAGAAGGGGCCAATATCCTCACCCGCAGCCTTATGGTCTTCGGCCAGGGTGCGATCCGTTGTCACCCCTACATCGTGGACGAAATTGAAGCTGCGGGCATGGAAGACGAATCAGCCGCAGTTGCAAAGTTCGATGGCGTATTTTTCAAGCATATTGCCCATACCACCGGCAACGCCCTGCGCGCCCTGCTACTGGCGCTGAGCGGCGGTCTGCTGGCGAGTGCCCCGACCCAGGGTAATATAAAAAGCTATTATCGACAGCTATCTCGCTTTTCCTCGGCTTTCGCCTTGCTTACCGATGTGTCGTTATTAACCTTGGGCGGCGGCCTCAAGGCAAAGCAAAGACTGTCAGGGAACATGGCCGATTGTCTGGTGCGCCTGTACTACGCCTCGGCAGTAATCAAACAATGGCACGAAGACGGCTACCCTGAAAGTCAGCGGCCCATCGTGGAGTGGTGCCTGCAATCCAATTTACATGAACTGCAAGAGCACCTGCGCCGGGTAATAGATAATTTCCCGGTACGCGCCTTACGCTGGCCCCTGCGCCTGCTGGTATTTCCGGTTGGGCCGATTGGTTTGCGCAAACCTGACGACGCGCTGGGTACCGAGCTGGCCAATGCCATCACCCAGAACAGCGATATTCGCGAGCGCATTTGCCGGGGAACCTACCGCAACAACAAACCCGGCGACCCCATCGGGCGTTTGCTCTACACCTTTGAACAGGCGAACAGTACCGCAGAAATCCGCCAGCGATTGCACCAGGCCATTCGCGAGCGTGATCCCGACGACCTCGATGGCGTGGCCCTGCTGATGGGCCACGAGCGCGAGGAACTGGTAGCCTGGGCCGTAGAGAAATCCGTGATCAGTGAGGCAGAGCGCGAGCCACTGCTGGAAGCACTGACGGCTCTATATGACGTTATTCGGGTGGATGCATTCGACCCCGACGGCATTAAGGAGTTGGCTGCGGCGGCACAAGGCAAGCGCCGGGTGGTTGAACGTCCGGTCGACCGCCAGACTGACGACGATATGAAAAAAGCTGCGGGCTAAATTTGCCGGGTGAAGAGATGTGCTGGGCGCGGGCTCAGCACTTTTTCTCAAGCATGGACACCAATTCGCGAAACTTGGCCTTGTTGGCATCGTTCAAGCCCATCAATACCCTGTGAGCTTCAAGGACTTTTTCTTTCACCGCCCCCTCCGAGCCCTCGACCTGTGGCAACTCACCCAGATCCTGATCGTTATTCAGGGGAAATTGCCGGATACGAAATACACGATCAAAGCCCATGCTTTGCAATACACGGGTAATGTCGGGGTTGGTGGAAAGAATAACGGGAATAAACTCGAAGCGCTTTTTCGCCATCAGCGCCAGCTTGGCCAGCAAACCCAGCGTGGTGCTGTCAACGTTGTCAGCTTCTGTCAGATCGACAAGAACACTGGAAAAATTTTCGCTGCCGAACATTTCTTCGAAGTAGTCATCAAGCACTGTGCACAAGGTGAGACGCACGTCGCCCACCAGCTTGATCACATTGGAACCTTCTTGTTCAGCAACCATAATTCTGCCTGGCTGCATATTTAGACTCGCGACACTACCAGCACTGCAATATCATCGGGTGCCTCGCCGATGCTATCGAGTCGAAAAGTTTTGATGACATCGTCGGCCGTTTGCGGGCCGTCTTCTAATGCCTCAAGCAAGTACTGCTCTTTGGCAATCACCCCCTTGGGGTTGAGCACCTCTAATATACCATCCGAAAACAAGGTGAGAACAGCCTTTTCCGGAAGCTGCATGCGGTGTTCCGAATAACTGATATCGGGAAACAGGCCCACCGGGAGATCGTGTCCGTCCAGATAACGTGCGGTTCCGTTAACACTGAGAATCGGCGCAGGCAAATGCCCGGCAATGCTGTAGCACAGTTCATCGGTTTCAAGATCGATTACGCCAACGCACATGGTCACGTGTTTGTCGATCTCCATGCCCAGCAGTTCACGGTTGGCCTTGTCGAGCATGTGGGCCGGCGACAGAATGGCGCTATTGTGGCGGTGGTGAAAATCACTGCGTTTGCGGGCGAAGAGATTTTTGAGCATGACCGTCACGAAGGCCGAGCTGGCACCATGGCCAGACACATCGGCCACAACAAATACGGCGTGGCGATTACCCACAATAAAATAATCAATAAAGTCGCCACTTAGGTACAGCGACGGAAGAATGTGCTGGTGAAAGCGGTAGCTGCCGATAACCTTCGGCGTTTCCGGCAGCATTTTGATTTGGATATGCCGGCCGGCCTGCTGGTCTTTTTTCAGATGAGTAAGACTCTCCAGCAGTTCGCGGTTGGCATTTTCCAGCTTGTCGCGGTATTTGCGATTTTCCCTGCGCAACGAACCCTGTTGCAGCGCACGCTCCATGGCATGGCCCAGCACACCTTCATCGGAAATGCTGTTGGGCAACATCAGGTAGTCACAGGCACCCTTGCGCAGTGCTTCAACCACATCTGACATCAGGCGTCTGCGAGAAATAACGATAACCGGAATTTCGCGTTTATCGGACGTGAGCACGTCGAGGATTCGGCGGCCATCGTCGCTAACATACAAATCGAGCAGTACCGCATCTGGCGTACCGTCAAGAAAGGCGGCTAAGCCCTCCTGCTCATCCGCGAAGGCACGTACTTCATAATCCAGATGTTCGAGCGTAGCCAGCAGTTCATCACGCTGCCGGTCGGCTCGCTGGATAACGACCAGTTGCTTATTCATGGTGTGACAATTCGGGCCCTGTATTCGATCGATGCTCTATACCAGTATAGACAGGTCTGCAGAAAGCGCGCTCAGAAGTCATCCCACTCCTCAAACTCCTCCTCACCAAAGCTGTCTTCGGCGGCAGCACCATCGCTGATCAGGTATTCACGGCGTTGCAGGTAGGCATCACGAAGAAAGGTGTAGCGGTCACCCGACAACAAACTTTCGGTCTTGAGCAGATTGGCTCGGGTGTTAACAAGATTCAGTACCCGCAGCTGGTTGCGGGTACTGATATGGTCGATCTGGCTCAAGGCGTCTATTTGGGAATCCAGCGCGGCACTACCGGTATCGCGCACGGTCGAGGGCCCCAGTATCGGCAGTACCACGTAAGGGCCGGGGGCAACGCCCCAATATCCAAGTACCTGGCCAAAATCCTCGGTACGCTTAGCCAATCCGATATAAGACGCCACCTCAAAAAATCCGCCCACACCAACCGTTGAGTTGATCAAAAAACGCCCGCCGTCGACCGCTGCCGCTTTGAACTTCAACTGCCCAAGATCAGCCAGAAGATTGAGCGGTTCGCGCAGGTTACTGAAAACATTATCAATGCCCCGCTCCAGGAAATTCGGCGTGACCGCCTGATATGCCTTTGCCGCCGGCTTGGCCGCGTATTTATCGGCCACATCATTAAAGGCAAAAACCTTGCGATTAAAGCTTTCCCACGGATCAGGATTCTGTGGCTGGCTGGCGCAGGCTGTTAAGCCCAGCAAGGTCGCCAAGAGAAGCAGTTTGAGCGTCGATACTGCCATGAAGCACCCCGGTTATTTTAGATGTGCAACGATATAGCGCTTTGTAACGTAAATCCAGTGAGCCCAACGCGCAAAGTCAGCCGTGGGCGGCGATGTCTTCGGCACCCAGAATAACCGACGCCTCCTGCAGCTCGGTCAACAAACCCAGGCCAAACTGCAGCAAGGCTGCCGGGTCGGGATGGTCTGCTTCCCGGGCTAACTGCATAAGGGCCTCTTCACCGCTAGCTATCGAGTCGTCTTGCAGCAGGTGCAACAGCCGGTGGGTCATCGCATTGATTTCCATAAACTGTACGCGGTCGTCGCGGTTACGGTACACCACCAGATACGTCGGGTTGTCGCCGGGTAAGTCGGGCTGGTGTTCAGGACCAATGTGGTGCACCGGAAACCTATACGCCAAAGACCAGGCGAGCGGTGAAACCAGCGGTCGCTGGCTGAGTAAATCACCACCAGACTGCACGGCGATTTCACTCAAGTCGTCAGGCGCAATATCCAGTGCAAGCTCTACCCATTCGTAATGGGCCAGCTCCAGCAAAAAAGGCGGGTCGCCCTCCTGTTCTCCACGTTCGATCTGCAAGTAGGCAAGAAACTCTTCACCTATTTCGGAAAAATAGGGGCTTTGACACAAATGCGACGCGATAAAGTCGCGCACCAATGCGTGCCATGCGTCCTCGGCATAGAGTGAGTGCAGTACGGGGAAACCGGAGGCGAGGAAATCCTCAATGTTGTTGTAAATCAGATCACGGTAGATCGTCAAACGCCGCTCTTCAATACCAGCCGGGGCAGCGTGCACATCCGGCCGGCGCAAAAAATCGGTCAGCTCGCGCTGTACACTTTGAAATCGGGGGGTGGACTGAAGACTCATGTACTGACAAGCGCCGAATGCTGGTGCTGCCGGCAACGCACCTGTGCCCGACGCACCTGCTCTACCTCGCCAAGCAGTTCATCCATCGGGGGGAAGTTGAAGTCACGTTCCACCAGAGTGGGCAACACGCCGGTTCGTTCGTAGGCCGCATCAAGCAGCTCCCAGACCGGGTCGATGACCGCAGCGCCGTGGGTGTCAATGCGCAGATCCTCCGCCTCAACGAAATGACCGGCAATGTGAATATAGCAAGCACGTTCAAGATTGAGCTGATCAAGAAATTCTATGGGGTCGTAGCCATGGTTAATGCTGTTGACATGAACGTTGTTCACGTCGAGCAGCAAGCGACAATCGGCTTTGTCTAGCACGGCGTTGATGAATTCGGCCTCGCTCATTTGCCGGGCCGGTGCCGCGTAGTAAGAAGCGTTTTCAAGCGCAATGCGTTGCCCGAGAATGTCCTGAACGCGCATCACACGCTCAGCCACATGGTTCACTGCCTCTTCAGTAAAGGGAATGGGCAGCAAGTCGTAGAGGTGCCCGTCATCGCCGCAGTAGGTCAAATGTTCCGTATACAGCGGGCATTGATAGGTGTCTATAAATTCTTTGATTGAACTGACAAGCTCAATATCCAACGGTGCAAAGCCGCCGATATTCAGAGACAGGCCGTGCAGATATATGGGATAGCGCTCGGCAAAAAAGTGAAAGTCTTTTTTAAGCCGCCCGCCGAGGTGCATCCAGTTTTCCGGTGCAACCTCCAGGAAGTCAATTGCTCCGGCATTGAGAGGCTTGAGCGCGCCGGTAATGGCGCGCCGCAAGCCAAGTCCAGCCTGTACTTCAGACATGGAGTTTAGTGGGCACCGCACTTGCCTTCGCCACACTTGCCTTCAGCTTTGGCTTTTTTGCCTTCGCCGCACTTGCCTTCACCACACTTGCCTTCGGCTTTGGCTTTTTTGCCTTCGCCGCATTTACCTTCGCCACACTTGCCTTCGGCTCTGGCCTTTTTGCCTTCGCCGCACTTGCCTTCACCACACTTACCTTCGGCTTTGGCTTTTTTACCTTCGCCGCATTTACCTTCACCACACTTGCCTTCACCGCATTTACCTTCGGCGTCCTTGGCGTAGGACACGAGATCGTAGCCTGAACTCAAGTGGCTTGCGGCGAAGGGGTTGGTGTCCGCCGATACCACAGACGCACCTGTACCTGCCAAAAAGGCTGCGCCAAGCGCCGCCGCCAGTGGTTTTTTACTCAATTTAGCCATGTTCAGTGTTCTCCTGAAAAATCATCCTGAAGGATCTTGATGTGACCATGCTGCACCCTGTTGTTACAGCCACAGGTATTACAGTTGTCATATACGCAGTGTTACAGCAGTTAGATGAAGAACCTGTCAAAATGTTACAAACATTGTAGTCGGGTCAACCATCCTGAACGTGCGTGCTTAGCCGCTGGTTATAAGACAGTTAAGTTTTGAACCAGTTCACACCTTAGGTCAAGTAAGCATTGCTGAAATTAGACTCTTGGGGTGTCCGCAGCCAGAATATCGCGCCACTGGGCCTTAAGTCGCTTTTCCGACACCGGCATGGCTGTACCCAGGGTTTGGGCAAATACGGACACGCGATATTCTTCAAGCATCCAGCGATAGTCAACTACCGCCGCCGAAACAGAGGCGGAAACCATGTCGCTCGCTGTGAATCGCTGCCACAAGGGCTCGGTGAGCGAACGCAATGCCAGTGTTTGCTGCCGCTCGCGCTGATACTGCCCTTCCAACTTATCCAGACGCTGCTCTATAGCTTGCAGATACCTCGGGTACTGTGCCAGCCGCTCGCGATCCAGCATTTCAAGAAAGCCCGTGAACAGAAGGCCATCAAGTTGCTCACGAATATCCGACGCCGTGTCAATCCAGTGTAGCTGCGTCAGCTTCTTCAGGCCGCGTTGCACTGCTGCTGCGCGCGCAAGAATGGATTCCGCCAGAGTTTCAACCTGCTGCAAGGACGCCAGCAACCGCGGGTGCCCCTCTCTGAGAATAGATTCGTAGGCCGCGGTATCTCTCGGCAGCTCGCGCTGGTGCAAATACGCACCGTCGACTGCCGCTCTCAGAATAGATTCCAACCAGTCGCGCCGCTGTTGCTTCAGAGCGGCAAGCTGCAGTTGCACCGGGTTCGATTTCAGCAATCGCTCACGATGCGGTTTTAGCGCTGCCTGTTGTCGCAACATGATAAGCCTGAGAACCGCTTTACGGCTCTCGCGCTCGGCCAGGCCGGCGTTGTCCAGCAGCATCAACTCTACCTGATCGCCCTTGTCCACCAACGCAGGGTAAGCCTGCACCTCTGCCCCGCCGCGACGAATAACTTGCACGGGGGGCAGGGACTCTATCGCCCAGTCCGTCATGTGCTGCTGCGAAAATTGGGCACTGTTCTCTTCCTGCAGGCTGGCCCGGGCGGCATCGGCGAAGGTCGCTTTCAGCTCATCAAGATGTCGACTCTCGCCCAGCAGTTTGCCCTGCTCATCGAGAATCCGAATATTCATGCGATAGTAATCGTCCAGCGACTGCGCGCTCCACAGCTCTGCCGGCACCGCGACACCGCTTTGCCGGCGCAGGGCTTCAGCCAGCTCATTGATCAAGGACTTGTTGCCGGCTTGCAACAAGCCAAGTGCCTCGCCAACCACTGCCGGTATCGGCATAAATTTTTTGCGCCACTGCTTCGGCAATGCCTTGACCAGCGCTATACACTTTTCGGCAAGCAAGCCCGGAACCAGCCATTCCGGCAGATGGTCAGGCACACGATTGAGCAACGCCACGGGAACTTCCAGCGTCACTCCATCAGAGGCGTGGCCGGGCTCAAAGCGATAACTCAACGGCAGGCGCAGGTCTTCCCATTGCAGACAGTCGGGAAACTGTGCCTCGGTATCGTTACCCGTTGAAGCGGCAAGAACCTCTGCCTTGCTGAGCTTGAGTCGCCGGGCTTCTGCCGGGGTTGCGTTCTTTAGCCAGCTTTCGAGGTGGCGACTGCTGACAACTCCTTCAGGAATTTTCTGATCGTAAAACTGATAAAGTACCTCGTCGCTGATCAGCAGGTCGCGACGCCGAACCTTGCTCTCCAGCTCAAGCACCTCGGCGATCAGCGCCTGATTGTGATGAAAAAATTCCGCGTTGCCGCGATAGCGGCCCTCTACCAACGCACTGCGAATCAAGATTTCGCGCGAGGCCACAGGATCGATCGGGCCGTAGTTAACGCGCTTGCGATCCTGAATTACCAGCCCGTATAGACGGGTTTCCTGAAACGCTGACACACGACCAGCACGCTGTTGCCAGTGCGGCTCGTAGTACTGGTATTTCAGTACCGCGTCATTAATCCCCAATAGCCATTCGGGTTCTATGCGGGCGACACAGCGCGCATAAAGTTGAGTTGTTTCTACCATTTCGGCTGCAACCAGCCAGGCCGGTGATTTTTTAAAGAGAGCCGAGCCGGGGAAAATGCGTAGCTTGCGATTGCGTGTGCCGCGGTACCAGTTGTCTTCGTCTTTTTGCGCTATCTGGCTGAGAAACCCGGAAAGTATCGCGCGATGCACCGGCTCGTAGTCAGCGCCAGTTTTGTTCACGGGCCACTGGTTCTGTTTACACAGCAGCTTCAACTGCCAATGCAGTTCGCGCCACTCCTGAACACGCATGAATGACAGGAATTCGCGCTGACACAGTTTCCGAAACTGGCTATTGGAGAGTTCCTGGCGCCGCTCCTCGACATAGTTCCACAGATTCACAAAACCGAGAAAATCTGACTCTTTGTGATAAAACCGACGATGCTTCTCATCGGCGGCCTGCTGTTTGTCGGCCGGGCGCTCGCGCGGATCCTGAATACTTAATGCGCTAACGATAATAAGTGCTTCATGCAGACAACCCAAGGCTTGAGCTGCCTGCAACACCCTGGCCATACGTGGGTCCAGCGGCATCCGCACCAGAGTTTTTCCCAGGCTGGTCAACCCGCGTTTTTGTACTGCTCCCAGTTCCGCCAGCAGTTTGTAGCCATCATTGATAAAACGGCTGTCCGGCGCATCGACAAAGGGGAATTCGTCGATGTCACCGAGGCGCAGGTTCAGCATTTGAAGGATAACGGACGCCAGGTTGGTGCGCTGAATTTCCGGCTCGGTAAAATCGGGACGCGCCTCATAATCAGCTTCGGAATATAGCCGCACGCAAACCCCGGGGGCTACACGCCCGCAGCGCCCGGCCCGCTGATTGGCACTTGCCCTGGAAATTGGCTCAATCGGCAAGCGCTGTACCTTGCTGCGGTAGCTGTAGCGGCTGATGCGTGCTGTGCCGGTATCAATGACGAAATGAATACCCGGTACGGTAAGCGAAGTTTCTGCGACATTGGTAGACAGGATAACGCGCCAGCCACGACGGGATTTATCATCAAAAATGCGTTGCTGTTCGGCACCGCTAAGCCTTGAATACAGCGGTAAAACCTCCAGTCCTTTAAGCTCGGATTTGCGCAATTTAAGCGCAGCCGCCCGAATTTCACGCTCTCCACTGAGAAACACCAGCACATCGCCACTGCGTCTGCCACCCAACTCATGCAATTCCCACAGCGCTTGCTCGATTGCCTCCGCCTGATCTCCCTCGGGACTCAGCTCTTCGAGCGGGCGATAACGCACTTCTACCGGGTAACTGCGACCGGTCACCTCCAGCACTGGCGCATTGCGGAAATGCTGTGAAAAGCGCTCCACGTCAATGGTCGCCGACGTGATAATCACCTTAAGATCCGGTCGCTTTGGCAGAAGTATTTTAAGGTAACCCAGCAAAAAATCGATGTTGAGGCTGCGCTCATGGGCCTCGTCGATAATCAGGGTATCGTAGCGGTTCAAATTCGGGTCAGACTGGATCTCGGCCAGCAGAATGCCATCGGTCATCAGCTTGATATAGCTGGAATCCGACACCTGGTCCTGAAAGCGCACCTGAAAACCAACGGCCTCGCCGACGCTGGAGTTGAGTTCGCTCGCAATGCGCTGGGCGACCGTGCGCGCCGCCAAACGGCGCGGCTGGGTGTGGCCAATCAAACCGAGTACACCGCGCCCCGCTTCCAGACAGAGTTTGGGTAGCTGGGTGGTTTTACCCGAACCGGTTTCACCGGCAACTATGATCAACTGATGCTGTAACAGCGCTTCTTTGAGTCGGGGTATTTCACGCGATACCGGGAGGTCCGGGTATTCGATGACCGGCAGCCTGTCGCGCCGCAATGCAACACGTTGCCGGGATGTTGCCAGCGCTTCGTCAAGGCGGAGCTGCAACTTGTCGACGGGTTTACCGCTGCCTGCCCGTTTGGCCAGGTCGCGCTGCATTCGCAGCAGGCCCGGACGGTCGGCCAACCAACAATCGTCTAATGCCTTGAATACATCTGCTTCGTTTTGCATTTTCCGCCAATAAAAAACGCCCCGAAGGGCGTTTTACAGCTGCCTTGATAAAGTAAAAATCAGGATGATTTTAACTCTTCATCACGCAGTTCGCGACGCAAAACTTTACCCACATTGGATTTGGGTAAATCGTCGCGCTCTTCAATGTGTTTTGGCATTTTGTAGCCTGTGAGCTGTTCGCGCAGATGCGCCTTGAGGGAATCGATATTGACCGGCCCGTTTTTACCTACGACGAAAATCTTGACGACTTCACCGGATTTTTCATCCGGCACACCAATGGCCGCACACTCCGCCACGTCCGGGTGTGTGCACACAACATCCTCAATTTCATTCGGATATACGTTGAAGCCGGAGACAAGAATCATATCCTTGATACGGTCAACAATTTTCAGATAACCGTCCGCTTCCACAATGGCGACATCGCCCGTGTGCAGCCAGCCGTCCTCGTCGATCATTTTTCGGGTTTCATCATCGCGCTGCCAGTAACCCAGCATAACCTGAGGGCCGCGCACGCAAAGCTCACCGCGCTCGCCAATCGGCTGGTCAGCGCCGTCATCACCCACTATTTTGATTTCGGTATTGGGCACAGGCACCCCAATTGAACCCAGCTTGTTTGCACCGCCAGGGTTCGTTGTCACTACCGGCGATGTCTCGGTCAAACCATAGCCTTCAAAGACCTCGCAACCGGTAATCTCTTTCCAGGTGTTGGCCGCCGACGAGGTAAGCGCCATGCCGCCCGACAGGGTCATTTTCAAACCCGAAAAGTCTATGTTCTTAAATTCAGGGTGGCTATAGAGCCCGACAAAGAGTGTATTCAAGCCACTCATCCCGCTGAATTTCCACTTTTTCATCTCTCCAATAAAGGCATCCATATCTCTGGGGTTGGGGATAAGCACGGTGTGATTACCCTGCATCATTACGATAAAGCCCAGTGTAAAGGAGTAGATGTGATACAGCGGCAATGGACCAATAAAGGTTTGCGGGCCTTTTTCAAAACCGTAAGTATCAAACACACTGCCTGCCTGAAGTATGTTGGACACCAGATTGCGATGACTAATCATCGCGCCTTTTGACACACCCGTGGTGCCGCCTGTGTATTGCAGCAGTGCCACATCATCCGGCGCCGGCTTAACCGCTTTCAGGCTTAACTTACGCCCCTGGGCAATGGCACTGCGAAAAGAAATCGTATCGGGAATGGTGTAGTCGGGAATCATCTTCTTAATGTGGCGGGCGGCAAAATTGATAATCCGGCCCTTGATCGGCGGATGCAAATCAGCCACTTCCGTCATGATAACGGTCTTCACCGGCGTGTCTGCCAACACCTCTGCAGCGGCTTCGCCAACGTTGGCCAGCAACAACAGCGCCTTAACGCCTGCGTCATTGAGCTGGTGCTTGATTTCCCGCGGGCTGTAGAGCGGATTGGTGTTAACCACCACAAAGCCTGCGCGCAGTACCGCAAACATGGCAACGGGATACTGAATGATATTGGGCATCTGAATAGCAACACGGTCGCCGGGCTGAAGATCGGTTTTTTGCTGCAAGTAGGCGCCCAACGCTGCGGAATGACGTTCCAGCTCGTCGTAGGTCAGTGTATGTCCAATACTGGTTACCGCGTCGCGATCGCGATAACTTTCGATGCAGAAATCAAACAATTCCACCAGATTGCGAAACTGGTCGGGGTTGATGACTTCAGGCACACCAGCGCGTGCGCGTGCCGCCGACACAGCCTCGGCAACAGATTTAGACAATTCAGACACGTTCCTTCCTCGATCGTGGGTTACAGGCAAGCCGCGCCATTTGCTGGCACCGGATGTTGTTATACATGAGAACATGTGAAGCTAACGGTCTTTACAGCACCTGTCAACGCAGCCCACATGGAGTAAAATGCCTATATCCACTATTTATTACATCTATAGGGAAGTACCGTGACACAACTGGAAAACCGAACCTTCGACGAGATTGCCATTGGCGACAAAATCCAAGCTGAAAAAACCCTGACAGAGCGCGATATCCTATTGTTTGCAGAGGTTTCCGGAGACGTAAACCCGGTTCACCTTGATGCCGAATACGCCGCCGGAACCCTGTTCAAGCAGCGCATTGCCCACGGCATGTGGACCGGAGCCCAGATATCAGCCCTGCTCGGCGTTCAGATGCCTGGCCCCGGCACCATTTATCTCGGCCAGAACCTGTCGTTCCGGGCGCCGGTCTACCTCGGCGACACCATTGAGTTCGAGCTGACGGTGAGTGACAAACGCGACGACAAGAAGATCGTGCACTTTCAGTGCAAGGCCAGCAACCAGCACGGCAAAACCGTGGCCAGTGGAGAAGCCCAAGTAATTGCCCCCACTGAAAAAATTCGCTTACCGCGGCCAACCCTGCCCAATATTACTATCGGGTAAGGTTTGCGTAACATTTTTGACCCGCAGGCGGATTTCTGTAATAGTGACAACCAAAATTACCAGTCCGTCCGCGAGGACAAGCAACCTTTAAAACTATAAACATAAATGGCAGAACCTATTGGTTTTATTGCGTTTTTGGGTACTCAGAGTCCGTAGATCACCTATGAAATCCAGTTATTTATCACGCTTGAGCGGCTTGGGGCTGTTACTTGTCAGCCTTTCTGGCGGAACCGTTTTCGCCCAGAGCCCCGCGCAAGCCATAGAGCGCCTAGAGGCAAAACAACAACAACTGCAAGAACAGGAAGATGCGCTGAGGGCAAAATCCCAGTCTATCTCCTCGGCCATGGCAAATACCGAGGTTAGCGACGGTCCCGAAAAGGCTGCCTATGAAGAAGCAATTGCCAGCTTTGAAGAGGCTAGCGAGCAGTACGAAAGCGACCCCAGCCCCACCAACAAGAGCCGTGTTCGCAATGCCGAGTTCAAACTGCATCTTGCGGAGCGCAAATTTCGCTCCGGTAATGCCGAAATGCAAAAGCTCGAAGAACAGCAGGATGAGGTTGAAAGCCAACTGATATCTGTGCGCCGCGAGCTTGACGAGATCAACGAAGAGATTCCCCAGTTACGCCAGCGCATGGCCGAACAACGCGAACGGGAAAAAGCCCAGGCTGCAGCTGCCGCAGCCAGGGCGCGCGAAAAAGCGGCACAGGCCGAGGCTGCCAAAGCCGCTCAGTCCAATAATACCGCTTCTGCTCAGGCGCGAAGCAAGGCCCCGGCCAAAACTGAACCGCGCGAACCCCCTCGCAAAAATGCCGCTGAGGCACCCGCCAAAAAAGCCGGACCAGCAGCCTCTGGCGAGCCCATTGAACTGGATCGCGACTTCATGCTGCTCACCACCAAGGCACAAGTCCTCACGGAGCTGGCCAACCTGCAGTTGCGTATTGGTGGCGACAGTCTGAAAATTCGCAGTAACAAGATTCTTAACGTTCGCCATTTCGTCGACGGCAAGGAAGTGGACAAAAACAGCCACCGCTTTAAAGGACTGGGCAACTACCAGTACCGGGCCGATGCCGCATTGCTGGCGGGCGAAAATCGCCTCCGCGTGTCTTTCTCTCGCTGGAATATCGATATGCCTGCGCAATACGCCGGCGAGAATCTGGTGATCCTGATGGACGCCAGTGATCGCAACGCACCCCGGATTGTATGTTTTCCGGCGAAATTGGCAGGCGACAGCTGAGTTCGGCGGGGCACGCTTTAATCAAGTAAATGGCAGGCAATCAACCTGCCATTTTTTTTGTCCTGAATTTCTTTTTCCGCTAGCCGGGGCCGCTCTGTCCGGCAACGCTCAACAACCCATTTACAGCGCAAATTGTAGGCACAACCCTGATCGGCAGGCGGCATTAAACTGTTCGCCTCAAGCGCTTCACCCTCTCCCTCCAGCCATTCGCCCTCGCTCTCGCCGCCGGGGCTGGCGGCAATCAATGCCTGCGTATAGGGGTGCCCTGGCGAGCGCAGCAAATCCCGCCCGCCGGTTTCAACAATCCGCCCGTGATACATCACGGCCGTGCGATCTGCCAGATGGCTCACCACGGCCAAATCGTGGGCGATAAAAATCATGGCGACGCCGGTTTCCTGCTGCAATTCGT
>Ga0213833_1001725_pt1 | contig 15123 bp, 17 predicted proteins | sample SWATP21_FD_160575 | JGI IMG/M metagenome (GOLD analysis project Ga0213833, IMG submission 160575) | Coastal seawater microbial communities from Marineland, Florida, United States - SWA TP2 #1 | ecosystem: Environmental > Aquatic > Marine > Coastal | place: USA: Florida | collected 2016-08-14
CAGTGGCGACAGCGGATACAGCAGTGGAGCTGGCTGCCACGGCAACAGACGCAGCAAACACAGCAGGTGTTCCTGATCCATCGGTCCCAGCTTTGACCTGGGCACTTGTTGGCGCTGCAGCATCGTTGGGAAGAACAACGAAGAACGCAGAGCCAGGTTCATCCAGCGCCACTTCTACGGTTGCAGATGAATCTGAGACACTTGAGACGCGTGGGTACCCGGCTCCGTATTGTGGCGGCGTTGCATCTGACAACGTTGTGGAGTCCAGCTTTGTAGGGGTACTCTGCACGTTGTTCGCTTCATCAACCAGAAGAACGTACACATCATACGCCGTCGACGCTTCAAGCCCGGTGAGGCCACCTGTAACAACGGATGGAGATGGCCCAGTGTCAGCCACAGATACCGCTGCGACTTGGGAAGGAGCAGTCGCAAGCTTGACTTCGCTCGCTGTTGGGGCTGTGCCGCCATCAGCAACAACAACGATGTACGCCGTGCCCGGTTCGTTCATCAGAATGGATACAGTAACAGTGGAATCAGTGCTGCTTGCAGATGGATATCCAGATGCAAACTCGGGAGCGGTGGCATCGGAAGCTGTGGTGGCATCAAGTTTCACCGCTGTAGCTTGGCGGTTTGGTGTTGGTTCGTCATCTTGGGCCACGATCCACACATCGTATGCAGACGAAGCACTCAGGTCCGTGCCAAGTTCCAAGGAAACAGTTGTGAAATGGGCTGCAACAACCGTGTTTCCACTGGCCAGCGCTGAAGCACCGCTACCATCTTGTGCTGCTGCCACCTGAGCAGCTGAAGGAGAGTTGGCTCCATCTGCCACCACCACCGCGAACACGCTTCCAGGCTCGTTCAGTTGCATCGAAATGGTAATACTTGAGTCAGTTGTGCTTGCAACTGACGGATAACCAGACGGAAACGTGGGAGGGGACGTATCCGAAGCTGACACGGTTGCAATCGTGACAGCACTTGCGCAGGTTGTGGCTGAGTTGCACGATACAACCGCCTGAAGGCTGTGTTCCGCCAAGTCAGCATTGAGGGGGTCGACAACAACCTGCAGCTCTGTGGATGCTAGCACAGACACCGAAGTGGGCTGAGTGACAGTGCCACTCGTTGCTGAAAGCAACACAGAACACGTCCCCACAAAGTTCGTGCCAAGTACCGAGAGGATTGTTGCACCGATGCTGACTTGTGCCGTGGACGAAGACACAGTCGGAGACGCAGCAACTGTTGCCACTGGAACAGGGTCTCCAGCAGTAATGCCATCAGTGCTAAGTTCAGCGAAGAGGGTTGCCCCAACCAAGCTTGTTGAAAGGGCACCAGTGAAAGCTGTTGCCGAGGATTCAGAATGCACAATTGTGGTTGATACAGTCGGACTCGTTCCGGTGGTGGCTGTAATGGTAACATCAACGAGTTGAGACAGCCCGGAGCCCTGCAATTGAATTTCGGTAGCACACGCAGCAACAAGCACTTGCAGCGGGGAAGGAACAAGGACGCCACCTGTTGCGTTGCGATCCTCAGGTAAGTACATGCATCGCACACACAGCCCGCGCATTGCTTGTGACGTACTTGCTGGACGCTTGCAAATGCCAAATCTGTCCTTTGTCTTTTTATCCGTGCTGGACCACAGCCCATTCTGCACGTAGATGTACGGCTTGGAAGTGTCCGTCTCCTCCCCGGAATCCCAGTTCGTGTAACTGCACATTTGGCATGCGTAAGTTCAGCGCCGTGTTCAATGCGTGCTACACGTGAGGAGACGTACTCCAACACAGAACCATCTGAGAAGCCAACTTTCTGCGGAAGAGTGTTGTACATGTGAATCCAGGTTTGATCATAAATCATGGACAAGAGGAACGCGCGCTCGTCTTGATTGTTTACGACAACCAGGTCGCTTGCCTGTTCACAATGATGAAGTGAGTGGGGTCGGGTATACGTACGCGCAAGTCGAAACCATGCCAACGTACAGCGTCTTGCCCTTGGCACCATGCACGAGCAGAGGACCACGACCTGCCTTGCGTGCTGATTCGGTAGCAAGACCCTGCGAACGGCGACCAGCCCGAGCTACAGCTACCGCCAGAGGGCCGCGCAACTTCACACGCAGTGTCGTAGCTCGAGGAGCACGACCGGTCCATGAACTCGCCAGTAGTTGTGATTCGAACACACGCTGGGCGGTACCCCTCGTTTGGCTCGTTTATCTTCCACGGCGCATACATCGCGGACGTGGACAAGGTGCCCCCGATGTAGAAGTCGTATGTGGTGAGCGAACTCGTCCAGAAATTTTCCCCGCTGTTGCCTGCGTCCACCATTAGCTGAGTCAGGAAGTTATTTTCTTCCTCGGAATGGATGGTCACCGAGTGCGTTCGGTCTGATATGGCTTGACAGTCAGTAAGGTGCCTGGAGTAGCTCTCCTGGCTGGGTTGCACCTTGTAGCAATGGGTATCGAACAGTGACCACGCTGCGTCCGGGCACGCAGCGCCAACGGTTCCAATGCTCGTGGCGGAACCTGAACTCCCCGCTGTTGTTGTTACCACCGCCTTGATCACCGCACCATCCAAGTCGCTGTTAAGAGCTGCGACCGTCACAGCCAGCAGCGTGGAGGAGACGGCAGTAACAGATGCAGGCTGCGATATGGTACCGCTGGTCGCTGACAGCACTACGCTGGCAGAAGAATCAAAAGATGTGCCTTGGATGGCAATTACAGTGCCTTGTGGTGCAATTCGCACCCCGGGTGTGCTCACAACGCTTGGTAGCGCATGCACGAGACTGACGGTGCCGAGAAGACACCAAGCTGCGAGCCACAGCCGCATGGTGCAGCAAAGCAAAGCGAACGTAAGCTTGTGCCTCACAAGGACTCAACACTCATGTTCAAGCAGAACAAAAGCTGCAGAAGAAAGGCAAAGCACGGAAGAGAAGCAGCGTTCGACGAACACTGCAGCCACGTTGGTCGCAGGCGTTTCGACGCTGTGTGAGATTTGTCACTATTTTACACTTTTACAGAGCACGCCCAGCTAACATTGGATTTTGTTCGCCCACGACTGGCCAGGAACGTCAAGGAACCCGGCCTTGATGCAAGGGCCTGAATGCACAGCATGTGTGAGGGAACACATGAACCCAAAACCGCCCATGCTCTCGTAGCACGTACAAAAGCAATCGTAGAAGCCGCCCCGTCCTGACTCAGAGAGACAACGCTTTCGACACGTCTTTGTTACCTCACCGTTCTTCACCCCGGACGATGGTTGCTTTGGTGCTTTCACTTTGCCGCCATGAGGGGTATATCTGCAAAGGGGGCACGTTGACTCAACACTCCACGCCACTTCAGCAACGACAACAACAACAGCAAGCAAGACGCACTGGATGTCGAAGCTGAACCCCCCGCCAAACTGCAGCTTCGGCGAGCTCTCAAACGCGGCGATGCCCCCACCACCACCGCCCGACACACGCATAGCAAGTTTCTTGCCGCACTGTTTTCTATCGTTGCGAAGCTTTCGGAGAACGTCGGCGTTCAACACCTGATTGTTATCGGGGGTTGCTCCCCACGAGTTGGATCGACCGGACGCATCGATCCCACCCCCGCCACCTGCGCCGCACCACACGAAACCATACGTGACTTTGTCTCAAAGCCCACAACATGTCGTCTCGAAGTGATCGCACCTCCTCCGGACGAAAAGAACTGCACCTCGTGCTCGAACACTGCAGCAATGTGGTGCGGAGTGAGGGTTGTGCCGCCGTACTAACACAGGCCACGCCACTGACCTTGCATGCCACCTCCTCCACCGCCACCTCCCGACCGATCACTGTGAGTACCACTCATCCCAGCGCCAAGACCCCCACCCATTGATACGAGGATGGTGTCTCCGCAAGCAATTTCGATGCCGAAGCCGAAACCACCACCGCTGGAGACTGTGGAAGCACCTACCACAATCAGCTTGCACTCGACCCTCGCACAACCACACCACCCTCAGCAGCAACGCACCCAAGCCATTGGAGAAATGTTTTTTCATCACTTTGTCAAGTTCCGCGAATCCTGCACGGTATGACTCCTCCAACGCCCGGAAGTTGGCTGACATCACCTGCAAGCACAGTGAGCGGGGGCACATGATACCGGCCGGGAAGGGCGTGTACCTTCGTCCATAGTGTCGGAGAGAGAATATCGTCCTTGACAGCAGTAGGAATCTGGGAGGAGGCATGGGTAGTGAGGTCTGCGACTTGGAGTGAACCCAGTACTGTTCTTGTCCCCACGTACCAACTCCAAGTACTCCTTCGTTGTAGCTTTGGCTGTGCCCTGGTGCATGCGCAACATGGGGAGTACGACAGATTCCAAACGGAGATCAAACTTTAGTGTATCGTCAAACTCGTGATGGGAATTGGTGTGAAAAAGCGTCACGTCGCCACTGTCCAGCAGAATCTTCCACAACTCCACCGCCATGTCCTGGGTTGCAAGCGTGAGCTGGCGACCCGCCTCAGTCCATGCCTGCTTCAGCTGCTTCTGTTGGGGATTCTCAGCATTGCACCAACTTGGTAGCCCCCATACAACAACTAGAACACAAGCCAAGGAAGCGAGGCGCATGGTGGCGGCGTCACGGCAGCGCTTGACACGGAGCTGCGAAGATCATGTTGACAAATTTGTGGTAAACATCGTTTTTGCCCCGTTCTACTACCACAACGGCCCGCTCCGCGGCAGAATGCTACGCTCGTCTGGCGCACTGTGGGGGAACACAAACTGCCCCGTGTATGTGACACATTGGCGCAGGGCCACGAACTGGGAGAAAATCAGCCCCAACGGAGAGACACGCGATACAGACCACTTGTCCGCTTGCACCCAAAGGTTGCTCAACACGGCCTGCACCTGGCCGTGCGTGTACAGCCCGCGCACAATGCCGTCCCCTTCAAACCGAAGCGCAAACATGGCGTCGGCTGCCTTGAATGGAAGGTTCCGCAGCGGCGCTGCGGGTTGTGAGCCAGTTGCGGCTGCGGCTGCAACACCGGGTGGAGGACCACTCACTGGGGTGGACTGCGAACGTGTGATGGGGCCAGGCGGGTTGATGGCGCGACCCGGCCCCGGAGGAGTGGGATTGGCGGCATACATGCTGTAACCTGACTGTGGTCCAGACGACGGCGCGCCTACCGGGGCGGCACGTGGGTCCAACCGACTTGGACCCACGGTCCGCGCCCTTGCTGCGTCGCCGGCACCACCATCACCACCTGGCAGTGGCTGCTGCTGCTGTTGAGGTGACATCGCTGAGGCAGCGACTGCGGGGCGTGCGGGGGCGCGAGAGGCTGCATCCCAGCGGTTTGTGGGAGCAACAACACTCCCCAAACCAGGTGGAGCCGCTGCGGGTTCCATTCTACGCTGTTGGGGTGGCGTGACAGCATCGCTGGCGGGCGCAGCAGCGGTCGCGGCGCCCAGGCGCTGTTGCTGTTCGGGGTTCCCGCTGGGGTTCCCACTGCTGGCACTGGGGCGCTGTGCAGGCGACGCGGGCGCTCCTGACACTGGCACCTTGGGTGGTTGCGGCTGCTGCGGTGGTGACGCAGGCGTGGGCGTCGTCCCGGCCGGGCCGAACAAAAACCTGTGGTGCTGCTGCTGCTGTTGCTGCTGCTGCTGCTGCTGCGGCGACCCGGCAGGACCGGGCGCCGTGGTCTGATGCAGGTGTGTCCCAACCGCCGCCCGCTGCGGCGCCGCGCCGCCGTCCGAGGACGCAGGCGACCCCACTGCACGCCGTTGTGACGGCACACGCTGGCCGCCCAGCGCTGACGGCCCCGGCTTGATCCGAGTGTCACGGCGGGCGGGTGGTTGCGGTTGCAGCTGCGCACGTGCCGGCTGGGATCGAGTCGAGGCAGGCGGCTGCGCTTGCGGCTGCGGTCGTGGCTTGGAGGAGGTGATTTTCTTCGCAGTGTGGGCCATGGACAGGAACCGGCTCCAGTGTTGATCCTGCTTCAGGTCCGCCGCGTTGCCAACCGCAACAACGAGTCGCTGGGCACGGGTAACCACCGTGTTGAACAAGCGCGGGTTGTTGAGGAGCGTTGGCACTGGTCTCGTGCGGCCGGTGCGGCTATCGTCACTCTTTGACTCCATCTCCGCCGCGAACTTGGACAAGGTAGAAATGATGAGGACAGAGAACTCGCGGCCCTGGACGTTGGTGATGCTGTCCACAGCCAAGCCCCGCGACGCCCGGTTGCGCTTCGCTTGCTGGCGAATCACTTGCATCTGATGACGCAAGGTGCAAGGTTGGGGCAGGGGAGGTGAGCCAAGCCCACCACGCGACACAGGAACGGGACATGACGTGCGATACGACTCACACCACACCAACTCCCTCACGCACCTGAAGGAAATGCGGCGCAATGACCAAAATGTCTTCCAGCTTCACATCTCCGTCACGCACAAGCTCCATCGCCACGCGGATCGCAGCATCGGCTTCGCAGATGCTGCCACCTCGCTTGAACACCTCCACTGGATCCGCCTCATGCGACACAGGCTGGAATACCAAGGCATGGCGACTGGACGTGCCTGGCCAAACTGGGGCATCCAGTTCGCTGTTGGTGTGGCACAACGGCAACGCTGTTAGCAACACGTGGACCCGGAGACGGCCACAGCCGCAACAGAATCACAACACAGCACAAGCAGTGCGCGCCACTCACCACTTGGGTGCGATGGGGTACGGGTAAAACGCAGAGGCAAACCGAACAATGTCACGGTGGCACCGGTAGTTGTTCGACAGAAGAATCCTGGGAAGGAACAATACCGCGTCACCACACGTGAACAACAACAAAAAAAGCCAAACGCCAAGCGCTGCACGACACACACGCACTTGCAACGCGTCGCGGTTGTCTTTTCGTCCGAGTAGACGCCAAGGTGGTACATGCGCTCCAGCACGGAGACGCCCAACCCACACCTCTGTGACAAGCCACTATGGACACTGGGCTGCTGCTGCTGTGGATCGCCCACCTGTACATCCAGGTGCAGCCGGTGCAGCCAGGAAACCACGCGTGAGAAGCACGCCCACAATACTAGCAACACGCACACCCACATCCACGCCCACACCCACACCCACACCCACGCCACAAACTGAAAACACAACAAGAACAACCACAACCAATGCAACCAAAACGTACCAAAGTGATCTTGGTGCGTTCGCCAGCCAGTGACAGTGGGATGAGCGCTTCAGGTTCCCACACCTGTGCGGCTTCATCGATGATGATGTCGGTGAAGTGGTTCGGGGCGGAGCGGTGGGTGGAGCCTGGCACAGCTGGTCCATACCCTGCACTCCGCAGCGCGCCGGCCATGACGCAGGTGGTGATGACCACCAGCTTGTTCTGGACGCTGTCGAATGTCGGGGCAACAAAGGCGCGGGCACGGGCGGAGTAGTTGGAGCAGTCTCGAAGCGCCGGGTCTAGCGTGTCTGTCCGGCGTGTGGTGGCGTACACACGCAGCACCTTCGACCCCTCGGTTTCGTCGGAAACGCGCGGCACAAACCGCAGCACCGCGCGCGCAAGGTGGTCCGCCGCGGAGTTCGTCTGCGTCGCCACCAGCACCGCGCCAGCCTCTGCGCGCCCAAACAGCGCCGCCAAGATGGCACGAATGATGGCGTGGCTTTTACCACACCCAAACGGGCCCATCACCACCGTCGGCGTTGCTTGCGACGACTGTGCCAACAGCGAATCCACCACCTGCCGCTGGTCGGCGTCCAGTGACTCCAGCACATCCGCCCAGTCCCCGGCCTGCGACGCGATCAAATCCTGGCTGCGTGTCGTGCCCCACGCGTCCCGCACAGCACTGGTGCCAAACAAGCGCGACAACAACGGCTTGGCGTCGTCAATGGCGCGGTGCATGAGGCGGTACCGGAAGGACGGGGGGAACAGCCACACCTCCGCCTCCACATTGGACGCCAGGAACGGCTGCGCTTCCATGGAGAACTCCACCGTGATGCGGGTCTCGTGGGTGTCCGTCACGTGGCCAAACGCCACGACATCCGAGGAGCGGGAGGAGCGCACCGCCACGTTGACACCGAACAGGTCCGCGTCCTCCGTAGGGGTGCCGGTGTCGAAGGACACCTTCCACGCGCCCTTGTACGGGTGGCAGTTGTCCGTCCACATGAAGCCGTGGAACTTCTGCAACGCCGCCAAGTGGCTGGCGTGGTTCAGGCACAGCAGCGAGTGGAAGCGGTCCGTGTAGCTGAAGACGTGCAGTGGCGTGAACAAGCCGGGTTCGCAGGCGCGCACGTCCGAGTTGGCGTGCAGCGACGCGGCGCGCTTCAACACACGGATGGACGGCATGCGGTAGGTGCGGAGGGGCACGCGCGTGTCAAGGCGGGGGTCGTCCCACGGATCCCTAATGAACCGCTTGACGCCCGCCTCACGCAACGCCTGCTTTCCGTTGTGGAACTCGGACGTCGCGTCACAATCCTCGTTGAACAGACACACCGGCTGGATGGCCTTGATCTGCACCTCCGTGAACATCGTGCAGGTGCCGCTGCCACCGCGATCCCCAGACGCGGCACCCTCCACAAATACAAGAGCGATGCGGGCACGCAGCTCTCGTTTCGTGGTGCGGGCACGAATCTCCACGCGGCTGTTCACGGCGAACGGCTTCCAGGGCAGCCGCTTCAACACAGCGTCGGGCATGGCCTGCATCTTGCCCTTGTCCATTCGAGTGGGAAACACCGCCACCTGGACGTGTTGGCTCGAACACAGCACGGCGGCGAGGTGGGGCTGCACCAATGTCGGCGGCTTCTTGTTCAGCCGCATGCGCCACATGATGGGACCCTTGCTCTGTGTCCAGTCGCGGCTCACCACCTGGGGTGTGGCCGGGTTGAACTCCAGTCCGTCGTCAAAGGAGTACGGCAAGGGAGCACCACTCTCCAGGCACTCGGCAGCGTCAACCGCCGCGCGGAAGGGCAACTTGCACTGCTGGTTGCGCCACTTTCGCGCCGTGAACGGTGGCGCATTGCTGGCGGCGGCCCACTCGCAGAACTCGCTGAGGGAGTGCACAAACGTACACCCACGGAACGTGCACTGGCCCTCCTGCGTCAGTCGCGTGCACCAACGTGCCCACAGGTACTTGCGAAAGTAGGCCGGGACTGGCCGGGCTTCCGAGTGCCGGTGCAGCACGAACACCGCGTCGCCCGGCGGGTAACGCTCCGCGGCAGCATCCGAGGAATCAGCTGCTGGGACATTCACCACGGCGACGTGGTCATGACCAACGTCTCCACTACTCGAATCTTGTGCGGATGCTGCATCCACACCTGTCCCTGCACCAGCGCCAGCGCCAGCACCAGCGCCAGCGCTAGCGTTGGTGATTCCACCGGCACCGCTCCCCACCTTGCGCTTGCTGCGACGGCTCATTACGCCGGCACCAACACTGGCCGCACCACGAAGTAACACAAGCACGAAATGAGTTGAAGGAACCGCGGCCGATGCGAAAGAATCGGCAAACAGGTCCAAGAGCTTGGCGTGTGTCGGCGGACACGTGCGAAGAAGCCTGGTTCCCACCCTCCTTGCGAGCGGCGAACAACAAACCGCGGGAATCCAGACAAAAGAACCGTGACATGCGGGCGACCTTACACAATACCAGCAGAGGCAGAGAAAACCGCACATTTTCCGGACGCTGACACAAACATCATTAATGCCCCACCGAAACTGCTGCTGTCAGTTGAGTTGCATCGCGTACTTGTGACGTGCGTGTCCCCATCCTTCCGTGAAGCAGGCTCGCAACCTGAACCACCAGCTGCGTGTTTGTGCAACACACAAGTCGGGCTCTGGGCGAAAGGCAGCTGCTGTCAGCATGGAAGGCGGGCCGGGGGCTGCCCCAAAGCAGACGAGTGAAGTCACACCCAGAGGGGACGACATCGTTGTGGCTGTTACTATCCCCACCGCGGCGTCATCACAACGACCATCCACTGCCGTACCAATGGAAAAACCACGCAACCGGCGCACGTCCACAGCAACAACGCGCGGGCACAGTGTATTTGGTGATGTGCATCAGTTCATCGCAAGTCAGACGGCTGCATACTCTGGTATTGTCAAGGTGCTATGCGATCGCATTGACAGCGGTGAATCTCGAGAGCAGGCGTTAGAGCAACGCGTTGAGCGGCTGGAGAAGCAACTGAACAATCTGGCGTTCGTTGCTGATGCTGTCAGGCCAGTGCCCTCTGCATGTGACCTTTGCGTGCGTCTGTGAAAACATTGGAACAGGTACAATGTACAGGGTCCTCGGATAAAGAAAATGGCGGCACACCTCTTGCGAGGACACCGACTTGTACGTTGCCGCACAGGGTGTGTGTGTGTGTGTGTCAGGCATCGACGCTGGTGCTTATATGCTTTCTGAGTTGCAGCGAAAACGCATCGAGAAGATGCAGTGGATAACACCCCCCAGTCAAACTGTTGTCGAACGCTGGCAGCGGGCGTGCAGAAAAGTGATAGAGAACAACAAAATCAAGGTACGGCGCCAGTATTAGAGATGTGTGAAGTCAGCCACAGGTACATTGTAGTCTCACACTGCCCCCCAGAATGCGAGTGTGCTCGATGTTCGTGTTCCCAAGGCGCAGTCGCTCTTCCAACGACTCGAAGCACTTGAAGCGCACACGAGAGACAAGTCTGAAGCACGGGCGTTGTTGTTAGAAGTTGACCGACAACTACATGATGAGCAAGGGGTGTTTCAAGAAGCTGGTGACGCGCCCAGTGCCATGTCAGGACTTGACTGGGCACCACAACAGTCGCTGACTCGCATGGCGTTGGAACGCAGCAATACGATCGTGAGTGAGGCTATGCAAAACCAGTCCTTTGATGGCCATGGACGAGCAGAAGTTTTTGCCAGCAAAGAGACTCTCAAGCATGACATCAAAGGTGCGTGAGACCGCGAACACGAGTTCACAATCAAGTTGCTCATTCGTGCTCCTTGCCTCTCCAGCGGCAAGGGAAGGCGTGCTCGAGATTGTTCGCGGAGTGGACATGTGTGCAGACATAGCCGCTCTACAGGAGGTTTGAGACAAACTGCACGTTGTGCAACGCGCTTCGCGGCATGACGTTTACCTTGGCTGGTGTGTCGCACAGATACCTGGCAATGTGTACACGCCTAAGTGCTGGCATATGTGTCACACCTTGAAGCGCGAAGTCACTGTCATGTCAGGCATTTTCAGCAAAGCGCTGGGTGTGCTGCACTCGGACAACGGCTCACGTCTCAGCTTGCGAACGCTCGACAACGTGTATGAGGTGGTACAAAGTGAGCTTCATGGCATGATTGCAGTACGTCCACGTTGCCAACCAAAACCAGACCGAAACCTTTCCTCACACAGACGCACTGGACGGTGTCAGCGTCTGGGACAGGTGGGGAGGGCCTGTCGCACGGAGTTGGTCGACATGTGGCAGGCAGATGAAGACCCCTCTACTGGTGTGGTTCCATCAGCCGTACAAGGAACACGCTCCTTGGTCCAAGTGCTAAATGTCCGCTCCTCCCTGCAATGTACAGTCAGTTGAGGCGCGATGCGCTGACAGCTTGTTGTTGTGCCTTGCCAACACCACAGACTGGGCGGACTGCGCTTCAGCTGTTTGTTGCATGCCTTCCTGCTCATCGCGTCGCCATTTCAACAGCTGCGAGGTTTGGGGATGCAGTAGACGCTGCGGTTGGTGCTGTGATGGAACGAGAGGCAGCGCAGCACGACCTTGTGAAAGGCATGGATGAGAGAATCCAAACCATATCCGGCTTGACAACTGAAGCTGTCGCATCGGTGCGTTGCATGGTCATCATGTGAGGGCGTCACCTCACCGATCACTCCTTTTGTTCCATGACAGGCTAACACGTCCGCGTTGGCGTCCAAAGAATTGTCTGTTGAAGTTGGAGCCATGAAGCTTGCGCAAGCGTCTGCTAGCGCAGAACGGCAGGAAGTGCGTTGAGACAACCTGACAATTTGTGCTGTGTTGCTTGTACTTTTTCGTGTAACCAAGAAGGTGTCCCAGTTGCGTGATGATGTGACAGAGCTCCAGAGAAGCACTCGCAATGCCAGCGTTGCAATTGCAGAGCAGTCACAGCGGAGCGAAGGCTTGCACACTGCCCACGAAGACACAAAGGAGAAAGTTGCTGAGCTTCGTGAATCGTTCCGGACTTACACAGGACGGGTATGGAGATGGATACGTGCTGCTGCACATGGCTGCGGGAGTGTAGCTGACGTATCATGACTCTTGGTACAGATGGACAATGTGGTCACGCACAAGGCTGACCGCGAACCTACTGTGAAGGCCGTTACCATGTTGTCCAAGGCGATGTCAGCGTTGGAAGCTGACATGCGCCCCACGAAAGCAACGGTGGATCGATTGTCAGCGGAGGTAGATGGCAAGCAAAGCAAACACTCTGCGGACAAGTACGTGTTGTGGATGGTGAACGAAGCACGGCTGCTTGAATGGGCGTAACGCGAGAGACGCTGCAGAATCCATGACAAGCTCACCAAGACGGTGAAGAGGCTGAACCGAGTCACAGCCAAGCTAGCTGGTAAGCCGGAACCTGCAATGGCTCGCCGCACCGCGGCAACGCGTTGTCTTTCTTGCAACCGAGAGCTGCGACAACCATTGGCGGTCGCACCACTTCAGGATGACAATGGGGAGGATATCGATCCTCGTAACCGAAAAGCCTTGCGACGTGCGAGGTCCATGCACCAACGCCCTCACTCTGCAGCCCCCAGCAGGTGGGTTAGACACATGTGCTTGGACGGGTGCACTGTGGAAGTCGTTCACCGCAGGTGGTTGCTGGTTGTGCTTCAGGAGTCACCGTTCCATATCACCAAGCCACCGCGCTTCTTCATCATCGATGCGGCTTCGTCCCCCGTCCGCACCATCGGCCGGGCGATCAAGCGCTGGTGTTCCGCAGTCGATTGACTCCGGTGGAGACGGCAACAACACATCACACCACCACATGCTGTGTCCGGGGGGCGGAAAGCACTTGCTGGAAGATGAGCTTGGACCGGAGGGAACTCCTGTTCCTGTCCACCACACGTCAACCACCCTGATGGCTGCTGCGAGTCATGCGGCGCTTCGAGCGGAACAAGCGAGCTTTGATGCCTTGGGGTTTACCGCCTCCACCCCCACGAACAACAGGTGTGTGTTGCCTGTGTGCGTATGTGTGCGTGCTGATACGGCGGCGTGTGTGGTGTTCGTGTGAGTTGGGTCGGTCGTGTTGGACAATGCTTGCCTCACAAGACGTGTCTTGTGTTGCGTTGTTCGGGCTGTTGAGGGCAGTGGGTTGCACGCGTCGTCATCGTTCCGTGGTCGGCGACTGGGAGATGCCCAGCGCACAATCGACCCAGAACCGGACACGGGTGGCTCCTCCACACAGGCTACCGTTCCTGAAACGCCACAAGTGGCGTCACCCTCGCGGACCCGCCGATCACGCCCATCGTCCGCTCTACCTGTTCGCTCCAGCCCCTCGCGGTCACGCAGCCCCGCCAGCGGAATGCCAGCCCCGCTGCCGGCGCGCATGCAGTCTCCCAACTACGGTGGCAATCAGTTCCGGCAGAGCTCTCGTTCACAGCCCCATGCCGCTCGTGGATCACGCAGTGCTGCACTGACGCCAGCAGCGTCGTCACCGTCGCTGCATGCGATGGCGGCGACAACAGGTTCCCCCACGCACGCCATTCCAGCGTCGTTCAGTCAAGCGTCCAGCGCGGATTGGCAGCGGAGTGGTCCTGTGGCCAATGTAGGTGGGAACCGGAGTGTGACCAAGTACCGCCGCATGATGCCTCGGTCACGTCCCACCTCCGCTTCCACCAGTCGCCTTGCGGGTGGAGAAATTCGAGGAATGCGGCGTGCGTCTAGTGGGCCCTTTGCCGCGCAGGCGATCCGGCGATAGCCGGGGGGCTCTGTTCTGTTGTGTTTGTCAGTATTTTATCAACAACATTTCAACTTTCCAACTGTGGAAGCCCCCCCACCCTTCCCTTACAACAAGCAGTAGCAATGCTATGCAGCCACCCAAGGAGAAACGTAAACTTCACTGATGTAGCACCCACGGCCCGACCCAGACAATCCGGGTGGTTGGTTGCAGGACAGCTCTAGGTTTTGGTTCGCCGCCGCAATGGAGGCAATTGGAACGAAAAACTCGACGGGGGTCATTGGCTGGGGCGCGGGTGCGTAATCAACCATGACTTGCCCATTTGCAACAAGGCGAGCGACGGGTGACTTGCCAGAAGAAGGGCTCCACAGCAACACGGAAACGTTGTATCCGGCCAGACCAGCAACTGGCACACGCGAGTACCGCAACTGTAGCGGTGCATCGAAAAAGGACAAGGAGTAGCTTCGCGTGGCCATACGGCCAACTTGCGACGCAGGCAGTGCATCGGTCTTGGTGTCAGCGCCTTGGAGGGATGTGTAGTAGAAGGAAGGGTCCACGAGAACCCCGGCACCTCGCACCAGGTGAGGGTGGTCATGCCAAGATACAGAGCCCAGGCGGTCGTAGTAGCCGCCAGGAGCAGGTGCCCCTGTCGCAAGCAGTGCTCGCAGAGCAGCGGCCTTCGCAGCGGGTGTGGAAAGAGCTGCGGCGACATTCAGGGCGTTGGAGAGCCACGGAAGGTCCGTGATCGTGGCATTGAGGGTGCTGAGCGACAGTTCCGGCTGTTGGTCCGCCACTACAAAGGATGTAATGGAGGAATTAATGGCCGCGGCAAACCGCCACACACCAGCGTTCAACGCTTGCAGAGCAGGATCGGAAGCGATGGAGTTTGCTTGGGTCTGAAGGGAGGCCAGCGCCGTTTGGATGGCAGCTGTGGGATCACTGCCAATACCGGCAACAGACAATGCTTGCAAGACCGATGTCACAGCTTGCGACTCAAGGGCATGGCGTCTTGCCACTGTCGCGTCGTAGTACGCTCGAAGCATGTACATTTGTAGCCGCCAGTTGTCTTGCTGCTCTGTTGAGGACGCTTGCTCGTACGCGTCTCTCCACACGGAGAGGGTGCGCGCAATGGCGCCGTAGTTGTCGTGCATAGGACCCTTCCAGTTGTTCTCGAGCATCGCTAGCCCCTTGATCACGAAAGATACCACCGGGGCATCAAAGAACAGTCGAGCGTACTGAGCAAGTGAGGCCGTTGCGCCAAGCCCCTGCGCTCCGAACAGGCTCCACACAGCCTTGTTGAGATCGTC
>Ga0213833_1001728_pt1 | contig 15106 bp, 8 predicted proteins | sample SWATP21_FD_160575 | JGI IMG/M metagenome (GOLD analysis project Ga0213833, IMG submission 160575) | Coastal seawater microbial communities from Marineland, Florida, United States - SWA TP2 #1 | ecosystem: Environmental > Aquatic > Marine > Coastal | place: USA: Florida | collected 2016-08-14
ACCCCCACCCCCAGACAAAGTTCATCTTCACCCCTGGGGTGGTGCGGTGTCCGCTGCTGTTCAAAGTGTTGGAGGCATGTGTGGTGCAACTCGGCTACGGCACAGACGTCTCCACGCCACCCAAGTGCGAGACACTAGCCGCTCAAGGCGCCGCCATTTGGAACGGCACGCAGGGCCCCATTGCCCGCATGAACTCCGCGTTCCCGGAGGTGTATGAGAAGACGCGGGTGCCAGAGAACAAGCGCCCAGTGCGGTGGACCGTGACCCAAGGCAGTGCGGTGGTGGATGTGGTGGCGCCGCAAGTTGCGCGGCTGTTGGCGGCCGGACGCGCGCCCAAGTATGCCCCCGGCACCGGGTATGACCTGCTCCCACCCCTGCTCCACTCCAAGTCGGTGCGGATGGAGTCGTCCAAGGCCGGCGGCGGCGGCGTGCGCAATCTGCCGTCTGGCATCGTGTCGGGGGGGTCCAGCATCATGCTGCCGCCCATTGCCGGTGCGACCAGTGGCGGCGGCGGCGGCGGTGGCGAAGGTGACGACGGAGTGTTGGGTGTTAGGGGTGGGGGAGGTGGGCGTGGAGGTAGCAGCCGCCACCTGCTGGCGCATGGGGGTGGCGGAGGTGGGCGTGGGGTCGGTACACCGCGGTCACTGTCACCCACCCACAGCCACCCGCACCTGCTCATGCGCAACCCTCACGCGGCTGCCGCACCCTCTCCGTCACCCCGCTCCCTGCAGTACGGAACGCCGCGTTCCGCCTCCTCACCCCGCACGCAGCCGGCGGCAACGGGCGGGGCGCACCCGTCCACCAGCGGTCGGGGCACGACGTCTGCGTCGCCACCGCCGCTGCTGCGTGTGGCGCAGCAGCGGCAACGGTCGTTTCGCAACGCGATCACGGTGCAGGGCGACGCCACGTTTGCAGCGGCGCGGGACAAGCTGGACTCTGCGCGGGCGAGTCACGACGAGGCGGAGGATCGAATGCGGAACGGGCTGGGGTCCACGATGGGGGCGGGGCAGTCTGAGTACGTGGTGCCGGAGCCCATGGTGAGCGACGACACGAGCTCGAGTGAAGACGAGCGCAGCGGACAGGCCAAAGTCAAGGCGGCGGTTGTTCCGAGCACGGTATTGGCAGCGGGGAGGGGGAAGAAAGCGCGCGCGCACCGCCTGTTGCTGCTGCGTAGTGAGGGCTTGTCCAGCAGTCGGCGAAGGCTTCTTGCGGAAGCTCTGTACGTCGTTGGACGCGGCCCAGTCGTGGTTGTTGCGTTGTGTGTTTGTGGATGCGTGCATCTTTGTGGGTGGGATGGAACCACGGGTGTTGCTGTGAGGGCAACGGAGAGTGATCGTGGCTCACCCTTGCGTGGCACGGCACAATCTGTACTTGGACGGGACAGGGAGGAAGACGCAAAAAATGCACCGGAAGACGTCCCAACGCCTGCTACCGGTCATTCTGCTGCCAAGGCCGCGGGAATTGACACATCCAACGGTTTGGGAGACATTTCCGTCCGCAGGAAAAACCTGCGCAAGCGACGACAGCAGGCTCGAGAAAAGCTGCAAGCCGTACGTTGGACGACATTCCCAACAGCCCCTTCGCTGTGTTTCCCTCGGTTGAGCACGTGGTGGGTTAGGTTGACAAGGACAATCACTGCGTCCGTGCGTTTTGGTTGATGCTGACAGGCTGAACGTGCCGCGGGATTCAATCGACGCAAGTCATCGAGCGCCTCCTCCGCTGGAACTGTGGGAGGGAAGCGGGTTTCGTCGTCTGGTCTTCCCGGTGATGTCCGAGCACATACCCTGCAACAGGTAGCGTGGAGGCGCTGATGTTGCCGCAGAACCGAGTAGTGGTGCCTTGAGAGTGTGTTGGCACAGTATCCAACGGCGTGTTGTTGTGACAGGCAAAGCGCAAGTCTCGATCTGGAGCGGGGATGGGTCTGTAGTAGAGAAGTGCTCGACAGCAAGGACTTGTGCCCCGAGTTGCTGTTATTTTGTTTTCATGAGATGTTTGATGGGCGTGAAAGTGGAAGGGCGTGGCGTAAGTAGCGAGGGGAGACTGTGATGGGAGTTCAATTGTTCGGTTCATCTCACAACCAACACCTTTGCACAACATTCCCCAATACCCACATATGCAACACACGAGAGCCAACACCGTCCCAGCACGGCGTGTGTGCTCCTCTGCTCATGGGCAGCACAAGGGACGCAGTACCAAGGGACGCAGTACCAAGGGACACAGCACTGCGTTGGCAGCTCACAACACACGCTCACACACACACACACACACACACACACACGCACACACACACACACACGCGCGCGCACAGCACCACCACCATGCACGTAGCACCACTGTTGCCCAAACGAATGTGAAGAAAACCCAAACAAAAGAAGAAACACGCGGCATTCATCGAACGGGCGACTGCTTCGAAATAGAGAGGCGAAGATCCAATGTCTTGGCCCGGGACGAGACAATGGAAGGAGCAGACTTACATCCAAACCATGTGTAAAGCAACCCAGTCTGTGGCACATCCACCAGCAGTCAAGTACAAACGACCAGCTTCAATCCATGCGCTGCACAATGCAAGGCTCCCAACACCACCACCACACGAACACACGCTATGCACACCCACGCATGCACGTACATCAACCAAGACATCCACGGAGTACGGGCAGCAAGCAGCCGCAGAGGCCGCCACGTCCGCCAAGTGACCAGCTCGTGGTGTGTGACGCAGCAGCAGCGCGAGAAACCGACGCCACAGCGACCCCAGTCGCTGCGTGCGCAAAGCACCAACACCAGCCAGACACAGCAAGCTTGCAAACCCCTCGTGAGCAAAAGCTTGCTCGCGGTGGGATGTCAACAGCGCATGCCACAACGACAGTGGTATCTGCAAGGCCAACGGCACATTGTGGTTCAAACGATGCAGCAGCACGCAGGTGGAAGGAAATGGGTCGTGGCAAACACAGGTGTAGGGGTGAGGTGGCATATGTCAGCGCGCAACAAAAAGCATGGCTTCGGTACACTGTACCTGTGGCACATTGCACCAAGGAAGGGAGCACCACTTCGTCACGAAACTCCTCGGCGCAGCGTTGCTTGTTCGAAGCAGTTGTTTTGCAGTGAAGCGCAACGCCTGCTGAGCATCAAACCCCAGAGCACGAGCCTGGAGCAATACGACGGGCATCACACACGGAACAACGAACCACGACCATGTTGTCAGCACCACAACTGTGCGTCGATGGTAATCCAACCCCAACCCTGCTCCATGCCAGTCGCCACAACCTCCACACGCCAGCAAAGCAACACGCGACAACTGCGGGCGCCTGTGGTCAAACCTGCATGGAAACCAGCCTGCGAAGCACCGTCGAGTGAACCTGAGCCCCCCACGTATCCCACTGCAGCCAGTCCAAAACTGTCTGGGCAAGAGAGACGGATGACTCGGACCCAGAGCGCGGGCTTGTTGTTGTGCTCAATCCAGGCAACTGCACGTTTATCCAACCCGAGCTACACAACTGGCGATCCTCCAACGAACCATGACCGGTACACACCCAAACCGTGAGCAAGCAACGACAAAGGCCAGAGATGACACTGTGGGATGTCTGCGCGTACCTCGCGGATAGATTTACCCGTCAGGGACTTCACATCGTCCTTTGGAAGACCCGAGGACACCATCATGCGGGTGTGCGCCAGCCACAGGACGTGACGTGCACACAGAGCATCCAGCTGTTTGTGTCTGCGGTGGGTTGGCTCCCTGCCAGACCACCGAGGCTTGGGCATGGGGAAGTGGCTGAGTGCAGCCATGATGGCGTCGTCGGCTGTAGCCGCGGTTCCCGACAGCCACAGTTGGATGCATGCGATGGCCAAGAAATGTGCCTCCTCTTGGAAGGGCACAACGCCGTGTTTCACAAGCTGCGCAACGAGCGCGGGGTCATGCAACAGTTTGGTCAGGAACGGACGCAGTGACCGCCGAAACGTCGCCGGTGCTGGCGTAGCAGCGCTGCCGTGATCGTCATTGTGCGGTGAGGAAGTGGAAGCCGGGGCGAGGCACAACCCAAGCTGCACCGCCGCTGCGAAGGCCTGTTGCAAGCAGTGTGCAGTCGCCCTGTAGGAGCACGTCAGGTTTGTGAAGGGTGAGGGGGGCGCGGCCATCCTTGAACAGCAACCGGGGGTAACACAGACAATGCGCTGCTCACCTTTTGGAGGCGTCGTCAGTTGCCAAGGAGGTGGTGAGAAAGGCGTGTGTAGCCAAGCACCGAAGGGTTTCAGGACGTTGGCTGATACCGCTTGACGAATACAACAAGGTATCCCACAACCTGAGCACCACACCACACACCACATCGGGTCACTCGACACGACATCACATCGTGATCGCATCACAGCACGCCCCATCACGACAACTGACCGTGACAAGGCACGGCGGGGCAGACAGGGCTCGAGCATGTACAACACCTCGACAGGAACCATAGAACTGCCGCAGCCGGGCTGAGAGGGGGCTCCAAAGGAACCCTTGAGGAGTGACGCCTTGCTGGCATGCGGATGACCAAACAACTCGCGCAGCACCCGAGCTGAAGCAGCGACGGTGGCATCACGTCCACCACGGAGTCCTTCCACCACAATGTACTGGAGCACAACAGGCAGCACGCACTGTGGTGGCGCACTGCGCGTGTCAGTCAGGGACTTGCACCAAGCAATGCCGAGTTCGCACCAACGCAACACGGCGGCGACTGAAGCGGGATTCACGTCATGCATGACCCGATCCGAAGTGCTGTTTGCAGCAGCAGCAGCAGCAGCAGCAGGTTCACCAGGCTCGGTACACTCAGCCGGAGAGTGGTCACACACTCCACCATCGTGGTTGCCAGCACAAATCCAGCAAGACGCACAGGCGCCGCTGGTTGTTGCACACGGATCGACCTGCGCTCGTGGCAAGTACGTCAAGAAAGCGGGTGTGCGGTGAGGCGTGTCCGTGCCCACAATGGGGCGCACAGCATGGTGCCTGGGCGGCTGACCGGACAAGGCAAGTTCACAAACATCCAGTGCGTGGCCGGAGGCAGCAACTGCTGTGGCATCAAGCCACAAACTTGCCACAGCCTCGGCGTGCAACGTCCGTGCGGTGAGTGGCACTGGGACTGAGGCGGTAGACGCGAATTTCCCTGGCCCCTGCGCCCGGAACTGCGTTCCAGTACCCCGTCCCACCTGGGCAGATCTGGCTGCCAAGCGAGTCTGGGCGCTCAACAGAGTCTGGAACATAGACAAGGCCATCCCAACACGCCGGGCTTGGCACAGGCGCAGCGCACACGCCCGAAGAAGGGCGGCGATCGTCCACGATTCAGACCACGACAGCGGTACAGGAGGAGGAGGAGGAGCAGCAGCAGCAGATGAAGAAGGAGAAGAAGAAGAAGAAGAAGAAGAAGAAGAAGAAGAAGAAGAAGAAGAAGGACAAGGACGAGGAGAAGAAGACGTGCCAGAATCGGAGCCGTCAAGCAGGTGGAGGGCGGCAAGAGCCTGCATGACAACCGACTGGAGCTCTGCAGCGGGTGCGCCTGCATGAACAGAGGCGTCGAAGGCGACACGCCACAGCAGTGCGCTGCTGCGAATGCGCTTGGCGGACAGGTGTGCAACCAACTGAACAGCGGAAGCGGGAAGCCCAGTTTGAAGCGACCGGAGCCGAATGTATAGGCACCGCAACGCAACCGAGTTGCCGAGCCCTGGTGCTGCGAACGCCTGTACACAACACCGTGCAACACAATACAGCCAAAAATGCACCAACAGCCACACCCTCAGCGAAGCAACCTCCAGCCACACCGCCACATGGTGCACCTCAAAAAACACGCAGCTTGCGGCCCCAACGGGCATGGCAACCCGGCACACACGACGTACTCGTGACGCGATCGAAAGCGCAAGCTGACACCTTGCAGCAGGAGGTGGGAGTGCCGGCACACCCGCGTCGGCCGTTGCAACAGGCACATTGCGTTCCCTGCGCCCGACAGAACCAGCCGCGTTCGCACCACTGCCACTGCCGTTTCTGCCCCCGGACACGTCCCCATCACGCGCCACGCGCCACGCCGCATCGCCGGCCAACACTTGCGCAATGGCAACGCATTGAGCCTGCTTACAGGCGCGGTGGAGGGAAGCTTTCACCGCGGACGTGTGCGTGTGCGTGTGCGTGGTCGTGGTCGTGGTCGTGGTCGTGACTGTGGCCGTGGCCGGGGCTGTGGGAAGGGCAGCGGCATCTGCACCATCATCGTCGCTCGACGCGGTGGGGCCTGCACGGCTGCGTTCATCCTCCTCGGCACCGGTGCTGGTGTTAGCACCGCCGGTGCGGACTTGTGCCATGGGTGAGGGACCTTGGAGGGCAGCCAGAGTCCAAGTGAGCCATGCACCTTCATGACGGGGGTCTGGGGGCGGCGGCGCGGTGGCAGGGTCTCGAGCGACGGCGTCATACCACGAACGCTGGAGAAAACGAAAACGCGCACACCACACCACACACACGCACGCATGCATACAACACAACACCATGAGTCGGCGACGCAGCACACAATGTCCTTTTGCCATACTACACAACGCAACAGCGAGGGCAAACCACGCCCATCCTTCCTGGTTTTCGCGTCGTACCGGTGGTGCGGCAGCAGCAGCAACAGCAGGAGCGGGAGTGTTCATAGGCCTTCTTCCTTCGCGCTGAGCGGCAAAGTACCTCTGCACGTTCGGAGCCGCGGCGGTCTGAGGAACAGAGTGGGGCGTGGAAACAGCACGCGCAGCATCTTCGTCCGAGTCAGAGGCACTGGGCCCATCGGATGATCCAGCCATGTCAACATCTTCGTCAGCATCGTGATCACCGCCCTCGCCCTCTGCTCTGGCATCCAACAACACGGCAGTGAGGTGGGATGGCTCGTCGCGCAAGGCATCGTCACTGGAAGGAGGCAACTCAATGAAGTCTTCGAGTCGGTGTGCGGAAGGTGAGCCGTCTACTGCATGGTCCACAGACTGATGGCGTTGTCGCCGTCGGTGTTGGACCCTGGCCACCAACTTTTTCAACGCATTGGGCTCGTCCTTTCGGGCAGACGGCTGTGGCGGGGTGGGCAGAGCCAAGGGCTTGAAAAATGTGGTGGTGCTCGCGGCAGCAGGCTGGCCACGGCGCAGGCGCGGTGCCGGCAACGGTCCTGTTCGGCGCCTCTTGTGTGTGTGTCGAGCACGTCTGCTGGACGCCCGGGCCTCCACACGCTTGCGCTTGGGCAGCGCACCACGCGCTGGCTGAGACGTGCCAGACGATACGCTCAGGGCGTGTGCCTCGCGACGAAGTTCGACGACCCGGCGACGGAGGTGCAGGGCAAGGGGGGAGAAGGAAGCGCGGTCGAGGCGAACACCGCAGGCGGCGTGGAAGTGTGACCAGGGCTTGTACTTCTGCCACACCCGGCGTGTCACGGCGACTGGCAGCGTGTCCAGCACAGACTTGAGTTGGAACTGAAGTCGTTGGGTGACATCATGTTCCGACAGGCGGCTTGCCGCCTCGTCATGTTTGCCGGTGGAGGACACGTGTTTGTTGCCATCGAGAGTGCCGGTGGCACCAGCGCCACCGGCGACCCCAGCCCCAGACTTGCCAAGCTTGGGTTGTTTGTTGTCACGTGTCGCGGTGGAAGGGGTGCCACCGCTCGCCACACAACCATCTTGGTCTGACACGAGATCGGCCAGTGCGTTGACACGCAGCAGCGACGACGATGACGACGATGATGGAGAAGAAGACGCGGACGTGGCAACGGCAGAGGGTGTGGCTTTTGCCGTATCCTGTGGAGCATCTGCGTACCCAACCCAACGACACGGATCCCAATCATGCCCGCTGCCATGGACCAGCGCATGCAAGTCGCTGTACGGGTCCGCAGCGCATTCTTCCACGAGACTCGACTGCCGCTGCAACGATGGAGGCGAACCGGGAGTCGGTGTATCCAGCAGCGTGTCCCCCGACGCACTGCCAGGGTCACCAGCCACAGCACCACCAGCCTCGTTCACGACGAAGGATGCGCGCATGGCAGCCGATGGGGTGGGCGCAACCGTTCCTGCCAGCAGCAACCCTTGGAGCACCTTCGCACTGGCCAGGAGCACCGCGCCATGGACTTCACTGGCGACCGCCGCTGCGACATCTGTGCCGGCAAGACGCAGAGCCAGTCCCCGTTGCGAGTCAGAGGGTTCCGCGTCGACAGGTAGGGTGCCGTCCTCGATACGGGTGGCAGTACTCAGCACATGGCGCACCGCTGGAAGGCGCATGGCTACCCTCTTCCCAAGCGCCACCATGGCGTACCTGTCACCCACGGCGCACACACATGAGTCCAAGCCACCAAAGCACCATGACTGTTGTCAGAGCGTACCGAGCAAGCTCATGCGCAAGGTCTGTAGCAGACAATGGAATCACGTCACGCATGTGCTGGTGTGTGCAGCCTTGGCGATTGCACTTTCCATTGGCGTGGGACAACTCGCGGCGGCAGAACGTGCGCAGGGGGTCAACGCGGTGAGAGAACCGGGTGGAGCCCAACGCAAACCCGCACACCGACGAAAAGTCTGGGTGCAGACGGAACGCACGAAGCCACGCCAGCGGGGTTTCTGGTGGTTGGAAGCACCGCTGCCCAATGGCGGCCCAGTGGGGCGTGCGTGAGCCCAGTGGGCATCTGAGCGGGCAACAAAAAAAAAAAAATACGGTGAGTCAACACCGATCCACGCACCACACCCACAACACTCCCAGGCATACAAGCCCGGCACACACCGGCGCATGCACACACACACGCATCATGCACCCAACCAAAACATGCGAAAACAGACACTGGCGCCCCCTGCATTGGCGAACACTCACCGTCGGGTGCCAACAACGGCCACTCGCCCTGCCACAGGGCCAACTGTGCCAGAAGATGCCGGCACCCCAGAGGTGCGCCCCGACCGCTGCCCATGCAGAAGTGCCCCACCAGCACCCTGAGCTGGTGTGTGCACCGTGTGGGGTGGAACACGCTGTGACTCGACCTCGTGCACCCGTGCCTGGCCGTGGACGTGGGTCCGGCGTGCAGACTGTGCGGCAAACAGCCCACCCCCACCGGCATCGACACTGCCGCCCTCCACCTCCTCCGCATCCAGCAGGAAACCACTGGTGCTGCTGACGCTGACGGAGCGCCGGGGACGAACGCGAGGTGGCGGTGGCGTGGGGGAGGTGGTGGGACACGGTGCACCATCTGTGGCTGTAACGCAGGGGGATGCGGGGTCCGGGCGCCGGGGTGGCAGCAACCCCATTCCCGCATGCCCCAACCAGTCGCTCACAGCGGCATGGGCCATAGGAAACCGCCGCGACACGCCTGGCAGCACCACCGTCATGCGATCAAGCAGGTGCGCTGCCGCCGCTGCCTTCGCCGTGATGTCTGGCGGTGCAGGTGGTGGGGAGGATGCGACAGGGGGTTTGGCACCGCCGGTGTACTCTTGCTTGGCAGCGCCTACTGCGTGGACGAGTGGTGGATACCACCAGCTTGCAGTCGCAGCAACAGTGGCGTGCCATCGCAGCAACGCAGGTCTGTGCACTGGCGGGTGCGGGTGCAGTGCATGGACTTCGCTTGGGAGGCTTCGGAACGCACCAACAACAACATGGACAACGTCGTGACGGATGCAAAACGCGTGAGGTGCGCACCTGTGCATGTGTGCCCACGGTGTGAGTATGACGTGACAGCGTCAGCGAGAATGCTCTGCAGCAACAAAGCCACAACGGCCACCTCCACTTTCCACAACAAGCCAGACAACAAGCCAGGCACCCACCCATGCACCCATGCAACCATGTCACATCACACACGCACATCAAAGCACGCGCAAGCGCTGCTGGGGTGGCAACACCCTGAACAATGAGGGCCCACACAGCTGCTGTGTGGTCTTGATCGCTGCGCTTCTCGGCAGGAACCGTCGCCGCAAGCTCCTTTTGTAGACTGGCACAGAGAGTGGCCAACGCCATGCTTTCTTCACGTCGAAGAATGAAAGTGGTGGCTACAGCCCGCAGTATTGCAACACAAGCTTGTTCCTTCACGCTCCGTGTGCGAACGGTGAACTCTGTGCGCGATGACGAAGCGCACAGCGCCGCAAACTCAGAGCGCCGCTGTCGCAGTTGCTGCGACAACCACTCCAGACGCTTCACGCTGGTCGTGGAAAGCTGGTGGGCAGCCTCACTGCGCCGTCGTGCAACGGAAACACGCTTCATCGATGCTGCGAGATGGTCACGCAGAACACCCAGCCGCTGCCGCAGGTTGTGCACCTGCCCGTGCAGTTTCGGCGCCTGTGCCACCGCTTTTTTCGACGCCTGCGATACAATCAGAGACGACGGCAGTTTGGCCGTTCCCGTATCCGGTCGCGGGGGCCCTGCGGCGGCGGAGGCGATGCTCTCATCAGAAGCGGCGGCCGGGGCCGGAACACCACGGGCAGACGGGCCAGCAGCCGGCATGTCGGCGCCATTTGCCTGCCCTGTTGACGAACCCGGCACGGTCGACGGCGCTGGTCGGGGAGTCTTGTTGTTGGGGTCTCCCCCAGTCACCACACCCCCGTCACGGTGAGTGCTGGAAACGGGTGTGGCCCATTGAAAGCCTGAGGCAGCAGGTGCGCTGTCGGTGGCCGAAGTTGGGAGCTCATACGCCCACCACTTCTCATACCCAACCGCCCCCTGCGCTTGCCCACCACCGCTTCCACGCCCACGCCCACGCCCACGACCACGACCACGCCGGCTGCTCAACCCACGCCCACGTCCACGACCCCTTGCACGGCCCCATCCACGCGCCCTGCGCCCGCGCGGTGTTACATGCCAGTGGCGGCTCTGCCAGCCACTGCCACCGCCCCGACCACGGCCTCGACCCCGACCACGGCCTCGACCCCGACCACCGCGGCTGCCACGGCCCTGACTGTGCACACCCGCAGAAAACATTGGTGTTGTGCGTAGCCGCGTCAGAAACAAGGCTGTGCTCGATGCATGGGCTGGGCTCTTCACGCCATGTGTGGCCGTGCCGTCAGTGATCACACCACAACCAGCGGCGGCTTTGATAAATAAAATTAGTAAGGAAAAGAGGAAAAGAAAGAAAAAACAATCCATGGTAAAAACAAAACAAATGTAAAATACACAAAGAACCTTCGGATTGCAGGACTCGCTCGTCCCGCATGCCGCCACCGCAATCAGCCCGCACCACATCTTGAAGTTGACTGGAAGCCTGCCTCCCGTGGGGTTCCACCTCCCAGAGAGCCACTTCTTTGTGAGGTTCGCGAGGGCAAAGGGGCAAACACGATGGCTGCTAGTGCCGGAACCTCCGCCGCTTCTTCCGCCGCGGGTGTTGGCACAGGTGCCGGTGGAGACGCGGGCGCTGGCTGCAGTGACACGGCACCAGCGCTCCTCCTTCCATTGTATGATGCATCAGAAGCACCGCAGTGGGATAATAGTGAGTACATTGTGCGGTGTCCGGCCACAGTGCTCGCCATAGCGATTCGCCAGGGCCACATCACCTCTGCCAAGGTGACGGCCTCGTTTCTGGACCGGATCCATGCCGTGAACCCCATCATCAACGCCGTGGTAGAGCTCAATCCCCGTGCCCTGCAGGTTCGACTGCAGCCACTGTTATCTGTTCTCGTGTTCACGTGCCTTCCGTCCCTTGTTTGACCGTGCGTCTGGATGTCGCAGCAAGCCAAGGAGCGTGACAGGGAACTGGCCGAAGCCAGAGCCTCGGGGCGTGTCAACACCCTAGGATGCCTGCATGGCGTGCCTATCACGCTGAAGGAGAGGTTTGCTATCCAAGGCTTCAAGCAAACTCTTTGTATGTTGCATTGTGGTGGTGAGTGGTGTTTTTCTTTGCACTCATTGAGCCGGTGGCCAATCAGGCACGATCCCACTGAAGGACTATGTGTCGAAGGAGGACGGAACAATTATGAAGCGCTTGGCAGGCGCAGGTGTGGTGCTGCTTGGAACCACGAATCAACCAGAGCTTGGGCTTTCGTACGTGTGTGTGGCCAATCGGAGTTCCCCCAGGAAGCGTGTATCCTGACGTGTGGTGAACAGCTACGAAACTGACAACAGAGTGTACGGGAAAACGAACAACCCACATGCACTGGACCGCGTTGCTGGAGGATCTTCAGGGGGAGAGGTGTGTCCAGGTTTAGTTGCGCCTGTGTGCACAGACTAGACAACCGAGTGGTTTTGCTCAGTTGGACCGCGTTACGCTGTTGATGTTGGTGACGTGACAGGCTGCCATCATTGCTGCTTGCGGCTCTCCTTGTGGGTTTGGAAGCGACATGGGCGGCAGCATTCGTGTGCCGGCCTCGTTCACTGGAATTGCTGGGCTGAAGCCAACCTCTGGTCAAATCCCACTGACAAATCCAGGACCTGTCGATATGTGGGCGGCCGGTTTGAGCAACAAGCTTCGGGTGTGGGGGCCGATGAGTCGGTATGTCAGTGCACGTAATGTCAGTGCATGTAAGTGGCACATGCACCATGCACGCCCTTGACCATGCGCATGCGTACTTGTGCTCTGGCTGTGCTGTGTCAGCTCCGTCGACGACCTTCAAGTTTTGCTCCACATCACATCGGGTAGGGACTTTGTTGATCCCTACTGCATCCATCGCGCATACCGCAGCCGAAAAGAGGATGTGGATGTGAGTGCCCTTCGGATTGGGGTGGTTCAATCGGATGGTACGCCACACAAGCGGGTGTAGAGTGGGATCTTGCATGCCTCAGTCGGTGGTGCTGCTGCAGGTGTAACCCCACCCAACAAAGATGTCATCAACGCCGTGACACACGCAGCCTTGTTGCTGGGGCCCAAGGTGGCTGCCGTGAAGACGGTGGGTGTTATGGCTGGGTTTCGTGTGAGTTGCGATGGTTGACACGTTGGGTCGTATGTCATGGCATCGGAGGACAGATTGAACACCCCAAAGAGTTTACACGGTCGTATGAACTGTTTCTTCGCCTCGCTCGCCGGCGTAGTTTCAACTTCATTGACGCTATGTGTCCACGAGAACTCCAAAGGTGCGCTGATGTTGTGCTAACAGTGTGAGCGTGGCTACACGTTGCTCACCTCACAGGGTGTGGCAACTTTGTTAGCCCCCTTGCCGCCAACTTGTCTGCGAAGAACCTGAAGGGCTTATCCACCCCAGAAGAGTACGAGAAGCTGCTTTCAGATCGGCGCGCATTAATGGCGGGCATCATGACTTTCTACACCGCACATGGCATCGATTTGCTTCTCATGCCCGTCGCGAGTTCCCCTGCTGTTCATCATGGGCGAACAGAAAATGCAGACGAAAGGTATACTGCTGGCGTAGTCTATGTGCTGGTGTTGGCTGAGCTCAATGCGCCAACCTGATCTGGTGCTGTCGTACCCGAATGGTGTGTTTGGTACGCATGCATGCGTCGTCCAGGTGGAACTACACAGCAGTGTGGAACATCACAGGTTTTCCCGCCGCAGCTGTGCCAGTTGGCAGCGCCACATCAGAAGAGTACAGTGGCCTTCCAACGGGTGTGCAAGTCGCCGGGCTACCAGATGATGAAGACAAGATTCTTGCTCTCGCGTCTGCTCTGTGCGAAGCTGTGGCAGCGGAGTAAAGTGCGCTGCCCGCCGACCCGGTTCTAGCAGCATGTTGGTGCGGGCTGATGTCGCTGAAAACGGTCTTTGCTGTCAAGGCCTTCATTCAAACTGCACTTTGACGACTGCTCTTACTAGCCTTGACACCAACACGTTTGGGGTGTGGCGATTGATGCCACGCGCTTGTTTTCAAACACGCTCCGAGCTGAACCATCAAGTGTCGCTCTGTCAAATCAATCAAGTTGTGCAACACAAACGTGAAAGCAGCAACTTGCTGCCCGCAAGGCTTGCGTTTTGTAGCATGCAGACGCAAGTGGCATTGATCTGCGCGCGCTCGTGTCAGGACAGCAACGATAACATGTGTGGGTCGCACCTTGCGGCGACACAAACGTAGGGCACGTCCTGGTCACTTGTGTGAATTGTACATACACTCTGTTGAAGAGCCGCCGGTGCCACTGTCCGCGTCACCATGCTCCACTTGTCAACATCGGACAAAGCAGACTTGGACCGTGGTTTCCATCAAACGGTGGTCGGTCTGCGGCAGCTTCTAGCTCTCATTCACACCAATGGGTGCGTGGACGAACCAGAAGAAGCGGTTGAAGCGTTTCAAGCCATGCAAGAACTGTACGGCGCTGCCTCTGACAATGAGGACAACAAAAGCAGGGGATCCAAGTCACAAGGCGGAGGCGACGAGGAGATGAAGGTGAGGTGGCAACTTCGTTGTAGGGCTCGAGCGCATAGACACTCACGTGGCTTCGAACGCGTTCAGGGTGGTGGAGACATTGGCGGATACGAGAGTGAGGACAGCACGGACGCCTTGCTTCGACGCATCCAAGAGCAAAACGTGAAATGGAAGAAGGTGGGTGTCGCGTTGCTCATGCCATGGTAGCAACACGCGCGGTGGCAACCGGGGCCACCCGTTGAGCGTGTATCGAGCGAGTGAGTACCCGTTCGGTTCGCACGCGTGTGCACTGTTGAGCAGGCTGCGGAAGGCATAGTCGACGAGCCTCCGCCAAAGCCCCCCCCCAAGCGCACACGTACCCTGGCAGACACTCCCATTTGGGAGCGCCGTTGGACGGGGCAAACGGAGCGACGTGAGGTGGACGCGCGGGGTCGCAAGCGTCCCCCCGCCAAGACGAAGATCACCAAGAAGGATGGCGTGGGTGGGGCTGGGTTGGAGGTGGTGGCACCCGACTTTCGTGCCAAGGACATTCTGCTGAAGGTGTTTGCATTGAGCCACGGTGAGGCGTTGCATGGTGCCATTGCATGGTGCCACACCCTTCTACCGCGGAAGTTGTTCTTCGGAGTTGCGTTGCTGACCTCACAGGATCCACGTTGCTGGCACGGCACACACCACCATGCACACTCAGGCATTCGCCCCATCCTTGGACAGACCTTGTTCAAGGCCATCAATTCGTACCTAGCACGTCCAGGAGCTCCCCTTCTCACTGCGGAACAAGCCAAGGCACGCTTCACGCAAATCAACGCCAGCAAGTTCCCATTGGTTCCATTCACGCAAATCCCAGGCCACCACGCTTGCTGTACGCGGCTGCAGGCAGTATTTCTGG
>Ga0213833_1001730_pt1 | contig 15080 bp, 23 predicted proteins | sample SWATP21_FD_160575 | JGI IMG/M metagenome (GOLD analysis project Ga0213833, IMG submission 160575) | Coastal seawater microbial communities from Marineland, Florida, United States - SWA TP2 #1 | ecosystem: Environmental > Aquatic > Marine > Coastal | place: USA: Florida | collected 2016-08-14
GGACAGCGCAGCAGGGGTCAAAGGACGAATGATGGCTACAGTGACAGTGACAGTGACAGTGACAGTGACAGTGCCAGTGACAGTGACAGTGGTGGGGGCGGCACAACCTTGTGTATTTCCCCACGCCACACAAAAGAGCTGCGTGTGTGCCCGTCCACAGGCCGGAACACGTGAGACGGTAAGTCCAGCGTCACGGTCACAATTCTCCCACGTGCGACAGGAAGCGGTCTCACGGCAGTACCACGCCCGGTAGATCCATCCGCCGTCGCAGCTTCCCGCATGGTGTCGTACTGTGGCAGAGATACAGCAACAAGCACAGGATACACCACACAGGACAGCCACCATCACACAACCACCGACGCAACCATGCAGGAGGTGAGTGTCATTTCGTTGCGCCGCATGATGGCAATGCACACAGGGAGTCTGCATACCTGATGTCGCAGAAACGCCCACAGCGACAACGGAAACACTTGGCGGCGCGAGATCGACCCAGGTGCAAAAGCAGAAAAAAACACTTCATCTGTCGGATCGCTTTGTCTCCACTCCGTCAACTTCTCCTCCTCGCACGTGGCACCGATGGCACGCTTTGAGGCGGCGTGCTGCACACGGAACAGGTGCGAACTCGAGTCCTTGCTCTGCAACGGTGGAGTCGGTCCACTTGTCGGCACTGTGACACCCGCGTCAAGCGGCGTGTAATCCATGGAACGCGCATCCAGGGGTGTGTACTCGCTGCGAGGTGGAGTGGGGACTGCGGGGGCAGTGGCGTCCAAGGGCTGGTATCGGGAAGACACAGTCGTGTCCAAAGCGACGTACTCCCCTGATGCCGCACCGTCATCATCCAGCTTGGTCTCTGAACGTGCCTTCCCAGCTGTCAATGTGGGATCAAACGGTTTCCACATGCCCGGTTCCGGAGCGTCATAAAGGCTGGCGGCACGAGACGGCACTGCTCGCTCCCGTTGCAAACTTGTACGCTGTTGCCGTCGCGCCTCTTCACGAGCCGCACGCTCCTCATAGCGCCTTCGTTCCTCTTCCTCACGCAGCTTTCTGAGCATGGCTTCCTGAGCTTCGCGTTCGCTCGCCTGTGACCTTGCGCGCTCGTATTCTGCGTCGCCACGTTGCTGTTGCTGCTGCTGCAGCTGCAGGTGTTGCTGCTGTTCCTCTTCCTCCTCCTCTTTGTCGTAGCGCGTTCTTTCCCGGTCCGTGTCCACCGCCATATCGACGTCATCATCGTCATCTTCGTCGGCCACCACCCGTGGCAAATCCAACGCCAAGTCCTCCTCACCCACAGCAGAGAGCTGCTGTGTTGGGGCAGGCACGCCAGGCGGTGGTGGTGGCGAAGAAGGGAGGGACGGTTGGCGAGCTGCAGAGGGTGGGGCCGCGCCAGGAGCAGATGGGAACGCCATGGACGTGGAGGTGGTGGAGGAAGCTGGCTGTGCCACCGGTGTGAGTGCCGGTGCTCGGTACGGTGCGCTCGCGGAAATGTGCTGTACGGTCGCCGTTTGGGCTGTGGCACTCACAACTTGTGACGGAGGGATGAGGCGAGCTGGAAGTTGGCTCGTCATCTCTTCGTCCGAGGTTGCTTCCTTTCCTCCCCGCTCTTCACGCTCTCCCTGAAGATATAGAAGGACACACCATGAGCACATCAGCACCACAATCGCACAAACCAGAGACACGCAAAACGAACCAGGCTGCGTTTCTTTTTCCGACGCTGTTGTCGGGCCCGCGGCTTCGGCTTCGTATGTGCAGCAGGAAGCTTCTTCGACTTCTTGGTTGACAGACGCTGCGACGACACGCTTGCACGTGTCCGTTTCCCTTTTGCTGGCGACATGGACATGCCAAAACCTGTCGCGGCAAGGGTCGTGCTAGCCACAGGCGACTGCCTTCGTTTACGCTGGGACACGCGGCGGGACTCCGCAGTTTTGACGACCCGCCGGCCGCGTGACCGCGACCGCGACCGCGACCGCGACCGCGACCGCGGTCGTGATCGAGCTCGCTCGTCCCGTTCCCCGCCTCGTCCCACATCTGCGCCTCTGCTACGCCCACTGCGAGTCACACGACGGTCTTCCTCAGCCCCAGCCCCAGCCCCAGCGTCCCGTCCGCGTGATCGTGCTCGCGCTCGCGCCCGCCCGTCGTCCCGTTTCCCGCCTCTTTTTTGTTGGTCTCGTCGTTCCACATCCGCACCTCTGCGACGCCGACCGCGTGGCATGTGCCGCGATGAATCAGCTTTGGCTGCAGCGTCCCGCCCGCGTGATGGCGAGGGAGATCGAGATCGAGGTCCGCCTCGCTCGACCGCTCGACGTTCACCGCGTGACGAGCGGCGAGCTGCCTCGGGGTCAGCGCCCCACCTCATCGACCGTGTTCGACGCCGCTCGTCCCGTTCTCGTTCTCGTTCTCGTTCTCGTTCTCGCTCTCCCTGCTCTCGTCGTACCTCTTTCCGGCTGGCGGCGGTGCGCGATCGAGTCACGCGGGAACTACTAACACCTCGTGCTCCTCCGGTTGGACGGGCACGCGCAATGGCGGAAGTGGGTGCGGCACCCCCACCCCCACCCCCACCTGCCTTGTCCACCTCATCGTCACTGTCGTTATCAGACGAGGCAACATGCGATACGTCAGACGCGCTGGCCGTGTCAGCCTGTTCAAGCTGCGCATTTCTGAGTTTCCCAGATTCGTGTGCTGGGGCTGACCGACCACGGCCACGGCCACGGCCACGGCCACGGCCACGGCCACGGCCACGGCCACGGCCACGGCCATGGCCACGGCCCCGCCCGCGCGCACTTTGTGCCTGACGTCGTTTTCCAAGAAACCCAGAGAAAAGACCGCCAATCGCGTGCAAGCCAGATGTCCACAGGCTGTCTTTGCGCTGTGCTGTGTCGATGTGTGCGTCCAGCAGGTCGGAGGTCTCCGTGAGCGCCGCCAGTTGCTTTTGCATGAGGTTCAATGACTGCAGCTCACTTGCTGGGACGTCGAAACGCGCGTCGTCACCTCTTCTCTCGGCACGGCGCCAAGGCTTCAATCCAGACAGCGCCGCAGCATGTCGTTCTTCCGCGCGGCGGGCCAGCCGTCGCACCATGGTGGCGGCCAGCGACTTGTGAGAAAAGTCCACTAAGAACCGCGGAGCCTCAATGACAGTGTTGGCAAGCTTCACCACCGTTCTCAGCGCGTCCACAATGGCGCCTGCATCGGGAATCCACTCCCGGTTGGAAACACACAGGTACCCCAGCCACAACCCCGTCGCACGAAACAGCGCCGTGGGGCAGGATCGACGGAAGGCCAGGGCAATGTTATCCGCAACAGACCCCAGAGTCACTGGTGGCTTTGTGTCATCCCAGAGAACGGACGGCGCCGTTGCAAATGCTGGGCTGGCGTCGCGCGAAGCCCAGGTGAGCCAGCCAAATCGCACACACTTCAAGTTCACCACCACAACCAGCACGCCCACTGCACCACCGACAGCAGGCGCCTCTTCTGTTTTGCGCCCAACAGCAGCATCCATGCCCGAGCGCGGGGCCTGGGAAGCCGCCGCTTGCGGGCCTGTTGCGGATGACATCGCTGCCGCGCACGTCGTACTGCTGTGAAAGCATCATGTGCATCAACGCGAGAATGCGGGAACCTCACAAAAGTCACACCAACTTGGCATGTACACCTTGTGTGTTCGATGCGACCAGCACCAGCACCAGCACCAGCACCCCTGCCTTGCTCATCCCACGCTTCACCATGTCGTCTTCCGTGTCTCGGTCTCTCACAAAGTTGGCAGCCGTTTGTGGCAAGCCCACGTCCGCAAAGACCATGCTCTCTACCTTGTCAGCGTCTCCACTGGCGCCAGCGCTGCCCGACCTTCCTTTCAAGTACAACGCCTTGGAGCCTTTCATCAGCGGCGAGATCATGGAGATTCACCACACAAAGCACCACCAAACCTACGTGACCAACCTTGCGGCTGCACTGGAACAATTGGATGCTGCCATTGCCGCTGGCGATGTGTCGCGTGTTATTGCGCTGCAGGACGCCGTTCGCTTCAATGGTGGCGGTCACGTGAACCACTCGATCTTCTGGACGAACCTCGCTCCTCACGGAAATGGTGGTGGTGGCGAGCCGGAAGGCGCGCTCGCAGAAGCCATCAATGCGCAGTGGGGTGATTTTGAGGCAAGTTTCTGCGTGTCGCTGTTCTGCGGTGTTGCCTGTTCGCACCCATGACGAGTTCACTGCCTGTGTGCGCACAGACCTTCAAGTCCACCTTCAACGCCAAGACTGTTGCAGTCCAGGGTTCCGGCTGGGGCTGGCTGGGTTACAACAAGGATACCGATAAGCTGGAGATCGCTACGTGCGCGAACCAGGACCCGCTGTCTACCAAGGTGCGTGTGAGGGTGAGTGTGCGCGTGCAAGTGCCATGTTCACTGATCCTTGCTACACACCACACGTCTCGCAGAACCTGGTGCCTTTGTTGGGTGTGGATGTCTGGGAGCATGCGTACTACCTCCAGTACAAGAACGTGCGGCCTGACTACTTGAAGGCCGTGTGGGAGGTGGTGAACTTGGGCAACGTGGCAGAGCGTTTTGAAGCGGCGCGCAGCTAGTGGCCAGGATGCGTGCTTGTGCGGACGCAATTTTCATTTTGAACCTGCCTGCCTCTCGCCTCTGGCGTGTCCATTTGCCGGTGCGCCTGCGTGGGGTAGCGTGACTGCAGTTTTGAACCGCGCGTTGTCCAGAGAGGCAACAGCAGCTACAAAACACAACAAACGTGCTTTGTTAGGTTTTCGTCTTCGTGGCTTGGTGTCGCGTACGTGCTGCTCACACCTAGTCCCACAGTGCCCCACTTCCGACAAGCTCATCGACATCCACATCCGCGGCAAACAGCTGCAACCGGGGCGGTGTCACACGCGTGCCCACCTCTCGGCCGCCGGCACTGCTTGTCTCACTGCCCCGTGCGGAGACATCAGGCGTGGGTGACACACCCGTCCTCTTTTGCAGCTGTGGGGTGAGTTCAGAGTGTGTGTCAGGTACACTGCCGGGCACCGGCTCGATCTCGGCGCGCGAGGCAGCCCCAGGAGGGTGCGCTGCATGAGCGTGTGCTTCCTCAAGCTCCGCGCGCGTCGCAGCCTCAGGCGGGGAAGGCGGGGATGGTACTGGTTGACGAACATGTGCTTCCTCCCGCGGGGTGGCGGGATAGTCGTTGTCGTGGTCCACACTGTCAAATGGCGGCGACTGTGCCTCCTTCTCCGATGTGCACTCTGTGGTTGGGTCGGTGGCCGCGAAGCCAACGTCTGCCGGCGCCGAGAAGGCTGTCAGTGCCACTTGCCCGCTCGCAACCCCTTCATGGACGGAGGCGTGCGCACGGACTGGTGACGTGGCAAAGCGAAGCGACTTGGGTTGTGATGGAACAGCCGCGTGTTCGAGCTGCGTCGGGCTTCCTGAGGCCAGAGGAGAAGTGCGGGGACGGGCGGGAGAGCCAGCCCAGGTGCCATCGCCGAGTTGGGCGCTCAGCATCGATTGCTCCAGTCCATGCAGATGTGCCTAAACACGCAACGCAACACAGCACATGAGGCAACGGCATGCGGCAGCTGCGGGGGGAACGCGGAAAAAATGACATATTCAGCACTTGTCCATCAGCTCACCTGCAATGCAAATACAGCACGTTTTTCCCGCTCCAATGCAGCTTCGCGAAGTCCCACTTCCGCCTCACGCTCTTCCAATGCCTTCAACCGCCTTTCCATGTCGAACACACTGGAGATTGACGATCGCAGCTGCTGGTTGTGAATACCATGTGCCTTGTGCACTGCACGAGGAGATGGTTGCTTGCGAACGGGGCGGTCGACCTGTACAGCCTACAGTTGAGGCACACAAAAGGCAAAGGCAGTGCCCAGAGGCATCCATGCATGGACTGTCACCTCGCCACGCACCTCCACACGACCATGCACAGCAGCCATGTCCAGGTCCAAAGCAACAGCAGCTAACGAAACAGCGGCGGCCTGTGGAGAAAAAAGGAACGATGATGAATGGAATGCACGGAGAACACAATGAGGAACACTGTGCCGCCCCGCACCTGAGCCTTGGTCGCTTCTTCAAGTTGCCGTGCCTTGCCCATCAAAGACGACACATTTGCGGTGCGCGCTGCAAGGTCACAGGTTTGTGCTTGCAGCGCTGTTTCTTGATGCTTCAGCTGCGATCATCCTCATGCCTGGTCAACCACACAGGGGCACGGGGGCACACTTTCAGCAAGCGCACCTTTGCCATCGTGGCTTGGATTTCGTCGTGGCGAGCATCAGCCTCAGCCTTTTTCGTTTGCAAGTTGCGTTCCAATTCGACACACTGGCTTTCACGACTCGCAAGATTCGCAGCTTCTCGCGCAAGCTTTTTTTCTCGCATGGCCAGCTGTGACTCGAGCTCGTGTAGGTTTTGCTGTCGGCAGCAACGTGCGAGCGTGATGTGCGAGTCGCCCACCTTTGCTCGCCACAACAACTGACCTGCCGTCCTGCAACTGCAGTCACTCGTTCACGAAGATTGGCAAGGCCTTGGCGGTACTCAGCTTCCTGTACAACCAACCCCAACGTGAGCCGAGCTGTGACCTGGGTGACCTCTCTACCAACGACAACAACATCCAATGCATCACACAACACACACGCGATGTCGCCCGACCTTTTCACTCATCACTGCCTCGCGTTGCGCCACGGCGCGCCCACGTTGCCCCCTCCACAGCGCTTGCACGCGAACCGCAGAATCAGCCTTGGCATCACGTTCACGCGCCGACTCCTCTGCGGCTTGGACTGCCGCAGCCCTCTTTGCAAGCCCCACTCGCGCCGCTTCCAGAGTCGCCAGATCCGTGGCCTGCTTGCTCTTGTGAGAGGCTTCTGCTTGTGTCAGGATGTCCTCGCGCTCTTCAAGATCCACTTCACGCTCATCCAAAGCCCACATGCGACTCTGTGGTCCCAGCGGACCCACGCCACAACGATGCTCAGCGCCGTGTTCACCACAACACTGCAAAGCGCCGGTTGGGTCACACGCACCCGCAGCTGGTCGCGCAAGTCTTCCAAGGACTGCGCTTGCCGTTGCACCTCCTGACGGTCCTCATCCACCTTGGCAGAGCGACGCGCGGCTTCATGGCGAGTCAGGGCAACTTCTTGCGCCACCCGCTGCCGCTCGTCCACCGCCGCTTGCCTCTCAGCAAGTGCCTCGGTCTTGGCGGCCTCTGCCTCTGCTTGCAAACGACTGCAACACGAAAGCAAACAAGCAACCACCAGAGGGAGGGGCGTGCAAAACAAGAACAAAACATCAGGTCAAAGGAGTCGGCACTGCGCACCCACCAAACAGCACGCAACAGCATGCTGCTGCAAGACAAGACTCACGCTGCCGCTGCCCTGGCTGCTTTGGTGTCGGCCACGGTGGCTTGAAGCTGCGCATCCAACTCTTCCACTCGTGTGCGTTCTGCGTCGAGATCCGCGGCTTGCTCCTGTACCAACCGAAAGGAAGGGGAGTCACGCCACACAAAACGGAGGGTGTGCAGACCAAGCCAAGGACACACAGCATGGCGGCATACCGTACCTGGATTTCGATGGCCATGAGAGAGTCTTTGAAGGCTTGCAGCTCCGCAACTTTTCGTCGCTCCCGGTTCAAACTGATTTCCAAGACATGCTGTGGCGTGGCCCAGTTAGGCGTGTGAGAACTGGACATGGCGCACACACAGCCACGTATATGCTGCACACACCTTGTCTGCGTTGCTCTTTTGCAGCTTGGCACGGCTTTCATCCAACTCGTGGACTTGCGCCTCCAGCCCTCGAATGCGCGCCCGCAACGACTCTGACAACTGCGTGGCCCAGGTTGACGATGTTTGCGCCGTTTTGAGTTGGATGGTTTGCTCTCGGACTTGGCGTTCGAGTTTTGTGATTCTCGACAGTTGCTTGAGCTTTGACGCCCGCAGTGTCGTGAGTTCCGTGTCTTTTGCTTTGTTCTGGCCTGACAGTTTCTGTATTTCGCGTGACGCCCGTTCTTCACGACGACGAAGCTCATTGGCGCTTCGCTGATGATCAAAGGGAGGCGTGCCAGGCACACAGTCAACCAACGTCTCTTGACACGCGTCACGTTGACGCTACTCAAAGTCTAGATGGCGCCACACGTACACGCAGAAGGTCTTGTTGCCGCTGCATGGCGGCCACTTCCAGCCCGTGTTGCTCTTCTTTGACTTTCAGTGACTGCACAACGTCTTGGAAGCTGCGCAAACAACGCGGCCGGACATCACATCAGACACCCAAACCAAACCAAAACAACACACACACCCCCGGTCCCTACTTGTCTGTGTTCTTGCGACGAAGTGCACTCCGCAGCTCTCCCCACGCGCTGTTGATGCGTGCGTACCAACACAATCCCAAGTCGATCGTCATGAGAACACGCGGCGATGGCTACAACGGCACTCCGTTGAACCACCATCAAACAACGCGTACGCTTGTGCTTTGGCGGTGTGAGCCACCTTTGCCATGTCAGCCACTGTCTCCGGATCTACATTCTCTGGTGGAGTGGGGGACCCATGCACATTCATGTGTTGCGCCAGAAGTTCCTCTGCTTCGACCAACCGTTCTGCCTCGTGAGCCCCCAACGCAGAAAAGCTGTGCGACCTGACAGGGTGTGAAGTAGTCAGAAAGTCAGCAGAGATGAGATCACAACAATGTAAAGCAACTCTTCACTGCCAACGTACCTGGATCGACGTCGGTTAGGGGGCGCTGTGAGTGTGTCAACGAATGGCTTCGGCGGCAGGACGTCTGTCAACAACGAATGCCACAAATCAGCACTTGCACACGCCTTCCTCAGCTCGGGCGGTAATCTTGCACCTACCAGAGGTGGATGACGCAGCAATGAAATGTTTCATGCGGTGAACAACTTGTGTGAGCTTCTCACAGCGTTCATTGGCCTCAATCACTGCTTGTTGTGCGGACAGCACGGCTTCTTGTCTCGTGGTTTCGTCCCGTGCTTGGCGCTCCTTCTCCTCCAACAGCTTCACTTGTTGCTTCAGGTCCAAGATGCGGAGCTTGTAGTGCCGCATAAGGGTTTTGTCGTCCACCACTCGGTTCTGCTGAGACACCTTCTTGATTGTCTTGCAGGCCTTTGCAAATTTCAGCCTGGCATGACGCCAACCACAGCAGCGACAGCCACAGCGCAACAGTGACGACAGATGTGGTGAGGGTGAACTTTGCACGGGGGAGCAAGCGAACGGACGTGGAAATGGACTCGTCTTTGTTGTCGGAGGCGGGGGACATGGTACACAAGATGGATGTGAAGGCAGATCCGCCCAGACTTTGGCGAAGTAGTCTGGTGAGCTTTGAGTTTCGGTACGGGATGAAGTCATTCGCACCTGCCATTCCAACAACGACACCCCACGTTAGGTGCGAAGTCCCCATTCCCTCTCGCCCGAACAAGAGGCAACCATCACCAGCGCACGTTTTCCTCTTGTTCGTGTCGCAGCCTCCCCAAGCTTCGACACTACCAGCGCAAGGGCTGAAAGCGACTTGTTGATCATGCTTCCCTCCTTCAAACGTCGCCCAGATGTGCCGGACGTTGCCTGCCGTTCACTTCCGGCAAGGTCCACAAGGTTCAAGAACGCCACTTGAGAGTCGACATCCTGTGCAAAACGTGAAACAAGCCGCCGGCATGCAGCCGTGAGCTTCATGGGCACATGTGGTAAATGGAAAAGCAGCGCTCGTGATGTACCGTTGAATCAGCCTTCTTGACACGATGCCAACCGATGCGTTCCTCTTCTTCCGCGGCGAACTCTTCCAAACGTTTCTGCACCCACGTGGGCTGTGAACCGACGGCAATAGTGAGCGACAGGCACGCTATGCACGAACCTTGCGCTCCTGCAGCACGGCGTCACTCGCTCGTGAGTCCACGGCCATGCGAAATATGGTGTGGGACCGCGAACTTCCGGCGTTCAGGTTGGTACTGCCGTAGTGCCGATTCGCTTCGCCCTCCTTCACCACCGCCTCCACTTGCTCCAGGTTGCTGCACAACCCACACACACAGAGTGTTCGTTTCACGTTGTACGGTGTACGTTGCACGTTGTACGGAGACAGGGGCGGCATGACCAATGCACGAACCTGACACTCCTGTCAGACAGTCCCTCAATGACGGCACCGACGCGAGGGTCGTCGCGCAACACTTTAAGGTTGCGCCCCGAGGACCCACGCTGCAGCAGGTCGTGAATTTCTTCGTTGTACACCTCGAAGTAGCTGACCTTGAAGCTAAACTCTCGGTCTGACAAGCCCATCGCGCACGAGGTCACAGCACAGCGCGAACAAGAGCAGCCACGGCACGCGTGAGCCATGGCTCGTACCGGCTCGCGATTTCACAAGACCGAACAGGTCCACGACAGCCCGCCAGATCATGCCGTGTTCCTCGGCAGTCCCCAACATGGTGTGCGTCTTTCCAGACCCCGTTTGTCCGTAGGCAAACACAGTTGCATTGCGGCCATCGAGAACTTTGTCCACCACGTGCTTGGCAACACCATCGTACACCTCGCTGTTCGTACTTCCAGGCGGGAAGACTCGGTCTGTGGACGACATGCGGCCAACAGAAGGGATGTTGTGTGTGACAGACAGAGAGGCAGTACAGGAAGTACAGGCCTATCCGTGCGTACCGTATGTGTGCACTGTCTTTCCCAAGACACTGTTCTCCAGTACACTTGTAGCGTTGTACTGCCAATCCACGACGGTAGAATCCTGTCCATCAAAACACGTGTGGGTCACTCATCATGTGCCCCCTCCCACGCACACGCAATTGCAACGCAAACAAACCACAGCACGACACCATCCTCACATGGTGCTCATGCTCCATCAGGGGTCGGATACGAATGGACACCACAATGTTGTTGCTTCCATCCTCTGAACCGTCGTCGCTTCCCCGGCTTGGGGTGGTACTGCGCCCTCTTCGCGGTGTCCCAGACCGGAGCGCAGCGAGCTGAGTGGCCAACGGGACTTCGCTGCTCCCTTTGCGCGGGCGCTTCCCCATCACAGCCTCCAGTCGCGGCATGTGTGAGGAGGACCCCGACGAGTTGGCTCGGCGGCGAGGTATTGTGTCACTTGTTGGCGTCCCGCCATCGCCTGCCGTGTCGCCTGCGCCACTGGATGCGTCAGTACCTCCACTCCACGCAGTTGAACCATCATTACTGCCTGCACCTGCACCTGCACCTGCACCTGCACCTGCACCTGCACCTGCACTGGAACCTGAACCAGCGCCTGCGCCTGTACCGACACCTGCACCGGCACCGGCACCTGCGTCTGACTCTGATCGCCCGCGTGTGTGATCGTTGTTGGCTGGAGTGGATGGGGCAACACGGCTGCTGCTGCTGCTGCTGCTGAAGCTGCTTTCCCGCGACCTCCCCCCTCCCCCTCCCCCCTCATCTATTGCCACATGCACAGGGTGCGCTCCTCCACGGCGTGTTGAGATGCGAGAGGGCAGTGCCAGGCGCACCGCAGGCATGGAAGATCGCCGCCTCAGTTGGCGACGGTTGCCTCGGGTCACACTCCGGGGCGAGTTCATGGTCACCACGCCGCAAGGAACCACAACCACGCACCTCCGGGCGACGAGTACTCCACAACAGTGCCCGTCGGTACCACCAGTGGCGCCCCTGCTCCTGTGATCCGGCGGCAGCCACCCAAGAACAGCCGTGACGAGAGGTGCGGACAAGTTGAACCATCACGCATCGACGATCGTGCGTCCGTCCAATTTATTGAAATGATAACACAAAGCGGCACTGCATGACCCCTCCCCACCTAGCACACACACGTGTTGCGTCACCATGGCGACACAGGGCGGTGGTGGCGGGGAGCCACTGGCCAGCATGGGGCTTGAGAGACTGAAGCAAGAGCCTTGGCGACTGAAAGCTGCGCACGACGGTCTGTCATCGGAGCTTACGGCGCTGTCGTTGGAGCACTATCGGCTCCACATTGAGAACTTTGAGTGTGCGACCGTCGTGAAACGCGAGGTTGGTTGGCCTGCCAGGTGTTGGGTTCGTGCCACTTCAACGTGTGGTAGTAGAACTGAGTGATTTGCATGCATGCATGCACTGCATTCGTTGGTGGACAGAGCCGGGCAGTGAAGACGGGCCTCACGGGTTTCGCTGATAGCCTGGGGACGTTCACATCTTCGCTCAAGGTATGTAGTGTGGTGTGTGTCATGTCAGAGGGGGCGCTCATGAGGGCGTTGCATGCATCGTAACACCCCCTGCACGGGCCCCACCCCACCCCACCCCACCTACAGGAGTTCCAAGCCGTAGGATCTGCTATCCAGGAGCAGCACCAGCGGAGCCGTCGCACGTTGCGTCACCACACGCAACTCCTCGACTTGCTCGAGGTGCCGCAGGTGATGGAAACGTGCGTGCGCAACAACGTGTATGACAAGGCACTCGAGGTGGCAAAATTTGCGACAGTTTTGTATCGTAGACACAAGCTGCACAGGTTTCGTGGTGCCGAGGCTGGCGCCGCCACACCCTCTGGCGCTGACGCCATCATCTGGGGCATCGTGTCTGATGTGCGACGGACGCTAGTGAGCATGCGCTTGCAGCTGTTGCGTGAATTGTGCTCGAAGCTGTCCCTTCCATCATGCCTTCAAATCGTTGGCAACTTGCGCACTCTGTACCACCACCAGGCCGTGTTTGACGGGACGCAACACGCCGGAGCAGACACGGAAGCAAGCGTCACCCATCGCTTGAAGGTGGAGTTGCTGCGCAGTCGCAGCGAGTGGCACATGCAACAGTTGGCGGCGCTTCCTGCCGCGGCACCCTACAACTATGTACGTGTCGTGCCTGTGTGTGTGCGCTGGCCTAGTGTGTCGGCAGTTCACGTGCCGTTGTTCCTTGCGCTTCTCACTGGCGCACCTTCGCGCTTGGTGTTGCGTCGCCGCAACAGCTGTTGGGCGCAATCCGCATGCAGCGCACGCATTGGAGTGACATCATGTCCCAGTACATGGCGGTGTTTTCCGTGAAGCGTGTCGCGGACGGTGGTGTCGGTGACCCGCTGCTGCATGCGTGGGTGCTGGCTCGCGTGCAGTACTTGACGGCCATGCTCCGCAAGTACGCTCTGCGGGTGTGCTGTTTCCTGGGACGCGAGCTGACTCCGAGCCATGCGTGCGGGTTGTGATCTGATCGTGTGCCAGATTGCTGCCAAAGTTGGACGATGGTGGCGCCATTGCGGCCGTGTTAGATCTGAGTGGGTGCGTGCAGCCTGCCTTGTGTTTGGTGGGGTGGGAGCAGAGGGCTCCAACCGACGTTGTGTGGTGCTTGTGTGTGTATTGTGTATGTGTGTATGTGTGGTTTTGGAACGGAACGCAGCCACTGTGCCAAGCGACTTGCTCGATTCGGTGTCGACTTTGGCTCCCTCCTGCCCCCCATCTTTGAGGCACACATGCTGCAGCTTGTGGCCGGTCGGTTGTCGGCCGCAGCGGAGCGGTTTCATCAAGACGTAGTCGGTTGGGGGTGGGCGTATCGAATGTCTCTGCACCCATCATCCAGCACGCAACAAACCGCATCACAAGGTACAGACGCATGGTGTTCGCGTTTCGTACCGGCGAGTGGTTTGTTGATACCTACCCACCACTCACGTTTCTTACAACGGTTGTGTGTGTGTGTGTATTGGTCCGTGTGTTGGTTGGCGTGTGTGTATTGGTGTGTGTTTGGTTCAGATTTATCTCCTCCTGAAAAATTCATGGCGTGGCCGCCTCTAGCAGCCCTTGTGAACGGCTTCCTGGACGCACACAACCACCTTCGCCAATGCCCTATCACTCGCATCACTCCCCAGTTTGCAATCATGCTGGACAAATGGGTGTCGTACCTCGCTGACGTACTGCTGCGCGCAAGAAGTGTTTCTCACCCCAGCGGGGGAGGTGTGGGTGATAGCCTAGTGTCAGTCGCCGACGCACGACAACGTTTCCATGCGCTTTGCCAGGGGTTCGGCGAGCTATTCTTGCCGTATGTTTGTCGAGTCGTCGGCAGTGTGTTGCACACCAACGGCGACAGCTTCATCAACGTGGTACGTCCGCTCCGCTGTTTCCTCTCCCGTTTCAGACTGTTGTGTGTGCACGTTTCTGACCATTTCGTGTGCACAACACTGGCCGTATGCAGTCCAAGCCTTTGAAAAGGCTTGAGGAAGCCACGTTGTACTCCCCACCTGCCCCTGCACCAGCGCCTGCGCATGCGTCCTTCGCCTTCACAGCTGCTGGTCACACCTCCATCAAGGCTCCGGCCCCGAGCTCTGTCCCTGCACCGCCGAGCGGAAGTGCTGACGGCTCAACCCCTGCACCGAGTGGAGAAGTTGGTCTCCCGAAGTAGTCGTGTCGTGCACAACTGTGGGGTTGGGTGGCGTTGCGTTGCGGCGTGGCTTGTTTGCACGATGATAAAGTTTCTGTTCCGTTCCACACATGTTTGGAAGCAGCAACGCACCAGCACAAACTACTGTGCATGCGTTGTTTGGGCAGTATCGACTGGTCCACCCTGGACTCCGCTCGACCCACCCAAACCACCCACTAGCCACTATCAGTGCCTTCAGCAGCCTCACCACCATCAGACTCGCCGTCATCGTCGGACTCGCCATCGTCTTCGGACTCGCCGTCATCGTCGGACTCGCCATCGGAGTCGTCCTCCGAAGACGAGTCGGTGTCAGAGGAGTCCGACGAAGTCGGCAGCGCCTCGGCTTCGACTTCCTTGGCAAGAGCCGCGAGGTGGTGATCCACCCATTGGTCAAGGCCGCGAAGAATGCGCACAAGGTCGGGGGCCATGGCGCGCATGTTTCGCGTGAAGAAGCTGAACGACACCCCGGAACAATCACGTCCAGTGCGGCCGATGCGGTGCACGTATCTGCATGTCGCCGACGCCCCCACGCACAACAAGTCAACAACGATGGGAAAGCGAGAGCGGCAGAGAACAACGGGGGTGGGTGCACAAACGCCTGCAGTGAAACGTACTGCTCCAAGTTTCCAGGAAAGTCATAGTTCACAACTGCTGGCAACTTGGCGACATGAAGTCCACGCCCAGCGACGTCCGTGGCCACCAGGATCTTGGTTTTTGCAGCTGCAGGAACATGGGCACACACACCTGCATCAGACACTCGACAC
>Ga0213833_1001731_pt1 | contig 15075 bp, 21 predicted proteins | sample SWATP21_FD_160575 | JGI IMG/M metagenome (GOLD analysis project Ga0213833, IMG submission 160575) | Coastal seawater microbial communities from Marineland, Florida, United States - SWA TP2 #1 | ecosystem: Environmental > Aquatic > Marine > Coastal | place: USA: Florida | collected 2016-08-14
CCCCTACCGTTTCTGTCCATGTCCAGCACTCGCAGCACCAGCGATCATCGGTCACACTGGTGCGTCAACGTGGGCTGCGTTGCGTTGGCTGTCCATCTCACCGAGCTGTTGCAGGTGTCACGCGCGTCAAGACTTCGCGACCTGCACGCTCGCATCGCAGAGGCCCGGCGCAACATGACCGAACTGTCGCGCAACGCACACTCTGATCTTCTTGGTTTCCGCACCGAGGTATGCATTCAGCGCCCGGTGGCATAGGGGGGTGTACGTGGTGCACTCACCACAGCGTGTGTGGAGCAGCTGGAGGGGAAAATGCACGCTTTGACCTGGCGAGTCACGAAACAGCTCGCGGCTGTTGGAGAGCGCGAGCAAAAGCAAGCTTTGGAGCGATCACGAGCTGACCGTGACGAGGTTTGTACACATGCTGCAATGACTGCAGCACAGTGTCTGATCCGACAGTGTGTTTGCAGGCGGCTCGGAGAGAGCGGATTGAGCTGGGGTTGCGACAAGACGCAGACAACCTCCGAGCCCAGCTTGCCCAGGCACAAGAAGAAACACTGTCATCCGTGTCTGAGGTGTCCGCAAAGCTCAAAGAAGCTCGACAGCAACTTTCAAACACCCAACGAGAGCTTGCTTCTTCCTTGGCACGAAACAAGACCTTGCAAGTACGTCGAGATCCATGTAGACGAGAGAGTGGCTGTGTTGAACGCGTGTTGTTGTTCAGGAGGAGACAGAGCGCTTGAAGGAGTCATTGGTGGTATCACACGAGCAACTCCATAAGGAGAGTGTCGGGGCCACGAAAGCTCGCGACATGGCAGCGGAGCTCGACCAACGTGAGTGAGCTTGGATGGTGCTTTGGGGCTTATCATCGCATCCCTCATCACCACACATCACCTCGTGGCCACACAGAGAGAACATCAGAGTCTCGGCGCCTTCAAGAAATGGAACGGAACTTTGCAAAGGTGCTGGCAATGTTGGGATCTGAAACAAGCGTGGCCCCCAGCACGATCGAAGGTTTGAGTCTGAACATGTGGTTTCAAACGAGGCCTTTCTGATTGCTGTACTCCCTCCTGTGCAGGCGTCCTAAACAATGAAGGCATGGTGTTCGACAAATTCCTTCAAACCATGGTGACTGAAGTTCGCAACCATGTCACCTCTCAAACGGAGACCATTACGCGCGAGTTCCAGGAAGCCAGAATCGCACAGCAGGCGGCACAACGAGAGGTGGACGGACTCCTCAAGCAAGTGTTGGACGCCCGACAGGATGCTGAAGAAGCGACACGACACAGCGTGGAGCTGTCCACTCGCATGGAGACATTGGCGGTTGAGCTAGCGGCCACCCGCAAAGAGTGCGACAGACAGCGCCAAGAAGCAAACGATGCCAAGTCTCAAGCCTCAACTGTGAAACAGATTACCCAGATTGAGGTGCGGCAACGTGTACCTGCAGCGCCTGTTGGGTGTACCTGGCTGACGTTGGTGAAATGCAGAGCAAGACCCATGCAACTGTTCTCCAACGCGAGGTTGAAGAGATGAAGACTCGACACGCGACAGAGCGGCAAGCGACTGATGCGGCATGGGAAGCGAAGCTGGAAAGCATCCAGGTTTGCGCCGCCGCATAGTTGAACTTGTCTACAGGAGTGCGAACGGTGTTAACCTTTGCTTTGCTTGGTCAACGTTCGGTTGAACAGGCCACACACAAACTGGAAGTGGACAGGCTGTCCAACGAAGTTGACCGTGCAAAGCGTGACGCCCATCAACGGTACGGAGTACACCCCTCTGCTAGTAGATCGTATCCTCTCCCAACGGTGTAACATTTGTGCTCCTTCTTGTGCAGGACGGAGCGTGCTGCTGACAAGCTTCGGGTTCTTCGCCAGCAGCTTCTCGAGACGGCTGCAATGGCAGACAAGGCGTTGGCAGAAGAGAAGCTTGCTCGAAAGCAGGCTGAGGAGCATGCAAGAAAATTGCAAGCTGAGGTACGAGCTGATGGGTCCGGCCCCGAGTGTGGTGCCGGGTTGCCTCACACGAATGTTGCAGTTGTCCAAGACCGTGGAAAAGTTCAAGAAACGCAATTCCAGAGTTGAGCAGCTGAAGAGCCAGCTGCGGGAAACTCGCGTCTCCCAGCGATCTCAGGAGCTGTCTCGTGTCCAGTCACAAGCAGCGTTGGAGCAAAAGGACAAGGAGATAGGTGACCTGCAGAATCTATTGGAGAAATCGTACGCTGGGCTCGTTTAGCTGTTCATTCACCCCGACGCGCGTCGCCACACTCACCCGTTGCATCCACACACGCAGATACTCCAGCGTACCTGTCGACACGCTCGAAAAGGCCACCGCTCTGTCAACTGTCTCACATCAGCTCAGCGAGCGCGTGCGGCAGCGAATGCTTTTGCATTCTTCTGCAGGTGTCACCCCTTCCTCGTCACTTACCGTGGGTCGCTCAGCATCAGTATCCCCGCGGTCAATTCGAGCGACAGTTCCTACACCCCGCACTACCGCTGCCGATGGACGGGACGATGCCTCTACTGTCGGCACAAGCGCCCTGCTGCGACTTTCTCGCAAACTTGAACAGCCTGTGGCACTGTCAGCCGCAGAGAGCACCGAAAGTTCCGCTGTGAAACTTCAAGTGGACACGACTGCGGATTCGCGGCATCGAAGGCACCACCACCACTCGAGACGCAGTCACCGCAGTCACCATGGTCACAGCAGAAGTCGCAGCCGCAGCCGCAGCCGCAGTCAAAGTCGTGGCGATAGCAAAAGTCGCGAGCAAAGCGGAGCCAAGGAAACCGGGGAAGCTTCAAGGAAGCCTTCGTCCCCTGCACGCTCGATGACCAAGTCACGCATTCCGGTGCACAAAACACGCCGAAGGACACAGCCACAGTCTGCACCAGCAGAAACAGGCTCTGGTATAGCGAACCCTGGTTACAGAAGCGACGGGGAAGGAAGTGCAGGATCAGGTAGGGGACCGATGAGCGTCGGAGAGCTAGGGCAGAAGTAGATGCGTGTGTACGTTACTTCATCACGGACATAACTTTCAGTTTTGTTCTGCTGCGCTGCTCTGTCACTTTGTCGGTACCCACACGCCACAGCTACAGGAACTGCGTCGACAGCGAGGTTTCCTGATCCCCCGCGCTGCCCAGTGAGGGCAGGGAGCTTTTGCTTGTACCTCTCTTGCTACCAAGCTCCCCTGCATTCATGTGAGATTCATGTGAGCCACGCTCCGGCACGCCCGTCGTGCCCTTGTGGACAGTGCTGACACCTCCCCGCGGCGCCCTATCGGCTTCTGTGGGCTCGCACCCATTGCCATAGCGCCTGTCACCCGCACCATGAATTCGCTGGGTCGAGTTTTTCGTGTGTTCCACACACAGCGCAGCGCCCAGGCCGGCGTGCCGCGGCCACGAAGTCGTTCCCGTGGAAGTACGGACGGACGACGCCGCAAAGTGCTTCCGGCAATTGAAGTCAAGTCGGGCTACCTGACATTGGAAGAGGCGGTACGTTAGCTCAGTGGCATGAAGTTTGCGCTGTTTCATTGACAGTGTGCTCAACCCTTCGAACTTCAGGCGGATTGGCAGGAGTACTTCTGTGTGCTGGTGAAAGTTGCTTCCCGAAGCCCTGCGTTGGTGTACTTCACCTCACCGAACGACACCACCCCAGCGGGAAAAATCTCACTGCGTGATGCTCGTGTTGAGACGTTGGATGTACGTATTGATAGCAGGGAACTGTGAGCTCTGTACTTCACGCGCGATTTGTCGGCAGGACATGTTGTTGGTGCAAAGTACCAGAGGAGATGAGGAGAAGTGTTTCTTTTTCAGCGCCAGCAACAGTGATGTTGCCCAAGAGTGGGCACACGCTGTGAGTGAGGCACGCCGCATGCGTGTCGACTCCAATGGCAAGTTTTTTGTCGTCCCCGAAGGGGAGCGGCTCCGTTCCGACACCGCGTCAACGCTCGGCTCCACCATCAGCCGCGGTCGAGTGAACAGCCTTGCGTCCACCCGTGGTCGCACCCCGTCCCAGGCCTCCGCTACCAGTGTTGCTCCGGACACTGATGCTCACCGGGACATCGGCTCTCCATCCATGCTGACGGGGGAGTTGGTGTCTCGGGACACAGCTGCGGCAGAGGATGTGGAGGAACCTCGCATCCGACGAGATACCAACGCGGCGGCTGTGTTTGTCTTGCGGGGCTCCCCGCACCCTCAAAGTGCGGAGCTCCCGTCCCATCCATATGATGCCTTTAAGACCATGTTTGTGATGTGGACGGATGAGCGACTGCGCGGGGCCATCACCACGGGGTGCTTGCGGGGCTGCCCCCTCCGAAGTGTGTGTTGGAAAGTGTTCCTCGGGTGCGTGCCGACGTCGTGCAGCTTGTCCACGTGGGGGGAGTACTTGAAGTACCAACGTCAAGGGTACGAACGATTGAGGAAGAAGCACAGGCTGGAAACCGATGCGGAGGGAGAGAGGTGCGCGGTGTCGGGAGCAACACTGTTGGTGGCGGGATTGACGTGGTGTTTGTGGAGCAGGTACTTCGATGCGATCTCATCTTCGAACAAGCGTGTGTCAAGAAAAGCAGCACGAAAATGGTTACGCTTTCGGGCCAAGCGCCAATTGCAGCACTACATCAAGAAGGACATTCACCGCACATTTGGCGATATTTTGTTCTTTCGAAGGAAGGAAGTGCAGGATGTGTTGCTTCGAGTGCTGCAGGTGTGGGCCCTCGCCCACCCTTCATTGTCCTACAAGCAAGGAATGAACGAGCTTCTTGCCGTTGTCCTCATGTTGCTGTTCACTGAACGCCAACTGTGGCAGCATGCATGCCAATCGTCGAGTTTCAAGGTCAGAGTGCCTGTGCCGGATACGTTGTCGTCCAATCTCATGCTTTTCTTGCAGGCAACCCATGTCCAAGACATTGTGTCCACGTTGCGAGATCCAGTTTTCATGGAACATGACGCGTACCTGATGCTTGACCAGATAATGCGACGCTTGTTCTGGCTCTACTCTCCAGGCCGCTCCTCAACTGAACAGCGAGCAGTCACGGACCCACTGTGCGACGTCGCAGCCGAGGCGGACACTGATGACAGCAGTGACGCGAGCGGGGCTGGAGAAGCAGGTAACAGTAGTGACAGAGACCAAGCAACCGCTGCTGCGATGGAACAAGTGTTGTCAGGGCCTCATGCATCGAGCAAGCGGAAAAGCAAGAGGCACAAGCATGACAAGAGGAAGAAGAAGAAAAAGAAAAAGAAGAAGAAGAAGAAATCAAAAGCTGGTGAGCCTGAAACGGGCGGGGATGACAGACACTCAGACCCAGCTCACCTGGTAGAGCCAGTGGACATGACATCAGACAGCGGCCTCAGCTCTCATGAAGACGACGACCATACCACATTGGAAAAAGATCAAGCTGCGATATCCACGGCGACAGCTGCAGCCGGCCTCGATCCTTCCATGATTGGTGCCGTTCAGATGGTGTCCTCCACGCCATCTGCTGCATCTGCCAGCGCCGACTCCCACGACGCGCTCTCCACTCCTGTGGTCACGGATCTCAACAGTCAGCAAGTTTCTTCCCAAGGTGTAGAGGTGACAGCCAGTCTGCATGACACGCTTCCGTCGCTTGACAATGGGAGCGCGATCAGTGAGGACTCTGCCGCATCTCCTGTGGTTCCGTGCTCAGAGCCTTCCTGCGCTTCTCCCACAGCCACAGCAACTTCACGGGCACCGGCTGGAACGCCGCAGGCCCGGTGTGGCTCGAATGGAAGCCCGCGACGCCCGGTCAGAACACCACGGACCCTTTCTCGCCGGGCTTCCATCAAAGAAATTTCGGCGCTTGGGGCCTTGAGTGACTCTGATGATGCTCCAAGCCCAGTACCCGCTGGTGCGGGTTCCAACTTCGAACGTGACACCCAGCACCCTGACGAAAGTGGAAGCTCCGTTCGCCCAGGGCTCCGCGTTGATGTCGGTGGAAAGGTCGAAGAGGACACACATGTTGACTCTCCCGTGGATGATGAAAATGACGTCACACAACAGTTGCGCGAACGCCAGGCTGCAGAGAAGGGTATGAACAGTGTCAGCTACGATTGGACGTTGGAGGTGGAAGATAGCAAGCAAGGCACACTGATGGAACGATTGGATAACATCCAGGTGTGTCGCAATGTGCGTCCGGACGAAGGTTTCTTGTAATGTGCGATTCTACCTTGTGGTACAGAGCAAATTGCTGACGTGGGTGGACCCCATGCTTGCCAAGCACTTGGAAGACCTTGGCGTGTCTCCGCCCATGTTCATGCTGAGATGGCTCCGACTCGCTTTCGTCCGCGAGTTCTCAGTGGTGCGTCTTGGTACCGTGCTTGTCGCATTCTCGCTTGGTTCTAAGCCAATTGCATTGCCGACAGGCCTCTGTTTGGGCCTTGTGGGATGCCGTATTAGCACAAAGTCCACACGAGTTTGAGCTGCTGGACTATTTGTGTGTTGCTGTGCTAGTTGCAGTGCGCGAGCCGCTGCTTAAGGCCAAGGACTGCCCCAGTGCGCTGGAACACTTGACCGGTGGAGTCATGTCGTTTGGTATGTCCGCACCGATTGCCTGTGGACAAGTCATGCTCGTGTCTCACTCACAAGGAACTGATGATGTGGTTCGCAGCAAGTGTGGACATCTCACAGGTGATATCTCAGGCGCTGACTTTTCGTAAGGCCCTCGCGGACGAGCTGGCCGCCGCCACGTCAGGACGCCAGCCGACAAACAAGACAGAGTCACCCGCCACGGCCATGGACGAGGACAGTGATGGTCATGCCAAGTCGGTGAGAGATGGAATCACACGAAGCTCGTCAATGCAGCTCGCGCCCGATCGCGCGTCGCAGGTCGGCCAGCGCCGTCCTGATCGCCAACGAGCGAACACCGAGCCGGTACCTGATGCCACCACCTGCTCGCCAGCCCATCAACCCTCCACGGTGACAGCCGAACGGGGCGACACTGACGACGGTGCTGTTGTCACCGCCGCTTCTGATGAACCAGAACCTGAGGAAACCAATCCAATTCGCTCCTTCGCTGAGCTTCGGGCTCTGTCGAAGACACGGCCTGTTCTGCAAAGCCGCGGCCCTGTAGCGCCAGTACCGCGTGCGGCGCACTCTTCCGCAGCGACACGGCGAGCGTCTGGGTTTTCTGGGCGTTCGCAACGCCGTCTGCCAACCAGCTCGTCCTGGCGAGCATACACACGGAAGTGACGGACAGTCTCGTAGACAACGGCAGCTGCAGCCAAGTAGTGGCAAACATGCCATGTGTAAGATACGAAATTGCACCGCTTCGTGCTTTGGTGAGGCGCCGCAAAGCTGTGACGTGCACTGTGCAGTGCTTTCGCGCGCACGTGCTGGCACTTGGAGAGTGGCAGTCGGAATGGGGACGTCACCAAGCAAGCCAGAGCATTCGATTGCCATTCGACGAGATGCTGATGGCCACGTGTTGCCCCCATCCCACAGCCAGCGCCAGCGCGCGCAACGCAACCACTCACAACACATGGTACTGCCTCTTGCCAGGACCCACATGTTGTCATCCACATCCAGCGGCCGAACGGTCTCAGTAGTGCGCCCCGCGGACTTGAATTTACTCCTGCAGCATCCTTCTCGCTCGTCGTCTGTGTCGTCCGACAGTGACGACGATGGCGCGTCAGACGTTGACACGCACACTAGCCCGACCGATCACTCAGACAATGCCATGCACAGCGCGAGTGCTGGTGCACCATCCACCTTTTGTGGCACACACGGTGCAGACGAAGAAACCAAAGCTTCTTCTCATGGCCGCAAAACGCACCTGAGGATCCCGCGATCTATCGCTGGAGCGACACAACAGTTGTTGTATCGACGCCAGCAGTCCCCGTACAGGTTAGTGTCACAGCTGTACCCCGTCAACTCAGAATCTGCGCTGCAACGAGCCCAATCACTCAACAAGTACGTGGTGGCATGAAATGTTGGCTCTTTCACAGTGTGTGTACTCTGTGGATGCATGACTCAACTTGTTGGGAGGTTGTGGTGTACGTTCGTGCAGACGTCATGCAGTGAGGGTGGTCACACTGTACGGTTTCACAGTGGAAGCTCTTGACTTTCGTTGGCATGTCACCAAGCGATTTTCAGAGTTTTACAAGCTTCGCCAAAGCCTAAAGACGTTGGGCCACAGACCAGTGCCACGTTTGCCCCGGCGCACCTTTCGTAGAAACACTAGCCAGGAGTTCACGCTTGCTCGAGCCATCAACATCGGTGCGTCGCACGTCGTATCACTGTGTGTTCGTTGCGTTTCAAGGTTTCAAGGCGAATGGGAACATTGATACGCTTGCTGTGGGGCATGTGTGTGGATGTTGCCATGAATGTGGCGCTCCTTTGCGCCGCGGAAACCCCTGCAGAGCGGTTTCTTCGAGATGTTCTTCTCATTCCAGAGTTCTCCCAGAGTGCTTTCATGGATGAATTTTTCGAGTTCAGTCCCATGTCCTTTGATCCTCGCTATGGTCCCAAGCATAAAGAAGGGTTCGTGGTGCGCAACGGGATAATTGTCCAGGCAACGCTGACGACGGTGACACATCCACCAGGTGGCTGAGCAAACGGTCGGGCGCTCGTCAGCACAAGACTGCCCTTGGCCGAGTGAACCGTTTCAAAACGTGGAAGCGCCGTTGGTTTGTGATCAAGGATTCCTTCATTGTCTATTTCAAGTCCCCTAGGTGCGCCTTCCTTTGCTGTGCCGTGGTTTCCATTCCTCCTGCGCTGACCTGTATCGGAACCTGATGTGCAGATCCACGCGTGCACTTGATGTCGTTTTGTTTGATCCGTGCCTTTCCGTTGACTACGGTCTCGAGGTAAGTGTTTGGTGCACGTCAACGCGCAGGGCAAGTGTTGTTTACACACCGGTTCGGTCAGCACACTGTTGATTCAAATGAGTTTGTCGTTCGAACAAGCTCTCGAACGTTGCATGTGAGGGCTTCCACGTTGTCAGTACGTCCAAACGTTTGGAAAATGGAGGAAAACTTCCCAACCTGCAACCAACGATGATCGTCTCGTCATTGTTGTTTCAGGTCGCTGCAGCTTTCATTGGTGCTATCACGACGAACCTTCGCAATGCGTGGGTGGCACCACATCCGTTTGGCTCCTTCGCCCCTGTTCGGCGCAACATGGGAGTGACAGCCCGATGGCTGGTCGACGGTTTCAACACGTTTTCAGCCATGGCTGATGCAATGACGTCCGCGAGTCGTGAAATCATGATCGCTGGTTGGTGGTTCACGCCTGATCTAGTCATGAAACGTCAAACTGGTGATGACGATCGGTGCGTTTTGGCGGGCACCTCGTTTGCAACATTGCACTGCTAACTGTCCGGTGTTCGAACGCTTCGTGTGGCACAGTTGGACCATTCGAGAGATTATTCGTCGCAAGGCGCAACAAGGCGTGAAGGTGTATGTGATGATGTACAAAGAAGTAGAGCTGGCACTGTCTCTTAACTCGAAGTACGTTCCTTTTCTTCAGTGCACTCCGCTATGTTGTCACTGACGAAGCTATGTCAATTAATGCAGGTATTCTGCACGAGTGCTTCGAGAAATGGCGAAAACGCTGCCAGTGTTTGTCATCCGTCACGGATCGTTGTTGTGGTCACACCATGACAAAATATTGGTTGTAGATCGACACACTGCGTTTGTCGGAGGAATTGACATGTGCTTTGGCCGAGCGGACAATCCCAGTCACTGGCTGACCGACAGGCGAGGGGAACGTGGAAAGTCTAGGGTACGTCCGTACTGATTGGGCACACAACCATGTGAAGGAACGAATCTGACGTGTGGCCATTCTGTGCAGCTGTGGAGTGGCATCGATTACTACAACCCTCGCGCAAAGGTGAGTGGCCGCTTGTTCAGTGCATGCAAACTGTGCCTGTGAATGACCCTTTGCGTTTCTCGCCGACTGTTCTTTTGTGCGCCCCAGGATTTCACCAATGTAGAACATCCTCACAAGAATCTGATCGACCGCAGAACAATAGCTCGCATGCCATGGCACGATATTCACTGCCAGATCCGTGGGCAGGCTGCAGAAGACGTGGCTCGGCACTATGTGCAGCGGTGGAACCATCACAGAAAAGACCTGGGCCGAAGACACCTGCCAGTCCTCCTTCCAGGCCCCATTCTGCGCCCAGATGAGCTTGCAGCAGCCGTAAAACCGTTTCCACAACACCCATGCGGGAGTGATATCCCAGTTGGGGATGACTGGTGCGTGCCTGGTGGCGTTGTCATACATTACCACATTGTAAACGTGTTGCTGCGTAAGCAGGTATTGTGAGCGCGATTGGCGACACGAGTTCCACAACGTTGACGTGCAAGTTCTTCGATCCTGTGGTCCTTGGTCTGTCGGTGCCACGACAGAAACCTCAATCTACCAAGCATATGTGGATGCAATTCTGCATGCTCGACACCTGATTTACATCGAGAACCAGTTCTTTGTTACTTGCAGGTGGGTTGCTCGTTCTTTCTTTCTTTCCTTCGTTCTTTCTTTCCTTCGTTCTTTCTTTCTTTCTTTATTTATTTATTTCTTTCTTTCTTTCTTGTCTTCTAACGCTTGCGGTGACCCGGCAGTAGCGGTGCCGGGGAGGGCGATGGGAGCCCTGGAACACCCAACAATCAGCGAAGGGGTTCACACAGTTCAACGGCGGAGCAGCCAGGACTGCTTACTATTGATGCAGATGGAAACACAGTCTCGGGTGATGCTGGTGAGGTGCAGAACTGCATCGGTGAAGCCTTGTTTCATCGCATTTGCAACGCCATCACGAACAACGAGACACTTCGCGTGATCGTCGTCCTGCCAGTATGGCCTGGGTTTGAGGGCGAAGTCGAGACCAGTGTTGCCATTCAGGCGGTGCTGCACTGGCAGTACCTCTCAATCTCGCGTGGAGGCAAGTCCTTGCTGGAGCGGTTGCTCAAGATATTCCCAGAGCCTGTTGTGCGTCGCTACATCGGCTTCTACGCGCTGCGGAACCACGCAACGCTGAACGGGACGCATGTCACAGAACAGATTTACGTGCACAGGTTTGTTGACGAAGTATGTCCTGCCGTGTTTGCGCGTGTCTCATTCAAGCACTTGCACACGGGCACACAGCAAGTTGATGATCGTGGACGACGACATGGTGATCATGGGGAGTGCAAACATCAACGACAGATCCATGCGTGGAAACCGTGACTCAGAGGTACGACAAGCTGGTTGTGCGGTGGCATGCTCAGTTTGTTCTATGTCCCACTCCGCAGGGTTTGTTGCAGATCGCACTGCGCATCAGTGGTGGCGACTTGGTGCCCTCCGTCATGAATGGCAAACCTGTGATGGTGTCCCGCTTTGCTCATACGCTCAGACGTTCACTCTGGGAGGAACACCTGGGACTTGAACATACGTGCAGGCATCACTGCGCGTCACACACGGTGCCCACGCCATTGACCCCCAAACCCCAGGCAGAAGAAAGCGAGTCAGAGGATGTCAGCGAGTCTTCAGAAGATGAAGTGGACCCCCCGGTGCCGCAAGCTCACGGTACCTCACCACACCCGGTTGTCCCTGTCAATACCGGTGACGATTCGACGGCTCCACGGCTGCCACAACAACCCACAACCCCCGAAGTTTTGTCTCGTGACTCCCCCGCGTCGGGTGTGGCGTCCGCACTTCGCGAAGATGGCAACCCGGATCATGACGTTGTTGCGGCGAGCGAATCAAGCCAAGCACCAGCCGTGGCTCCAAGTCGGCGAGCTGGCGCCAGTGGTGACTCTGAACCTCCTCATCGGCGAAATGCAGGCGCTGGCGCTCGACTGCAGCATGCTTCTTCGAGCAAGAGACGGCGCGAGTTTGCCCAACGCAGTCGCCCTGCGTCTGCTCGTGCTGTGGTAAGCGGGTGGCAGGATCGCGAGAGGGATAGACGGGTTAGTCTTCGCAGCCTTCGTGATATGACTATGGCCACCCAGACCGCGGTGCTGACAAAGCTGGACAGGCGTGGTCGTGGAGCAGCACGCCGCAGTCGTCGCATTCGTGACTTCATCCTCGCCTCGCGGTTAACATCCTCAGCCCAGGTCTCTGCTCCAGGCACACTGTCACGTGCCCGGAGCCGCAGTGCCGCACACCACGCTAACTGGACGCTTGCGCCCATATCAGATGCTCAGGATGATCACGATGCTCAAGGTGACCACAACAATGATCAAAGTGATCACGAGGTTCCACGTGATCGCGATGCTCCACATGATCACGAGGCTCACGATGCTGGCAATGAGCAAGGTGTTCACGATGATTATGGTGATCACGTTGACCACGATGCTAAAGGTGACGGAGATGCGCGGGGTGTTGACGATGCAGAGGAGACGAAGGGGGTGGAGGGTCCGAGTTGTGACGCTGAGTCCAAGCCAGCATCCAAGCCGCCTCCTTGTGCTTGTCGTGTGGGCGTCATTCAAGACCCAGTCACCGATGGTGTGTACGAGAACCTATGGATGGAAATCGCCAAGCACAACTCGCGCGTGTACGAGTCTGTTTTCGTGGTACGTGAAGTGTTGCATCGGCCGTGCGGTTGTGTTGGTGCTGCTTCACCAACCTGTTGTTCGCAGAACCTTCCCCGCAATTCCATGAAAACATTTGCCGATGTTTCGGCCACCCGTGGTGTACCTCCGCAGCATCCACAACGGCTCCAGGCGATCCTGGGGCACCTTGTGCTGTTCCCAGTTCGCTTTTTGTGCCGCGAAAACCTGGCAGTGCGATGGAACAACGTCGAATTTTTGGTGCCAAAAGCTGCTTTCCTGTAGAAAATGTGGCTACTGCTCAGGCAGAGCGGTGTACGTACGCACATACATGACGCTTGTTGTGAGAACAAACGAACACTAAAACTCCTACCCGTCGACTACACTTCCCACTCTTGCACCCACTTGTACTCCTTCGTAACGAAGTTGTACTTGAATGCTTTGTTGCTGACCGGGTCCAACAGTTCATCCCAATCACCAACACGGTTCCTTCTGACCGATCGTTGCCGTCTCTCGATCCAGTCTTCATTCCAGTCTGGCTCCTTCCAGTATGCACGGCGCGTGTGTTGGTTGAACCACCAGAACATGCACGTCTTGTTTGCGGCTTCGTAGTCCTTCATCTGGAACCACTCACCGTGGGACTTGCCCGTTCGAGCAGAGCGAGACTTCACCGCAATGGACGGCCCCCCGTCCTCGTAAATTCCGCCTGGCAGCCTTCCAATAAGCAAATCGTCCAAATTGGCGAGCACACTCGCATCGTTCTTGTCGAGCGTTAACGCCATGTGGTACAGTTTTTCTGCCTTGTCGTAGTCCTGGTTGACAATTTGCTGCACAAGCGCGTAGTTTCCCATGGCTTTCGAAGATTTGGGATCCGTGACGACCCCCCAGTGAAAGAACCCCTGGACGAAGCAAAGCAACCAGCGATCAACCAACACCCTCACCCGAACAAGCGCTCCTCCCCACCCCACGAACCTTCAGCGCAAGCTGAAACCGTTCGCCCTTCGGATCCAGTTGGCGTGCAAGGGCTATGAGTTTGTGCGCTTCTGCGGCATGGCGCTTGCGAGGGTATTTGTTCTGACTCAGGATGAAGATGCCGTATCCAAACAACAGGACCGGGTGCCGTCGCGCAATTTGAGCTGCCTTCTTGTAGACTTCAGCAGCCTGGTCATAGTCTTTCTCCAAGGTGTGAAGGTATAGGGCATAGTTAACAATGGAGGACAGGCGCTCAGGATGGAGCTCGTACGACTCCTTCGTTTCCATTTGAAAGCGAATTGCCCGGACCACCTGTGCCATGCTGTTGATTTTAAACTCCTGCGAGACACAAAAAAGTGAGTGACGAAGCATGCTGGAAGTGCTGGGTGGCGTCACGCACCGCCAGCCTCTTCTTCCGGTACAGCTTTTGAAGCCGGACAACAGCTTCCTCCTCTGAGATCCACGAGTAACGCCCCGTCCGAGCGTGGTAGTAGTACGGATTGCCATGCTCGTCCCAGTGCTGTATCCATCCGTCTGCGGCCTCGGCAACTTTAGCATCCCCAAGTTTGTGTGGCCGGTCCCAAGAGGTTTCCCCTGTGATCTTGTTCACGTAGAAATGGCGGCCCTCGTTCGCGTCCCAATGGCGCTCGAATCGCGATGCCAGCAGGCTTCGGAACTTTTCTCGGGCCTTTCGGTACCGATATCTGTTGCGAAGCACGTGCATAAGCGCGACCGTAAACACATCACATGCAACACACCACACGTACAGAGATTGAATTTTCCGAGCATGGATGTGCTTCTCGATCTCTGACACCTCGAAGTCCATCATTAGCACCGGTCGGCCAGCCTTGTGCACCGCTGCATGTGTCTCCAACATGCAGTCCGTCCCCCAGCACACATACAGTCGCTTGGTCAGGTAGTTTGCGAGTATAGCAGTGTTCTCGTCCTGCAGCACGTCTGGGCGCTTCGAGTTTGGGGTGCCCGGCTGCACTTTGAAAAAACTGTACAGGCGTGACAGCGGAAGGAGGTACCGCAGAAAGAAGGCACTTGGGGGATGGTACGCTTTGATGTCAACTGAACCTTGATGTGTGGACATGTACACCACGAACACAGTGCCGCTGATCTTCACACCGCGCTTCATGATCAGAGTTCCTTGCTCGGCAGTCGTGCGTTTGCTGATCTTCATCACCTTTTTGCCTCGTTTAACGACGTACATGAGCTTGTCCACCAAGCACTTTACATATTCTCTTTGGTACACACTCTTCGATGTCACTTTCTTCAGATTTCCGCCCGCCTGAGCAGCTCGCGATGCTTCGACGATTGTGATGAGCTGGGTGACACCACAAACGTGAGGTCTCGCTTCCTGAACTGCATTGAGCCTGCACTACGTACCCTCTCTTCGGAAACGGATGTCTGAAACGAGGAGCACGTGGACGGCGTGTAGCACTGAAGCAGAACTGTGTCCCGTGCATTTCTGATGACGCGAACGATGTTCAAGACACCCTGGATGCGGCGTGCTTCCCAGTAGATGGTAGAGGCAGTAGCTTTCTTTCGTTTCTTGGCTTTCTCCGCTCGGTCCGCCCAGTACCTGTGAAAACATGATGAGGGCCTGTCTGCGGTGCACGTGCACGAC